>Ga0181519_10001941_pt1 | contig 17894 bp, 17 predicted proteins | sample PEATcosm2014_Bin_26_FD_121102 | JGI IMG/M metagenome (GOLD analysis project Ga0181519, IMG submission 121102) | Peatland microbial communities from MTU Mesocosm Facility, Houghton, MI, USA - PEATcosm2014_Bin02_10_metaG | ecosystem: Environmental > Terrestrial > Soil > Wetlands > Peat | place...
CGCCACCGCCAAACGCAGGGCAAGCGTCAAGACCCGTCGCAAACGCGCCAGCTGGAATCCCGAATATCTGCTCCACGTCCTCCAACTCCCGTGAAAGACGTTAACCTCGATTCCCAGCCGTGGGGCGCCACGGCAACCCGCTTGCCCTCCAACGCCTTCCGGCTGTCAATACCGGGCTTCGCGATGAGCCGCTCGCTGGTGGCGACGATCTCGGGCGAACCCAGGATCTGGATCGGCAGCTTGCGGGCGAGCCCCGCGATGATCGGCGTATCGCCGAACACGGCGAAATCGATCTGCTTGGCGGCAAGCAGCGACAGGGCGGCCCCGCCGGCTGGGAACGGCACCCATTCGACTTTGGTGCCGAGCGCCTTGTCGAAGCTGCCATCGGTCTTGCCGATGACCCAGGCGCGCGGCGCGGTCAGATAGCCGATCCGGACCACCTCCGGCAACGTCCCGGCTCGCGCCTGCAGCGGCAGAAGCGCCGCAACCGCGCCGCCGGCCGCGAGGCTCATCACCTGACGGCGAGTCGGATCGGCGACATGAATGGCGGGCACGGATGGTCTCCAACGTCGAGAGGGATGCCGAGCGATCAGTCGGCTGGCGGCGAAGACGCTGCGCAGCCTGCTTGCCGTGACGCTTGGCAATGCGACGCGACCCGCGCTTCGAATCCTTGCTGATCCTATTGAAGGATCGGGGCGCGAGCGTAGGGAGATAGCGGTCCGCAAGTCAATAAATTGGATGTGTGTATGCCATAGTGACGAACTTCAGGCCTGCCGGCATGGCCTCGCCCGCTGCTGGTCGACATGCGTTCGAGCGGAACGCGAAGAGGCCAGCCCCTTCAATGGCCGATCGTGCTTTGCCAGGACAGCAGGCGTCGCTGCAGCAGGCGGACGACGGCATCGCTTGAGACGCCGAGGATCGCATAGAGCACCAACCCGACCAGCATGACGTCGGTCTGCGCGTAAGTGACGGCCAGGTCGGTCATGTAGCCGATGCCGCTTGTCGCATTCGTGCGTTCGACGACGATGAGGGTCAGCCAGTCGGCGATCACGGCGAGGCGCAGCCCGATCAGGAAATGCGGGAGCGCCGCCGGCAAAATGACGTGCCGGAGAAAATCGCGGTAGCGCACGCGCAGGGTCTCGGCCAGCTCGACATAGCGCAAGTCGATGTTCTTCAAGCCGCTATAGGTATTGATATAGACCGGCACGAAGACGCCGAGGGCGATCACCGACACCTTCATGACTTCGCCGATGCCGAACCAGAGAATGAGAAAGGGCAGCAGCGCGAAAATCGGAATCGCGCGTTTGATCTGGACGATGCCGTCGAACATCTGACCGCCGGTGCGGGTCAGGCCGGCAAACAACGCGCCGGCAACGCCGGCGAGCACGCCGAACGCAAAGCCGAGGCCGGCGCGCTCGACCGAGGCCAGAAGATTGCTTTGAAGACGACCTTCCGCGACCAGCCTGAAGCCGGTCGTCACCGCCACCCAAGGCGCCGGCAATATCCGGCGATCGATCATCCCGGTCGCCGAGCCGATCGACCATACGAGGATCAGAAGCGCCGGACCGAGCACCCAGCCGTAACTTGGCCCCGGCTTCGGCACGAAGCGAGCGCGGCGCCGACCGTCTGCGGAACGAGTTGCCGGCGCCAGGCCCGATCGGCCGATGCCCACTCGACGAAACACCTTCGTGGAGACGGTTTCTATCGTGCTCACTTCCGGCCCTCGCGCTACGCCGACACAGGTTTAAATCCTATTTAATCTGTAGGATTATTGCTTGGTCAAGCCTTTCGATGTGAGACTGGTGCCGGTCGTGGGTGGTCGTGCCGGCGAGCGGAAAGCGCCGCCTTTCCGGGATATCGAACGAATCCGGCATGTTCGTCGACAACAGCGGGATGTGGAGACAGTCGATTTCCCAACTAACAGCCCGGCTTCATTCCCCACCTTCTCTACTGGCCTACTGGCAATTTCCGACGACATTGCCTAAGTAAGCGGCCGACAACGCGTTTTGCACCGCGCGACGGCAGCCCGGTGCGCCTTCGGGTGTTTTCCATGCTCTCCAACAAAGCGAAGTACGGCCTGAAGGCCGTGATGCATCTGGCCAGCCACGAAGGGCCGTGCCTTGCCGCCGACATTGCGGAAAAGAACCAGATCCCGCGGAAATTCCTCGATGCGATCCTGCTGGAGCTGACCAAGGCCGGCATCCTCAACAGCAAGAAGGGCAAGGGCGGCGGCTATCACTTGGCGCGACCGGCGAATCGGATCGCAGCCGGGCAAATCATCCGAATCCTCGACGGCTCGCTGGCGCCGATCGCCTGCGCCAGCCAGATGAATTATCGCCGATGTACCGACTGTCCGAACGAAGAAGCCTGCGCGGTCAGGAGCCTGATGACGAGCGTCGGCGATGCGATCTCGCTCATCCTCGACCGCACCAGCGTCGCCTCGATGTGCACGCTTGATGAAGTGGTCAGGCCGGCAGGATAGACATGTTTGAAACGTGATATAAAAATTCATAACAAATAATTGTCGTTATTCATAAGGTACCTTACTGTTCGTTTTTCGCCAGGACCACTTCGCCGGAAGCTGGCGGAGAAGGAGTTTGGCGCCGATGCCTGCCATGCCAGAAGCTGATCCCATCGCCCAACCGGAAGCCCGCGCGGCGCCGGACTTCAACACGATCGTCGCGCAGCGTTTGGCGCGGCTGCTGCCCGGCGCTACAGCGCTCGACCGGCTGAGCCTGACCTCCGGTCTCACGCGAAAGGTGCTGGGGCGCATTCTCTCCGGCGAGACGGCGCCGACGATCAACGCGCTGTGGCGGATCGCCAACGCGCTTGGCGTGCCCTTCGGCAGCCTCATCGCCGCACAGAAGCTGCGCGGCATGATCCGGATTCGGCCCGACAAGGGCCAAGTGATGACCTCCGAAGACGGCCGCTTCACCTCGCGCTCGCTCCTGCCCTTCGACGGCGAAAGGCTGGTCGAATTCTACGAGCTCACGATCGCGCCCGGTCACACCCAGCAATCCGACGCGCATGCGCCGGGCACGGTCGAAAGCCTGGTCCTCGTCAGCGGCCGCCTGGAGGTCGGCGCCGGACGCCAGCCGCCGCAGACGCTCGAACCAGGCGATACCGTCGTCTTCGAAGGCGACGTGCCGCATTTCTACCGCAATCTCGGCGAGACGGAAGTGCTTGCCCATCTCGTCATGTCATATGTCGACCTGCTTTCCTGAGGGCGGCGCTCCATCAGGACAAACTATCTATTAAAATAGTAGGATTATGGAGTGGACGCGAAAGGCTCACCGCTTCATAGTGCGGCGACACATCTCGGTAAGCTGCAAGGCTAAGCGTTTGACGAACCTCCATCCGTCGCCATTGCCCGACGCGGCGCCCCTCGTTCTGTTGCGCATTCTCCGCATGGCACTCAACTATCCGGCCCGCTTCGCGGTCGCCACGACGGCGAGCCTCGGCGCCACGGTCTTCGCGATGGCGATCCCGCGCCTGCTCGGCGGGTCGATCGACCGTGCGCATTCCCTGCTGTCCGCCGGACCGGAACAGGCGGATGGCGCGCTCCGGGCATTGACCTGGACCGGCCTGCTCCTGGTCGCGGCTTCCAGTTTGCGCGGCGTTCTGCAGATGGTCGCCGGTTATCAGAGCGAGCATATCGGCCAGAGCGTCGGCCGGGACCTGCGGCTGGCGTTCTTCGACAAGCTGCAGCGCCTGAGCTTCGCGTTCCATGACCGCATCCATTCCGGCGATCTCATCGCGCGCGGCATGCTCGACCTCGAAGGCGTTCGCGGCTTCATCGAAAGCGGCCTGCAACGGCTGTTGACCCTGGTCCTGCTGGTCGGCGCTGGCGCCGTGCTGATGATGCTTCAGGATCCGCTGCTCGCCTGCCTGGCGCTGAGCTTCGTGCCGGTCGCCGGCTGGCGCGCCGGCCGGATGGGCTACCGGTTGCGGAAGGCCTGGACGGTCCTTCAAGAGCGGCTGGCTGTCTTGAGCCGCGTGATGGACGAGAATCTGCAGGGGGCTCGGCTCGTCCGCGCCTTCGCGGCCAAAGAGCATGAGCTTGGCAAATTCGACGCGGCGGCCGATTCAGCACTGGCCGTCGCCAATGATCGGATCGTCATCCGCTCGGGCGCCATGTCGACCGTCACGGCAAGCTATTTTCTGGCGATGGCGCTGGTGCTCTGGATCGGAGGCCATCGCGTGCAGGCAGGTCAGCTGTCGATCGGGCAGCTGACCGAGTTCCTGACCTTCATGACCCTCCTGCAGCTGCCGGTCCGGCAGATCGGCATGATCGTCAGCACCGGCGCCCGCGCCGTATCATCGGGTCGGCGCCTGTTCGAGATCCTGGATCTGCCGCCCGCCATCGCCGATCGTCCGGACGCCAAACCACTGGCTGTGACCGGCGCCGCGCTGCGCTTCGATGCGGTACGCTTCGCCTATGGTCGGGAGATGCCGGCAGCACTCGACGAGATCAGCTTCGACGTCGCGCGCGGTCAGGTACTCGGCATCACGGGCGTTTCTGGTTCCGGCAAGTCGACCCTGGCGCAGCTGATCCCGCGTTTCTACGACGTGACCGGCGGCGCCATCACGATCGACGGGCAGGATGTGCGTGCCGTCACGCTCGAGTCATTGCGCAGTGCCGTCGGACTGGTCGCGCAGGACGTCTTCCTCTTCGACGATTCCGTCGCCAGCAACGTCGCCTACGCCGCCCCCGACACAGCCGCACCGGCGCTGACCGACGCCGCCGAGATCGCCCAGATTCATGATCATGTCGCTTCCCTGCCCGCCGGCTACGCGACGCGCATCGGCGAGCGCGGCGCCCGGCTTTCGGGCGGCCAGCGCCAGCGGCTGTCGATTGCGCGCGGCCTGCTGCCCGAACCCGCCATCCTGATCTTCGACGACGTCACTTCGGCGGTCGATGCGGGAACCGAGGAGCGGATCCGCGCGGGGCTCCGCCGGCGCGCGGCGACACATGCCGTCATTATCATGTCGCATCGCATCGGGTCGCTGATCACGGCCGACGAAATCCTCGTGCTGGATGGCGGCCGCATCGTCGAGCGCGGTACCCATTGCCAGCTGCTGGCCCGCGGCGGCACCTATGCTGCGCTCTACCGGGCCCAAACTCACGGCGAAACCCTGCCTGCGCCCGGACGGCACGTGGCATGAGCGTCGCCGATTTCGGCGGCCGTGGGACGCCGGGCGAGACCGGCGAAGAACTCTTCGCCCGGATCGAATCAGGCGCGCTCCGGCGGATCGGGGCCTTCCTTCGGCCTTATCGCCGGCCTCTGTCCGGCGCGATCGCCGCCGAGCTGGGGTTCGTCCTCGTGCAGCTGGCGATCCCGGATGCGATCCGTCGCGCGATCGACAGCGCCGTCGGCAAGAGCGGCAGCCTGGCGCTCGACACCGTGCTGCTGGGCTTCGTCGCGCTGATCGGCGCCAACGCCGTGGTGAGCTATCTCCAGGAGGTCACGGCCGCACGGCTCGCCCAGCGCGTGATCTTCGATCTGCGTCGCGCCATGTTCGCGCATCTGCAAGACGTTTCGCTGGCATTCTTCGATCGGACCCATGTCGGCCGGATCATGTCGCGCCTTCAAGGCGATGTGAATGCACTCCAGGAGTTCATGGAAAGCTCGGTCACCGCCATCGGTGACCTGGCGTTGCTGTTCGGCATCTCGGCCGTGCTCATCGCCATGGACTGGCGTCTGGCGCTGCTGACCTTGACCGTCCTGCCGATCCTGATCGGCATTCGCGCCGTTTGGCTGCCTTCGGCCAAACGGGCCTTCAGCCATGCGCGGGACACCTCGTCGATCGTCAACTCGGCCTTGGCGGAGAACATCCACGGGGTGCGCGCCGTGCAGGGCGCCAGGCGCGAGAGCCTCAACCTGGCGCGCTACACCGTGAAGGCGAACGCCAATCACGGCGCCCAGGTCGACGCAGCGCGGATCTCGCAGATCATGGTGCCGACCGTCGATGGACTGACCGGCGTGGCGCTTGCCGTCATCGTGATCCTGGGTGGCCGGCTGGCGCTGGCGGGCGATATCGACGTCGGCGTGATGATCGCCTTCGTCTTCTATGTCCAGCGCCTGTTCGATCCGATCCGCAACGTGTCGATGCAGTACACGATGCTGCAACGCGCGGTCGCCGCCGCCCATCGCATCTTCGAGGTGCTGGATGTGCCGGTCGCGATCCGCGACCGCGCCGATGCCGTGGCACTGGACGCCGACGGTCCGATCGAGCCCTCGATCGAATTCCGCCGCGTCACCTTCGGATACGCCCCCGATCGGCCGGCGCTGCATGATCTGAGCTTCGTCGTGGCCCCGCGGCAGATGGTAGCGCTGGTCGGGCCGACCGGTTCGGGCAAGACCAGCATCGCCGCGCTGATCCATCGCTTCTATGAGGTCGACCAGGGCCAGGTCCTGATCGCCGACCGCGACGTGCGCGAAACGACGCTCGCTTCCTTGGGCCGCCACGTCGCAATCGTGCTGCAGGAGCCGTTCCTGTTCACCGGCACGGTCTTCGAGAACATCCGCAACGCCAGCAGCTGGGCCGGCGCGGAAGACATCGTCCGCGCCGCGCGCGCCGTGAAGGCGCACGAATTCATCATGGCCTTGCCGCAGGGCTACGACACCGTGCTCGACCAGCGCGGACAGACGCTTTCGCTGGGACAGCGCCAACTCCTGAGCTTCGCGCGGGCGCTGGTCGCCGATTCGCGGATCCTCATTCTCGACGAGGCGACGGCCAGCGTCGACAGCTTTATCGAGGCCGACATCCAGGCGGCGCTGCGCGTCCTGCTCGCCGGTCGGACCAGCATCATCATCGCCCATCGGCTGGCGACGGTGCGCGACGCCGATCGCATCATCGTCCTGAACCACGGCCGGATTGTCGAACAGGGCCGCCATGCCGAGCTCATCGCCCAGGGCGGGCTCTACGCCGACCTCAATCGTCGCAACGTCGCGTCCTTCGACGAACTCGACGACTGAGGTCGGCGCGCCCCGTCAGTGCGAAAGGGGTTCGGCGGCGTAAGCCTCGCCCGCGACCCGTTCGAAGCGCCGGTCGAATAGCGATGCCGCGGCGAAGGCCTCATGCCCGGTCTCCTTCGCCATGAAATCGATCGTCTCCTGCTCGCTCTTCAGATAGTCGGTCCAGTCTTCAGGGAAGGACCGGTTGCCCAGCTGCTTCGCGATATAGGCAGCGTCTTCGGGCGACACCCCCTGGTTCTTGACATAGTAAGCGTCAAGCCATTCGGCCTGGTGCGTATCGACCCAGCGCGAGGCGCGCGCCCAGGCCTGCAGATAAAGCTTGATCGCGGCCGCCTTGGCCGGGTTGCGCAGCGTGTCGGCCTGGACCCAGAGATTGCTGGGATTGTCCTTGACGCCGTAAGGGATCAGCACTTTCCCGCCGTCTTGACCGTATTGATCGAGGTAGCGCTTGATCTGGATGCTGGCCAGCGGTGCCGCATCGACGAGATTGGCGGCGAGCGCGTTGAGATATGAGGTGCTGGTCGCCGGCAAATCGATGAACTGGACCTCGCTTCGGTCGATGCCGAGCTGGTCGAGCAGACGATAGACGACCGATCCCTGTGCCTGGCCAGCGCTGAGCGCGATGCGTTTGCCGCGCAGGTCGGACAGGCTGTCGATATGGGCCGCGGGGGCGATGCCGAACTGATATGTGGGCGTAGTCTGATCCTTGCGCACCCAGAGCGCCACGACCTTGACGTCCATCCCCAGGAATTCGGCTTCGATCGGCGGAATATCCGCCGAAGATCCGAGATCGAGCGCCTTGGCGTGGAACGCGTTGATGGTGTCGGGGCCGCCGGTGATATTGGCGATTTCCAGCTTGAACGGCAGCTTCTCCAGCTCGCCGGACAGCTTCAGCGCCAGGCCGTAAGTCGGCGCGCCGACGACCAGCGTCGTTCCGGGCGGCACGCTGTCGGGAATGGCGGCATCGAGCGCCAGACCGGCATCCGCTCGCGCCGTGTTCATGGCCAGGATCGTTGACGCCAGCAGCGCCGCGACCGCCCGTCTGGCCCGGCGGCCGAGCCGCACGCCCGCGATCCCCCGCAAACGCCGCCACCGCCTCACTTCTATCTGCTTCGTCATCGCCGCCTCCGATCGGTGCGAGCCAAAATGGTTCGGGAAAAGCGTATATAAGTCAATCAAATTGGTCGGATTTATAGGATAACAGCGATGGAAAGGACCGCTCCGCCGTCCACCATAACGGACGAAGAGACAATTTATTGATCCATGCCAGACAGATCGATTAGTCTTGCCGAAGGTCCAATACCAGACAGCCTGACGTCCCGAGCGGAGATTGCCATCAAGAATATCGACCTCCTTGAGGACCCGGGTTCACTCGCGGAGACCGCACCGCAGCCGGACATGGCCGTCGCGCCGATCATCCGCTTCGCCGGCGTCAGCAAGCGCTTTGCTGCTCGGAGAAGCAGCGACGCGGTCGTAGCGCTCGACGGTATCGATCTCGATGTGCCGCGATCGAGCATCCTCGGGATCATCGGACGATCCGGGGCCGGCAAGTCGACCTTGATCCGACTGGTCAATGGTCTCGAACGGCCGAGCGGCGGCCGGGTGATCGTCGACGGCGTCGAGATCGCCGCGCTCAAGGGGCGCGCGCTCCGCCAGGCCCAGCGTGCGACCGGCATGATCTTTCAGCACTTCAATCTGCTGTCCTCGCGCACGGCCTACGGCAATATCACACTGCCGCTGGAGATTGCCGGCTGGGACCGGGCGCGTATCAACGCGCGCGCCGAGCTCCTCCTCGATCTGGTCGGACTCGCCGACAAGCGGAACCGCTACCCGGCGGAACTTTCGGGCGGCCAGAAGCAGCGGGTCGGCATCGCGCGGGCGCTCGCGACCAGCCCCAAGGTGCTGCTGTCCGACGAGGCGACTTCCGCACTCGATCCCGAGACGACGCAATCGATCCTGGCCCTGCTGACCCGGGTCAATGTCGAACTTGGCGTCACCATCCTGCTGATTACGCATGAGATTCACGTCATCAAGGAGATCTGCCATCGCGTCGCCGTGCTCGATGCCGGGCAGATCGTCGAGCAGGCCGAAATCTTCGACCTCTTCGCCCGGCCGAGCCATCCGACCACGAGAAGCTTCGTGCAGACGATCACCGGCGTGGCGTTGCCCGAGGAGTTTGCCGGCCGGCTGCTGCCCGGGCCGAAGCCCGGCGGCACGGCGCTGCTGCGGCTGACCTATACCGGCGAAGCGGCCGAGCAGCCGGCGATCAGCCGGCTCGGCCGGGACCTGGACATCGATGCCAACATCATCACCGGCCAGATCCAGAGGATTGCCGGGCGCCCGCTCAGCGTCTTCATCGTTGCGGTGCCGGCCAGGGCGGAGGCAGCTGCGCTGCAGCTCCTGGCGAAGCTCGGGACCGAAGCCGAGGTCATGGGATATGTCGCCTGAGATCCTGAACCTGATCGTCAGCGCGACCGTCGACACGCTTCGCATGGTCGCGATCGCCACGACGCTCGGCACGGTCGGCGGGTTGCCGCTCGGCGTGTTCCTGGCGACCAGCCGCCGCGGCGAGCTGTTGGCGTCGCCACGCCTCAATGCTGCGCTCAGTCTGCTGGTCAATGCGACGCGCTCGACGCCCTTCATCATCCTGGTGGTGGCGATCATCCCGTTCACACGTCTCGTCGTCGGCACCTCGATCGGCACTTATGCCGCGATCGTGCCGCTGACGGTCGCCGCCCTCCCCTTCATCGCGCGGCTGGTCGAAGCGTCCGTCCGGGAGGTCGACCCGGGCCTGGTCGAAGCGGCGCGCGGCATGGGAGCGACGCCGCTGCAAATCATCCGCAAAGTACTGCTGGCTGAGGCGCTGCCTAGCATCGTGCTGAGCCTGACCCTGGCCGTCGTCAGCCTGATCGGCTTTTCGGCGATGGTCGGCACGGTCGGCGGCGGCGGCCTGGGCGACCTCGGCATCCGGTTCGGCTATCAGCGCTTCATGCCCGACGTGATGGCGGCCGTGGTAGTGGTGCTCATCCTGCTGGTCCAGGCGATCCAGTCCTTCGGCGACCGGTTGGCACGCCGTCTCAACCGCCGCCTTCGTCGCGACTGACATAGGGAGTTGTTCGTGAACCGCCGTCCGACCCGCCGAATATTGATTGCCGCCGCGCTCGCGCTGGGCCTCGTCCGTGGCGCCGCCTCGGCCGCCGATCTCCAGGTCATCCGGATCGGCGTGACCCCCGGTCCGCACGCCCAGATCCTTGAGGCGGTCAAGCCGATCGCCGCCAGGGCCGGGCTCGACCTCAGGATCGTCGAGTTCAGCGACTATGTCGTGCCGAACGAAGCGCTGAACGCGGGTGAACTCGAGGCGAACTCTTTCCAGAACCAGCCCTATCTCGACAATCAGCGGCACGATCGCGGCTACGACATCGTCGGCGTCGGGCTTACCGTCAACTTCCCGCTCGGCATCTATTCCAAGAAGCACAAGAGCTGGGCCGAGGTGCCGGCGCACGCCACCATCGCGATCCAGAACGACCCGACCAATGGCGGCCGCTCGCTGCTCCTGCTGCAGGACAAGGGCGTGATCAAGCTCAAGCCCGGCGTGGGCTTCAAGCCGACCGTCGCCGACATCACCGAGAACGCGTTGGCGCTCCAGTTCGTCGAGGTCGATGCCGCCCAGACGCCGCGGTCGCTGGACGACGTCGATGCCGCCGCGGTCAACACGAACTATGCCATCGAGGCCGGCCTCAAGCCCGACGCGGCGATCCTTCGCGAAGACCCGAAGAGCCCGTACGTCAACCTGATCGCCGTGCGCGGCAAGGACAAGGACGCGGCCTGGGTCAAGGCTTTGGTCGATGCCTATCACTCGCCCGAGGTGAAGGCATTCGTCGTGACCAAGTTCAAGGGCGCCGTTCTGACAAGCTGGTGATCAAGAGCTTTCCTCCGCGTAGCCCAGAACCGATGGACGCCCAGAACTACACCTCCCTGGTGCTCCCGATGGTCGAGGCTGACGTGCTGCTGCGTCCGTTCAGGAATGCGCATGTCCTCACGCCGGCGGTAACGCTGCCGGCGCATATTACGCTTGTCGCCCCTTTCACGAGCCCGGAAGATATCGACAGCGAAATGCTCGCGAGCCTGAGCGCGTTATTTCGGAGCTTTTTCGCGCCTCGACTGTCATTTCATGACATTGGTCGCTTCGAGAAGGCAGAGGTACTCTTCCTGGCGCCAATCGACCCTGCCCCGCTATATGAGCTCAGCAAGCGTATTCTGGCATTGCGGCCAGCCGGCTTCGATCTCGACAAACACACATTTCACCTGACACTGGCACATCGACCATTCAGCCTTGACATTGCCGAACAAGCATTTCGCCAGGGTTATGAATCGTTATTACCTTTCACCGAGTCAATAGATCGAGCCGAGCTTTATTCCAAGACCCGAGGCCAATGGACTTTGACCGCACGATTTCCGTTCAACCGCGAGCGCGCAACGAACTGCACCGCTTGAAGCCTGCGCTGCTTAAAGCTTCGCCAGATGCTCGGTCACCGTAACCGGCTCGGGCAAGACCTTGCGGGCGGTCAGCCAATCCGCCGCCTTCTGCAGACCGCCAACGAATTCCGCATCGTTGACCGCATACAGGCGGTATTGCCGTTTCTGTCCCACCAGGTACTCGCGGACAGGGTCGCTGTATCCGGCCTTTTTCTGGGCGATCTCTTCCGCTTCCTCGGTATGGGCCGAGGCCCATTCGGCCTCCGCCAACAAAGCAGCATTCACCGCGCGCAGCAGATCGGGATTATCCGCAGCGAAGCGGCTGGTCGACAGATATGAGGTGAAATCGATCTGGAACGGCAAGTCTCGCCCCTCGAGGAAGATGTCGTGGGCCTTGTACTCGAGCCGGGCGATGTCGACGCCGGGGCTCCACATCGACCAGGCGTCGACCTTGCCGGCCGCCAGCGCCGGGGCGGCATCCGGCGGATTGAGATAGACGAACTTCACCGCCGAGCGGTCGATCTTGTGCTGCTCCAGCGCGGCGACGAGCAGGAACTCGCCGAGCCCCGACCGGTTCACCGCCACCGACTTGCCGACCAGATCCTCTACCCGATCGATGCCGGAATCGTCCTTGGCGATGATCGCCGTCGTGCGCGGCTCGTAGATCAGGAATTGCGTGAACACGAGCGGCGAGCCGGCGATGATCGCGGCCAGGGCCGGTGTCGTGCTGCCGCCGAAGCTGAGATCGGCGCTGCCGCCGGTCACCGCCTGCAGAGTCGGCGCGTGGTTGGGAAACGGCCCGATCCACTCGACCTTGATGCCGTCCTTCGCCAGCGCCTTTTCGAGTTCGCCGCGCTCCTTGGCGATCAGCGTCAGCCCGGTCAAACCCCAGGTCATGCGGACCGTGTCCGTCTTGCGGCCCGGGCTTGCGGCAAGGGCGCCGCCGGCGACGGCGCCGAACCCCGCCAGCGAAGTCTGCAGGAAGCGGCGGCGCGAGGGTGCGGAGAAGGACGACATGAGGCCTCTCGTCGAAATGTCTTATATCACGCGGTTTCGAGGTCGGCGGAGACGCCCAGCTCGGCCAGCAGTTCGGCGCGATCGTGCACTCGCCCATGCCTGCTTCCCGTGCGGCGTTCGAAGGCGATCATCCCGTTGCGCATGACCAGGATGCGGTCGGCGAGCGCGATCGCCTCGTCCACATCATGCGTGACCAGCAGCACGCCGGGACGGTGCCGCGCGACCAGCTCCCGCACCAGCTGATGCATGCGGATGCGCGTCAGCGCGTCGAGCGCGGCAAAGGGTTCGTCGAGCAGGAGCAGCTCCGGTTCCTGCACCAGCGCCCTGGCCAACGCCACGCGTTGAGCCTGGCCGCCTGAGAGATTCCTCGGCCAGTCATCGAGCCGGTTGCCGAGGCCGACCTCGGTCAGCGCCGCGGCGGCGCGGGCACGCGCGCCCGCTGCCGGCAACCCCAGCGCGACGTTCCGCCAGAGCCGGTCCCAGGGCAGCAGGCGGTGCTCCTGGAACACGACCGCCGGGCGCCGCGGCGCATGGATATGGCCGCCCTGGATCGGATCGAGCCCCGCCAAGGCGCGTAGAAGCGTGGTCTTGCCGCAGCCGCTTTCGCCCAGCAGCGCCACGAACTCGCCGCGGTCGATGCGCAGGTCGAGCCGGTCGATGACCAGCCGCTCGCCATAGGCGCGCCGCAGCCTGTCGACAATTACGGCCGGCCCGGCATCAGGGACGGCACTCATCGCTTGTCGCCGGCGTAGTTCGGATGCCAGGCGAGCAACCGGCGCTCCAGCGCGCGCGTGATCGCATCCGCGGCGACGCCGATCAGCGCGTAGATGACGACGGTGAGGACGATCACATCGGTGCGCAGGAACTCCCGCGCGTCCATGGCCAGAAAACCCAGTCCCGACTGGGCGCCGACGGTCTCGGCCACGACCAGCGCCAGCCAAGCGGTTGCCAGGGCATAGCGCACTCCGGTCAGGATCGACGCCAAGGCGCCGGGCAGGATGACGCGGCGAATCAGCTGCCAGTTGGTAAGCCCCTGCACCCGGCCCAGCTCGATCAGCTTCGGGTCGACCTGGCGAATACCCAGTATAGTATTGATATAGATCGGAAAGGATACGCCGAGCGCGACCAGGAAGATCTTTTGTTCCTCGCCCACGCCGAACCAGACGATGACCAACGGCAGCAGGGCGAGAAAAGGGATCGCGCGGACCATTTGCATGCTGCGATCGATTATCGCCTCGGCGAGCCGCGAAAAGCCGACCAGCGTGCCCAGTCCGAACGCGATGGAGCCGCCGAGCGCGAAGCCGGCACCGGCCCGCAGCAGGCTTGTCCCCAGATCGGTCAGAAGGCTGCCGGAAACACTCAGCTTGACCGCCGTCTGCAAGATCTTGCTCGGCGCCGGCAAAACTTGTGGCGAGACCCAACCCGCCTGCGCCGACGCCTCCCAGAGCAGCACCAGGACGATTGGCGCAATCCAGGACAGGGCCGCAAGGCTATGCCTGCCAAGGCCGGAACGCGGATCGGCGCGCCGGTGCCCGACCGATCCGCGGGGCTGCTCACGATCGTACGTGTTCCTGTCCAACTCGCCGGACACGGAACGCCGGCTCGGAGAGTCCCCCTGGGCAGCACTCATTAATCCGTAATTCCTGTTCCCCGGCATCTCGGCAGACAGCAAACCTCAATTCCACATCTATCAAATCAGATTACCAGAGCTTATCCATTTTTCAATTGTTTAATTGAAGAAAATAACATATATTATTCTGTAATATATTCGACGGAGTGCACCCTGCAGCGCGCAAGCACGATCCGGTATCGACGGCATGGGCACATCGAACCGGAGTTGGCGGCGCGACTGACGACGATCTACCGCGTGCATGCCGATGCCGCATCCGTCGAGGCTCGAGCGGCGGGGATCGCCGTCAGGCAGAGCGCCGATATGCCGATCGAGTCAATCGCCCAGGTTCAAGAAGGCGTCTTCGACGTGCGGCTCGCGGTCGAGACGACCGGCTTCGAGATTGGGCAGCTCACGAAGATACTGTTTGCCAACAACTCGATCCGGGACGCCGGAACGCTTCTGGACATCGAGTTCCCGGTCGATCTCGTTACCGCCTTCGCGGGGCCGCGCCACAGGCTCGACGGGTTGCGCCGGCGGGTCGGCGCCGAAGGCCGCGCCCTCACCTGCTCGTCGCTGAAGCCGCAGGGAATGTCGACTGCGGATCTGGGTCGGCTGACCCAAGGTGGGATAGACTACATCAAAGACGATCTTGGTTTGGCCGATCAGCGCTACAGACCCTTCGCCCACCGTATTCGGGCCTGCACCGAAGCGATCGCCGCTGCCGGCGGCCGGACCCGCTACGTGCCCAGTCTTTCGGGCCATCTCGATCAACTGTGCCGGCAGGCCAATATCGCGCTCGGTGCCGGGATCGATACGGTGCTGGTCGCGCCGATGGTCCTGGGTCTGCCAGTGGTCCATGCGCTGGTACGGGAATTTCCCAACCTCGCCTTTATGGCCAATCCGGCCATGGCGGGCGCCGCACGGATTGCGCCGCCCCTGCTGCTGGGCAAGATTTTTCGCCTGATCGGTGCCGATGCCACGATTTTTTCCAATCATGGCGACCGGTTCGGTTATTCGCCCGACGTTTGCCGCGCGCTGGCCGCGGCGGCGCTGGATCCGCGAGCGCGCTATGCTGCTACCATGCCCGTGCCGGCTGGCGGTGTGACACTCGCACGGACCGCGGAACCGCTTGATTTCTATGGTCGCGACAGCATGCTGTTGATTGGCAGCGAGTTGCCAATGGCGCGCGCGGAGTTGGTCGAGGAGGCGCTTGCCTTCGCCCGGGCCGTGCGGCAACATCCATACCGGTGATACGATTGAGCAGGGCAGACAGCGGCAAGCTGCGGCTCCAATTCCGCTGCACGGCGAACGTCGAGCACGTCCGACCGAAATCACCAAGCAATGTTGAGCTGGCAACGCTCTGGTCCCATCCGAACGCCGCGGCCGTCCTCAGCGAAACGGCGAAGCCGATCCAGTCTCCCAGATTAAGCAGCCCATCAACATATCGGCCATGTCTCCAATATATTGACTCGTCGAGGAGGCACATGTGAGCCTCGGATTAATCGCCCTTCAAGGCCGCCGATCGCCGCGTGGCAGTGCTGGCTCGCCCGAGGACTGAGGTATCATGACCAAGCAGCTTCATCTGGGCGCCTTCATGCGTCCCGTCGGGATTCACACAGCCTGGTGGCGCTATCCGGGTGCCTATCCGGATGCAAATTTCAATCTCAAGCATCTGGTCCGCTTCATCCAAACGCTCGAGGCGGCGCGCTTCGACGCCTTTTTCATGGCCGATCATCTGGCCGTCCTGAACATGTCGATGGCGGCCTTGCGCCGGAGCGCCACGGTGACCTCGTTCGAACCGCTGACGCTGCTCTCGGCGCTCGCCATGGCGACGGAGCGCATCGGCCTCGTCGCCACCGCGTCCACGACCTTCGACGAGCCCTATCACATCGCCCGCCGCTTCGCGTCGCTCGATCACATCAGCGAAGGGCGCGCCGGATGGAACATCGTCACGACCGCGAACCCAGACGCGGCGCTGAATTTCGGCCTCGACGACCATGTGGAGCATGACGAACGCTACCGCCGGGCGCGCGAATTCTTCTCGGTCGTGACCGGGCTTTGGGACAGCTGGGCCGACGATGCCTGGTTGCGCGATCAGGCGAGCGGTATCTTCTTCGACCCGGCGAAGCTGCATGTGCTCGACCACAAGGGCGAGCATCTCTCGGTCCGCGGGCCGCTCAATATCGCGAGGCCGGTCCAGGGCTGGCCGGTGATCGTCCAGGCGGGCGCCTCGGAGGCCGGCCGGCAGCTCGCCGCCGAGACCGCCGAGGTAATTTTCGCCGGCAGCCGGACGATCGAAGACGGACAAAGCTTCTACAAGGATGTGAAGGCCAGGATGCAGGCGCTTGGCCGGTCGCCGGACAGCCTCAAGATCCTGCCGGGCGCGCTCGTCGTCGCCGGAAGGACGAGTGCCGAGGCGCATGAGAAGAAAGCCCGGCTGGACAGTCTCGTTCATCCGGAAAGCGGCATCCCCAACCTCTCGATGCGCCTTGGGGTCGATGCGTCCGGCTTCGATCTGGACGCCCCGCTGCCCGAGATACCGCAGACGAATGCGAGCCAGAGCGGTCGCGACGCCCTGGTCCGGATCGCCCGGCGAGACAATTTGACGGTCCGGCAGCTGGCGCAGCTGGTGGGCGGCTATGGCGGGCTGCAGATGGTGGGTACGGCAGTCGAGGTCGCCGACACGATGCAGGAATGGCTCGAGTCAGAGGCATCGGACGGGTTCAACATCATGTTCCCGACCGTGCCCGCCGGCCTCGACGATTTCGTCGAGCTTGTGGTGCCCGAGCTGCAGCGCCGCGGCCTCTTCAGACGAGAATATGAAGGAACGACCCTGCGCGACCATCTCGGGCTCAAGCGGCCGGAAAACCAGTTCTTTCGCCACTCGCCGAGCGATCCGTCCGCCGGCCAATATAAAGACCGACCATCTAATATATTGACTTCGACTCTACGTTCGCATAGCGTCGTTCTTGATCGTTATGCGATCCGCGGCAATTTGAAGGGCAGCTTGCGCCGCGATACCAAACGCTAAAGCGCCACGGGGGAAGCTTCCGTGGGCCCGTGTGCGTAAAACAGGAACGGGCCATATTGCTCCTTGCATCCGTGCCAGCTCTGCTCCCTCGCGACTCGTCCTGGCATTTTTGATGGCTGCACCGAAAGTCGAGGTGCGGGCGTGGGATCTGCCGACGATCGGTGTCTCCCTCGTCCTCTATGCCGGCTTCGCTGCCGTCACCTGGTACTGGCATGATTTGCCGATCTGGTTCGCCGGTCCGCTCACCGCCATCCTGCTGGCCTGGCACGGCTCCTTGCAGCATGAGACCATCCACGGCCATCCAACGCCGTTCCGATGGCTGAACACGCTGTTCGGCGCGCCGCCGCTTGCGTTGTGGCTGCCCTATGTGCCCGGCGACAATTAACGTTGCCGGTTTAGCGACAACAATGGTTGCCGTTGGCGCCGTCCGCCCGGGCCAGGCGGAGCGACGGGCGGAGCCCGAGCGGAGGCTGCCCGGGCGGACGGCGAGTTAATTTTATAGTTCCCTGGCAAGGGGCTATCGCCGCGCAGGCGGTGCTGAGGGTGGTATGTCGGATCGTATCTTCTACTTTCGATACGATCTTGCGATGCCGGGCCTTCATCTCACCGACCGACAGGTGCATCTCTACATGACCCACCGAACCCATCTCAGCCAAGCCGCGGCTGCGGCGATCGCCGGCATGAGCGAGCGCTCGGCGCGCGCGCTCGACAAGAACCCGGTCCTGCCCTCGCAGCGCAAGCGCAAGCGCTCGTGGCGGACCCGCAAGGACCCGCTGGC
>Ga0181519_10001943_pt1 | contig 17878 bp, 15 predicted proteins | sample PEATcosm2014_Bin_26_FD_121102 | JGI IMG/M metagenome (GOLD analysis project Ga0181519, IMG submission 121102) | Peatland microbial communities from MTU Mesocosm Facility, Houghton, MI, USA - PEATcosm2014_Bin02_10_metaG | ecosystem: Environmental > Terrestrial > Soil > Wetlands > Peat | place...
ACGGCGATGCCGATGGTCAGCAGCTGCTGGTACTGGAGGTTGATCCCCACCACCCGGAAGGTGCCGGCGATGATCGGCTGCAGCTGGTACTGGTTGGTCGGCGGCCAGACGATGGTGGCCACGCCGGTCAGGATGACCAACAGTCCGAGGGTGACCATGATCGGCCGCTCGGCCGTGGCACCGTGGAGGCGCCGCATGAAGAGACGCTCCACCAGCGCCCCGCAGATCGGCGCCCCGACGAAGAGGATGAGCACGATGGCCACCAGGGCCGGCACGTGGTGGCCGACCACCAGTTGCCAGTAGGTGAAGGCGGCCATCATCCCCACCGCACCCTGGGCGAAGTTGAACACCCCCGAGGTGGTGTACTGCACCACCAGGCCGGTGGCGGCGATGGCGAAGCCGGCGCCCAGGATGATCCCGAAGACCGTGTACTGCAGGAATTCGGTCACCGTGCGCTCCCCCTCCCCGGGTGTGTGCTCATCTCACTCGCTGCGTCCGGCCCCCGCCGATCCTACGCCTTGGGGATGAGGTACTCGCCGTTGCATCGGTAGCCATTGGTCGGGCCGTTGACCGGTGGGTCGTCCACCCGCTGGAACTGGCCGTTGGCGATGGCGGCGATCAGGTAGCAGTTGCTGATCGTCTTGGCCGCCGGGTTGGTGGTGGTGATGATGTTCTGGCCGTTGAACGTCGTGATCTTCGACAGCGCCGTCAGCAGCGAGCCCCGCGTCGGGTTGGTGCCGGCGTTCTGGAGGGCCTGGGTGAACAGTTCGGCCGAGACCCATCCGTAGAGGGTGAAGAGGTCGGGCTTGAAGCCGGGCTGCGCCACCTGCACCCACTTGAGGAAGGTGGCCACCGACGGGATGGTCGAGGAGTCCTCGCCCAGGTAGAGGGAGGCGTTCTGCTCGAGGTAGGCGCCGTCGGTGGCGGCCGCCCCGCCGGAGGCGGCGATGAGGCTGCTGGAGTAGGTGGACGCCCCGAAGATGACCTGCGGGTGGAAGTCCTGCTGGTCGAGGGCCTTGATCACCGCCGAGGCGTAATTCTCCGGCATCTGCTCGATGAAGAGCATCTTCACCCCGGCGTTCTTCATGGCGATGACGTTCTGCGTGAAGTCGGTCTGGCTGATCGGGAACTGCTCGTCGTAGATGATGTTGTACCCGAGGCTCTCCATCACGGCCTTCTCGCCGTTCCAGGCGTCGATGGCCGTGGGCTCGTTGGCCACCAGGGAACCGACCGCCTTGGTCTCCCCGGGGAACTTCTGCTGGAAGTAGAGGAGCGGGCCGGTCTCCCAGCCGCCGCCCAGGGGCACCGGGCTGAAGACGTTGGGCAGCGAGTTGGTGGTCGGGTCGAGGGTCACCGACACGTCGGGCATGCCCGGGTTGGCCGCCAGCACCTGGCCGCCGTAGGCGTCGTTGAGGGAGAAGCTGCCGACCAGCGAGAAGGCGCTGGTCAGGGCGGCCTGGGTCAGCGCCTTGTTGTTGGCGCCGTTGTTGTAGCCGTCGTCGCCGGCGTTGACGATGATCTTCCGGCCGTTGACGCCGCCGGTGGAGTTCACGTAGTCGGCGTAGGCCTGGGTGCCGACGGCGGCGCCCGTGAACAGGCCGCCGAAGTGGGTGGAGACGTTGGCCACGGTGACCGAGCTCGAGGTGAGGCCGGTCCGGTCGCTGAAGGCGCTGGCCGGGATCTTCGAGCCGGACGAGCCGGAGGCGGAGGTGGTGGAGGACGAGGTCGAGTTGGTGGAGCTGCAGGCGGCGCCGAGGACGGCGACCAGTGCCACGGCTCCGGCCGCGGCCATGCGCAGCTTCCGGCTTCCAGTACTCAATGCTCCCCCTCGGGCTCGGTGCGGTGACCCTCGTGGACGCGGCGGTGGTGCGTGCCGGGTCCCGCTGTGGATGTGACTCTACGTCAGAAACGCGACGCCGTGTCTACCACTTCGGGGCCGGTGGCGTGGCCGAACGGCCCCGGAGGGGCCGGTCGGGTCACCGGCCCTCGGCCGTCAGGCCCTCCCCCACGGCGGGCGCCGGACCGGGGTCCCCGGCGATCGCCCGGGCCCGCATCGCCTCCAAGAACCGCGCCGCCCCGATGGTGGTGTGCCGGCACCGGACGGAGGCGAGGACGTCGAAGGCGTGCTGGGTCCGGGGCAGTTCCACGTACGCCACCGGGGCGGACGACCCCGCCCGGAGCCGCTCGGCGAAGGTCCGGGCCACCTCGACCGGGACCAGGGTGTCGTTGCGCCCGTGGAAGACCATCATCGGGGGTGCCGAGGCGTTGATCCGGCGGTCGGGGGAGGCCGCCTCGAAGACCTCGGGGTGCTCGTCCTGGCCGACCTTCATCACCATGCGCTCGAGCATGTGGACCAGACCCGGACCGAAGCGTCCCGACCCGTCCAGCCTCCCGGTCATGTCGTAGACGCCGTAGAAGGGGAGGCAGGCCTGGACCGTCGTGTCGGCGTCCTCGAAGCCGGGCTGCCACTCCGGCCGGTTCGGCGTCAGGGCGGTCAGCGAGGAGAGGTGGCCACCGGCCGAGCCGCCCGACAGGGCGATGAACGACGGGTCGCCTCCGTACTCGGCGATGTGCTCCCGCACCCAGGCGACGGCGCGCTTGCAGTCGACCACGTGGTCGGGCCAGGTGGCCCGGGGGCTGAGGCGGTAGTTGATGGCCACGCAGACCCACCCGCGCTCGATGAGCTCGTGCATCATGGGGATGCCCTGCTGGCGCTTGTCGCCGATGACCCAACCGCCCCCGTGGATGTAGACGAGCACCGGCGCCCCCGCCGGGCGGCGCCCCCGCCGCTCGAGGACGTCGAGCCGGTGCCGGTGCCTCCCGTCGCCCCAGTAGTCGATGTTCTTGATCCGGCGGATGGCCCGGAAGCGGAACGGGACGGCGATGGCCAGCCGCCACCAGTAGGTCCAGGCCGGGGTGGCGTCGAACCCCTCCACCTCGATCGGTCCGCCGGAGGCGTCCTCGAGGGCGGCGTCCACCAGGCCACCCGCCCGGTGGGCCACCACCATCAGCCAGGCCATGCCCGCCCACGAGGCCACCGTCACCGCCAGGCCCACCCAACCGGGCCAGCGGCGGAAGGCGCCGTGGGCGGCGAAGACGGCGGTCACCACCATCTCCGCCAGCGTCACCTGGACCGGCAGCTCCCCGGGGATCCACCCCAGCGAGAAGCTGACCACGGTGAAGGGCTCCCGGCGCACCGGAAAAAAGGCGTTGACCGTGAGCAGTCCACCGACCATGCTGACTGCGAAGAAGACCCAGGGCACCCCACCATGAAACACCGTTCCCGACGTCGGGGAAAGACGACGGGGCGGGGGACGTGGTCCCGGGGGCCGGGTCCGGGGGTACGGAGCGGGCGCGCCGGGCGCGCCGGGGAGAACGGTGATGGAACGACTGAGCGGTCTCGATGCGAGCTTCCTCTACCTCGAGACGCCCCAGCTCCACATGCACGTGGCCATGTCGACGACGCTCGACCCGGCCACCGTGCCCGGGGGGTACTCCTTCGCCCGCATCAAGAACCTCATCGCCGAACGGATCCCGCTGGCTCCGGTGTTCCAGCGCCGCCTGGTGGAGGTGCCGTTCCACCTCAGCCACCCGGTGTGGGTGGACGACCCCGACTTCGACATCGACTACCACGTGCGCCTGGCCGCGGTGCCCAAGCCGGGCGGACTCCGCGAGCTGGCGGAGCTGGCCGGCGACATCGCCGGGCGGCCCCTCGACCGCGCCAGGCCGCTGTGGGAGATGTGGGTGGTCGAGGGCCTGGCCGACGACCACATCGGCCTGATCACCAAGATGCACCACTCCACGGTCGACGGCGTCTCCGGGGCCGAGCTGCTCTCCATCCTCTTCGACCTCGAACCCGACCCCCCGCCGCGCGACGCGCCGGTCGAGCATCACCCCGACACCCACATCCCCAGTCAGCTCGAGCTGGTGACCCAGGCGCTGGTGGCGCGCACCCTCCGGCCGTTCGAGATGACCCGCGACCTGGTGCGGACCAGCCAGCGGGTGCTCAACGTCCGCCGGGTCCGGCTCGGCTCGGAGCACCGTCCCGGCCTGGGCAAGGCCGCCCTGCCGCTGTCGGCGCCACGCACCTCGTTCAACGGCTCGCTGACCCGGCGGCGCTCGGTGGCCTACGCCGCCATCGGCCTCGACGACGTCAAGCGGCTGAAGACCGCCCGCGGCACCACCGTGAACGACGTGGTGCTGGCCGTCTGCACCGGGGCGCTCCGCCGCTTCCTCCTCGAGGGGGACGAGCTCCCGGACAAGCCGCTGGTGGCGGTGGTCCCCGTCTCGGTGCGGCCGAACAACCCCGACGTCCACGGTTCCAACAAGGTCTCGTCGATGTTCGTGCAGCTCCCGAGCCAGCTCGACGACCCGTTGGACCGGCTCGAGTTCATCCACCAGGGCACCAAGGGGGCGAAGGAGGAGCACAACGCCCTCGGGGCCGACACCCTCCTCAACTGGGCCGAGCACGCCACCCCCAACGTCTTCGCCAACGCCGCCCGGCTCTACAGCCGGATGAAGCTGGCCGACCGTCACCGCCCGATCGCCAATCTGGTGGTCTCGAACGTCCCCGGGCCCGACTTCCCGCTCTACCTGGGCGGGGCCGAGCTCCAGACCGGCTTCCCCCTGGGACCGGTGATGGACGGCATGGGGGTCAACATCACCATCATGAGCTACCGCGGCGTCATGTACTGGGGGATCATGGCCTGCCCGGAGACGATCCCCAAGGTGTGGAACCTGGCCGCCGACATCCCCGTGGCGCTCGACGAGCTCCTCGAGGCCTCCGGGCTCGAGCCCGCCACCTACCGCAACGCCGCCACCGAGGAGGCCGCCCGGGCCGCCGGCGTGGAGGTCGGCGCCCGGTAGGTCAGCCCGGACCGCCGGCGGTGAGGCCCGCCGGCGAGCGGGCCACGGTCATCGAGGTGGCCCCGTCGCAGACGGGGATGGCCGGCCCGAACTTCTGGCTGGCGATGGTGTACGGGAGCACCGAGTCGAAGCCCTCGACGATGTAGGCGGTGGTGCCACCCGGCCCGAGGACGATGTCGGAGGGGTGCTCGGTGCCCCCCGACAGGCCGAGGGGCAGCCGCACCGGGGGCGGGGGCGTGGCGAACGACGCCACCGGCAGCGGGTTGATCCAGTTGTTGGCGGAGTCGACCACCTGGAGGGTGGAGCTGTCCGGCGAGATGGCCACGGCCTCGGGGGCGGCGATCCCGAACTTGTCGAACGACGCCTCCGCCCCGAGGGCCCCGGTGGCGGCGCTGATCGGGAGCACCCGGCCCCCGTAGTCGGAGCCCCCCTGGCCGATCACGTAGACGGTGGTGCCGTCCGGTGAGGCCACGATGCCGTGGGGCGAGTAGACGGACGAGACGGCCAGGCCGGTCTGGACCGGGGTGCCGGCGGAGTCGTTGACCGTGTTGACCGGGATCACGCCGCCGGCCACCAGCGCGTAGGCGAGGGTGCCGGTGGGGTTGAGGGCCATCCCGTAGACGGTGTGACCGGCGCCGAGGTCGATGGGCGTCCCCACCGTCCGCGTCGCCACGTCGACCGGCACCACGTCCTGCCCGCTCCCGGCGAGCACGGAGGTGCCCCCGGGCAGGACCACGATGGCGTGGGTCGGACCGGTGCCGGGAAGGTCGATGGGCCGGCCGGCCGTCTGGGTCACCAGGTTGATCGGGACGACCACGTTCTGTCCGGCCTCGGACGGGGGGAGGGTGGTGGCCGCCCCGGTGGTCACCGGCGCGGTGCCGCCGGTGGACGGCCCGGTGACCACCCCGTCGGTGGTGACCACGTAGGCCCAGCGCCCGTCGGGCGAGGCGGCGATGGCGTAGTCGCCGGGGGCCGGGGTCCCCGAGAGGGGTAGCCGGATGTCCGCCTCGGGGGTGCGCGTGGCCAGCTCGATCGGGGTGACGGCGGTGGGGCAGACCGCGTAGGCGAGGGTGCCGGGGACGGCCAACGAGGGCCCCGAGGCGGTCGGCGGCGTCGGTGTGGACACCAGCGAGCACCCACCGAGGCCGAGGGCGGCGACGGCCGCCAGCGCCGCGGTGCGGGCGGCCGTCGACGCCCGGCGGGACGGACGGTCCGGCGCGACGGGTGTGCGGGGCATGACCATGGCTGAGGCCGACGTTAGCGACGCCGGGGCCCGGGTTCGCGGCACCGGTCCTCGGACGGGGGCACCGGTCAGCTGCCGAGGGTGGCGCGCAGCGCGGCGAACCGGTCGGTGGCGTCGGGCGACGGCTCCCACGGCACGTCCAGCGGGTGGAGGAGCTCCTCGGGGATCTCGTCGAGGAACCGGCTGCGTTCGGCCTCCGCCACGCGGTCGGCGGAACGTCGGGTGCGGGCATGGGAGAGGAAGAGGTGGCGCTTGGCCCGGGTGATGGCCACGTAGGCCAGGCGGCGCTCCTCCTCGAGGTCGATACCCTCGAGGCACCGGCGGTCGGGGAAGACCCCCTCTTCCATCCCCACCACGAAGACGGCGGGGAACTCCAGGCCCTTGGCGGCGTGCACGGTCATGAGCAGCACGCGCGACCGGTCGCCGTCGGCGTCGTCGGCCTCGGTGGCCAGGCTGGCCGTCTCGAGGAGCGACTCGACGTCGCGGTGGCCGCCGGCGACGGTGCGCAGCTGTTCGACGCTCTCGGCCCGCCACGTTCGCTCCTCGTCGTCGGTGGCGGCGTCGAGCAGCTGGGTGAGGTACTCGCCGTCGGCCAGCACGGCGTCGACGGCCCCGAGTGCCCCGCCGGTCTCGGCCGCCGACCGGACCTCGTCGAGGAGGTCGAGGAACCGGCCGAGGCCGGCGTCGGCCAGGCGGGGCAGCCCCTCGATCTCGTCCCGTCGGGCCAGGGCCTGACCGAGGGGGAGGTCGTAGGAGCGGGCGAACTCCCGGATGCGCTTGACGGTGGCGTCGCCCACCGACCGACGGGGCACGTTGACGCACCGCCGGAAGGACAGCTCGTCGTCGGGGTGCAGGGCCAGGCGCAGGTAGGCGGTGAGGTCGCGGATCTCCCGCCGCTCGAAGAAGGGCGTGCCACCCACGGTGCGGCAGGGGATCCCCCGTCGGACGATCTCCGCCTCGATCGGCCGGACCAGGGTCTTGGCCCGGCAGAGCACGGCGATGTCGCCGGGGGTCGCCCCCTGGCGCACCAGGGTGGCGATCTCGTCGCCCACCCACGACGCCTCGTCGACCTCGTCGTCGGCGGCCCGGAGGGTGATGAGGCCGCCCTCACCGGCGTCGGTCCACAGCCGCTTGGCGGGGCGGTCGACGTTGCGGGCGATCACCGCGTTGGCGGCGTCGAGGATGGTCCCCGTCGAGCGGTAGTTCTGCTCGAGGACCACGGTGGTGGCGTCGGGGAAGGTGCGGGTGAAGTGGAGGATGTTGCCGACGTCGGCCGCCCGGAAGGCGTAGATCGACTGGTCGCCGTCGCCCACACAGCAGAGGTTCCGGTGGCCGGAGGCGAGCTGCTCGACGATGACGCTCTGGGCCCGGTTGGTGTCCTGGTACTCGTCCACCAGCACCTGCGGGAAACGGGCCCGGTAGTGCTCGAGGACGTCGTCGTGGCGGGTGAGCAGGGTCACCACGTGGACGAGGAGGTCGTCGAAGTCGACGTAGTCCGACGCCGCCATCCGCTTCTGGTACTCGGCGTAGGCGCGGGCATGGGCGTTGGAGCGGGCGTCGTTCGACTCGAGGGAGGCCTGGCGCGGGTCGACGAGGCGGTTCTTGGCGGCGCTGATGGCGGCCTTGGTGCCGGAGGCGGGCATCAGCTTCACGTCGATGTCGAGGTCGTCGGCGATGTCGCGGAGGAGGCGCCTGCAGTCGTCCTCCGACAGGATGGTGAACCGTCGGGTGAGACCGACCCGGTCCGCGTAGGGGCGGAGCATGCGGACGCAGGCGCTGTGGAAGGTGGAGACCCACATGTCGGAGGCGGCGCCGCCGAGGGAGGAGGCGAGGCGCTCCTTCATCTCGCGGGCGGCCTTGTTGGTGAAGGTGATGGCGAGGACGCCCTCGGGCTCGACCACCCCCCGGGCCACCAGGTGGCCGATCCGACTGGTCAGCACCTTCGTCTTGCCGGAGCCGGCGCCGGCCACCACCAGCAGCGGCCCGCCCTCGTGCTCGACCGCCCGGCGCTGGTCGGGGTTCAGCCCCTCGGTGAACTGCTCGGGCCGCAGGCGACGGCGGGATGCTGATCCGGTGCTGCCCACGGCGGCTCACCCTACCGCCCCCCGTGCACCCCCCCGACGGCCTCCCGGCGGCGTGACCGCCCGGTGGGGCGGCGTCGGCGGTGGGTCAGCCGGCGCCCGGGGTCGACGGGTCGGCATCGTCCGGAGGGGGTTCGGTGCCCCCGCCGGCGGTCTCCGTCACGGTGTCGGTCGGACCGTCGTCGGTCCCGTCGTCGGATCCCACCGTCCGCAGGTGCCGGCCTCGGCGTCGGCGACGACGACGGTGGGGATCGGGCGCCGACTCGGCTTCCGGCTCCGGCTCGACTTCCGGCTCGTCCACCGCCACCACCTCCCCGACCGGCTCGGACGGTCCGGGGTCGGCGACCGCCTCCGGCTCCACCACCGCCTCCGGCGCTGCGTCGATTCCGACGTGGGCCGGTGCGACCGGCGTGTCCCCGGCCCGGGTGGGCACCGGTCCGGTCCCGTTGGTCACCACCGCCGGCTCGACGACGGGCCCGTCGGCGGTGTCGGGCCGGTAGACGAGGGAGTGGACCGACACCCAGTCGTCGTGCCCGTCGAACGCATCGAGGTCGACCAGCTCGTCGACCGGGACGTCCGGATCGCCGGCGTCCGCCGGCTCGGGATCCGTCGCCGCCGCCGCGCCCCGTTCCGCCCCGGGGTCGGCCTCCGGATCGGTCGGGTCCCCGCCGGTTCCGGTCGTCGGCCCGGGTTCGGCGGTCCAGAAGTCGTCGAGGTCGAAGGCCGGCGCTGCGATGGTCGGGGTGTCGACGACGGGAACGGGTAGCGCCTCGGCCACCGCCGGGTCGGCCGGGGCACCGATCGGGGTGTCGGCCCAGCGGGGGGCGGGGGGCGGGGGGGCTTCCTCGACCGCGGGCAGGGGCGGTGTGGCGGCGGGGTCATCGGCGGCGGACGCCTCCGGGTCGGTTCCCTCGTCCGTCGATCCGGCCTCCGGCCCCGCGGGGGCGTCACCCGGACCGTCGTGGCCCGGCCGCCGCAGCTCCGGCGGGTACCAGCGGCCGTCGCCGGCCCGCCACCACCCCGCTCCCAACGCCGTGTCACTCACCGTGACACCTCCCCTGCGTCGGTCGAGTCCGTGAACGGTGCATCACTTGGTACCCAAGAGGGTATCCGTCCCCCACCGGAGGGGACGAACCCCGGCCGGTCAGCCCTTCGACTCGGCGACGGCCCTGATCCGCTCGAGGGTGGTGCGCATCCCGTTGACGTTGGTCCGACCGCGGAGGCGCCCGAGGAGCGCCCAGTAGATCCGGGTTCCGACCTTGTCGGGCAGCCGGAACGATTCGGTGACGTCGACGCCGTCGCCGTTCGGCTCGAAGTCGTAGCGCCAGGTGTTCACCACCGTGGAGCCGGTGCACACGTCGAAGGCGAAGACCCGACCGGGCTCCGACTCGGTCACCCGGCAGTTCGTCCAGTAGGTCGGGCCCCTCCCGTTGCGCTTCACGTGGCCGCGGAAGCGGGCACCGACCTCCGGGCCGGTGGAGCCGTCGAGCCACTCGGCCTCGAACGTCTCGGGGCTGAACCTGCCGGTGTTGGTGATGTCGCTGACCAGACCCCAGACCGCTTCGGGCGGGGCGGCGACGTGGAGGGTGACCGAGTCGTGCACGGTCTCAGCGTAGGGGTCGTGTCCCGGGCGCCGTGCACGGGAGGGCGCTGCGGACCGGACCCGGGCCGCCGGTACGCTTCCGCCGGTGACCATCCGCCGGGCACTCCGTGGCGTCGGGACCGTGCTGGTCGTGTCGGGCGTGGTGATCCTCCTCTTCGTGGCCTACGAGCTCTGGGGGACCGGCGTGATCACCGCCGCCCACCAGCGGGACCTCCGCCAGCAGTTCGACCAGGAGCTCCGGGCCACCCACCCGGGGGTGCACCCCACCACCCCGTCGACGGCTCCCGGAGGGGCGACCACCACCTCGACCTTCCCCTCGAACCACGGCCTGGTGCCGTCCGACGCCTCGGCCACCAGTGGACAGCCGATCGCCATCCTCCAGGTCCCCGCCGCCGGCATCGACTTCGTGGTCGTCCAGGGCACCGGCAAGACCGATCTCGAAGCGGGGCCGGGCCACTACGTCAACACGTCGTTTCCGGGGAACCCCGGCAACGCGGCGATCGCCGGCCACCGGACCACCTACCTCCACCCCTTCTACAACCTGAACCTGGTGGTCCCCGGCGACCCGATCTACGTGACCACCGCCCAGGGCCACTTCACCTACCGGGTGACCCAGGTGCTGGTGGTGCGGCCCACCGACGTCTCGGTGCTCGACGACACCCCCACGCCGACCCTGACGCTGACCACCTGCAACCCCCGCTACAGCGCCTCCACCCGGCTGGTGGTGCAGGCCGCGCTGACCACCCCCCCGGCCCCGGTGACGGCGGCCACCCGTCCGACCGCCGCCCCGTCCGCCGCCGGCCCGTCGGGGTCGAGCTGGGGCGCGGCGCTCGCGTGGGGCGCGGCGCTCGTCCTGGCCGGGGTGGCCGTGTGGCTCGCCTTCCGGTGGCGTCGCCGTTGGTGGGTGGCGGCGGCCGGCACCGTGGTGCTGCTGGCGCTGCTCTACGCCCTGTTCGGGGCGGTCGGTCCCCTGCTGCCGTCGGGGTACTGACGACCCGGTCCGCTCAGGAGGAGGCACCGGGCTCGGTGGCGTCCTCCGCCTCGATGAGCCGGCCGTCGGTGACGTCGTAGCGGTCGCCGTCGATGGGGATGCGGGTCGGCACCAGGGGGTGGCTCCGGATCCGGGTGACGTCCTCGAGCACGCGCTGCGCAAGGTCGGCGATGGTCAGCCTGTCGACGGAGCGGGCTTCGGTCGAACCGGGCCCGGTGCCCACGTCGTGGAACCCGTCGGGACCCAGTGCAGCGGTCTCGAGGCTGTTGGCCAGCAGGTCGCGGATGCCCTCGTCGGCGAAGAACGCCATGCGTTCTTCCGTGCCGCAGTCGGTGTGGTGGACGACGAACCACTCGGCCGTGCCCAGGAGCTTGCACGAGATCACCAGCGAGTGGACGGCGTCGTCGCCGGCCCGACCCCCGGCGATCCGGATGACCTGGGCGTCGCCCTCGCTGCGCTCGGCGTACCCGGCCGGGTCGAGCCGGGCGTCCATGCAGGTGAGGATGGTGAACCGGCGGGCCGGCGGCAGGGCCAGGCTCCCCCGGTCGCCGAACGACGGGGCGTAGGCCTCGTTGGCGGTGCGGACGTCGTCACGCACGGAGACGGCGGTGCTCCCTCCGTCCAGCTGCCCCGCCCGGTGGGCTTGGGTTCACTGATCGGATCCGTCACCGGTACCCCCCGACGCCGGTCCCGTACACCCTCGTGTCGGATTCGTGGCCTCCATCGGTGGGCGGTGTCGACCCGGGCCGACCTCGAGTCGGGCCGACCCCGGACCTCCCCGGATCCGACGGTACGATCACCGCCATGGGCGGACGGCGGCGAGGGGACGGCCACACGGGCACCGGGCACCGGGCACGCCGGCGGCGGCGGTCCGCCGCACTCGCCGCCGCACTGTCGGTTCTGGTCGCCCTCCCGGTGCTGTCCCTCGGGATCGCCGGGGCCGCGTCCCGATCGGCCCGTCGGGTGACCGCGCAGGGTTCGGTCGTCCAGCTCGGTGACTCGATCGCCTCCGGTGAGGGCACCCTCTACGGCTACACCTACGACCGGTCGACGCAGACCTGGACCGGCGGCAACGTGAACGTGACATGGCCGGGGCCGTACCCGTTGTGCCACGACTCCCCCGACGCCTACGGCGAACTGGTGGCCGCCCACCTGAAGGCGAAGCTCACCCAGTTCGCCTGCACCGGCGCCGCCTTCGACGACGGCATCACCGTGCCCCGCGTCAACAAGGGCTACTTCTCCGACACCACCCTCCGTCCCGCCGAATTCGGCGACTGGGACGCCAGGACCGACCTCAACGCCGCGTACGACGCCGCCAAGCCCGACGTGACCCTGGTGACCCTCGGAGCCGACGACGTCCAGTTCTCGGCGATCGTGGAGGCCTGCATCGAGAACGCCTACGAGTACGCCATCGGCGTGGCCTCCGAGGAGTGCGTGCCCGCCAACCCCGGCTCCACCGTCACCTCCGACTTCACCGGGTACCTGCCGACCTTCGTCACCGACGAGAAGACGCTGGCCGACTGGATCGTGGCCCGGGGCAAGGCCGACGGCCGGGTGCCCAAGGTGGTCTTCACCGACTACGCCGATCCGCTGCCGCAGGGCACCAGCTGCCCGGACAGCAACGACCTCTACCCCGAGCAGGTCGCCTACCTCGACACCCTCCTCCACGAGATGAACACGACCATCATCTCGACCATCGACGGACTGAAGGACAACAACCTGGCGGTGGCCGACATCTCCGGGGTCTACGCCGGCCACCGGTGGTGCAGCACCGACCCGTGGGCCTACGGGCTCTCCATCTACTCGGTGGAGCACCCGACCAGCTTCGAGTCGCTGGCGCCGTTCCACCCCACCCCCGCCGGCCAGGCCGCCATCGCCGCCGCCGTGGATCCGGTGGTGGAGAAGCTGCTCGCCAAGCGCTGAGTCGACCGGGCCGACGACTCCGGTCGGCCGTCGCCGCGGTGCTGCACGTCGAGCTCCGGGAGCGCAACCGGGGACGGTGAGCCCGCCCGCCGTCAGCGGGCGAGCCGGGTGACGGTGGCGAAGGTGACCAGGTAGGCGTCGCCGTCGAAGCCGACGGCCGGGAAGAGCACACCCTGGAGGGGGCTGCCGGTGTCGGCGCGGGCCAGCTCCTCCCCGGCGTCCACATCGAGGACCACCACCTGGTCGGCCGTCCGGTCGGCGTCGTAGTCGCCGGTCACCAACTCGCCGGTGTCCGGGAAGAGCACCAGGTGCGCGCCGTGGTCCTGCTCCCGGCGCCACCGGGGGGCGAGCGACCCGTCGGTCCCGATGGTGAAGGCCTGCACCACGCCGTTGCCGCTGTCGTAGGCGACGGCCACCGAGCGGTCGACGTCGATCACCGGCGGGTTGGCCACCAGGCCACCGGGCAGCCCGCAGACCTCGGCCAGGGTCACGGCTCCGTCGGCCAGGCCGACCCGCACCAGGTGGAGGGGGGCGGTGGCCAGCCCGTGGCCGCGCAGCGTTCCGGTGTAGCCCTCCGACCCGTCGCCGTCGTCGAGGAACCATGCGGCCCCGCCCGCCAGCACGCAGTCCCAGCCGTAGCCCTGGCCGTCCATGGTCCGGTACCGGGCCCGGAAACGCTCGTCCGGATGCAGCGCCGTCCCGTCCCACTCGACCCGCAGGAGGCTGGTGTCCCCCACCACGTAGACGGTGTCGCCGTCGGCCGACAGCCGGGCGATCGACGGCTCGGGGAGGTCGCAGGAGGCCACCACCTCGAGCCCCTCCGGCTCGAGGGCCACCAGCTGGCACCGCTGCCGGCCGCCGGCCGCCACCGGGGCACCCGGCCTCGATCCGGCGAAGTCCTTGGTCACCAGGGTGCCGTCGGGCAGGATCACGAACCCGTTGTAGGGGAGGTGGCGGGGCAGCGTCCGCGAGGCGAGCACCGCCAGGTCGGGCCCCAGCCGGTGGGCGTGCCTACCGAAGACCACGTAGAGCGAGCCGTTGGCGTGGGCGGCCAGGCTGCCGGGCCAGGTCGGGCCACCGGGGAGCTCGACCGAGGTGACGACGGGCTCGAGCGACACCGGGTCGATCCGCTCGACGAAGCTGACGGTGTCGTCGCCGATGGTGTGCCGGAGCAGGTAGAGCTCGCCGGGGTCGCGGGTGACCAGCATGGTGGCGGCGGGTGCCAATCGGGAGGTGACCCGGAGCCCGGCGCCGTCCCGGGTACCCAGCCCACCGGGGGCGCCGGCCGGCGGGACCTGGGTGCGCGCCGGTCCCCCGTCCTCACCCGGCCACGGCCCGGGCCGGTAGCCGGGGCCGGCGCTCACACCGGGGCCTCGACCTCGAGGCGCGTCCGGCGGGGGGTCGGCTGGCTGGTCCGGAGGTCGTCGAGGAGGTCGGCCCGGGTCGACCGCACCGCCGGGTCGTCCCACCGGTTGTGGTGCTGGCGCGGATCGTCGGCCAGGTCGTAGAGCTCGCCCTCGGTCCCGTCGTGGCAGGTGCCCGGCCCGTAGGCGGTGCAGACCCAGCCGTCGCGCGTGATGGTGCGGAGGTGGACGTCGACGCCGAAAAGCTCGCTGTCCCACTCGGTCAGCACCCGTTCGAAGCCCCGCGCCCCGGCGTCGGCGTCGTCGGTCGGGAGGGCCCGGCCCTCCATCCATCCCGGGGGTTCGAGGCCGGCCATGTCGCAGAAGGTCGGGGCCAGGTCGACCAGGCCGACCGGACGGCCGACCACCGCCGGGGCGGTCCCGGCGGAGGGGGCGGGTCGCCACACCAGGGGGAGCCGCATGAGGGCGTCGACGTGGTACGGGCCCTTGAAGAGGAGTCCGAAGTCGCCACCCAGCTCCCCGTGGTCGGTGGTGAAGACCACGTCCACGTCGTCGGCCCACCCCCGCTCGGCGATCCGGTCGAGCACCCGGCCGAGCGCCTCGTCGATCAGCTCCACCTCCACGGCGTTGCGGGCGGTGACCTCACGCACCTGGTCGGCGGTGAGGGTGGCCGGCACCCACTCGGCGGGTGTCTCGTAGTTGGAGACCAGCGCACCGTCGTACCAGAGCTTCCAGTGGCGGGGCTTGTCGTCGAGGAGCCGCTCGCGCTCCGTCGCCGAGGCCGGGTACCCCTCGGGGAGGGGGACCTCATGCCAGTCGATCCGGCCCACCTCCGACTCCGGGGGGTCCCACGGGTGGTGGGGGTCGGGGAAGCTCATCCAGCAGAACCAGTCCTCGTCGGCGTCGAGGCCGTCGAGCCACGAGATGGTCCGGTCGGCCACCCAGTCGGTGTGGTACCAGCCGCGCTCGATGGGGTTGGTCTTCACCTGGGGGGCGCCGGTGTCGCCGCCACCGGCCGCGTTGACCTGGAAGGCGGCGTCGAGGACCGGGTAGAAGCCGCCCAGGGTCTCCGGGTGCTCGGCCATCAGCCACCGCGAGTAGTGCCACGGTCCGAGGCCGCTGTGCGTGGCGACCTCCAGGTGCTCGAAGCCGCGGTGGACCCCGCCGTGGGGGGTGGTGGTGCCCTCCCCCGCCAGGGTGTTCTCCTCGAATCTCCCGAAAGGGTCGAGGAACGGCTCGAAGTGGGCCTTGCCCACCAGGGCGGTGCGGTAGCCGGCCGAACGCAGCAGCTCGGCCACCGACGGGGCGTCGGCCGGGAGCGGCACCCCGTTCATCCACACACCGTGGGTGGTGGGGTGCTGGCCGGTCAGGATGGTCGAGCGCGACGGCATGCACACCACGGACTGGGGGGTGGCCCGCTCGTAGCGGATGCCGGCGGCGGCGAGGGCGTCGACCACCGGGGTGCGGGCCAGGGTGCCACCGTTGCAGGCGAGGGTGTCGAACCGCTGCTGGTCGGTGGTGACCAGCAGGATCTTCCGTCGGGCCATCAGGGGCTCCCTTCCACGGTCGTGCGCAGGCACTCGAGGGCGGCGCCGGAGGCCCCGCCGATCACCAGGGCCATCACCGACGGATCGGCATCGGTGCTGTAGACGACGAGGCTCCGCCCGTCATCGAGGGCGAGCACGTCGACGGTGCCGAGGTGCTCGGTGAACATCGGGGAGGTGATCCGGTACTGGAACCGCCGGGCCAGCGGGTCGAGCGTCAGGATGCGCTCGGGCATCGGGAGTCCGGCACCCGTGGTGATCACCCGTTCGTCGCCGTCGACCACGGCCGACACGATGCCGGGGAACCACTCGGGCAGCCGGGCCGGGTCGCCCACCAGCTCCCACACCCGGTCGGGCGGGGCGTCGATGGTCACCTGGCGGCGGACCGAGCCGCGGGAGGACGTCACCGGCGGCACCGGGCGGTGGGCACGCCGTTGGGTCTGGCGGTCGAGGTCACCCGCCGGACGCTATCCGGTGACGATGCCGGGCGGGGCGGGGCGGACGAGCTCGCCCGGCCGGCGGGCGGCGGGGTGGGATCGCCGGACAGGCCCGGCACCGCCCCGACCCGCTCAGCCGTCCAGGTGCGCTGCCACCAGTCCGCTCGGGGCCATGGCCAGCCAGGCGTCCTCCACCGCCTCGGCCAGATGGCGGGAGGAGACGCGGCGGAGCTCGGTCAGCACGGCGGCGAAGCCGTCGAAGTGCGGGATGGTGAAGAAGCCCGGGAGGCCGGTGGCCAGCACCGCCTGCTTCTCCTCGAGGTCCGCCACCCGGAACGCGGCGATCGGCCCGGTCGGGGGCTCGGTGTCGCCGAAGCGCCGGAGGTCGGCCTTGGTGAACGGCCGCTCCCAGGCGAAGGGCTTCCCCCGCACCGACCACGTCCGGTGGCCGTGCCGCTCGGCCTCGGTCACCTCCGGGAGCCGGAGCGCCAGCCTCGCCACGTCGTCGAGCGTCGCCATCCCCTGGAACCTACCGAAGGCAGGCCCTGCAGGGGTGGGCCAGGCGCTCGAAGGCCACCGCCGCGGCGGTGGCCACGTTGAGGGAGTCGACCCCGTCGGCCATCGGGATGGAGACCGCCTCGTCAGCGGCGGCCAGTGCCTCCGGCGACAGCCCCGGGCCCTCCGCCCCGAGCAGGAGCGCCACCCCGGCCGACGGAGCCCGTGGGTGGGCCGCGAGTTCGGCCAGTGTCCGGACCGCGCGTCCCGTCCCCGCCGGCCGGGGCGAGAGGGCACACACCGCGAACCCGGCCGAACGCACCAGGTCCAGGCCGCCGGGCCACGGGGCCAGACGGGCGAAGGGCACGTGCAGCACGTGGCCCACCGACACCCGGATCGACCGGCGGTAGAGGGGGTCGGCGCAGGTCGGGTCGAGGAGGACCGCCCCCACGCCGAAGGCGGCGGCGTTGCGGAAGAGGGCCCCGATGTTCTCGTGGTCGTTGAGGCCCTCCAGCACCGCCACCACCGGGGCCCCGCCGGCCACCGGTGTCCGGGCGGCGGCGGCCAGCAGAGCCGCCGGGTCGGCCGGGCGGGGACGCTCGGCGACCGCCACCACCCCGCGGTGGATCCGGAAGCCGACGGTGGCCTCCACCACCTCCCGCGAGCCGACGTAGACCGGGGCGCCCCTCCCCCGCACCCCGTCGACCAGGTCGGCCGCCGTCTCCGCCCGATGGTGGTCGACCAGCAGGGAGCGCACGGGATGGTCGGTGCCCAGGAGCTGGGCCACCGCCAGGCGCCCCTCCACCACCATGATCGACCGCTCCGCCTCCACCCGGCGCCGCGACGCCGGGTCGACCAGATCGCGGTAGTCGGCCAGCCGCGGGTCGGCGGGGTCCTCGACCGCGACCAGCGGCCCGGGGTCAGCCAAGGGCGGCGAGGGCGTCGTTGAAGATCGCTGACGGCCGCATGACGGCGTCGGCCAGCGCCGGGTCGGGCTGGTAGTAGCCACCGATGTCGGCGGGCCTGCCCTGCACGGCGATCAGCTGGTCGACGATGGCCGTCTCGGCCTCCGCCAGGGCGGCGGCCAGGGGGGAGAAGGAGGCGGCCAGCACCGGGTCGTCCGTCTGGGCGGCCAGCTCCTGGGCCCAGTAGAGGGCCAGGTAGAAGTGGCTGCCCCGGTTGTCGATGCCCCCCAGCTTGCGGCTGGGCGAGCGGTCCTCGTCGAGGAAGGTGCCCGTGGCCCGGTCGAGGGTGTCGGCCAGCACCTGGGCCCGGGGGTTGGCGGCGACCGCGGCCAGCTGCTCGAAGCTCGCCGCCAGGGCGAGGAACTC
>Ga0181519_10001945_pt1 | contig 17875 bp, 25 predicted proteins | sample PEATcosm2014_Bin_26_FD_121102 | JGI IMG/M metagenome (GOLD analysis project Ga0181519, IMG submission 121102) | Peatland microbial communities from MTU Mesocosm Facility, Houghton, MI, USA - PEATcosm2014_Bin02_10_metaG | ecosystem: Environmental > Terrestrial > Soil > Wetlands > Peat | place...
CGGCCGACAACGACGTGACCACGTGGACGTTGAGCACCGGCTCCACCAACTACTCCTCGATGGTGATCGCCTCGTTCAAGGCGGGCGCCACCGAGATGTCGTCGTTGCAGCCGGGCTGGGTATTCCCGAGGGCGACCGCCGCGCAGACGTATAGCGGGACCCTCGCCCCGTTGGCGCAGTGGGTGGCCGCGGTGCTTGTGTACACCTCGGCGACGGTCCCGGCCCAGGTGACGGGCGCGGCGGGGACGGCGGGCAACGTCCAGGTGGCGTTGAATTGGAACTCGCCCGCCAATGGGGGGACGCCCATCACGTCGTACACGGTGACGCCGTACATTACGGGGACGCCGCAGACGCCCATCACCAGCATCGCGGTGGGTGACTACTCGGCGGCCACCGGCACCCCCTACACCGTCAGCCCATTGGTGAACGGCACCACCTACACGTTCACGGTGACGGCGTTGAACATGCTGGGGGCGGGGGCGGCGTCGGCGCAGTCGGCGGGGGTGACCCCGGCCGGTTCGACGGTGCCGTCGACGCCTGCGGCACCCGCGGTGGTGGCGGGCAATGCCACCTGCCAGGTGACGGTGACCCCGCCCGCCAACGGGGGGTCCACGATCCTCTCCTACACCTTCTTCTGCTACCAGTCCACCTCCTTGGTGGCGCAGCAGACCCAGGCGGGGACCACCTACTCCTTCCCGGATCTCTCGAACGGCACCACCTATGGCTTCTCGGTGCTGGCCACCAACGTGAACGGCAACTCGGGCACGTCCACGCAGACCATGGCGACGCCGCAGGCCCCGCCCGGTGCGGGCGGCATGGTGCTGCTCCCGGTCACCGTGAACGCCCAGCAGTCGGCCATCTGGTGAGCATCTGGCCCCGGGCGCCCGGGCCAGGGGGTATGGTGGCTGTATGAGCGTGAACAATCAGGCGGCGACCGTCGGCATCCTGGCGACCCTGGGGACCCTGGGGATCGCGGTGGCCATTCTGGGGCCGCGTGGGTCGGCCCAGGGGGCCGCCAGCGCCTGCCCCAGTTGCCTGCCCGTGGAGCCCCAGCCGGTGGGGCCACAGTCGGTGAGCACGGACTGGGTGGTGGACGCGGTCTGCGGCCCGGGGGGCTGCACCTATCCGTCCATGCCCAAGGGTGCCAGCAAGTGCGCGCCGCCGCTCTGCGCCTCGTATTACATCGTGGGCAACGGCACCTACTCGACGGTGGGCGGCAACTCGCTGGGCCTCCCCTCCTAGGTGCTCAAGTACTACCTGACCTGCGCGCTGATCCTAGTGATCATCGTGCTTCTGTGGATTCACTTCAGCTAGAGCAGGGCTTGTAGCTCGCGCAGCAAGGAGGCGTCCCCCTCCACGCGCACCTTGCGCATGGCATAGGCCAGGAGCGCGTTGGTCTGGCCCAGGCAGATGGCCACGAGGTCGGGGGCGGCCAACGTGAGCGTGAGCCCGGGGTCGGATGCCTGGCCCGGACCGGCATAGGGGAACTTGCCGAACATCACCACGAAGTTGCCGCCGCCCGGGCCGGTGGCCTGGACGTTGATGATGCCGCGCCGCTGCGGCGGATGGGCACGCAGTCGCGCGAACAGCGTGGCCATGACGTCCGCGCAACTGGTGGTGGTGCTCATGCCGCGTTTCCCTTCTCGTGGGGGCGCACCAGATAGCTGGGGGAGGCCACAAAGGCGCCTCGCTTGCCCGCGCAGAATCTGGTGAGCCACTCATAGTCCTGCGTATACGAGCCGGGCAGGTGCGGATTGCGCGAGTACTCGTCGGTGCGGAACAGGATCATGCCGTCGCCCACCCCCGCCTCCAAGATCCGCCCGTCGCCCGCCACCCGTCCGTCCCCGTAGCGGTATTGGCACAGTGCATAGTCGGCGTCGGCCGCCTGGACCGCCTGCACCAGCCGGGCCACGTGGTCGGGCGCCAGGCAGTCGTCATCCCCCACAATGCACGCCCATTCCCCGTGGCAGAGGTACAAGGCCAGGGCGCGCGCCTCCAGGCCCCACGAGCCCCGGGTGGCCGCGTGCCAGCGCCTGCCGCATTCCATGTACCACCGCGCCACCCCGGCCTCGGTGCCCAGCAGCCCGGGGCGCTGTTTGGGGATATCCAGGCCCGAGGGGCCATCAAACACCACGTAGTGCTCTAGGGGGCGATAGGTCTGCGCGTTCACCGAGCGGACACAAGCCGGGAGGGTGGTGTGCAGGCGCTCTGCGATGGCGGCGGTGACGACCGTGACAAGCGGCGGTCGTCCCATTGGCAGACCGAGCATCCCAGCAGCAGCAGTTGGGCGCGCTCGTGACGACTGGTCGGCGGATACAGCAGCAGCAGGCCGCACCGGGGACACTGGCCCCGGTTCACGCAATCGCGACGAATCTGACGCCAGGCGCGCTTCCGACACGTCGCCCCGCAAAAGCGGCGCGGCCTGCCCTGCAGCAGGGTTACCGGGCGCGGACACATCTGGCATGTCGGCATAGGGGGGAGAATACACCCTGGCGTGGGCGGGCAGGAAGTGGATGTGCTTCGGGCGGCAGCCCCACACGATGCAGGCCCGCTCGCCTTGATTCCACGTCCATTCGGCGAAGTCGCGGTCGGCGGTGGGATAGCGGAGGCGGGGCCACACATTCTGGGCGGTGGCCTGGCGCAGAATCCGCTCGGGGAGGTACGTGAACCCGAACGAGAACACGTCGCACTCCTTCTGGCCACGACCCACCGGCGTGACCGTGTGCTGCGTGGTGGGGGCCGCCAAGATCACCCGCCTGGCCGCTGCCTGGCCGTCCTTCCCCAGGCCCGCCAGCCATCCCGCCCGCTCCCAGCGCTCTAGCACGGCTTGGGGGGTGCTATCCGCCTTCACCTGGACGTCGCCCATCGCCCACATGCGAACGAACCCGGGGTCGGTCTGGTGCAGGGCGTCCTGGGCCGACGCCGCCCAGATGTGATACGGCGCGCACAGGATGCGGTCACCGTGGGTCCGGCGGACCGCCCGCGCCATCTCGTCCACGTCCTGCTGGTCGAACGCGAGATCCCATTCGCAGACCACGAAGCCGCCGTCCGGCCGGACCTGCCCCAGCGCCTCCCCATAGTCGGCGCCCGGTATCAGCAGCGTCTCGTACCCCGGCAGCACCACGTGCGCTCGTCCCGGCGGCGCCGGATGGGGAAGGGCGCGGACAATACGCAGCGGCCCTAGGGCGGAAGGCCCGCCCGCCTGCGCTCCTTGCGCGCCCGCCTCCGCCACGTCCAGCTTTCCCAACGCTGAGAGACTTTACCCCAGGTGTGGTGGTACCAGAGGCGCCATAGGCGGTTGCGCCAGCAGGGGCAGTCCTCCGCCCGGTGCGCGGCGATGTGCAGCGAGTCCTGGTCGAAGTCCCCGAACGCCACGCCCTCATATGGCCCCAGGTGGCGTCCGCAGTCCGGGCAGACCCCTTCCCACGTGTAGGACTGGGGCAGCCCGGCGAAGTTGACCTTGTACCGGCCCGGCTCGCGGGGTATGGCATTGTACGCAGCCAGCGCCTGCAAGGCCGCCTCGGGCGTAGGGGCCGCCATCACGGCCCCCCACGCTTGATCGCGCAGCCGCTGGTTCAAGTCGAGGGGCGGGTCGCTCACGCCGCCCACACCGGAATGTGCGCGTCCATGGCGCGCCGAACACAGTTGCGGGTCCCCTCCCCGCCCGGGAACGCGATGCAGAGATCGGCGCCCAGGGCGACCATCTCGGCGTTGCGGATCATTCCCGCGGCCCGCCCGTGCCGCTTCCAGTCGGCCGGGTGCGCCTCCACCCGCATGCCCAGCCGGGCGGCCGTCTCGGCGGCCAACGCGTCCGCCCCCCGAGCCCCGCCGTGGACCAAGGTGATCTCGCCCACGTCGCCCAGGTGGTCACGGGCCTGCACCAGCATGCGCAGAACTTGGTAGCTGTCCAAGTAGTCACGGCCTCCGGTCACCAGTAGTCGCTTCATCGGTCCGCCCCCTGCTCATCCTGGGGCCATACCCACTGGTCGACATAGCCGGGCATCACCGAGAAGGTGGGGGGCTCCAGGTCCACCTGCCAGGGGCGGGCGTCTTGCAGCCCCACTACGGAGACCCGGCGGCAGGTGGCGCCCCGCTTGCGGTACGTGGGCGTGTCCTGGCTCCAGTTGATGTGGTGCTCCTGCCACAGCATCTCCTGGATCTGGTCGGTGTTCTGGCCGTGCAGTTGCCGCGGCGAGAAGTGAGCCTGGCCCAGGCCCAGGATGGAGTTCCGCACCGCGTCCTGCTGGCGCCACACGAAGTAGTTGTTGACCTCCTCGCGGGGGAGCGCAAAGGCTCGGGCGTCGAAATGGGCCGGGTGCCCGGCCTTGGCGGGCAAGTGCAGGGCCGCCGCGAACAGGAAGCTTTGGGTCGCTATCGACGCCGCCACCGACACCAGCTTCTGTACGTTGTTGTCGAACCACGGCATCGTCTCAAACTTCATGTAGTCCACGAGCAGCAGCGAGATTTCGTCGGACTGCTGGTACCCCAGCACGCATCCCGCCACCTCCTCGCACAAGCCCAGCATGGTCGCCTGCATGCAGCGCTCCAGACCCACGTCCCAGGGCCGCTCCAGGCCCCGGGTGTACGAATGGAACGCCCGCCCGTCCAGGCGTAGCAGGCACGGCATCCTCCGGGTCAGGTGGGTCTGCGCCGCCCCCTCGTACAGCTTCATGCGGTCGGTGAGCGTGCCCATGTCAGTCGGGGGGCTCCAGGTCGATCCCGGCGGCGTCCACGCGGCGGCGGATCTCTTGCACCACCGCGGTCGCCGACAGTCCCGGGGCCGGGACATAGAACTCCATATCGACCAGAATCTGCTTGCAGAGGCGCAGTTCCTCCAGCGGCGCTAGCGGCAAGTCCACCCATTCCGCCGCCACCACCTCGCCCCCCAGGACGTACGGGGCCAGGCGGCTCGACTTGACCTCCGCCCGCCATCCCGGCCGGATGGCGTCCAGACTGGCCTGGGCATAGCTGTTCATATCCACGGTCACGCGGCGTACACGCACGGTCATTCAGGACTCCTCGCGAAAGAAGCGGGCCAGGCATCGGTTGACCCGCGTGTTGGGGACGTAATTGATGTCCCAGTCCTCGGGCATGAGCCCATGGGCGATGTCCAGGCCATCGCAGATCCACCGCCAATGCAGACGCAGATGGTGCTGGAGTTGGTCGGCTCGATACAGGAACCGATACGCGGCGTGGCGAGCCAGGCGTCCCATCTCAGTAATGCAGTGCCCGGTACTCGGCAAGCTGGGTGGCCAGGTCCATGCGCAGGTCGTAGCATTCCATCCGCCGGGCCATCGGGTTGCGGCTGAGATGCTCGTGCTCCACCTTGCGCGGGTCCTGGCCGCGCAGCACGTACACCGGATAATCGTCCTGGTCGTAGGTGTCGCAGATGATGAGCACGTGGGTTGCGTGCTCAGGGGGCTTGCGCAGCCAGTGCTCGATCTCGGCGCGAGTGGTCATCGCTTGTCCTCCGGGGCGAGGGGCTCCACCACCCAGATCCCGCCCGGCTTGCGCGACTGCAACTGGACCTTCACGGGCAGCTTATCGACGCCGAGATACCCCCAGAGCCGCCCCTCGCGCTGCCAGGCGGATTCGTCCAGCAGGCGGTTGATGGCCTCCTCCCGGCTATCGGTCGTCCACTCCGAGGCGGCCGTGCTGTCGGCGAGGGCGAGGCGGTACTCGGTGACCAGGCTCAAGCCAAGCATGTCGGCGCACGACGCGCAGATGCGGCGACGCCGGTGGTGATACGGGATGATCGCCGAGCACTCCACGCAGACGGGGGAGCCGCAGGCGTAGCAGGCGGTCCGTAGCCGGGGGTGCTCGGAGCCGGGAGGCGCCTCGCACTCCCGGCCCCATACGACCTCGCAGTCGGGCATGTCAGAGGCCCAGCAGGCGCTCGATGCGGTCGAGCACGCCGGGGTCGGCCTGCTTCTCGGCGGCGGCCAGGAGCAGGGCCAGGTAGCGGTCCCGGCCCTCGGCGGCGGGGGGCGGCGCGGGCGGCGCCTGGGCGGGCGGCAAGGTGGCCTCCAGGTGGGACGGCAGGGCGGGCAGAGGCGGCACGTCGGCCAACGCGGGCTTGGGGGGCCGGACCGGGGCCGGTGGGGCGGCCGGGGGCGCGGGTGGCGCCGTGGGCGGCGTGGCGGGCACAGGCGCGGCCTGGTCGACCAGCCGGTACATCCGGTGGGGGCGCTTGGGCTGGCCGGAGGCCATGACCCGGCCCAGGGCCGTCAAGCGGACCAGGGTGGCGGCCGCCTGGCTGGTCGGCATGACCAGGGCGGTGGCCACGTCACGGACCGTCACGGGGCGGCGCACCGCCCGCAGGTAGCGCATCACCACGTCGACCACCTCGCCGCGCTGGTGGGGGGCGGGGGGAGGCGCCGTGGACGCCTGGGTCAGCGCGTACAGCCGGGGCAGCTTGCCCCCCTTCGTCTTGTCGGGACCCTGCTCGCGGGCCACGCGCACGCGGCCCTGGTTGAGCAGCGTAGAGCACGCCACGCAGATGGACGCAGCCTGCGGGGTGGCCCCCATCAGGGCCGCGATCTCCGTGTACGCCATCGGCACGCCGGTGTGGGCGAGGGCGGCGAGAATCCGCTCCGCCTCGTGGAGCTTGGGATTGCGCGCCTTCAGCAGGTGCTGCTCGCGCACGTGGTCAGCCACGCGCTCGCCGTCGTCGCGCTTGTCCACCCACGCGGGGCGCTGGATCTCGGGCGGCTTGGCGGGCATGGCCGCCGCTGGCACCTGGGGCAGGACCACGCCCGCCACCGACACCTCGATGCCCGGCTGGCCCCACTCCGGCAGGGCGTACAGGGTGCGGCCCTGCTTGGCGCCCCTGGGAGACGTCTCCTTGCCCACCCGGACGAACCGGCCAAGACTCGCCAGGTGCGAGCACATGGCCTCGCCGGAGGCTCCGGTGCCCGACCGCTGCGCGATGTCCTGGGCGGTGAGCGGCTGGCCCGCGTCCCGCAGGGCCGCGTACACCTGCTCGATCTTCAGGGTCGGCGTCGCGTACGGGGTGTGTGCCGCCTCGGCACTGGCCACCACCGGCGCCCCGGCGGGGAGCCGCCAGCGGCCGTCCGCGTCCCGCATCACCTTGCCCTGGCCGCGCATGCCCGCCAACGCCGCCTCCACCGCCTCGGGGGTCTGCTGCGGCCCCTTGATGGCGATGGCGAGCGCCTGGGGCGTGATCGGATTGCCGTCGGCCATGGCCTCCAGAATCCGCGCCGAGATGGGAATGTCGTCGGTGATCACCTTGGGTTCCTCCGGGTGGCGTCGGCGCGGCGGCGGCCACACAAAGCCGTTCCGCCGCAAACTGGTCAAGACCTTCTGGGACGCCGGGCCGCTATCCTGCACCGACGTCGAGGCCCACGTCACGAATCCCCCGCCCCGCGTGAAGATGTTGATGTGCCCAGACCCCGACAGCTTCAGGCGAAAGCCCTGGTGCTGGGCCTCCTGCAAGAGATCGCGCAGCAGCGCGTTGGAGAGGCCAGACGTCAGGTCAGCGGTCCCCATCGGGATCTCCTCGTACGTGGACGCAAAAGGCGGCGGCGGCGCCAAGGAGAGCGAGCGCACAGCCCGCCGCTACCAGCCAAGCCCAAAACAAACCGCAGCCCACCAGGGCGGCGATGGCTCCTAGCACCGCGACGAAGGTAAGCAGGCCCTGCAGGGGCGACCCTACCGGCTCGTCAGGCGCCTCCCAATGGCGCAAAACGCGCGCCTGCCCATCCCAGCGTAGGTACGCGTCGAGGGCAATGAACTTCCCGCGGCGGTCGCGTCGCCTAGGCACGCTTGGTCCGCCCTAGATACAGGTCGAGGCACAAGGCTGCGTGCTCGTGGTATGCGCGTTCCTCGCCGCGGCTGCCGCGGTGCAGCAGCAGCCAAAGCTGATGCCGGACGTAGCGGTCCCGGACCAGGATGCGGGTGCCAATGCCCGCAAGCTCATTGTCCAGGCGTTGGCGGGTAGCGACGTCTACCAGTCCCACGTCACCGGCCCTCCAAATCCCAGGCATGCCGCCAAAAAGCAGGCAAATAGGATGATGCCAAGCAGCCACATCATCTGGTTCACTCCACGAAATCCTTTGAGCGATCCCGCGCAGCATACGCAGCTAGAAGTGCATCGTCGTCATCCAAGAACGCCGATGTATCGTACGAGATGTGCTCGCCGTCATCATGGTAGGCACAGATCGACAAGCCGGTATCCTTGGGGAGTACCGCCCCGGGAAACTCAGGTGCCCAGTTACGCAGCCACCATAGAAACTGACGGATCTCCCGCTGTTCCCACCTAGTAAGACTCCAGGGATCGGTGACTTGCTGCGTCCCCGGCCGAGCGGAGGGCGCGCCCCCTCCCCCCGCAGTCTGCACGGCAGCGGGAGTAGGTGCAGGGGCGCGACCCCCCGTCGGTGGAGAGAGATTGCGATGCATCACGCCACCCCCGCCATGGCGAGGGTGGGCTGCGGGGCGGGCGCCACCGCCACCCGGGTAAGGATGGTCTGGCGCTCGCCCTTGTATTCCTCGTGGCGCTTCACCGTGCCGATGATGTGCAGCGTGTCGCCCTTGTGAGCGTCGTCGGCGAAGTGCCCGGTGGCGAACGTCCGCAGGGCGTGGCCCTGGGCGTCGCGCATGCCGACCAGCACCTTGATGCCGTAGTCGGAGTCGAGCGCCCGGGTGAAAAGCACCGTGGCGCAGAAGGTGAGCCGGTCCCCTTCGTTGCCGACCCACTCGTTCAGGTGGGGCTCGTGCATCTGGGCGAAGGCCCGGCCAATGGCCTCGGCGGCCCGCTTGGCCATCCGGTCGCGCGAGGCCAAGGCGGCGTCCACCTGGCGTGGCGAAAGCTCGCCCTTGCGCATCCATTGGTCGGCCAGCGAATCCAGAAAGCCGTCCCGCTCGGTGCGCGGGCTGGTGATGTAGTCGGCCGCCTCATCGTTGCGGGGGTCGGCGGCGAGCCAGGCGGCCCGGCGCTCGAATGCCTGCTCGCGCTCCCGCAAGCGCTGGGCGGCGTCCCGCAGGACCCCCACCCGCTCGCCCACCTGAGAGGCGGCCGTCGCGTCGATGGAGGCGGCGCACTCCTCGCCGGTGGTGATGAGCGTGCCGTCCGGCGTGTGGGTCCAGACCACCGCGTAGCGGTACCGGGCGCCGCAGACCGAGCACTGCGAGATGCTCGGGTGGTCGCCCCGAATGCGAGCGGCGATGTCCAGGCGGTGCTGGTTGGCCGCGGCCACCTCGGCGTTCAACTCGGCTAGCTTGGCGGCCTGCGCCTCGGCCGAGCGACCCCAGAAGTACACGGCCACCTCGTGCGGGGTCCAGGGTCGGACCGGCTGGGTGTCCAGGCACTCCAGGTACTGGTACCGGGAGGGGTCGAAGGCGGATGGCTGGTGGCCGTCGGTGCGCTGGGTGGCCATGTCAGGCGGCCTCGCCCGGGAGAAGGACCACCGCGTCCATCGGGGTGTACACGCGGACCGCGGTCTCGGCCCGCTGGACCATGGCCCAGGCCTCGCGCCAGCGGTCGAGTTCGTCCAGGGCGCGCAGCCCCTCGCGGGCAACCCCGCCGCCGATCACCGCGTCCAGGCCACCGTCATCGCTGCGCAGGCGCCGTACGGCCTCGTTGGCCGCGGCCTCCCGCGCGCCCTCCTTCTCGTCGTTGCCCGCCAGGTACGCGAACTCGGCGGCGGCGGCGTCCAGGCATGCCTCCAAGCGCTCGGCGGCCTCGCGAAGCTCGCGGGCGATGCCGCGAACCTGCCGAACCACGTCCTTGCCCGTGTACTCCAGGTGGTGTCCGGCGATCTTGACCGCCTGCTTGGCCTCGTCCAGCTCATCGGGTACCAGCCGCTTCACCGGGTAGGTGCCCTCGACCATCCGGTCCTCGTTGAAGCCGTGGCAGTCGTACACCGTGATGTACTTGATGCGCGGCTTGCCGACCGACATGACCTGGGTCTCGATGCCGTGCGACCAGACGAAGTCGCCCTCCCGGATCTCCCGGCCCTTGACCTCGATGGTGACCTGCTTCATGGCTTCTCTCTCCTACCGGCCGTGCAGGGGCCGATGTGGGGAGTATAGGGGGGGCACCATAGGATGTCAAGACCCCGGGCTCACCCGGGCCACCGTCCCTATGTCCTCGCCTAAGAGATGGGCCAGGGTCGTATTCCGGCCGCCCCGTAGGGCCTCGGCCGCCCTGGCGATCCCCTCCTTCCGGCGCAGCCGCTCGGCCAGCAGGTCGGCTTACACCTGCTTCTGCCAGGTCACGCGTCGGGCACCACGTGCAACCGCGCGTCCAGGCGACGCGGCCAGGGCCGGAGACATTCCGCGGGGTCGGGGCCACCAGTTTGCACGAACTCGGCGGTCATCCCCTTGCGCTCGGTCACGATCTCATGCCGTCCCGAGCGTCCGCAGCTAGCGCACGTATGGTCCTCGGCCAGCGCGGTCTTGGCGGCGAGCAGGGGGACGACGTAGAAGTCGGGGGCCGCGCAGAAAGGGCACGGAATGTGCTGCGTGGTCTCGGCGCCCTCGCCGGTGACCCGGCTGTTCTGCTGGAAGCGGGCCATCCACTCGTCCTTGCTACGGGGGTCAGCCACGTCGCTTCCTCCGCGGCTTGCCGTACTCCAGACGGCCCAGCAGCACGGTCTGGTCATAGTCCTCCATATCGGGGTAGCGATGGGCCACCAGGAACCGACGCACCTGGGCCACCTCGGCGTCCGAGCGGTGCCCCATCATGCGCATCACGTCGGTGACGTCCTGGCCTCGGCCCGACTCCAACTTCAGCAAGACCATGTGCGAGAGGGTGGCCGTGGGCATGCCGTCAAAGCGGTTGTCCTCGGCGGCGGCCAGCAACTCCTGGGCCAGGGCGTCGGGCAGGTACAGAATGTCCACGTGGTTGCCCTGGGGCGTATCCCAGGCCGACCCGCCGTACGTTCCGGCCCGCAGCGGCCCCACGTACTTCCATCCCAGGGCCGCCACGCGCTGGCGCACCACGGGGGCGTCCTGCACCGCCACGCCGAAGTCCAGGTCGCGAGTTTCGCGCTGCGGCATGTAGCGGATCACGGCCACGCCACCGATCACGGCGTGGCGAATCCCGGCGGCCTGCATCTGACCCTGGGCTACCTTCCACCACTCACGCATCTCGACCGGGTCCTCCAGAAGGTGCCACAGGTCGGAGCCCGATCCGGCTTGCACGCGGCGCTGGACCAAGTCCAGAAAGGCGGCCACGCTCACGCTGCAGCATCACCATCGGCTTGACGGAGCAGGGGAACATCGGCGGGGATCTTGCCCACCAGATCGTTGTCCACCACCTCCAGGGGCACGCGCAGGCGCCCCTCGGCGGGGGCCAGGCCGCGCAGATAGGCGGCATACACCGTCTCGTCGCGGTGGATGCGCAACTGCCCCTCCTGGGGTGGGGAGTTCTCGGGGATGGCGTGCAGGCGAAACGCCACCGGGCGCTCGCCTTGGTACTCAGCCGTTACCGTGAGGTCGCGGCAGCCGAGCGCGCTGAAATGTCGCTGCACGGCCACCGGCAGGTACATGCGCCCGACTAGTCCGCCGCGGCGGGGATAGTGGGCGCGCAGAAGCACGTACAGGGGCGCAGGCTTGCGCGGAGCCGGGATGGGACGCACCGGCTCCCACGGTTCGGCCTTGCCCTTGCGCGTACGGGGCGGGGTCTGGGTCACAATGCTCCCCATCAACCCTCCTCCTTGCGGGGAAGGGGGCGGACACTATGGGTGTCAGTATAGGGCGGCTTGGGAATTTCGCCACCCTCCCCCCCGAGCGGCAGCAGCCCGCCCACGTGGTCCCAGAACGCGGCGTCCCGGGCCACCCCATGGAAGCGGCCTCCACAGCGGCAACGACAGCGCCCCCCGGGGGCGTTCTCACAGCGCGCGGCCTGGCGGGCGCCCAGCGCCTTCATGGCGCCACCTCGGCCCGCACAGGGGCTGGCGCGGGGCGGCGCGTCTTGCTTCGTACCCGGGGCGGCAAGGGCGGCAACCCGCGCGCCTTCCGCCATGACGGCGGGGCTAGCTCGGGGTGCTCCCGGCGCTCCATCTCCAGGGCGTACATGTGCTGCTTCCGGGCCAGCTTGCAGTGGGGGCACCGGCAGCCCCAGTTGCCGTACCCATTCTCGGTCCCATGCCGCGGATCGCCCGGCGCCAAGCCGCGCTGCTTGCGGCTGGCAATCGCGGTCTGCGACCGCCGCGCCACCGCCGCCCGGCAAATCTCACACGGGCAGTGCAGGCGGAACGCCAGCGTCGAGAAACCGTGGCCCCGGCGGGGCCGGTGCGCCCGCAGCCGGGCCACGATGGCGGCCACCTGATTGACGGATAGCCCGTACTCCTTGGCCAGCCGGGGCGCCGTCTCACCAGCCAGGAAGCGGCCCGCGATAGCCTGGTCGCGCGAGGCGTTGGCAACCCACCGCGAGAGGACCCGACGGCTATCCCACCCCCGACCCCGCGGCGGGGCTCCGAGTCGGGTAGCTATCTGGCGCACTCGCTCCCGCGTGATCCCGAATCGCTCTCCGATCTGCGCCAGGGTCTCGCGGTCGCCCACGTACGCCTCATAAATGGCCCGGCCCTCCGCATTATTCCAAGCGCCCCGTTGTCCCCGAAGCCCGGCCCCCATACGCCGCGCCACGCGGAGCACGGTATTCACGTCCACGCCCAGACGACGGCTGATGGCCAGCAACGTCTCCTGATTGGCGGTGTAGGCGTCCAGAATCTCCAGGCGCTGGTCGAGCGTAAGCCGGTGACTCATGCGAACAGCACCCAGCCCGCATAGGCCACGCCCACCACCACGCCCAGCACGAGCGCGAAGGTGAACAGGCAGCAGTTGCCCATCCAGTGGTGGTGCCGCGGCACCCCGTTCATCGTTGCTCCTCCTGATTGGACCGGCCGTCCTGCGACCACACCGTCATGTCCACGTCCGGCGCGGCAGGCCGCATGGCCCGGTCCTGGGCCACGTAGTCAGCGGGGGCCATCAAGGGCACCAGGCCCTGGGCCATCCGTTTCACCATCCGGTCGTACAGCACCAAGTTCACCGCCGCCGACAGGTTCAAGCAGTGGGTGGACGGAATCATCACGAAGCGATGGCAGAGACGTAGCTGCACCGGCATCAGGCCGCCATCTTCTGGGCCGAACACGTACAGGGCATGCTCGGGGTGCTCGAAGGTCGGCAGCATCTCGGCCTCGCCCCGGAACTCCACCGCTACCGGCGTCACCCACTTGGGGAAGGCATCAAAGAACATGTCGCACTGCACCACCGAGACGTCCCGGTATCCCTTCATGCGCTCCTCGCGGGGAAGGCGGGTGGCCCGGGCCAGCGGATCGAGGGTCACCCGGTCACCCGAGAACCACACCTGGCGCGCCCCGAAGCAGGACGCCGCCCGGACCGCCGCCCCCACGTTGTGGGGGTACTTCGGGTTCACCAACGCCACCGCGGGCGTCTCCCCGATGTTGCGGGCGTCCCGACCCAGGATGCGAATCTGCACGCTCATCGCGACACGCCCACCGTGAACTGGCGGGCGTAGACCCGCGCTCCGCCTGCGCGCAAATACACCTCGTGGGACCCCCCGCCGGTGTGGTTCACGGTGCGCCAGGTATCCTCGTCGGGGTCGCCCCCGTAGCAGCGCTGATACTCGCGCATCTCGCGGCGCATGGCCTCGGCCAGCGTGGCGAGGTCGATGTCACCGGGCAGCACGGCCTGCACGTAGTCGCCGTGGACGATGTCGCCGGACTCGATGACCCAGACCTTCATGGCTTGGGCACCCCCTTCCAGCCCTCGCGCTCCAGCAGGTTGCGAACCATCACGGCCTCCTCCTGCGCGTCCGGGTCCTGACAGAACTCGCACCACGTCTTGGGGTGGCGCAGCCAGTACGCGGCGTCGGTCTTGCGCTCGTGGCACACCACCGTGTCGTGAGTCTCGCAGACCGTGGCGTAGCGGAGGCGGGGGTCGGACTCGATGCCCGCCTCATTGGCGAGGTACAGGCCCACCACCGTGCCCGACTCGCGGTTGCGGCGAAGGGCGAGGCAGCCGACCCGGTCGGCCATCTCGGTGCGCAGCCAGGCCCGCTCGATGGCCGCCTCGGGGGCTAGCGGGTCGGCCGCGTGGCCCCGCAGGATGGGGCGGATGCCCTGGGGCAGCATCACCGCCGCCCCAGGGCGCGCTGGCGGGCGTGGTAGGCGGCGGCGCGGATGCGCGCGCAGCCCTTGCACTGGCCATTCGCGTAGGTGTCGGTGGAGCCGCACTTGGAGCAGGCGACCATGCGGTTGCTGTTCCAGGTCGCGGTGATCTTGGAGCAGGCGACCATGCGGTTGCTGTTCCAGGTCGCGGTGATCTTGGCGGCGGCGGCCGACACCGCGGCCAGCCGGGTGTTCATGCAGTCGGTGCAGGGGCAGGTGGGGCGGTGCTGGTTGGCCGCGGCCACCTCGGGCTTGCGGGTCCGGGTGGCCTTGGGCTTGGCGGCGCGCACCAGGGTGCCCGACTTGCCGATCCGGTAGTGGGTGCCATCGGGGGCCATCAGGCGGTCCAGAGTAGGCTCCCACACCAGGGCGCCGTACTCCTTGACCGCCGCGTACTCGATGTCCAACTCGGTCGCCGTGCCCGCGCCGTAGTCGGCCAGCAGGCGGGCCTGGGAGGCGCGCCAGCCGTCCTCGTGGGCGAGCACCCGGCCGGAGAGCAGCACCGCGCCGATGTGGTAGGTGCCGCCGCCCGCCTCGGCCTTCGCCCGGCTGAAGGTTCGGTAGGCGTAGAAGCCGCAGCCGTGGACGTGGCCGCTGTGGGGCGCGCTATCGCGCTGGCGGTAACTGCGGCGGCTGGAGTTGCGGCACACCGCCTGCTTCCAGAGCCCGTCCACCTTCCAGTACTCGGAGGCGTTCAGGGAGCGTAGGCCATCGCCCCACCCGGTCCGGAAAATCCGCCAGGCGAGGATGCCGCCCTGCTCTTTGCCGGGGGCAGCGGGGGGAAGGGAACCGTCCCCCACCACCACCTCGCACTCGGCGTCGGCCAGCGGCGTCCACCAGCCCGGGCGCTCGGCCCAGGACATCTCGTCGGCGACCTCCTGGTAGGGGGAGGCGAGCCGCTCCCACCAGGCGAACTCGCGGGTGATCTCGCCGCCGCTCATGCGGGGACGGCGACCGGGGCTTCGACCGGAACCTGGGTCGGGGTCTGCACCGGGGCTTCCAGGGGGGCGGGCGCGATGCCGGGCTCCCGGGTCGTGAACGGACGGGGCACCTGGGTCGGCTGGGTCACCGGGACCATGACCGGCCGGGTGGCGATCTCCCTACCAAGCTGTGCCATCTACTCTCTCCTGCGGCCCGTGCAGGGGCCGATATGGGGAGTATAGGGGGGGCGCCATAGGATGTCAAGCATAACGGGGTAACGCGCCAAACGTGCCAGGACTGGGGAGGGCACGACGCCCTCCCCAGTCGGGCTGGCCTACACAGGCGAGTGGTGCGCCCGCTTCCCGTACGCCAGGGTCGCCGCCCCCAGGAGCAGCAGCACGCCGCCCAGGAGCAGCCAGGGGGCCGCCCCCCCGCCCGTCGGCGGAACCCCGCCCCCGGTGCCCGGCGTGGGCGCCGTGGTGGGCGTGGCCGTCGGGGTGGCCGTGGGCGTGGCCGTCGGGGTGGCCGTCGGGGTGGCCGTGGGCGTGGCCGTGGCCGTGGGCGTGGCCGTGGGCGTGGCCGTGGGCGTGGCCGTGGGCGTGGCCGTGGGCGTGGCCGTCGGCGTGGCCGTGGGCGTGGCCGTCGGCGTGGCGGTCGGGGTCGGCGTGCTGGTCACGCAGGGAACGAACTCCACCGCGGGCACGAACGGGGCCAGGCCGCAGTTGGTGTCCGGGTCGAACGCCGTCGACACCTCACCGAAGGTCCCGAAGGGCGACGGCAAGGGACCGCACGTCACCTCCTCCCCGGGAGGCGTCTCCTGAATGGCCGGGTTCTCAGCCACGTAGACATAGCCGGGGTCGGTGTCCTGCCCCACGCTGATATCGGTCGTCTCGTTGGCCAGGTTCACGTTCAAGGAGCCCACCGGGTTGGGGTCGTTGCCGCAGTCGGCAGGCGTGGTCTGGCAGTCCTCGTTCAACGCGTCCAGGGAGATGCCGTACACCACCTTGGCGGGCAGCACCACGTCCTGGGCGGCGAAGTGAAACGTGATGTTGAAGACCGCCACGCCGTCGGTCGGCCCCCCCGAGCCGTATCCGCCGTCCTCGGGGATGCTGAACGTCTGGGTCTTGGCCGCCAGCACCGCTAGCGCGGGCGAGTAGACCGTGAACGTGATGGGGGTGGTGAACGCGTCCGGCGAGAAGTTCGCCATCGCCACCACCACGTCATCGAGTTGCTGGCCACCCTGCGCCAGGGTGATCGCGTTTCCCAACTCCTCGATCTGGGTGCCGTTGAACGCCTGCGAGTACTGGTACGCGGTGGGGTCGGCCAGCGTCGCATTGTAGGTGGCCGCCCCCGCCTGGCACGTCTGGTCGCAGGCGTACACCGGGGCGGCCCCGCCGGACGCCAGCAACCCCGCCACCAGGGCCACCAGGCCCCCCGAGGCCAATCCGCTACTGAGGTACTTCATGTTTCCATGCCTTCCTTCGTTTGCCGCTGTTGATAGGGGTGGTATCCCGTGGCGGATTCGAACCACCGTCACCGCCTTGAGGGGGCAGCATCCTCGACCACTAGAAGAACGGGACCCGATCACACGCGCCTAGCTGATGAGCAGTGGGTTCACCTCCCTGCCTTGCTCGTCGTACACCAGGTCGCAGTCCTGGCAGTACATGCCCGCATAGAGGGGGCCGTGCCCCTTGGGGCATTCGTCGGGCCGGGCCAACGTCGAGACGTCCGTGTCCTTGTCCGCGCCAAGGACCTGCTCCTGCTTGCCGTCCAGGTCGCTCTTGGGGGCCAACACCACGTGCCCGGTGCTGTCCTGCTCCCAGAAAGAGCCGCCCTTGCTGCTCTTGCCGTCGGTCAAGACTCCGTAGTAGGGGGGATCGGTGCGCACCACCGTCACCTCCCGCGTCTTGGTGGTCCCCGCGTAGGTCTTGGAGCTTCCGGGAAATGCCTCCTGGATCGCCCGCCGCCGCTCGTATGCCTCCGCGTCCTCCGCGTCCCACCGAGTGGAGGCCCGGCTTTTCCACTGCCCCTTCTCGTCGTAGTAGTGGCTGCCAGTGGACCCGGTGCCGCGGCCACCGTAAAGAGTGGGGTACTCCTTGTCGGTGTGGTAGTACACCCGCTGCCCCGTCCCCGGGGTGTGCTGCAGGTACTCGTTGCGGTGGCGCTCGTAGAAGGCGACGAATTGGGCCACCAGGGCGCGGGTGTGGGACAGGTAAGCGTAGCCCTGCAGGGAGTGATAGTCCATCATCCCGCAGCCCCAGTTCAGGCCCTTGCAGCCCAGGTGATCCAGCCTGCAGATATCCGAGAAGGACCCCGTCCCCACCTTGCCACCCACCTCGTTCACCATGCGCACCAGGCCCGGGGTCTCGTAGTGATACATCACCACGTCCTGCCCCCCCCGGTCGAACGAGAACATCCAGCGGTACTGCTTGTCGGTGGTGAACTCGTCCGCGGTGCTGTGGCACGACTCCTCGTCGGTGGTCAGCAGCCAGTCGCACCGGATGCCCAGCCGGGGCAGCCACTCCAAGATGATGTACGCCCCTAGGCGGTCATCCAGGGCGCCGGACAGCACCGTCACCGGCTGGCCGGTGGAGCGCAGCGTGTAGTAATCGGTGGAGCGGTCCTTCTGCACCGTGTCCAGGTGGGCGACCCCCAGAATGTTGGAGCCGTTGTCCTTGTAATAGAAGAAGCGGTCCTCGAACTTGCCCTCCGACGGCAGGTCAAAGCGCTGCGCGTAGGCGGTAAAGTCGGCGGCAGGCGCCTCACACACGCGCTGCAGGTCGTCCGGCGAGAACGTCGCC
>Ga0181519_10001946_pt1 | contig 17861 bp, 12 predicted proteins | sample PEATcosm2014_Bin_26_FD_121102 | JGI IMG/M metagenome (GOLD analysis project Ga0181519, IMG submission 121102) | Peatland microbial communities from MTU Mesocosm Facility, Houghton, MI, USA - PEATcosm2014_Bin02_10_metaG | ecosystem: Environmental > Terrestrial > Soil > Wetlands > Peat | place...
CGGCAACGGCGCTGGCGCTTGCCCGTGCCGAAAACTGGCTCGAGGGCGGCGCGGGGCGCTCGCTCGTTTGCATGGCCGACGCCGACTACCCGCCCCGGCTCCTCGACCTTGCCGACGCCCCCATCGTGCTCTTCGCCCAGGGGCGGCGCGAACTGCTGTGCGCACCCGCGCTGGCCATCGTCGGCAGCCGAAACGCGACGCGCCAGGGCGAGCAGAATGCGGCGGCCTTCGCGGCCCATCTGGGCGCGGCCGGCTTGTGCATCGTCAGCGGCATGGCGGGGGGCATCGACGCGGCCGCCCATCGCGGAGCGCTCGACGGCGGCGCCGGCACGATCGCCGTGCTGGGAACGGGGGTCGACGTGGCCTATCCTGCGCGCAACCGGTCGCTGGCCGCTCGCATCGCGCGCGAGGCCCTGCTGCTCTCGGAGCTTCCCTTGGGCGCCGGCCCGATCGCCTTTCATTTTCCACGGCGCAACCGCCTCATCGCCGCCCTGTCGCGCGGCGTGCTGGTCGTGGAAGCAGCGCTGCACTCGGGCTCGCTCATCACCGCGCGCCTTGCCGGCGATCTGGGCCGCGAGGTTTTCGCCGTTCCCGGTTCCATCCACTCGCCGCTGTCGCGCGGCTGCCATCGCCTGATCCGCGAGGGCGCAAAGCTGGTGGAATCGGCGCACGACGTGCTCGACGAGCTTCCCGGATTACGCCCCGCTGCCTCTGGCGCAGTGCCCGCTCCCGACCCGCCGGCTGCCGGCGCGCCCGGTGGGTCCGAGGGCGGCGTTCTCGAGGCCCTGGGCCACGACCCGGTGGACATCGACACCCTGGCGCGGCGCCTGGAAAAGGACGCCGGGAGCGTATCGGCGCACCTGTTCGAACTGGAACTGGCGCGGCGCGTCGAGCGCCTTCCCGGCAACCGCTACCAGCGCCTGCGCTAGGGCCCGTTCCCGCTGCGTCGAGGCGGCGCGGCGGTTCCGGCGGGGCCCGATTGCACATTCGGGCGCCGGGCGGTACAGTGAGGCATCCATGTTTGACGTACTCGTCTATCTGTACGAAAACTACGGCGCGTTCGAGGCCTGTCCCGACGCATCGGCGCTCGGCCGCTCCCTGGCGGATGCGGGCTTCGACGACGATGAAATCCGCGAGGCCCTGGCGTGGCTGCAGGGACTGGCGCGCATCGTGGAAGATACCGGCAATCTGCCCATCGAGCGGGGCGACAGCGTGCGCGTGTACAGCCCGCGCGAGATGGAGCAGCTTGGCACCGAGGCCGTGGGCTTCCTCGTCTACCTCGATTCCGCGCGCCAACTGAGCCCCAAGCAGCGCGAAATCGTGATCGAGCGCGCCCTGGCCACGACCGATTCGCCGCTGTCGGTGGGCACCATTAAGATCATCGTCCTCATGGTGCTCTGGAGCCATTCCGCGGACGTCGACTTCCTGCTGCTCGAGGAACTTCTCGACGACGACGAAACCCACGCCATGCACTGAAATCCGGGGGCCCGCCCTCCCGGCGTGCACCGATTTCGTTTCGTTGTTATTCTGAAAAAGGGAATCGACCCCCCGGGGCGCGCAAACGCTGCCCGGCCGGCCGCCGTTTTGGGCGGCAATCGGCGCCGGTCGAGATGCCGTTTGTCCGGAATTCATGAGCAAAAAGACCCTGATCATCGCCGAAAAGCCGTCGGTTGCCGCCGATATCGCGCGGGCCCTGGGCGGCTTCACGAAGCAGCAGGATTTCTTCGAGAGCGACGAATACGTCCTTTCCTCGGCGGTCGGCCACCTGCTCGAGTTGCACGAGCCCGAGGAATACGAGGTCAAGCGCGGCAAGTGGAGCTTCGCGCACCTGCCCGTGATCCCGCCCGAATTCGCGCTGCGCCCGATCGAACGCTCCGAGGCGCGCCTCAAGGTGCTGGCCAAGCTGATCAAGCGCAAGGACGTGGACGGGCTCATCAATGCCTGCGACGCCGGACGCGAGGGCGAGCTGATCTTCCGCTACATCGTCCAGCACACCGGGGCGCGCCAGCCCATCCGGCGCCTGTGGCTGCAATCCATGACCCCGGCGGCCATCCGCGATTCCTTTGCCGCCCTGCGCTCCGATGTCGACATGCAGCCCCTTGCCGACGCCGCGCGCTGCCGCTCGGAAGCCGACTGGCTGATCGGCATCAACGGAACGCGGGCCATGACCGCGTTCAACAGCAAGGACGGCGGTTTTTTCCTCACCACGGTGGGGCGCGTGCAGACCCCGACCCTGGCGATCGTCGTCGAGCGCGAAGACCGCATCCGCAAGTTCGTCTCGCGGGCGTACTGGGAGGTGCATGCCCATTTCGACTGCCGGGCGGGCAGCTACAAGGGGCGCTGGTTCGATCCCGCCTTCAAGAAACGCGACGACGACGCCGAGGCGCGGGCCGAACGCGTCTGGACGGCGGCCGAGGCCGAGGCCGTGGTCGCCGCCTGCACGGGCAGGCCCGGCACGGTCCACGAGGAGGCCAAGCCCACGTCGCAGCTCTCGCCGCTGCTGTTCGACCTGACCTCGCTGCAGCGCGAGGGCAATGCGCGCTTCGGTTTCTCGGCCAAGACCACGCTCTCGCTGGCCCAGGCCCTGTACGAGAAGCACAAGGCGCTGACCTATCCGCGTACCGACTCGCGCGCGCTGCCCCAGGACTACGTGGCGGTGGTGCAGCAGACCCTGCAGATGATGGTCGGCGAGCCCGGCACCAAGCGCAAGGCCGCCGTCGAAGGCGTGCCGGAATACGCCCCGCATGCGGCGCGCATCCTCGAGAAAGGCTGGGTCCGGCCGAACAAGCGCATCTTCGACGACACCAAGATCTCGGACCACTTCGCCATCGTGCCCACCCTGCAGGCGCCGGCCGGGCTCTCCGAGGCCGAACAGAAGATCTACGACCTCGTCGTGCGCCGCTTCCTGGCGGTATTCCATCCGGCCGCCGAATACCTCGTGACGACCCGCGTCACCGAGGTGGCAGGACACCATTTCAAGACCGAGGGCAAGGTGCTGGTGGAGCCGGGCTGGCTGGCGGTATACGGCCGCGAGGCGCAGGCCGACGAGGCGTCGCTCGTCGCCGTGGAGCCCGGGGAAACCGTGAAGACCGCGTCCATAGAGGCCAGCGCCCTCAACACCAAGCCGCCGGCGCGCTACACCGAGGCGACCCTGCTATCGGCCATGGAGGGCGCCGGCAAGCTCGTCGACGACGACGAGCTGCGGGCCGCGATGGCCGGCAAGGGCCTGGGCACGCCGGCGACGCGCTCGGCCATCATCGAAGGCCTGATCGCCGAGCGCTACATGGTGCGCGACGGCCGCGACCTCCACCCGACGGCCAAGGCTTTCCAGCTGATGACCCTGCTGCGCGGCCTGGGCATCGACGAACTCACCGCCCCCGAGCTGACAGGCGAATGGGAGCACCGCCTGGCGCTGATGGAGCACGGCGAGCTCGAGCGCGGCACGTTCATGCACGAGATCGCGCAGATGACGCAGCGCATGGTCGAGCGCGCCAAGAGCTACGAATCGGACACCGTGCCGGGCGACTACGCGACCCTCAAGACGCCCTGCCCCAAGTGCGGCGGCACGGTACAGGAAAACTACCGCCGCTTCGCCTGCACGAATTGCGATTTCTCCCTGCCCAAGCATCCGGGCAGCCGCACCTTCGAGTACGACGAGGTCGAGCAGCTCCTCAAGGACGGCGCCGTCGGACCTCTCACGGGCTTCCGCAGCAAGATGGGCCGGCCGTTCGCAGCCGCACTCAAGATCTCGCCCGAGTTCAAGCTCGAATTCGACTTCGGCAACGCCGCCGGCGAGGACGATGGCACCGTGGTGAACTTCAGCGGCCTCACGCCCCTGGGCCCCTGTCCGAAATGCGGTTCGGCGGTCTACGAGCAGCCCATGGCCTATGTCTGCGAAAAGTCGGTCGGACCCGCGCGCAGCTGCGATTTCCGGTCGGGCCGTGTGATCCTCCAGCAGACCATCGAGGCCGAGCAGATGCGCAAGCTGCTCTCCGAGGGCCGCACCGACCTGCTGCGCGGCTTCGTCTCCAACCGGACCCGCCGCAAGTTCGCCGCTTTCCTGGTGCGCAAGCCCGATGGCTCGACCGGCTTCGAATTCGAACCACGGCCGGCGCGGGCCGGCGCCGATGCGGCGGCGGCCGGCGCAGCGGCAAAGACGGCCCCCGCGGCCAAGGCAGCCAAGCGCACGAGCGCAGCAGCCGGCGCAGCGGCGGCCGAGCAGGCGGCGCCCGCCAGGCCCGCGACCAAGACGGCAGCCAAGGCGGGCACGGGCGCTGCGGCCAAGAGCGTCGCCAAAAGCGCCGTGAAGGCGGCCGGCAAGACTGCCGCCAAATCCGCGGCAAAAAAAACGCCGGCGGCGAAGGCGGCGCCTGCCCGCGCGGCGCGCAAGAGCGCTTCCTGAAGGCCGCGCGCCGCAACGTGAATATTCGACACACGTATTGACGCGGCCGGAGGGGGCGCCGATCTTTGGCGACATGCCCAATCCACCGCCCGCGCCCCCGCTCCCGCCCGGAGATCCGGTCTGCCCCGCCGGCGCAGGCGCCGGCGCATGCGTGCGCGTCCTGGGCCTCGTGGATCTTGCACAGGCCCTGGCGCGGCTCGAGCCGCCCCCCGCCTACCGCCTCAGCCTCGACAGCGGCATCGAATACAAGAACGTTCGGCGCACGCTCGCGCAACCGCTTGCCGCGCGCCTGGACACCTGGCAACGCCTGCTGCGCAGCCTGCAACTGCGCCCGATCGCCGTGGCGCGGGCGTCCGGCGGGGCCGGCGGCGGGCAGCGTCCTGCCGGCGCCTGCGCATGCCAGCGCGCCGCGGTCATGGAGCCGGCGAGCCTGCGGGGCCTGCGCGAGACACGCGGCTGGAGCCGCCGCGAAATGGCACGCCGCACCGGCCTGGGCGTCGACGCGATCGGCGCGCTGGAGAAGGGCCGGGGCATGGTGGGCAGCTTGTTGCGGGCCTATGCGGCCCTGGACCTCGAACTCGTGCTGGCCTTGCCGCCGGAGCAGGCGTCGCTCGCGGACCTGTGGCGGGAACGCGCCGGCCGGTGCCTGGAGTCGCCCGCGCAATTCCCGCGCAGGGCGCCACGCCGCCCGTCGAAGCGCCCCGTCGAAGCAGCGTGAACAGGGCCTAGATCAACGCCAGCATGGCATCGGCTGCGGAAATGGCCCGCAGCAGGGCGTGATTGAGCGCATCGGTGTCCATCGGACACGCCAGGCAGGCGGCATCGTGGGCGTGCGGCTCATCGGACTCGAGGCTCATGACGAGGTCCAGGTAAGGCGCGTACGGGCCTTGCCGCGCGACGAGGGCGTCGACGACGGCGTCGGGCAGGCCAACCTCGCCCAGCAGGGACGACAAAGGCTGGCCCGTGATGCGGTCCAGCAGGGAAAACGCGCCGACGATGAACGCCTCGTCGGCCTCGCCCCGGGGCCGGCCGCTTGCCAGGCACAGGTTCTCCATGCAATAGCCGCGGATCAGGGTCGTGAAGATCAAGGGCGCGATGCGCCCTTCCTTGCTGGAAATGGCCAGGATGAGCACGAGCCACTTGATGAGGCGCTGGTAGCCGATCGAGGTCACGGCGTGGCGCAGCGAGGCTGTTGGCGCGCCGCGCCGGAACGCCACGCTGTTGGCCAGGGTGAGCAGCATGTAGGCCAGCAGCGGCTCGGCTTCGAAGACCCGTTCGAGGGCCCGGATCTCGGCGTCGGCCTGGATCAGCCGCACGAGCTCGAAGATCGCGCGCTGCGATGGCGAGAGATCGCCGCCCTTGGCGGGTGCGGGCTCGCCCATGGGCCAGCCGACCACGCCGTGCACGCCGGCGGCCAGCGCGGCGTCGGCCTGGGCGAGCGTGCCGATGCCGTTGGCCAGGACCGGGATGCTTGCTTGGCGCAGGAGGGCGGGCGGCCCCACGAGATACTGGAAGAACGGCAGCCGGTCCTTAGCCGAGCGGGCATCGTCCAGGCGCAGGGCCTGGCGCACGCCCTTCTGGCGCGAGTCGAAAAGTATCCGCACGCGCGCTTCGTCCTGCAGTTCGGCCGCGGGTATCTCCAGCAGGACGTTGCGCGGCGCCGACCAGCGCGCCATGGCGGCGTCGAACGCCGCGTCGAGCGGCGCCAGCAGGACCAGGCCGTGGGGAAAGGGCAGCGCCTCGTCGGACACGAAACCGCGAACCACGCCGTCGAGCAGTGCGCTCAGGGGCAGCCGGCGGCTGCCGCCACGATTGCGCAGTTCCAGCCTTACGCCGCTGGGACGCCGGTCACGGCCCACCAGGACCTGCCAGCGCAAGGCAAGCGTATCGAGCGCCACCGGATCGGGGGTCGCGTCCTCGCCGGAAGGTCCATCCGTCGAACGGGGCGGCAAATCGAACACATCGTGCTCCGGGCTTACCGCCGGCGAGGGGCTCGCCGGGTAGAAAAGGGGTCGTTACGAGCTTACGTCGCGCCGGCGCGCCGATTGGCCCAAGAAGCGGGGTCTCCGCCGTCCAGTTGCGGCGATGCGGCGTGCGAGAATCCGCCCCTTTCCCCCACCGCCGGAGGCGCAACCCATGGACGCGCCACCCTGCCCATGCCGCTCTTTGCCGCGACCATCGCGCTGTCCGCGCTGCTGCTGTTCCTGGTGCAGCCCATCATCGCCAAGCAGATCCTGCCGTGGTTCGGGGGCAGCGCCGGCGTCTGGTCCGTCTGCATGGTGTTCTTCCAGTCCACCTTGCTCGCCGGGTATGCCTACGCGCACCTGTTGACCCGCCGCCTGGCGCCGCGGCGCCAGTTCCAGGTCCACGCCACCTTGCTGGCCGTCAGCGTGCTGGTGCTGCCCATCGTCCCGAGCGCGCTGCTCAAGCCGGCGGGGGGCCAGGACGCGGCCATGGCCATCCTGCTCGTGCTGCTTGCCACGATCGGGCTGCCGTATTTCCTGCTGTCGTCCACCGGTCCGCTGCTGCAGGCATGGATCGCGCATCGCTTCCCGGCGCGCTCCGTCTACCGGATGTTCGCCTTGTCGAACCTGGGATCGCTGCTGGGCCTCGTGGCCTTTCCCTTCCTCGTCGAGCCGTTGCTGAGCTCGCGCACCCAGGCGATCGCCTGGAGCGCGGTGTATGTGCTCTTCGTGGCCGGCTGCGCCTGGAGCGCCTGGCAGTGCCGCCACGGGGCGCCCCCCGGGGCTGCGGAGTCCGCCGAGCCGGCGGCCGCCGGCGCCACCCATGCGCTCACGGGCACGCCGGCGATCTGGCTGGGACTGTCGGCGCTGGGCGTGGTGCTGTTGCTGGCCACCACCAATCAGCTGCAGCAGAACGTCGCGTCGGCACCGTTCCTCTGGGTCCTGCCGCTGGCGCTCTACCTTTTCAGCTTCGTGGTGGTCTTCGAGGGCCGGGGCGGACGCGGCTGGTACAGCCCGCGCTGGGGCATGCCCGCGGCGCTGGTGGCGGCCCTGCTGATGGCTGGCGGACTGACGCTTTCCAACGGCGTGCTCGACGTGAGCCTGGCCGTGCCGCTCTATTGCCTGGGGCTGCTGGCGGCCTGCATCTTCTGCCACGGCGAGCTGGCCGCGCGCAAGCCGGCAAGCGCCGAGCTGACGCGCTTCTACCTCATGATCTCGATCGGCGGCGCGCTGGGCGGGGTCTTCGTCGGACTCGTCGCGCCGCGGATCTTCGCCTCGCTCTACGAACTGCCCCTGGGACTGCTTTTCGTCGCCGTAGCCGCCTTCCTGGCCGCCCTGCGGCGCCCGGGCCTGGGCAAGGGCTGGTCTCTCGGGCTGACGGTCGCCGCCACCCTCGCGGCCGGCGCCATCGCCTGGGAGGACTGGAAATACGTGACCTTCCTCGATCACGACCTCATCGTCATGGAGCGCAATTTCTACGGCACCCTGCGCGTGCGCGAGATCGACGACGAGGGCGTGCGCATGCGCCGCCTCCTGCACGGCGTGATATTGCACGGGGAACAGGCCATGAGCGGCCCCGACCGCAACCTGCCCGGCTCGTATTACACGCGCACTTCCGGCGTGGGGCTGGCCATCGCGCGCGCCCAGGCGAGCAAGCCGGCCGTGCGCGTCGGCGTGATCGGCCTGGGCGTGGGAACGCTGGCCGCCTACGGCCGGGCCGGCGACAGCGTGCGCTTCTACGAGCTCGACCGCGACGTCGTCGCGCTGGCCAACAGCCGCTTCACGTACCTGCAGGCGACCCCGGCGCGCGTCGAGGTGGCGCTGGGCGACGCCCGCCTGTCGCTCGAAGCCGAGGCGCAATCGAGCGGATCCGGGCGCTTCGACGTCCTTGCGGTGGACGCGTTCTCCAGCGATTCGATTCCCGTCCACCTGCTCACCCGCGAGGCCATCGCCCTCTATGTGGGGCACCTGGCCGACGACGGGATCGTGGCGGTTCACATCTCGAACCGGTTTCTCGACCTGCAACCCGTGCTCGCCAACATCGTCGGCGCCTCGGGCCTGCACGCCACCCTGATCGACGACGAGATCGACGACGACGCGTCCAAGGCCAGCAGCAGCGAATGGGTATTGATCAGCCGCGACGCGGCCACCCTGGCGGACGGGGAAATCGGCAAGCGGGGCGAGGCCTTGCGCGAGCAGGCCGACGTGGGCGTCTGGACCGACGGCTACAACAACCTGCTGCGCGTGATGAAAAGCTCGCCGCTGCATGCGATCGAGCGGCTCCTTTCGCGGGATTGATGCGGCCGCGCACGGCCGGCGCCGCGCCGCGGCGGCATTCTTCTGCGATACTTGCGCGCTTTGCGGGGCGCCCGTGCCCCGGGAATCCGCGCCTTCATCCGCCGCCGCTCCTGCGGCCTACTCCCCTAGCACCCATGGCCACGAAAAAGACCGCTCCCCGCACATCCACCGCCGCCGCCCCTGCCGGCACCCAAGCCACCCCACGCACCCGCAAGACCCCGGCGTCGGCCGGCCTGCGCAAGACCGCGCGCAAGACCGGCACGGGCACGGCGGCGGCGCCCAAATCCGCCAAGGGCGCCCGCGGCGCCAAGGCGGCGCGCCCCGCTGCCGCCAAGCGCGCGGCCAAGAAGGCGCTCAAGATCGTGGTGCGCAATTCGCCGATCCACGGACGCGGCGTGTATGCCGCGGCCGATATCGCCAAGGGCGAGCGGGTGATGGAATACCGCGGGGAGATCATTTCGTGGAAAGCCGCCGACGAGCGTCCGCCGTCGGACCCCAACGACCCGCATCACACCTTCCTGTTCTCGCTCAGCGACGGCAAGAAGGTGATCGATGCGAGCCAGAACGGCAATGACGCGCGCTGGATCAACCACTCCTGCGATCCGAACTGCGAGACCGAGGAGACGGATTCCGGCCGGGTTTTCATCGAGGCGCTGCGCGACATCGCCCGCGGCGAGGAACTGAACTACGACTACTGCCTGATCATCGACGAGAAGCTCACCAAGAAGCTCAAGCAGCAGTACGCCTGCCGCTGCGGCGCGGCCGACTGCCGCGGCACGATGCTGGCGCTAGCGAAAAAGAAAAAGAAGAAGAAACGGAAGCATTGAGCGCGAGGAGGCCGCGGGCGGCGCCGCAGGCCTCAGTTGCGCCGCCGCGCGGGCGGGCGGCCGTCCAGGGACATCGCCGCCATGAACAGGACGCGGCACGCCTCGAGGACCATCCAGGCGAGCAGCGTGGCGCAGACGGTGCGCAGCGCGGCGCTCTGCAGCGAGGGCAGGCCAAATACACTGGCGCCGAACAGCCATTCGTAGACAATTCCGGCGGCTAGGGCGAATTTGAGCATCGGACGGACTCGGTCTCCTCCCTGTCTTATCGGCGCCGCGCCGGAAAACCTGACCCCCGCATGCGGCGGGAGTCGCCACCGGAGGCCCAAGGCCCCATGACCCTGCTGTCCGTCCTACAGGCCGAACTGGCTTTCGGCATGACGCCGCTGCTCGACGGGGCGTCGCTGACCGTGGTCGAGGGGGAACGCATCGGCTTCATCGGCCGCAACGGCAGCGGCAAGTCGTCCCTGCTGGCGGCGATCGCGGGCCGCCTTGGCCTGGACGGCGGCGAGGTGCGCCTGCGCGACGGCTTGAAGGTGGTGTTCGTGGAGCAGGAGCCCGAATTGCCGGAGGCCGCCGGGCTGCTCGACAGCCTGCTGGAGCGCGCCGGCACGGGGGCCTTCGGGCACGACGGCGAGGACTGGCGCGGGCGCGCCCGCCTGCAGGAGTTCCTGCACCGCTTCAGCCTCGACGGCGGGATGGATCCGGGAGCCTGCTCGGGCGGGGAGCGCAAGCGCGCCGCGCTCGCCCTGGCCCTGGCACTGCAGCCCGACGTGCTGCTACTCGACGAGCCCACCAACCACCTGGACCTCGAAGGCATCGAGAAGCTCGAGGACCTGCTCATCGAGGAGCAGCGGGGCCAGCGCTCGGCCATCATCATCACCCACGACCGGCGCTTCCTCGACCGCGTTGCCACCCGCATCATCGAACTCGACCGGGGCGACCTGCGGTCGTATCCGGGCACCTTCGCGGCCTACGAATCACGCAAGGAGCTCGACCTGCAGGCCGAGAAGCAGCAACGCCGGCGTTTCGATCGCTTCTGGGCCCAGGAGGAGGTCTGGATCCGCAAGGGCATCGAGGCGCGGCGCACGCGCAACGAAGGCCGGGTGCGCCGCCTGGAGCAGTTGCGCACCGAGCGCGAGGCGCGGCGCGAGCGCGTCGGGGCGGTCAACCTGCAGGTGAGCGCCGGCGAGAGATCCGGGCGCCTGGTATGCGAGCTCGAGGGCGTTGGAAAGCGCTTCGGCGAGAAGGTCATCGTCGAGGACCTGACGCTGCGCCTGATGCGCGGCGACCGACTCGCGCTGATCGGACCCAACGGCGCGGGCAAGAGCACGCTCATCAAGATGATCCTGGGCCAGCTGGCCCCGGATACGGGCACGATCCGCAGCGGCACGCGCCTGTCGGTGGCTTTCTTCGACCAGCAGAGGGCCGCCCTGGATCCGGACAAGACCCTCGTCGAGACGATCTCGCCCGGATCGGACTGGATCGAGATCGGCGACACGCGCAAGCATGTCATGTCCTACCTGGGCGACTTCCTTTTCCCGCCGCGCCGCGCCGAGGCGCCGGTGCGCACGCTCTCGGGCGGCGAGCGCAACCGGCTCCTGCTGGCGCGCCTGTTCGCCCAAAGCGCGAACCTGCTCGTGCTCGACGAGCCGACCAACGACCTCGACATGGAGACGCTCGAGCTGCTCGAGGCGACGCTGGCCGAATATGCGGGGACCCTGCTCCTGGTCTCGCACGACCGGCGCTTTCTGGACAATATTGCCACCCAGAGCCTCGTTGCCGAAGGCGCCGGGCGCTGGAAGGAATATGTCGGAGGCTACAGCGAGTGGCAGCGGCAGCGTGCCGGACCGGCGCCGGCGGGCGAACCGGCCGTGCAGCCGGCCGCCCCCGCCGCGCCGCGTGGCAAGGGCAAGCCGGCGGACAAGCTCGGATTCAAGGAGCGCCGGGAGCTGGCGGCGCTGCCGGGCGAAATCGCTGCGCTCGAACAGGAGCAGGCCGCGCTGCTTGCGCGCATGGCCCAGCCCGATTACCACCGGCAGGGCGCCGAACAGCTGCGGGCAGATTCGGCGCGGCTGCCGGTGCTCGAGAGGCTGCTGGAGCAGAAGCTGGGGCGGTGGGTGGAGCTGGATGGGAGAGGGTGAGGACGGGCCGGATTCGCCTAGGCGAATCCGGCAAGGATCAGATGGCGGCAAGGGCGTCGAGCAGGCCTTGGGTGGAGAGAATCTCGGGCAGCAGGTGGGGGGTGCCGGTGCGATCGTAGAGCACGTACATCGGCACGCCGCTGCGCGCGAAACGGCTCAGTTCGCGGCTGATCGCCTCGTCGCGGCGGGTCCAGTCGGCTTCCATGAGGACGACGCCGCCCGCACGAAAGGCGCCCTCGACCCGCTCGTCGCCCAGGACGAGACGGCGGTTGGCCTGGCAGGTGATGCACCAGGCCGCGGTGAAATCGACGAATACCGGGTGCCCCGCGGCGAGCGCGGCCTGCTGGGCCTGGGGCGACCAGCCGGACCATTGCCCATCGGCGGTTGCGGCCGCCGATAGTGCCGGCCCCGGGTGGGCGGCGGTGCGCGCCAGGGGCAGCAGCGTCAGGGCGGCGACGAGCGCGGCGGCGCCGGCGAGCCAGTCGAAGCCCTTGGCGCCGCGCTGTGCGAGCCCGATAGACCAGGCAAACAGGGCAAGGCCCACCAGCGCCGCCAGCATCCAGGCGACGGCATCCATGCCGATCTGCTGGCCCAGCACCCAGCAGAGCCAGACACAGGTCAGGAACATCGGGAAGGCCATGAACTGCTTGAGCCGCTCCATCCAGGCGCCAGGGCGGGGCAGGCGCTGCAGCCACGCCGGAAAGAAGGTCAGCGCGAGATAGGGCGTGGCCATGCCGGCCCCGAGCGCGGCGAATACGAGCAGGGCCAGGGGCGCGGACTGGGTCACCGCGAAACCCAGGGCCGCCCCCATGAAGGGCGCCGTGCAGGGCGAGGCGATGACGGCCGCGAGGACGCCGGTGGCGAAACTGCCGCGCAGGCCGCCATCGCTGCCGGGGCCCACGTCGCCATCGAGGGCCCGCGCCGCGCGGCTGTTGGCCAGGCCCGCACCCAGGGTGAATTCGAAAGCACCCATCAGGTTGAGGCCAATCAGGAAGAACAGCCCGACCAGCACGGCGATCACCAGCGGCGATTGCAGCTGGAAGCCCCAGCCGATCTGGGATCCGGCCGCCCGCAGGACGAGCAGCAGGCCGGCCAGGGCCAGGAAACTCGCCACCACGCCCACGGTAAAGGCGATGCCATGGCCACGCAGCCGGGCGCGGGTTTCACCGCGATGCTGCACCAGAGCCATGAGCTTGAGCGAGAGAACCGGAAAAACGCAGGGCATGAGATTGAGGATCAGGCCACCCAGGAAGGCGCCCGCGAGCGCGACCAGGCCGGACAGCACGGAAAGACCGGCGGCCGCCGGTGTCGCGGGGGTCGCCGCGATCGCCAACGCGGGCGATTGGGCTGCTGCCGGCAGGGTATTGGCCGGGGCGCCGATCGATGCATCGGCTGGCGCGGCAGCGCCACCGGACGCGCCGGGCAGCGCGGGCGGCTTCGGCGAGCCGCCGCCCGCCCCCGCAGGGCCGGCCGTGGCAAGGCGGCCCATGGGCAGGTCGACGCTGGCAACCCAGCCGCCCTCGCCGGGCCCCCCGTCGGCCACCAGTACGCCGCGCAATGCGCCAAAGCCGGGTTCGGCCGGCACGACCGGGGTGAGCTCCAGGCGCAGCCGCGTGGCGCTGGCACGCGTCAGCTTCTGGTCCGCGGCCGCGACGATGCGGCCGGCATCCAGGGGAAAGAATTCGAGGCTGCGCCGCACCGGCGCAGCGCCGGCCAGGTCCAGGTGCAGGTGCGCGGCATCGCCCGCCACGCTTGCGCGGCCCTGCGCCAAGGGCTGGGGCACGCGCGCGCGCGCCGCCGCAAAGGCCGGGGCGTCCGCCGACGGTTTCACCGACTGCGCATCGCGCACCGGCAGGCTCAAGGCAAGGTCGGAGCCGCCGGGGATGCACAGGTCGTTGCAGACGAGCCAGTCGGCGTGCGCGGCGAAGCGGGCCGTCGTGCCAGGACGCGCGGCGGCCGGCACCTGAACGACGACCGGCAACAACACTTCGCCCTCGTAGCCGTAATTGGCGAGCGCGCCGACGCTCAAGCGCTGCGGGGCGGGCCACAGCAGGGGCCCCGCCTGATAGCCCGGCTCCAGGGTCCACTGCAGCCGGGTCGGCAGGCCGGCGTCGCCCGGAACGATCCAGTAGGTATGCCAGTGCGGCGCGTGGCGCAGTCGCAGGCCCAGGGTGACGGCGGTACCCGGCGCAACAGCGTCGGTTTCCGCCAGCAGGTCGGCGTGGACGACATTTGCCAGCGGGTCGAGCTCCACGGCGTGGGCAGGAGGCATCGAGGGCACAAGCGCACCCAGCGCTGCTGCGCAGGCGGCGTATGCCCAGGAACCCCGTAAAAGTCGTTTGATTGCCATTTTTGCCGCTAAAAGAAAATATCCGCCCGCATCCACGGCCTACCGAAACACGCAAGCACTGGGGCCGGGAATGGGGCTGCGCCGGTCATGGGACCGGCAGTTCGCGCCATGGGCGGCTTGGGGCACCGCCGCAAGCCCGCAATCGGCCGGGGCGCGCACGCACAAGGGCTTCGACCGGGCTGCGATCGGGGAGTTTCGCATGTCCGCACCCCGCCCGGAAAGCCTTGATTGGACGGGAAGCGCCCCGCAGACCGCGCGTGTCATTGGGCCGGCCTGACAGTAAACTCGGCAGACCGGCATTTATGGCCGACGCAGGGTCGAAACAGGAGGCTTGGGTTGCGCGTACTTATTGTCGAGGATGACGCGGCCTTGGGGCCGTCCACGGCGCATGGCCTCGAATTCGAGGGGTTTGCCGTCGACCTGCGTTCCGACGGCGAAGGCGCCAATGCCGCCCTGGTTGCACAAAAATACGACGCCATCGTCCTGGACCTGGGACTGCCCGGCGTATCGGGCGAGGAACTGCTGCGATCCTGGCGAGAACGCGCGGATTTTTCGCCGGTCATCGTGCTCACCGCACGCGGCTTCGTCCTGGACCGCGTGCGCCTGCTGAACCTGGGGGCGGACGACTACCTCGTCAAACCCTTCGACCTGCTGGAATTGAGCGCGCGGCTGCGGGCACTCGGACGCCGCCAGGGTGGCAAGGGCGATGCCGTGCTCGAATTCGGGCCGCTGCTGCTGTCGCGCAGCGAGCACATCGCGATCTGGAACGGCGTCCGCGTGGACCTGACCAAGCGCGAATACCGCATCCTCGAGACGCTGCTGCGCAACCGCGACCGCGTGCTCAGCCGCAAGCAACTCGAGGAAGCGCTGTACGGGTGGGGCGAGGAGGTCGAGAGCAACGCGATCGAGGTGCATGTGCACAACCTGCGTCGCAAGCTCTCGCGCACCCTCATCGAAACGGTCCGCGGCGCGGGCTACCGGCTGAGCCAGAATGTCGAGCCTGGCTGAGACGATCCTCGCGCCGTCCTCCCGTAGCACCGCAACGCCGGCGCCGGCGGAGGTCGTCCAGCGCCCGCCGTGGTCGCTGCGCAGGCGGGTGCTGCTGTTGACGGCCACCGTGACGGCCGTTGCCTGGCTGGTGGGCGGAACGGCCATGTTCGTGGTCTCGCGCCATCTGAGCGACTCGCTTTTCGACCAGCGGCTGCGCGACATCGCCACGACGGTCCTCACCTTTGCCGGCCATGAAGTGGACGAGGTCCGATCCGGGGGGGCGGAGATCGTCCACTTCGAGGGCGCGCTGACGATCGGCGCGCGCTACCGCTACCAGATCTGGTCCACCGAGGGCGAATTGCTGCTGGTGAGCGTTGACACCGTGGGTGTCCCGTTCGTCCCGATCAGCCAGCGCGGCTTCTATACGGAGGAAATCGAAGGCGCGCCGATGCGGGTGATCGTCGTGGCCTCGGACGATGGCAGCAAGATCATCGAGGTGGCCGAGCCGCTGGCGGCGCGGGTGGCCGGCATCGATCCGGGCATCGGCTATTTCGCCATTCCGCTGCTGTTGTCCCTGGCGCTCCTGGTGGGGCTGAGCACCTGGCTCGTGCGCCGCGCCACCTGGGCGCTGGGCGAATCGGCGCGCCAGGTCACCCAGCGCTCGCCCAACGACCTGCGTCCCCTGGCCGTGGCCGACCCTCCGCTGGAACTCACCCCCATCGTTGCCGCGGTCAATTCCCTGTTCGCCCGCATCGAAAACGCCCTGGCCTCCGAACGGCGCTTCACCTCCTCGGCGGCCCACGAGCTGCGCACGCCGCTGGCGTCCATCAAGATCCAGGCCCAGGTGGCCCTGCTGACGCGCACCGACAGCGACCGGCGCCAGGCGCTCGAACGCTTGATGCTGTCGATCGACGGCGCGGCGCACATGATCGACCAGCTGCTCACCATGTCGCGGCTCGACGGCCTGATCGCCCTGCGCGCGCAGGCCGTGCGCCTCCAGCTCGACGCCGTGTCGGCCCACGTGATCGACGAGGTGCGCCCCCTGGCGGCGCGGCGCCAGCAGATCATCCAGGAGGAACTGGCCGCGGCCGACATCGAGGGCCTCGAGTTCGGCGTCGCCGTGCTGCTGCGAAACCTCATCGACAATGCGGCCCGCTATGGCCCCGCCGGGGGGGTTATCCGCGTCTCGACCGGCATGACCCAGGGCCGGTGCTTCGTGCGCGTGGAGGACGCCGGTCCCGGGATCGCCCCGGAACAGCGGGAGCGGGTTTTCGAGCGGTTCTTCCGGCTGCCGAGCAACGCGATGATCGAGGGCTGCGGGATCGGCCTGTCGATCGTCAAGACCGTCGCCGAACTGCATCACGCCACCATCGAACTGGACCGCTCCCCCCTGGGCGGCCTGCAGGTCACCGTGCTCTTCCTGTCCAGCGCCGAGTCTGCGGCGGCGCGCACCATGCCGCTGGGCAATTCGCCCCATCCCGCGGGAGAATCCTGACCGGCACCTGGCCGGCTCCGCCCCCCGGCCAACGCTGCGGGTTTTCCCGGGGCGGGTAATGGTAGGGTTTTCCCTCCCCCCATTCTTCGGTAAACCGACTGTTGCCAACGCCTAACAGTGGTAGTAGTCTTCCTTTCCCCTGGGCGTATAACGTACATGCGGTATGACCCACGGGGGCCCGCAGTTCCCTCGCATTACCGCCTTCAGGTCATTTCAGGTAATTAATGTGACCCGCGAAACGGTTGCTGGGCGCGTTTCCGCCAATCTAGGAGTTGCCGTGCCGGTTACTACCCACATTACCAACAGCGGCGCTCGCATTTGCGCACCCACCCCACCTTTGAAACGAGGCGCACCCACCCCACCTGCGTTGCGTGCCCACCCTGCTTGCGCGCGCGCATCGGTGCCCGCGTCGGCGAAATGGCATGCGGGCTTCACCCTCATCGAACTGCTCGTGGTCGTGGTCATCATCGGACTGCTCGCGGGCCTCGTGGCGCCGCGTTACTTCGGGCAGGTCGGCAAGTCCAACGTCAACATCGCACGGGCCCAGATCGACTCGCTGGGCAAGGCTCTCGATACGTACCGCCTGGATGTCGGCGCATACCCTACGACGGACCAGGGTCTGCAGGCCCTGATCACCAAACCCGACGGCGTCGATCGCTGGGCCGGGCCTTACCTGCAAAAGCAGGTTCCGCCGGACCCCTGGACGCGGCCCTACCGCTACAAGGCGCCGGGCGATCACGGCGACTACGACCTGTATTCCTACGGGGCCGATGGTCAGCCGGGCGGAACCGGCGAGAACGTCGACATCAATAACTGGGAAGTCGCGCCGTCCGGGAAGTCGCAGTGAATACTGCTGCCTCCTCGCTGTTCGAGGTCATCGCCGTTGCGCCGCATGGCGCGCTGCAGACCGAGCGACTGCGCGCGGGCAGCGAGCGGCAGGCTTCCGAACAGGTGCAGTTGCGCGGCCTGCGCGTGCTCTCCTGCCGGGCCATCGCCGGCAGCGATGCGCAGGGCAAGGCCTGGCGCGGATTCGGCCGGCAAAAGCTCGACGTCGGACTCTTCACGGACGAACTGGCCGCGCTGCTCGATGCCGGCCTGGGCATGGTCGATACGCTGCGCACGCTCGCCCAGAAGGAGCGTGATGGCCGGGCCCGCGAGGCGCTCGAAGCAGTGACGCGCGACATCACCGAAGGGCTGCCGCTGTCGGCGGCACTGTCGAACCGGACCGAGGTCTTCCCGCCATTGCTGGTGGCCTCGGTCGCGGCCAGCGAGCAGACGGGCGACCTCGTTTCCTCGCTGCGGCGCTATTCGACGCACCTGGAGACCATGCGCCTGCTGCGCGGCAAGCTGGTCGGCGCCGCCGTCTATCCGGCGCTGCTGCTGGGCGTCGGCGC
>Ga0181519_10001949_pt1 | contig 17855 bp, 13 predicted proteins | sample PEATcosm2014_Bin_26_FD_121102 | JGI IMG/M metagenome (GOLD analysis project Ga0181519, IMG submission 121102) | Peatland microbial communities from MTU Mesocosm Facility, Houghton, MI, USA - PEATcosm2014_Bin02_10_metaG | ecosystem: Environmental > Terrestrial > Soil > Wetlands > Peat | place...
CGGCCAATTGCGCGTCGCCGCTGAGCTTGAAGAACCAGGACCGATCGCCGCGCGGCACGACTGCGCCGAAGATGGCTTTGCGCGCGCCGCTGCTCTCGGGCCCGACCAGCTCGACGAGTTGCCCGGTCGTCGAACCGACCGCGACGCTCTTCAGCTCTTTCTTCAATTCGTCTTCGCTCAGCGGCTCGAGCTGCAACTGCCCGCGCCAACGATTGACATTAGCCAGCAGCTCGCCGCCGGCGCTGGAGATCGTAACGTCGACTTGCCGGCCTTCGTCCATGACCTGAAACGCGGCCACGGCGAACGGCCCGACGGCCTTCTCGGTCCAGCCCGCGGGCACGCGATACTCGGGCTTCGTCCCGTCGGCTGCGGCTTTCGCGGGAGCAGCCGGCCCGGCCACTGGCGCACTTGCGGGGCCGCCGGCAAATGGCCCGGCGCCCATCGAGCCCGGCATCATGCCCATGCCTGGCATGCCGCTGTCGCCTTGCTGGCCGGTGAAGTCGCAGGTCACGACGTCGTGGCCGTCGACCTTCTTGCGCTTCGTTTCGGCGGTCAGCGCCTTCGCATCGAGCGGATCGAGCTTCAACTGACCGCGCCAGCGATTGATGTTCGAAAGCAGGTAAGCCGACTCGTCGGTATCGCCCTCGGCCCGTGGGAGCGGGATCACCGACAGCTCGAGCGGCTGCTCCTTGTCGGCGATGCGCAGCGTAGCCATTCGCATGCCGCTGCCTGGCTCTTCGGCCCAGCCATCGGGAAGCTTCCACGCGGGCTTGCCGCTGGTGGCGAAGTGCAGACTATCGACGAACGCGGCGAACTCGGCCGCGTGGCGTTCGACCGCGGCGGGCGCTCCAGTCACTTTGAAGAACAAGCCTTGGTCGGCCAAAGGGACGATCGCGCCCAGCATCCGCGCGGGGCTTCCGGGGGCGGGCGCTTGTTGCTTGGCCACGGATTGCTTGGCAACGGGCTCCACGCCGTGCAGCTTGTCGAGCGCTGCCTGCTTGGGCGTGGAATAACTGCGGACCTGCTCCTGCCGCGAGCAGCCGCTCGACGCGGCGGCGACGACCAGCAACACGGCCCAGCCCAGCCAAAGAACCGGCGCGCAGTGACAGGCCGAAATGCGAACGACGAATGACACCATGCGCTTCCCCGTTGGAGCTTTCACGAACGCCACCGAACCGGCACCAGCGCCGCGACCACGCTCCAATCGCGCAGCTCCTGCCGACGGCAGGGCTTGCGCTTGGAACCAGGCAGCGCTTCGGGGGCTCGAGGCGTTGGGCTTCAGGCGGGAGACGAAGCGGTCGGCTGGCGGCAGGCCCCCAGCCCTCGATTATACTGCCCGCACACCAAAAGAACAGCGCGCAAGCAGGCTGCCGGCGTCATTCGCCCAGGAGGGTCGTCAGCGGTACAAGCCCGACGACGTTTCGGCCCAGCCGACGATCGGCGTCTCGGGGCCCAGTAAGAACAGCTCGACCCGGCGATTGCGTTGCCGGGTGTCGGGCGATTGATTGGCGGCCAGCGGCTGGTGCCGCCCATAGCCGGCCACGCCGATCTGGTCTTCCGGCAAGCCGGCCCGCTGCAGGTAGTCGGCCACGGCCAGGGCTCGGGCCGTGCTGAGGCGCCAGTTGTCGGGGTAGCGATCGCGGGTCTCGCGTTTGCCGACGATTCGGCTGTCGGTATGCCCCACGACCATGATCCGCAATTCGTGCCCCTCGGGGCTCTTGAGCAGCTTGGCCAGAGCGTCGAGCTGGCTGCGGGCTTCGGGCTTGAGCGTGGCCTCGCCGCTTTCGAAGAGCACGTCGTCTTCGAGCTTGCACAGCCCGGTGCGCGTGTCGAGCTTCAAGCCCTCGTAGCGCTCGCTGACTTGTCGCAGGCGAGGGTCGATGCGACCGGGCCGATCATGACTGGCATTGCGAGCCCAGCTCTTGACGTCGGCGCCAAGCTGCTGGCGTTCGGTTTCGAAGTTGCTGAGGCGTTCGCGATCGAGTCCGGAGCGCTCCTGGACCAGGGCCAGCTCTTCTTCGGCCTTGATGAGCCGGTTTTCGACCGTGCGATTGTGGGCCTTGAGATTGGCGATCTCGGCGACTTGCGCCTTGCTTTGTTCGGCCAATTCGCGGCTTTGGGCCTCGCACGAGACCAGTTGGCTCCGTGGCACGAACGCGCAGCCGCTGGCCGCAACGAGTACCGCACCACAAATGCCAAGCGAAGATGCCAGGCTGCTCGACATGATTCGACTCCTTCCGAATCGCCTTTGCTCGCGAAGCGGCCGCATCCTGCGGCCAGGTTTATTTGAGCATTCCGCCGATCGTGCTGATGATGACGCTGCTCACGCCATAGGGATTGTCCCAACTCCACATGTTTCGCACGACGTCGTAGACCAAGATCCCGCTGAAGGCCAATACGACCGAGCACCCGGCCAACATCAACACGCTGAAGGCCGAGAACGGAACTTCCGGCACCGCGGCAGCGGCAGCTTGGGCAGCGGCGGCCGCAGCGGCTCGCGACGAGAGCGGACTGGCCGGGGCAGCGCCCCCCATTCCGCCGAGCCCGCCGAGCGGGGAATCGTCTTCGGTAATCGCGCCCAAGCCGGGGATCTGGCCGGCCAAGAGCGTCGCCGTGGCGTCTTCGAATTCCCCTTCGGTGTCGAGCATGATCACCTGAGAGCCGCTATCGGAAGCGTCTTCGGTGAGCTCGTCGCTCGGTGTGAGGAGAAAATCATCTTCGCCCGAGAGTTCGGGCATGGCCTCGATCTCGCCGCTGTCGGCCGAGAAGTCGCCGCTGTCGGCCGAGAACTCGGTCGTGGCCATCATCGGATCGCTGCCACTTGCACCCAACTCCAAGGGCCTCTCAAGCGATAACCCACTGTCGCTCGGATCGAGTAGCAAAATGCCGCTGTCGCTGGGGCGGTGCGTGATATCGCTGCCCGAGCTCGAACCGGACGACAACACATCGTCGTCGGCCAGATTCAAGGCCGAGTCGCCCGCACCGGCGATGCCGATGTCGGACTGCATGGACAACGCATCGTTGTCGGCCGGCTTCTTCGCCTTGGGCGAAGTCTTGCCGGCAGGCGCCTTTGCGGCCGGAGCCTTTGCAGCCGGAACGTTGCCAGCCGGCTTCTTGCCAAGTGGCGATTCGACCAACCCCAGGCCGGAAAGCTCGATACCCGATTCGCCGCGGCCGCCAGTCAACAGCACGCTGTCGTTGGCGATCAGCTCGCTCGAGCCGGCCTGCTTGACGACCGTGGCCGACTCGGACAAGCCGATCGGCAATTCGCTCCCCGAGCCGAAAACATGGTCTTCCTCATCGGCCAGCCGCACATCGCTGTCGGAGGCGCTGATCGGCAACAAGCCGCTGTCACTCGGCTTCGATTTCGGCTTGTCGGCAGCCTTCTTGTTGTCAGGCTTCTTCGCGGGTTCGATGACGCTGTCGGCCGGGCCAAGGCCCAAACCGCTGTCGCCAGCCAGCAACGGGACGCCACTGTCGGCGAGGTTCAAGCCGCTGCCCGAAGACAGGATACCGCTGCCGCCGAGGTGCAGATCGCTGTCGGCCGGGTTCGAGGCATTGGACGACTGCCCGATCACGGTGCTCGAGGTGCTCGGCCCCGACTCGCCCAACTCCACTTCGCTGAGCAGGACCAGATCGCCTTCGTCTTCATCCTCGACCTTGGCAGGCTCGACCTTGGCCGATTCAGCCGGCTTGGGTTTCTTGGCAACAGGCTCTTCAGGAATCTCGGCGTCGAACGAAGGGCCAGACAGCATGTCCATGAAATCGTCGTCGCCGCCGGTCAGCGGACCCTCTTTGGCGGCAGCCCGCTCTTCGCGCAGGCGTTCGACGTCGTCGCTCTTGAACTTCCAACTGCTGCCGTCGCGATAGCCATAGATCTCTCGACTGAGGCGCAGCTCGTTAAGCTCTTCGGGCGTAACGCCCAAGAGCGAGGCGGCTTCACTCAGCGGCAGCAGCTTACCAGCCATGCGGTTCTCCCGACGTCGTCGGACAGAGTGTCCGAAGACACTGCGCCCGAAGGCACTCAGCGTTGTTCCAAAAGCGAGCGGATTTCTCGCGGCAGGGGGCTGGCCGCGTTGAACTCCGACATCTGCAAGTCGTAATGGAAGTTGCGCACACTCTTCAGGGCGATTTCGCCGGTCGCGTTGTCGACATGATACACCCCGATGACCCGCGTCCGCGGATCGATCAACGTCAGTTGCTGACGCTGATCGCCCATGGCACAGGCATGCGTGATCAAGTCGCTGCCGACGCCGGTCGCCGAGGGGTTTGCCTCGACGCGGGCGGCCATCGGCGCCGCGGCTGCCAGAGCTGCTACCACTCCTAAGCCCAATACGATGCCGCTCACTACAGCTTTCATGAAACTCTCCAAGCTGTTGAGGTGCAGGGAATTGGGCTCTCAGCTTCATTCTAAGAGCCCAAGGATCGAATTCAAGAAAAATGGAACCGCCGGCAGACAACCGACGCCGGCCTCGAACAGCGCCCCGCGGACACTACTCAAGGCATTGTGGCGAATGGACTTCGGGAACCCTAAGTCACCTGTTTCGCCGCGTCTGACCCACCGGGATGGTCGAAGGGAGAACAACGCGCGGGCGGAGTGTATCGGTCAGGGGGGCGTGCCACAAGATCACATGAAGGCGGAAAGGGGAGGGCGGAAGGCGGAGTGAGAGCTGCTTGCAGCGAGAAGACAGGCCCCGCCATCTACCCGATCGTCGATTTCCCCGCCCCCTCCTTCCACCTTCCGCCCTCCGCTTTCCCAAGCCGCAAACCACGCTTGACATCTGCCCCCGCGCCCGATAGGTTTCAGGGCTTTCCGCGAACGGACCGCTTCTCGCAAGTGTGATCTCATGGCCGTACCCAAACGCCGACAATCGAATTCCCGCACGGGCAGCCGTCGGGCTCACGACTTCAAGACACCCAAGCAGCTTCAGTATTGCACGCGGTGCAGCACGGCCATACCGTCGCATGTCATCTGCCCGAACTGCGGCCACTACCAGGGCCGGGCGATCGTCGAAACCGAAGCCTGACGTCTCGCTTGGGCCGAACATCGCTTGCGCTCGGCAGCACGCCTCGGCCATTCGCCGACCACGACCATGGGTGCCGTCGGCGCGCTGTGAGGACTCGCCGTGACCAAAATCGCTCTGTTGTTTCCGGGCCAAGGGGCGCAAGCCGTGGGCATGGGGGCCGAATTGGCCACCGAACTGCCCGCCGCCCGAGCGCTCTACGACGATGCCGCCCGGATCCTCGGCTACGACCTGGCCAAGCTCTGCTTCGAGGGACCGGCCGCCGAGCTCGATTCGACGGTCCATAGCCAACCGGCCTTGTTCGTCACGAGCCTGGCCGCGCTCGAACTGCTGCGGCAAAAGTCGCCTGACGCCACCGACTGCTTCCAGGCTGCCGCCGGCTTGAGCCTGGGCGAATACACGGCCCTGGTTGCCGCCGGCGCGATCGACTTCGAAGCTGGCCTACGACTGGTGCAAGCACGCGGCGCAGCCATGCAAGCCGCCGCCGATGCCACGCCCAGCGGAATGGTCAGCATCCTGGGCCTGGAGCGTGCGGCCGTCGAATCGCTGTGTGACCAATCGCGGCAGGGCGAAGTCCTGGCCGTCGCCAATCTGCTCTGCCCGGGCAACATCGTCGTCTCCGGCAGCAAAGGCGCTTGCCAGCGTGTGGCCGAAGCCGCGCCGGGGGCCGGAGCCATGAAAGCCATCCCGCTGGCAGTGGCCGGGGCCTTTCACACGTCGATCATGCAACCGGCCGTGGAGCGGCTGTCGGCCGCGCTGGCTGACGTGACGATTCGCCGCCCGCGCGTGCCGGTCGTTTCGAACGTCGATGCCCAGCCGCACGACGACCCGGACGAGATCCGCCGCCTGCTGGTGAAGCAAGTCGTCGAGCCGGTGCGCTGGGAAGACTCGCTCCGCTGGCTGCTGGCCCAGGGTTGCGACCAGTTCTACGAAGTCGGGCCAGGCCGGGTCCTCCGCAGCCTGCTCAAACGCATCAACCGGACCGCGGCCTGCGACGGCGTGATGGGCTAGGCACACCGCCAACGGCGCGGCCCGACAGTCGCGAGTTCTTTCCGCACCCGAAACATCGCCCTCGAATCCAAGCCTCCGCGAGACCGCCTGACATGTCCGAACAACCTGCCCCGCTCCCGCTGGTCGTCGATCTTCAGGGCCAGGTGGCTTTGGTCACCGGTGCCTCGCGTGGGATCGGCCGAGCGATCGCGCTGGCCCTTGGCCAGGCTGGGGCCAAAGTCGCTTGCGTGGCCCGCAGCGCCGACAAGCTGGCCGAAACGGTCGCCGCGATTCAACAAGCCGGCGGAACGGCACAGGCCTTCGAGTGCGATGTCACCAGCGGTGAAAGTGTGACCAAGGTTGTCGAAACGGTCATCGAGAGCTGGAGCCGGCTCGACATCCTCGTCAACAATGCCGGCATCACGCGCGACACGCTCATCCCCCGCATGAGCGATGAGCAGTGGGACGAAGTCATCGATACGAACCTGCGCGGAGCGTTCCTGTTCACGCGAGCCGCCACGCGCCCCATGATGCAAGCCCGCTACGGACGCATCATCAATATCTCGAGCGTTTCGGGCCTGGTGGGCAACCCGGGCCAGTCGAACTACTCGGCCTCGAAGGCTGGTCTGATCGGGATGACGCGGAGCGTGGCTCGCGAGCTGGCCGGTCGCAAGGTGACCGTCAACTCCGTGGCCCCGGGCTTCATCGAGACCGAAATGACCGAAAAACTGGGCGAAGAGATCCTCGGCGAAGTGAAGAAAAAGATTCCCGCCAAGCGGCTGGGAACGACGGCCGATATCGCCGCGGCGGTGCTTTACCTCGCCAGCGGGGGCGCCAGTTACGTGACCGGACAAGTGCTTACGGTCGACGGCGGGCTGACCGCCTAACCCCGGCAACAACCCAAATTTCCGATCCGTCGTATTTACAGCACTGCTGAAACTCGTTATATCTTGACACTTCTCGCGGAGACGCTCCGTTCTCTAGATTGGCCTAACTCCACTGCGGACAGGGCCTTAAGTGGATGGCGGCTGAGCGAGCTCGAACGAGCGGGCAGAAATGCCAGGGCGAAGATTCCGAATTCATTCATGTCTCGGAGCCTGATTCGTCCCGACAGTCGTGATTCGTCACGCCACTGGGACAAGTCGAGGTTTCGAGGCGCAGTAGCCAGCCTGAGCTGGAGCAAACCGGTGCCGCGACGGTGCGAGCTGGTTTCAGCGGCGTGAGCCGAAGGCTGTCCGTTTCCCAAAGATCGCGTCAGTAGGAGGACTGTGCAGGTGGCCTCAGTCAAAGAGCGTGTGATTGATATCGTGGCCGAGCAACTCGGCGTCAGCAAGGACCAGGTGACGCCCGAAACCTCGTTCGTCAACGACCTGGGCGCCGATAGCCTGGACACCGTCGAATTGGTGATGGAACTCGAAGAAGAGTTCGACATCAACATTCCCGACGATGCGGTCGAGAAAATTCAAACGGTCGGTCAGGCGATCGACTACATCGAAAAGTCGCAGAGCAGTGGCAAATGACTCGCCGCGTCGTGATCACCGGTCTGGGGGCCGTCACGTCGCTGGGTACGAAAGTCGAGCCGCTGTGGCAGCGGATCTGCGCCGGCCATAATGGCGTGGTGCCGATCACCACGTCGTTCGACCCGACTCATCAGCGCGTCCGCTTCGGTGGCGAAATCAGCGACTGGGCCACCGACGGCTACCTGCACCCAAAGGACGCCAAGCGCGTCGACCGCTTCACCCAGTTCGCGCTGGTCGGCGCGATCGATGCCGTGCGCGATTCGGGACTCGACTTCGACAAGGAAGATCGGTTCCGCTGCGGCGTCATCCTGGGCTCGGGCATCGGTGGTCTCAACGAGATCGAAACGCAGCACACCCGGCTGTTGGAAAAGGGCTGCGACAAAGTCTCGGCCTTCACGATCCCCAAGCTGATCATCAACGCGGCCTGCGGCCACGTCTCGATCCATTTCGGCTTGCGTGGCCCGAACGTCGCGGTAGCCACGGCCTGCGCCAGCGCGACCAATGCGATGGGCGACGCGCTCAAGGCCATTCGCTACGACGAGGCCGATGTGGTGATCAGCGGCGGCAGCGAAGCGGCCATGACGCCGATGGGCGTCGCCGGCTTCGCCGCCATGCGCGCGCTCTCCGAACGGAACGACGACCCCGCGCACGCCAGCCGCCCGTTCGACAAGGATCGCAATGGCTTCGTGCTCAGCGAGGGCGCCGGCATCCTGATCTTCGAAGAGTTGGAACACGCCCGCCGCCGCGGCGCTCGGATCTATGCCGAGATCTATGGCTACGGGGCCAGTTCCGACGGCATTCACATCACCCAGCCCGACGAGAACGGCACCGGTGCGGCCCGGGCCATGATGCTCGCCCTGCGAGATGCGAAGCTCGACCCGGTCGACGTCGGCTACATCAACGCGCACGGCACGAGCACGCCTCTGGGCGACAAGGCCGAAACCATTGCCATCAAATCGGTATTCCGCGAAGCGGCGCGCGAAGTGAGCATCTCCAGCACCAAGAGCCAATTGGGCCACTTGCTGGGCGCGAGCGGCGGCGTCGAGGCGATCTTCTCGATCCTGGCGATTCGCGACAGTATCATTCCGCCGACGATCAACCTTCAGACGCCAGATCCCGATTGCGACTTGGACTACACGCCCAATGTGGCCCGCGAACGCAAGCTGCAGGCCGCGATGAGCAACAGCTTCGGCTTCGGCGGCCACAACGGTTCGATCGTGATCGGCCGATTGCGGCCGCTCGACTGATGGCTCCGCCATGAGCGAACCGCTCGATTGCTCGCAGGCCTACTGCGTCGTCGGCGCCGGAGCGTCGGGGCTCACCGCGCTCAAGAACCTGCTGGCCGAGGGCCTGGCCGCCGAGGCGTTCGAGCGGGCCGACGAGGTCGGCGGCAATTGGTACTACGACCATCCCCGCAGTAGCGTCTACGCCTCGACGCATCTCATCAGCTCCAAGAAGCTGACCGAGTATCCCGACTTCCCGATGCCGGACAACTATCCGGCCTATCCCAGCCATCGGCAAATCTGGGACTACTTCCGCGCCTATGCTCGGCACTTCGGGCTCTACGAGCGGATCCACTTCAATACGGCGATCGAGCGAATCGAGCCGGCCGGCCAGCTCTGGCTAGTGACCCTGGGCAGCGGCGAGCGGCGGCTCTACCGCGGCGTCGTGGTCGCCAACGGTCATCACTGGGATCCGCTCGTTCCCAAGCTGCCCGGCAGCTTTTCCGGGCTGGCCATCCATTCGCAGCAATACAAGACGCCTGACGTGCTGCGCGGGCGTCGGGTGTTGGTGATCGGCGCGGGCAACTCGGGCTGCGACATCGCGGTCGAGTCGGCGCAGAACGCGGCGCAGACTTTCCATAGCCTGCGGCGCGGCTATCACTACATTCCGAAGTTCGTGTTCGGGCGGCCGACCGACGAAGCCGGCGAGATCCTGCACCGCTGGCGGCTCCCGCTCTGGCTGCGAAGGCTCGTAACCGCGGTCGTCGTGCGCACGGCGCTCGGGCCGCCAGAGCGCTACGGCCTGCCGCGCGCCGATCACAAGTTGCTGGAAACGCATCCGATCGTCAACTCGCAGCTCCTGTACTACGTCGGGCACGGCGAGATTCACGTGAAGCCCGACGTCGCCGAGCTATGCGGCTCGCAAGTCCGCTTCGTCGACGGTAGCCTGGAAACGATCGACGTGCTGGTCTATGCGACCGGGTTTCGCGTCAGCTTTCCGTTCATCGATCGAGCGTATCTCGAGTGGCACGGCGAGCGGCCGAACCTGTACCTGAACGTGTTTCATCCCCGGTACGACAACCTCTGCGTGTGCGGAATGATTCAGCCGGATAGCGGGCTGTTCGGACTGGCTCACTTCCAGGCGCGATTGATCGCGAGGTTCTTTTCGGCCGTGGAGCGTGGGGCGCCGGCGGCCGAGCGCTTTCGCCGCGAGAAGAAGGCGGCCGGCCCTGACCTCGGACAGGGCATTCGCTATCTCGACTCGTCGCGCCACGCGATCGAAGTCGAGCATTACGGCTATCGCCGCTTGCTCGAGCGTCAAATCGCGCGCTTCGCTTGAGACATCCGGCCGACGACGACTCTCAGAACTCGAACTCCATCCGGTCGTCGGCGATTTCCGTGTTCGCAAAGATGCTCTGCGCGATGTCGAGGCCAATGGGGTCGTGCTCGCTGATCAGTGGGTAAAGATGCAGGAGCACCAATCGGCCGACGTTCGCCTGGCGCGCCAGCTCGGCGACCGGCGTCGTGTGGCTGTGGCCCGTCAGATCGGCCATCTTCTTGTGTCCGTCCGGGAAGTTGCACTCGTGCAGCAGCAAGTCGACACCGCGAATGGCCTCGAGATACGGCGCGTCGGCCGAAGCGATCGTGTCGGTCACGTAGGCCAGCGAGTGGCCGGGCCAGTCGAGACGATAGCCGATGCTCCCGCCGGGATGCGTGAGCGGGAAGTACGTCAATCGCCCTCCGCCGGTCAGCTCCATCGGCCCGAAGAGCGGACGGAACTCGAACGGCGGCCCGACCGGAAAGATCAGCGGCGAGAACAGGTGCGTCCGGATCGCCGCCAGCTTGTCGGCCTCGCCATGCACGAAGGTCGGCACGCGAACCCGGTCGGCGAACACGTCGTACAGGAACGTCAGCCCGCAAACGTGGTCCAGGTGCGCGTGGCTCAAGAAGATGTCGAGCTTAGGCGTGACGAGGTATTCGCGCAGGCGATACATGCCCGTGCCGGCATCGAGCACGACGCCCACTTCGGGCAAGGCGAGGCAGGCGGTCTGACGCAGATCGTTGGGGTGGTAGCCGGTCGAGCCGAGAACGACGAGCTTCATGCGACCACCAAACCGGAGCGGGCACCGTACGGACGATCCACGTCAGGGCATTATCGTCGCTCCCGCGGCCTGGAGCAATCGACGGCTGAAGTGCATTCGCCGACGGTCCGCCTCAGGCTGCCCGTGCCTCGCGCCGAAAAATGGACGGCAGCACGGGAGCCATGGCCTGCGGGCGATGTAGTCGCAGCGAGTGGATCGCGGGCGTCAGGACTCGTCGCTTCTCACCGACGACCACGTACTGCCCGCCGAGGGGAAGCCAACGCAGCCATCGTTCGCATTGCGACAATCGGCGCCAGCGCGGCGGCACGAATAGCATGGCCTCCTGCCGCAGGCCTTCGAGCCCGACGGCGCGTAAACCTTGCCGAGCCTCGCCCGCACGCAGCAAGACCGCGTTTTGGTCGATGGGCGTCTGGCGCACGACCCATTGGGTGGCTGGGTTGAACGGATTGTGCTCGAAGATGTATACCCGCCCGCCCGGGGCCAGGATCCTGGCGAACTGGCCGTAGATCGCCCCGCGTTCGGCCAGCGGCACATGGTGAAACACGCAACAGGCGATGATCATGTCGAACGAGTCGTCGGCATAGGGCCAAACCGAGTCGCTCAGGCAGTCGAAGGCCGGCACCGGCCCGATCTCCCAATCGGCCTCAGCCCGGGCCAGCATCTCGGCCGAAACGTCGCAGCCCCGCAGCTTGCCGCCGAAGCCATGCCAGCGCAGGCGGGCCAGGAAGGTGCCAACGCCGCAGCCGAAATCGAGCACCCGAGGTCGATGACGGCGGGGCGAAGCCAACGGTCGGCGGGCCAGCTCGTTGAGCAACCAGCGAACTTTGACGTCGATGAACTCGACCGCAGAGTCGCCAGCCCAACGCTTGATCGCGTTGTCCATGCCCCCGTCGTAGTCGGCGGCGTAGGCATCGAACTCGGCAGGTGGCTGCGCGACCTGGAGCGGAAGCGACGGCGAAACGGATACGGAATCGGCAAGTCGCGGTGTCATGGGCCCAGCGCTCACGCGGGTTTCGGCAATTGCAAGGGGCGTACGCTACGAAAGATGGCCAAACATCGCAAGGCAGGTTCGGTCCAAGGGGGGGCGCTTCGCCGGGCGCACTGGCGTCACTTCGGCCCGAGCAGCCCTTCGAGCTTGCGGCCAATGGTTCCACGTAGCGCCTCCTCGACCGCCTGGCCGGCGAACTGCGTCGTGAGCTTGGCCAGCGCCTCGGCGTCGATCTTGGGCCGCTCGACCGTGCCGCCGACCGGCACCTTGATCGTCTGATCCTTGAGCGAGGCGGCAGCCGGATTGTTGGCCAGCCACTCCCTCGGAATCGGCATCTCGACCATCAGTGCCAGCGTGCCGTCGAAGCCCACCGAGCCATAGGTCTTGACCGTAAAGCCCGGATAACCCAGCTCAAGCCCTTGGTGGTACACCCGCCGCTCGACGACCCGGAAGCTGACTTGCGACTCGGGCTTGATCGCGAGCGGTTCGCGGATCAGCGTGGCCAACTCGCGCGCGAGTGGCCCGGGGCCGACTGTGACGTCGTGCAGCGTGAGGCTGCCACTCAATTCGGCGGCTCCCGGATCGTTGAGCATCGCCAAGGCGCTGTCGAGGTTGACCGAGACACGACCGCTGGCATCGGTGACGCCGGCCACGGCCGGGACGATGAACGCCAGCACCTGGCGGCAGGTCTCGGGCGAGACTTGAACATGATCGAGCAGCGGTCCGCCGGGCAGTCGCACTTCACCGGGCAGCGACGCGAAGCATGCTTCGGCGGCCAACATCGCGCGGCCGCCGTTGACGCTCAGCTCGACGGGCTTCAGATGTAAGGCCGCGCCTGACACTTCGCCGGTCAGCGAGGCGGCTGCGATGCCGAATCCGCAGATGTTGGCCGATTGCCAGCCCAGGCTGGCCTGGCCCACCAGCGGCGAGGGAGCGGTGTTCGGGTTGGCGGCGGCGACTTGTGTGCTCGGCGCAGCGAGCGGCCCGCAGACACTGAAGTCGTGCTTTTGCTGGCCGGATAGCGAGACGCCTTCGCCGACGTACGGCCGCAGCAGCACCGTCAGCTTTTCCAGGTCGTAGCACAGCGTGCCTCGCAGGTCGAGTTGTGGCGTGCAGCTCGGCTGTCCGATCTGGCCGGTGCTGCGCACTTGCACGACGTCGCCCAAGGTCTCCAACTGCTCGATCGACAACGTGTCGCTCTTGCGGTCATAGACGGCGTGGGCCGAGATCCGCAAGAACTCCTCGCGCCAGGCCTGGCCAAGAACCGTCGTGGCGTTGAGGTCCTCGATGTCCAGCTCGAGTCGGCCGGTCGTCTGTTCGCCTTCGGCGACGATGCTCCCCTGCCCTTTGAACTGGCCGCCGAAATGGACTTTCTGGAAGCCTTGCGGACGGATGGCCCAGGTCGTGAGCCGCGAGATATCACCGCTCATCGCGAGCTTACCGCGGAGCGTGGCCAGCGGCCGGTCGACGTCGACCGCTCCGTCCGTCAGATCGAGCGCGATGCTCGTGGAGCGTAGCGAAACTTGCCGGACGCGCGCTTCGCCAGTCTTAGGCGAGTATTCGAGCGCCGCCTCGAGCCGGCAATTCGGATCGCTGACGCAATACTGATCGGTGCACATCATCAGCGGCTCGAGCGTCACCTGCGCATTCTCGATCGACAAGAGCTCCGCCGAACACGTGGCCGAGGCATGGGCTTCGACTTGTCCGGAAATGCGCGAACCGCTGGGCAAATCGACCAGCGGCTGCGCGCGCCGCAGCCAGCGCTCGGCGTCGCCTTGCATCCCTAGCTCCAAGGCGTACGACGCGCCGGGAGTGCCCAGCGCCACCGGCTGTCGCAGCGCGACCGTCAACAGATCATCGCCGGCCGAGACCATGGCCTGGCAGCGCGACACTTCGCGCATCCGCCCATTCTCGTCGACCTTGCACGCCGCTGAGACACTGAGCGTGAGCTGCGTTTCGAGCCAGGGCTCGGCCTGCGGGCTGGTACACTTGAGGTTCGAGAGCCGTACTTCGCCGGCCGCTCCCAAGGTTGCGCCGGTGAGTTCGAGTTGCAGTTTGCCGTCGGCCTGGCCCGCCAGTTCCAAGCCGGCCAGATCGACGAACCGGCCGGCCTCGGCTGCCAGTCGAGCCAGGTCGCAGGTGCCGGTCACTTGCAAGTTCTCCGGTGTTCCTGAGCCGCTCAGCTTGTAGAAGCTCGACTGGCCATCGATCGATTGGATGGTCGTGCCGTGCTGGTCTTGCAGGGCCACGACGGAGAGTGCCAGCGGCTGGTCCCAGCGCACTTCGCGTCCTTGCCGGGCGGCCACCAGCGGGCCGGTCGCCACATCGGCTTTCCAGGTCGTGGCGGCCGACGTACCGCGAGCGCGCACCTGCCAGGTCACCTCACCCGAACGCAGTTGCACGTCGTCTCGCAACTGGCAGAGCTTGGGGAGCATGGCCGCCAGGCGGGCCGCATCCAGCCGACCAGCCAAATCGACCGTCGCGCCGCGCAGCGCCGACCAGCCGAGCGCCGGACTCGGCAGCGGCTCCGACGACTTCGGCACGGTGATCGACGCCACGCAATTGACTTCGCCCAGTTCGCACACCGCGCCAAGACTCTTGATCTGCATCTGCCCGGCGCGCCACTCGAGCTGGCAGGGAGCCTTCAGCCGCTCGACCCGTAGTGTGTCGCCGGCCAGAGCGTCGCCTGACAGTTCGACGTTGGTGGCGGTCAACTGCCCATCGAGCGTCGAGCGACTCACCCCTTGGACGTCGAGCCCCCATTGCCAACTGAGATGGGCCTGTGCCTCGCCGCGCAACTTGCAACCCGGCATCGTCCGAGCAATGATCGCTTGCAGCGGTTCCAGCGGGAGCATCTCGGCGTCGAGCGTGATGATGCCCGAGCTGGCCGGAGCCGGTCCGGTTTGGGCCATCGGGGTGGTGCTGACTTTGACCGCCAGCGGACCTTGGCGCTGTCCCATGCGGACCGAGCAGCCGGCTTCGGCCTCGAGCGCTCCCGCGGCTCCGTAGGGGGCGTGCAGCCGCGCGTCGAGCCCGGCCATCTGACACACGGCCCCGCTCGTGCGGTCGTGGATCTCGACCAGGGCCTGCGTCAGTTGCACGTCGAGCCCGATATGACTTTCGGTCCGGGCATGGGCTTCAACACGTTCGGCCGGCGCGGCGAAAGGCCCAGGGCTGGGCTTTTCGAGCCAAGCCGCGAAGACCTCTTCCAGATTGCTCGAGTGCTCGTCGACCTCGACCTCGATGCGCACGCCGTCGGCCTGGAACTTGCCCAGGTGCTTGCCATCCCAAAGGAGCGCCAAGAGTCCCTTCTCGCCCGCGAAATTCTCGATCCGCAGCACCGGCTTACCCGAGCGGTCGGCGATGACGATTTCGCGGGCTGCCAGCGGCGAGAACCAGCCAGCCGAAAGCGAGTTCACTTGGACCGTGCCCCGCAGGTCGGCCAGGACATGCGCCAGCACCCGGTCGCGAACCGGCCCGCAGAAGATGACCTGCGGTGCCACGCACACGGTAGCGACCACCGCCAGCAAGGTGCTGGCAAAGAACCAGCGCGCCAGCGAACGGCGTTTGCGAGGCGGCGGGGCGGCGGCCATTGGCTGGGTGGCTCGGCGCGGTCGCGTCGTGCGTGCGGTGGTCTTCGGGGCCATGTGCTTGCTCCCAGGGCAGATAACCGTACGGCAGTCGAAAAGAGGGGCCTTCTTTAACAGGCCCCGCGGATCGAGGCTAGACCGATCAGGCCCCGGCAAAACCCGGCGGCGGGGGGCAGGGGTTCATTTGCAACCCGAACGCGAATAAGATTGCAGTCACCTGTCGCCGAACGATCCAGTCCGTAGTCCGCCGATGACCTGCTGCATGCGCATTTTGTTGACGCATCATTTCCCGCTCGACGAGACCGCGGCCGGCCGGCTGGTAACGCGTCTGGCCCAGCAACTGCCTGCTGCCGGTCACGAGGTTCGCGTGCTGGTGGTCGACGACTCGCTCGCACGGCCCGCCCCCTCGTTCGTCCGCCGCCTGCTCTGCAATCCGCACGAGCCGCAGGCCGAGCTGACCTTTACCCTCCCGCGATTCGCCAACGACGAAGCTAGCGAGCTGACGTTCGACCAGCTCGGCGACGACCAACTGGAATGCTATCGCGAAAGCCTGCGGCAGGCCCTGGACGATGAGGTCGCGACATTCGATCCGCACGTGATTCACGCCCAGCACCTTTGGATCTTCGGGTACCTGGCGCTCGAAGCCGGCGTGCCTTACGTGCTGACGGCCTACGGCCCCGAAATCGAAACGGCCAACCGCGACCCGCGCTACCGCCGCTACCTGACGCAGGCTGGCGAAAACGCCGGGCGGATTCTCAAGGACGCATCGCTCACTCGTCCGCTTCGCTTCGGCTCGGGCGAACCGGAGCCGCTGATCGAGCCTCAACCTCAGCAGGTCGAGTCGCAAATCGCGATCTATCGCGACGTGCTCCACGCGCGGTTCGGCGACTCGCTCCGTCCTTGATCGGCCCACAGGATCGGCAAGATCCCACCAGCCTTGGCAAAACGAACGTCCAGCCCGACGACATCTCCCCACGTGCCCCCCGAGCTGAAAGAGTGCCCTCTGGCTATGCAACCGCTGGCCCCGCCGTTACATCCGTCGGCCAACGCGCCGCCATTCGGTTTCGACGAGCCATCGGTCGCTGTCCCCCGAGCACCGCGAATCGTTAGGCATTCGTGAGGGGACGATCCGGCTTTCGGTCGGAATCGAATCGCCCGGATATGTGGTTGCTGCCTTGGACGAGGCCTTGGCGGGGGTCTGAGCCCGTTTCGCGCCGCGAAGTCGTCCAACTTCTCTGGAACGGGTCGGAAAGAAAGTCTATGATGTAATGTCAGTAGTAGCTGAAACGATGGTGTCGAGTCTTGAAACCGCGCCTTTACGCGGAGGAATTGAAGTTTTCGCCTATGGCTCAAAAAGAGGAAGCACTCGAAGTCGAAGGGATCATCACCCAAGCGCTCGCCAACACGCGGTTTCGCGTGAAAATCGAAGGCGGCCATGAGGTGATCGCCCACGTTGCCGGCCGCATGCGCCGCAACTTCATCCGTATCGTGCCGGGTGACAAGGTGCGGGTCGAGCTGTCGCCCTACGATCTGACCAAGGGTCGGATCACCTTCCGCGAGCGATAAGTCGCCTTGGGTTTCTGGGCGGGAGGGCCTGACGCTCGGGCCCAGCTTTTGCTCTCGCGCTCGGTCGCGCTGCGCGCTCGAGTACGAGCATTGGCGTTTTTTTCGTCCCGCGTGTGGCCGATCGCCCGGTTTTCTCGTACAACTACGGCAAGATCGGCCTGGAACCATCGAACTATTCGTAGCTGTTTCGGGCGTGCCCGAACCTCGGTGCCGGACTCGGTGAGCCCGGCCTCGGCGTCGTGGGCCGGTCTGGACCCGTCACTAGCCTGTCGCTCGGATGCAATGCGCGCCGTACCTACGATTTGCTGCCGTTAAGGAGACCCTGCGGTGAAAAAGTTCTTGTTGTCGATGCTGGCCCTGGCTCTGCTCGCGGCCCCGTGCTCGCGAGCCATGGCCGCTGAACAAGCCAAGATGGAGCCGATCGTCGTCGTGTCGCTGGCCAGCTACGACGAGCTGTTCCGAGATCTCGACTACCTCGGCAAGTCGACCGACAATCCCGGCCTCGCCAAGGGGATCGAAGGCGGCATCGCCATGTTCACCCAGTGGCAAGGGCTGGTCGGGCTCGACACCAAGCGGCCGATCGGCGCCGCCGTGACCACCGACGGAAACCAGTACCAGATGCTGGTTTTCATCCCGGTCACGGACCTCAAGAAGCTGGCCGGCGCGCTGCAAGGACTGATCGGCGAGCCCGAAGACGCCGGCGACGGCGTGCTCCGCTTCGCGACCCGCAACATGCCGGTCTACGTGAAGGAACACGACGGCTGGGCGTTCGTCGCCCAAAGCCCCGATAGCCTGGCCGACCTGCCCAAGGACCCGATCAAGCTGTTGGGCGGTTTGGAAAAGCAATACGAC
>Ga0181519_10001950_pt1 | contig 17852 bp, 16 predicted proteins | sample PEATcosm2014_Bin_26_FD_121102 | JGI IMG/M metagenome (GOLD analysis project Ga0181519, IMG submission 121102) | Peatland microbial communities from MTU Mesocosm Facility, Houghton, MI, USA - PEATcosm2014_Bin02_10_metaG | ecosystem: Environmental > Terrestrial > Soil > Wetlands > Peat | place...
CAAGACAATCTCGTTCTCAATACCCCTCGCAATGCACCATTCGCCAAGAGAGGAACTCGAAATCTTCGTGCAATACGGAAAAATGCCGAGCAACGAGTGAAGGACTTTGATATTCGGACGCCTTCCGTTGATACGCCCGTCAGTTCACTTTCTGGCGGTAATCAACAGAAGGTCATTGTGGCCCGTGAACTTTCAAAGCCGTTGTCGATCTTGGTGGCTGCGCAACCAACCCGGGGACTTGACGTGGGATCGATTGAGTACGTGCACCGTCAAATTGTGAACCAACGAAACGAAGGCCTCGGTGTCTTGATCGTCTCTTCGGAGTTGGATGAAGTCTTCGCGCTCGGTGACCGTATTGCGGTAATGTATCAGGGCCAAATTACGGGCATTGTCAGCCCCGATACGTCACGCGAAGATATTGGACTTCTGATGGCCGGAGCAAAGGCATCGGTGGCGTCGTGAGCACCGTCAAAACAGAAAAGGCCAGGCATCGATTTTCACTCCGAGATATTGGTCACGCGTTTTTAACAGCCAATCCGCTCACGCTCAGTTTTTTTGCCCTCTTACTGGGCCTCACATTTGGGGCCCTCGTCATCATTTTCACGACGCCTGTCGTACTTCGTTCGTGGGGAGATATCTTCAACCATTGGAATGGAATATTCCACGCAATCAAGATCACGTTCGACAACGTCATGGCCGCCTACCGAGCAATTTTTACCGGTTCGGTTTTTGATCCTCCACAGTTGTGGCACTCACTCACGACATGGAGTCAGTGGCCCAACACGTTGACGCCACTATCGGAAACGCTGACCTACGCAACACCCCTCATCATTGTCAGCATTGGAGTAGGCATTGGTTTTCAAACGGGCGTTTTTAACATTGGTGCGAACGGCCAAGCAATTATCGGTGCCGTGGCTGGTACTGCCGCAGGATCGCTCGTGCACATGCCCACGGCACTTCACGTTCCCTTCACCCTGTTAGCCGGATTCATTGGGGGTGCGATCACGGGGGCGATACCAGGACTACTAAAGGCTTACACCGGAGCGAGCGAAGTCATTGTCACGCTCATGTTGAATTACGTCTGTGCGAATTTCTTGATTTTCTCGTTGCTGTCAACTTCCTTGCAGCAACCAAACCAACAAAACGACATCTCAAGAGTGATGGACCCGAGTGCGCAACTCGCCCCAATTTTTGGCACGAGTACGGGCCTGCGAGTTAACTGGGGGCTCGTGGTGGCCATACTCGTAGTGATCTTTGCCGTGTGGTTCCTTGATCGTTCGACGACGGGTTTCGACTTTCGCGTGGTCGGCGCCAACGCAGCCGCCGGGCGTACCGCCGGAATAAAAGAACGATCCGTGTACGTCTGGGTCTTCGTTCTTACCGGTGGAATCTGTGGACTCGCGGCCGCCACCCAAGTCTCAGGTGTCAATCACTACATCGATGGAGGCTTCTACGCAGGATCGGCCGGTATTGGCTTCACCGCAATCACCGTGGCGTTGCTCGGACGAAATCGTCCTATTGGCATCGTGTGGGGTGCTCTCTTATTCGCGGCGCTCGGCGTCGGCGGACGAAACATGCAGGCTGCGACGGGTATTCCCCTCGATCTCGCGACGGTAATTCAGGGTTCCGTCGTACTCTTCGTTGCCACACCCGCACTAGTGCGTGAAGTCTTCCACCTAAAGGGAACAACAGAACGTTCCTTGCAACTCGCCTCGAAGGGTTGGAGCGCATGAGCACCGCTGACGTCGCGATTGAATCCACGAGGGACATTGTTGTTCCGATGACGAGAACCCGAGTAATCGGGGGGATTCTCATTGGTCTTGGTGTTTTCATCGTCGGCGTTTTTGGCATCGGCGTTGTAAGCAGCGCCCACTCGTCCCTGACATTTAACCCCGAGAACCTGACGGGTACCATTCCGTGGCACTTGGGGACTTTGACCCTCGACACTCGATGGAGCAACATCATCCTTGGTCTTCTCGTCTGTGCCCTGGGCGTCGAAGTCGTTACTCGACTACCCCGACGAGGAGTCATGTTTCGATTCTCCCTCGGCGCGGTGTTGTTCTTTTTGACATTGATTATTTGGGTTGCTCGAACGCCAGGACCTTCCATTGTTGGCTTCATTGACGTCACCCCGATTCTTGTTCGTACGGCGGCCATAGCCACCGTCTTGATTCTTGGTTCATTGTCGGGCGTCATGTGCGAACGAGCGGGCGTAGTCAACATTGCCATTGAGGGTCAATTCATTGCGGGCGCGTTTATTGGCTCAATTTTGGCATCAACAACGAGCAGCTTCTGGCTCGCTTCTGTCGGTGGCATTGTGGCAGGTGGCCTCATTGGTCTCGCGCTCGCATTTTTTGCCCTGCGGTACCAATCGGATCAAATCATTGTTGGCGTCGTGCTGGTCACAATTTTGACCGGGCTGAGTTCGTATTTGAACCTCCAAGTGCTCACTCCCTATCCGCAGTACAACCTGGGCAACATTGCTCCTCAGGTCGCGATCCCCTTCTTCGCCAAAATTCCGATCATCGGACCAGTTATCTTTAACGAAAACGGATTCTTCTACGCCATGGTCATTTTGGTGGTCGTTGTCTCCGTGGCTCTGTTTCGGACACGTTGGGGTCTTCGAGTACGCGCCGTAGGCGAGCACCCCAAAGCCGCCGCCTCCGTTGGTATCAGCGTTGTTCGCGTTCGTTATCGCAGCGTGGTCATGGGCGGCGCCATTGCTGGTCTCGGTGGCGTTGCCTTCATGGCCGTGCAGGGACAATTCCAGCCAGGCTCGACGTCTGGTTGGGGATACATTGCCCTCGCCGCCATGATCTTTGGACGTTGGCGTCCCTCGGGCGCCGTGGCCGCGTGCGTACTCTTTGGCCTTTGTCTGTATCTGTCGAGCAATCTGCAGACGTACGGAATTCCGATCTCCACCGAGATTCTGGGCATGTTCCCCTACATCATCACCATTGTCGTAGTGGCGGGACTAATTGGCCGTGTTCGTGCTCCCGCCGCCGACGGTATTCCCTACGCTCGCGACTAGGTAACGGCGCCAAGCGAGCGAACCGCAACACTGGCGGCCGCCATAGCGGCCCGAAGCGCAGTGTCAGCGTCGGCGCCACGTAATCGCTCGCCAAGGTAGGTTCCTGTGGCCGCGTCACCCGCGCCGGTGGTGTCGAGTACGAGTCCGGCAGTTGCTGCAACGCGGTAGATTTCCGCATCTATCTGGCACAGTGCACCATTTGCACCAAGCGTTATGACAATTTCGAAAAACCGCTCGCCCAAATAGCGCAGTGCATTTTCGACGTCGCGCGTACCAGTAAGCGCCAAACTCTCTTCTTCATTAGCAAACAGCATCGTCGCGCCATTGACGGCACCAAGAAAGATCTCCGGTGTCGTTCTTTGAAGGGGTTCTAGCGAACAAACGTCAACCGACACGGGAAGACCTCGTTCACGCGCCCGTGTAAGGACCGCCTTCGCCGCCGGACGAGACGCGGAATCGAGGAACGTGTAGCCAGAAATATGGACGTGATCCGCGTCGAGGTCACTCAGTCGAAGCGCGCGCTCAATGGTTAGAAGTTGATTGGCACCGCGCTCAGTTAGCATCGCGCGTTGACCATCTTCGGCAACTAACGCCACCACGATGCCCGTGGGGGCATCAACGACGTCAACGTTTGTTGCGACGCCTGATTGCGCCAAAGCACGTAATGCGACGTTGGCAGCTAAATCATCCCCGACGAGAGCAACGTAGGTTACGTCGTGGCCACACTGTGCCAGCGCGACGGCGAAATTTGCGGCGGCCCCACCCCTGGTGAGTCGAACACTCGACGGTGTGTCGCTCGTGGGCTTTATGGCGCCGTCGGGACGAACCACCACGTCCAGCATGAGATCGCCAAGAACAACAATTCGTTGACGCTCGCCACTCATGTGCTGGCAGCCAACGCGGTGGCGACTTCTCCCGCGAGCGAGGCGTTAGCCACCACGAGGTCGCGATTGACGATGACACTCGCTCCACTAGTGAATTCGCTAAAGGCACTGAGCAGCGCTGGCGTAACGTCACGTCCCGTAATCCCGTTGCTCTCGACCACCGAAAAGGCGTGCGCCAGTGCTCGCTCGTGTAGTTCAGGGTCCAGTTGTTTATCGACTCCTACGGGGTTAGCGAGCAACATGCCCGTCGACGAAAACAGCCGGTGAGCGAGAAACCCTGCAGCAACGGAAGCCACATCGTCACTTCGCCAGTGCACTGGTTCGCCACTGTCGTGCAAATAGAAGCCCGGAAACGCTGAGGTGCGATAGCCGAGAACAGGAACACCCAACGTGTCGAGCCGTTCGAGCGTCGCGGGAATATCGAGTATTGATTTCACGCCTGAAGCCACGACCAGAACGGGCGTTCGAGCAAGACACGTCAGATCCGCTGATTCATCAAAGCTGACGCTGGCCTCACGGTGTACGCCCCCAAGACCACCCGTAGCCATCACCGAAATGCCCGCGACGTGCGCCAAAGCAATCGTCCCGGCGACCGTCGTTGCCCCGTCGAGACCTTGTGCGACGGCGAGTCCTACGTCTCGCGCCGAAAGTTTGATGGCTGGATGTTTTTGATCGGCGAGTCGTTCGACTTCCGCGTTACTTAGTCCAACCACGGCTTTTCCGTTCAATACGCCAATGGTGGCAGGGACCGAACCTTGGCTACGAACCGCCTGTTCACAGGCCGCTGCCACTTCGAGATTCATTGGGCGAGGTAGTCCGTGCACGACAATCGTGGTTTCCAGCGCCACGACGCCTTGACCCTCGACGAGCGCCGTATGAACTTCGTCGCTAATGCGAAGGGCCGAATTTGAAGAGATAACCACGAAATGAAAAGTGTACTGTTACGCGGTGGCCCCACCCAATGAGTCCGAGTGGAACGAGCTTCGCTCGCGCGCACGTAACGCCACGCAACGCTCCTACGCGCCGTACTCGGGCGTTCGCGTCGGCGCCGCCGGACTAAGCGATAACGGCACCGTGGTCGAAGGCTCCAACATCGAAAACGCGAGCTACGGCTTGACCCTTTGTGCCGAGTGTTCGCTCGTAAGCGACCTGGTGCGCACCGGTGGCGGGCGCCTCGTGGCAATTTCCATTGTGGCGGGCGACCACGAACCCATTTCGCCCTGCGGTCGCTGTCGTCAAGTCCTCTACGAACACGGTGGGACTGAATTACTGCTCGACGCTGGGGAGGGACTTCCTCCACGACGTCTCGCCGAATTACTGCCCGACGCCTTTGGTCCGGAGGATCTGCCTACGAGGAAAGATTCGTGAGCGCCTTTTCGGTCGTCGATATCATTGTGGCCAAGCGCGACAACGTAACGCTTAGTGACGAACAGATTGCCTGGGTGCTCAACGCGTACGTCAGCGGCGAAGTAGCCGACGAACAAATGTCGGCTCTGCTCATGGCAATAGTCTTCCGCGGACTCTCACCCAACGAACTCGCACGCTGGACGGATCAAATGATTGCGTCGGGCGAAACCTTGGACCTCAAGGGCCTGTCACGTCCAAGCGTTGACAAACACTCCACAGGTGGCGTGGGTGACAAGATCTCTCTCATTCTCGCGCCCCTCGTTGCCGCCTGCGGGGCAAGCGTTCCCCAACTTTCGGGTCGCGGACTTGGTCACACGGGCGGCACGCTCGACAAACTCGAATCCATTCCGGGATGGCGAGCAACACTTTCTAATGATGAAGTCCGAGCGCAACTGGAATCTGTGGGCGCCGTAATTTGCGCTGCCGGCGACGGACTCGCGCCGGCTGATCGAAAGCTCTACGCCCTTCGTGACGTGACGGGCACCGTGGAATCAATTCCGCTCATTTCGGCGTCAATCATGTCGAAGAAAATCGCTGAAGGCACGAGCGCGCTCGTGCTCGACGTAAAAGTCGGTCGTGGCGCCTTTATGAAAAAATTGAGTCAAGCGCGCGAACTCGCTCAAACGATGGTAGCCCTCGGTGAAGGACACGGCGTAAAGACGCTCGCGCAGTTGACCGCCATGGACACGCCTCTCGGCGTTGCGGTTGGCAACGGCCTCGAAGTCACCGAATCCGTCGACGTGCTTCGCGGTGGAGGACCGAGCGACATTCGAGAGCTCACGTTGGCGCTGGCACGATCAATGTTGTCTCTCGTTGACATTGATATTGATCCCGCATCCAAACTGGACGACGGTTCCGCCTACGAAACATACTGCGCGATGATCAGGGCCCAAGGCGGTGATCCCGAAGCCTTGATGCCCGTGGCGAAAAAGCGCCAGGTCATTAGCGCAACGGATCAAGGGGTCGTGAGTTCACTTGACGCCATGAGTGTGGGTCTAGCCGCGTGGCGTCTGGGCGCAGGTCGAGCACGAAAGGAAGATCCCGTCAGTGCCGCGGCCGGGGTGCGCGTCCTTGTTCGAGAGGGCGAAGAAGTTCAAAAAGGCCAGCCGCTTTTTGAATTGCACGCTGACGACGATGCCCATCTGGCGCGCGGTCTCGAGACCATTGGAGACGCCATTACGTGGGGTAGCGAACCATTTGCACCACGGCCATTGCTGCTTGAACTCGTCGGCGCGCGCTGAGCGGAAGTTCGTTAGCCTCTGCTCGTGTCCTCTGACGTACTCAGTTTGTCGCTCATCGAACAAGCACCCAAGGTGCTGTTGCACGATCACTTGGACGGTGGCCTTCGACCGAGCACAATTATTGAGTTAGCCAAAGAATGCGGTTACGAGGGCCTGCCCACCAAAGATCCGGAAGCTCTTCGCACGTGGTTCATCGCCGACGAACCAAACGGTGACCTCGTTCGTTACCTCGCTGGCTTCACGCACACAACGGCCGTTATGCAAACCAAGAGTGCTCTTGCTCGAGTGGCCAGAGAGTGCGCCGTTGATCTTGCTCGCGACGGTGTGGTGTATGCAGAGATTCGCTTTGCCCCCGAACTCCACACGAACGAAGGACTTCGTCCGAGTGACATTGTTCAAGCCGTTCTGCAGGGTTTTAAAGATGGCGTCGAAGAAGCACGTGGCGAAGGCAACGTCATCATCATCCGAACCATATTGTCGGCCATGCGTCAAGCCGAACGGAGCCGCGAGATTGCGGCTTTGGCCGTGGACTTTCGTGATGAAGGCGTGTGCGGCTTCGACATCGCTGGTCCCGAAAAGGGCTTTCCTCCCACGCACCATTTAGAAGCGTTTCGCATCTTGCAGAATGCCGATTTCCATCTGACCCTGCACGCAGGCGAGGCCTTTGGCCTACCGTCCATTTGGGAGGCCCTGCAACTCTGCAATGCTGAGAGACTCGGTCACGGTGTGCGAATTGTTGATGACATCACGTGGGACAAGAACGAGGTCCGAATGGGACGACTCGCGAACTACGTTCGCGACCGACGAGTGCCCCTCGAGCTGTGTCCGACGTCCAACGTTCACACCGGTGCCGTGTCGGCACTTCATGAGCACCCGATTGAGAAGCTTCGTCAACTCAAGTTTCGCGTCACCCTCAACACGGACAATCGTTTGATGAGCGGGGTCTCGCTCTCGAGCGAGTTTGACGCCTGCGCCACAACGTTTGGCTGGGATCTGAGCATCATGGAATGGTTAACCCTCAACGCCGCCAAGAGTGCCTTCTATCAATTCGACCATCGTCTTGACCTTATTAATAAGGTCATCAAACCCGGCTTTGCGGCGCTTCGAAATTAAGTACTGCGAGTTGTGCCCCAGCGACCTCGCCGCTGGTTGTCACGCGGGTCCATCCAATGATGACGGGGAATCAGTCGTCGTTCAATTCGTTGCGCCGACCAGAGTGCTGTACACCACAATGTTGGACTCGTAGTGACCAGTCTGGTGGTCAAACTCGCCACCGCACGTAATGAGTTGCAGCGAACGCGTGCCGTGGTTTCCGTAAACGCGTTGACTCGGAAAATCAGTTTTGGAATACTTGGCCACTTCACTGACCTTGAAGTGCAGTGACTCGCCATTGGCAAGGATCACCGAAATATTGTTGCCGGCACGCAGTTCTTTTAGATTGAAAAAAACTCCCGGACCTTTATACGAGTCAACGTGGCCAATGATGACCGCCGATCCCACGGCGCCAGGTTTCGGACCACGGTCGTACCAACTCACGTAGCCGGTGCCGAGGGGCACGACTATTTGTCCGTCTGGTTGTAAACCCACGGCGCCGACCACCGATTTAACTCTGATAGCGGGGATGAAAATTCGTACTGGCAACGTCGAACTGATTTTCGCCAGCACGGTGGGCGTTATTACGACCGGTCCACGACTCAATACGCCCGCAGCGGGGCCATAAAAATTCGCGGCCATTGCACCCGCAACGCCACTAACAATTAACATTCCGACGATAACCACCGACGAGACCCACGTGGTGACGACCAGCTTGTTACGTTTCACGACTCGAATCCCTAGGACCAACCGAAGTTGCTTGGTTACGTCGTCTCACTTCGAACAAAAAGAGCCCCGCCAAAGCAGCAACAACAAAAGCTCCGAGCGAGATGAAGAAATCGGGCCATACCCCAAGACCAACGGTGCCACCAAGGCCCGTTTGTGGAGCGCCCAATGGGATTGTTGACGGCGAACCTCCCGAGCCAACAGCAGTCGTCGTCGTACCGCCTGGCGTTGAAGTCGTTGTTGTAACTGCGCCAACAACAATGCTTGTCGAGGTGCTTCCACCCGTTGTGGTCGTCGTAGTACCGCCACCCGTTGTCGTGGTGGTGGCGCCAGTGGTTGAAGTAGTCGTACCACCAACAGCCGTAGTTGACGTTGTGCCAGCGACCGTCGTCGTGGTCGTTGGCAAGACCGCGGCGCACGTTGGAATAGTGATCAAGTTGTCGTCGAGGGTTACTGCTCCGTTTAGTGCAACGATTCGACCCGCCACGGTGGCCCCCGTGTTCAACGTCGCCGACGTCAGAGAAAAGACTGTTCCCGAGAAATTGCTCGTGGTTCCCAAAGTCAGCGAACTACCAACCTCCCAAAATACGTTGCACGCTTGGGCTCCGTTCTCGAGGGCCACGACACTGTTTGAAGCCGTGATGAGCGTTGAACCGGCTTGAAAGATAAAGACGGCGCTGGGGTCGCCTTGAGCGTCCAAGGTCAACGTGCCCGTGATCGCCATGCTGGACGAACCCGAATAGACACCGGGCACGAGCGTCAGGCCACCAATATCGGGGCCAACCACCGTGTCGGGAGTTCGTCCGGCTGCGTCCAGAAAAGCCGTTGTGGCGTCATTCTTAGCGAGCGAGGCCACCGCGTCGGTGTCGTCCGTCACGCCCGTAGCTTGAACTCCTGGAGGAAAGCCCGTAATCGCCGTACCAGGGTAGAGACCAAGATCTCCACTGATGACCGTCGGACCCGTATTGGTGATCGTCGTACCAGCAAGGACAGCGAAAGGGGCGGCAGTTCCAAGATTGACGGGCGGCGTTGCACCAGCCGTCGACGCCGAACGTGGGTCAAATGTAGCGGCCACGACAAAGACAATGACGGCGATGGCCAATGCACCAATCACAATTTTCGTGCGGACGTATTTTTCGGGCCGTAGTACCGACCCTAATGATTTTGGCAATCGCGTCGAGGAGGTCTTCGAAGAAGGTGAATCCGACATAATGCTCCTAACCGTCCTGCGAAAGCAGTGGAAGGACCACGAGGCTCGTGAATGACCTTCAAGTTCAACTTAGGCCTCCCTCAATTCACCCGTACTTTTGAGGAAAACACATTTCTACTCACCATATTTGGATGCAGATGTACGACGCAGATGTTTCTTTAGGCATAAACAGAAGGGAAATAACGATCTTTCCGCGCTCAACCAAATCTACGAAAAAATTATTTCAGTGACGAAATCACAAACGACTGAAATAATGTGGACTTATTACCCTAGAGGTCAAGTTGCCTAAAAATCCCGATTTGGGCTATTTGACGTCAGCGGCCGATAACAATGCAGCGAGTCGGTCACGAGTCACATCGAGCACATTGGCGAGATTGCCACGCGCATTCTCACGAGCAGATGGCAATTCCTCCAGCGGACAAGAGTCGCTGACAATTTCCCCGTAAATCTTGACCTTGGGTTCGGTGCCAGATGGGCGCACCGTGACACGGCCTGACCCTCCGAGTTGCAGAACGACACCTTCAGTCGGTGGCAGTCCGTTATAGCCCAAAGAAAGATCATTGACCTTACTTACGGCAATGCCTCCAAGTTCATGAGGCGCAGCGTGTAGAAGCGCATCAATCGCCCGCGCGACGGTCTGGTGGCCAAAGGTTCCTTCGACGCGCAAGGAAAGACTGTCCACGGCGTGCACTCCGAAATGACTTTCCAAGCGGTCAAGCTCGTCGAGCAAGGAGTTACCTTCTCTTCGAAGTTCGTCGGCGAATCGGGCGAGTGCCACACCTGCGGACATTCCGTCTTTATCAGCCACCGCGTCGTCGACGGCGTACCCAAGGGCTTCTTCGTAACCAAAAGCCAGGGTGCCTTCTCGCTCCCAGCCCGCTCGAGCAATCCATTTAAAGCCCGTCAACGTTTCAGCAAAGGGGATATTCGCCGCGGCGGCCATGCGTCCCAAGAGCGACGATGAGACAATTGACGTGGCAAAGACTGACGAGACGTCCACGCCCCAGCGAAGCAGCGCCTGGGCCAGGAGCCAGCCAATTTCGTCGCCTCGAAGCACTCGGTACGAACCGTCGCGCGTGCGTACGGCCGCGCCGAGCCGGTCAGCGTCGGGGTCGTTGGCGAGCACTAACTCGCAGTCGTGTCGCTTGGCACAAGCCAGTGCCCTATCGAAGGCACCGGGTTCTTCGGGATTGGGAAACGAGAGCGTCGGAAAATCCGGATCCGGAACGAATTGTTCCTCCACCCGACAAACGTTCGTGAAACCAACGGCGTCCAGCAGTGACGTCATCGTGGCGCCTCCGACGCCGTGAAAGGGTGTGTAACAAATCGACAGATCACTGGCTTGGGAAAGCGCAAACCTTGCGACGATTCGTTCGAGGTACCTCGCCACGATGGCCTCATCGAGTTGATGATGCAATGGACTTGAGGTTTCGCCGAGTTCCGGCGCGAGGGCCGTTGAAGCGTAACCCTCAACAATGCTGTCCACCGGCGGGATAATCTGCGCACCATTCGCGTCATAGAGCTTGTAGCCATTGTCCTTTGGAGGATTATGACTTGCGGTAATCATGATCCCAGCTGACGCTCCGAGTTCACGCACCCCAAAGGCCACCAGCGGTGTCGGAAGCGGCTCGGGCATTTCGTACACCGCGATACCAGCGCCCAACAACACGCTCACAACTTCGCGATTAAAGATCTCAGAGCCGTGTCGAGCGTCTCGTCCAACGACGACGCCGCGCACGGCGGTTTCGGGACCGAGTTCGTGAAGCCACGCCGCAACACCTTGCGTGGCCCTTCGAACGCTCAAACGGTTCATACCCGAAGGTCCAGCCTCCAGGGGCCCGCGAAGACCCGCCGTACCAAAGTGCAACGGTGAAGAAAATCGGCGACGCAGTTCTTCAGTGTCGTTGCTGGCGAGCAACGACACGAGTTCTAGGCGATCGTGGTCGTCAGGATCAGCTTCAATCCAGGCGTGAACCGCGGCGTGTAATTCTTCGTCGCTTTTCACAACAATGGAGCAACACGCTGCAACAGCGCGCCAAGCGAACGCTGTGCTGCCTTCCCGGCCGCGAGCACTTCTTCATGGTCAAGGGGCTCATCAGTAACGCCGGCGGCAAAATTTGTCACCAGACTAAGACCAAGCACATTGGCCCTCATGTGTCGAGCAGCAATGGCTTCCAAGACGGTCGACATGCCAACGAGACTGGCGCCCATGGTTCGCAGCATCTTGATCTCCGCGGGTGTTTCGTAGTGCGGTCCACGCACCCCCGCATAGACACCCTCACTGATGGTGGGCACCACGTGTTTCACGGACTCGCGCAACGAAGCGTCATAAAGATCTGAAAGGTCGACGAATCGTTGTCCGTAAATCTCGGGCGGCACGGCGCCCTCCAGTGGCGACGTCGCGGTGAGATTGATGTGGTCGCGGAGCAAAACGATGCTTCCTGGACCGAGCATCGAATCAAGTCCGCCGGCGGCGTTCGTGAGCACAACGGAGCTCGCCCCCGCGAAAATCACGGTTCGAATCGGATGCACCACCGCGTGCGCGGAATTTCCTTCGTAGAGGTGTACCCGACCCGATACGAGTGCGACGTTTTTTTCTCCAACACGGACAAGCAAAATGCTGCCGTCGTGTCCCGGCACGGTGGGAGCCACAAAGCCTGGCAACAAACTCGTCTTCACAACGGCTTCGGGCGTTCCAAGCGCCACGGCACCTTCGCGCCAGCCCGAACCCAACACAATGGCCGCGTCGAGCTTGGCGACGCCAAATTGTTCGAGCAGTAATGTGGCGGCGCGCTCCGCGAGGGCGTAAGGGTTCTCTTCACTCACTTTGAGTCCTACTGTCCAATCGTGTGCCACACCGTGGCAGTTTCGATAAATGCGCGAAGTCGGCGAAGTGACGAGAGGCTTTCGTCGCCGGCGTGGTGAACAAAGACTCGCTTAATGGATTCGGCCGCTGCCGTGGCCCACTCGCCCGCTTGTTCTGGTGACGCTCCAGTGAGATCAAGGCCATCGACATCTTCATGCGACGCGAGCGTCGGGGCGACCTCGTCGAGCCGTCCACTGACAATATTTAAGACTCCACCGGGAAAATCAGCGGTGGCTGACATTTCGCCGAGCAGTAATCCCGGAATTGGACGGTCCTCGCTCGCCACGACGACCACGGTATTACCGCTGCACAGCGGTGGCAGCACCGTCTGCACGAATCCGAGCAGCGATGACTCCGTAGGGGCCACCACACCAATCACGCCCGTGGGCGCCGGAACCGAAAAATTAAAAAATGGACCAGCGACGGGGTTTGATCCGCCAAGTACTTGGGCTACTTTGTCGCTCCATCCGGCGTAATAAATAATCAGGTCAATGCTGGCAGACACCGTCGAATCAGCATCGGTGGCGCTTAATCCCTCGGCCGCAATGACCTGGTTGACCAACTCGTCGCGACGAGACTCGGCCATTTCACCAAGTCGATACAGCACTTGTCCTCGGTTATAGGCCGTGGCATTTTGCCAGCGCGACTGCGCAGCACGCGCGGCAACCACCGCGTCGCGGACGTCCTTTCTCGAACCCTGGGCCACGTTGGCAATGAATGCTCCGTCGGCGCCTTGAACTTCGTAGCTGCGCCCCGATTCCGACCGAACGAATTCGCCACCGATAAGCAATTTGTAGGTCTTCATTACGGCAACGCGGTTATTAGACATCGAGGTACCCCTCGAGTCCGTGGCGACCACCTTCACGACCAAAGCCTGATTCTCGTACCCCGCCAAACGGGCTCGTTGGGTCGAAACGGTTGTACGTGTTGGCCCAGACGACGCCGGCACGAAGACGCTGTGCCGCCCACAAGGTGCGCGAACCCTTCTCGCTCCAAACACCACAGGCCAGTCCGTAGGTGGTGTTGTTCGCTTTAACAATTGCTTCTTCAGGCGTTCGAAACGTCAAGACCGATAGCACCGGGCCAAATATTTCTTCACGGGCAATCCGGTGGGTCTGGGCCACGTTAGAAAACACCGTCGGAGCAAACCAGTAGCCCTTCTTTGGGAGTTCACACGAGCTCGTGTAGCGCGTCGCGCCCTCTTCGTCACCGGCGTTTGCCAAAACGCGAATGCGTTCTAACTGTTCCGCGGAATTGATGGCACCGACGTCGGTGTTTTTATCCATCGGGTCGCCCACCCGCAATTGGTCCACACGACGAAGCAGTCGCGTCAGGAGATCATCGGCAATGGACTCCTGCACTAACAATCTTGATCCGGCACAGCACACGTGACCTTGATTGAAAAAGATGCCGTCAATAATGCCCTCAACGGTCTCGTCGAGCGGCGCGTCGTCAAAGACTATGTTGGCGCCCTTGCCACCGAGCTCTAACGTCAGGTGCTTGGTCGTCGTGGCGAGCGAACGCTGAATTTGTCGTCCAACCTCGGTCGAACCGGTGAAGGCAATTTTGTCAACGTCCGGGTGCGCCACGAGCGCGGCACCCGTTGAGCCGTCACCGGTGATGATATTCACGACGCCCGGTGGAAGATCGGCTTGTTGCAAAATTTCCGCGAGCACCATGGCGCTGAGTGACGTTGTTTCGGCGGGCTTTAGAACACAAGTGTTTCCCGTGGCGAGTGCCGGGGCCAACTTCCACGCCGCCATCAACAAAGGGAAATTCCAGGGAATAATCTGTCCGGCAACACCAAGAGGTTGCGGACGTGGGCCAAAACCGGCGTGTTCCAATTTGTCGGCCCAACCGGCGTAATAGAAAAAATGTGCGGCGGCCGTTGGTACGTCGACGTCGCGCGACTCACGAATGGGCTTTCCGTTGTCCAGTGTTTCCACCACGGCCAGTTCTCGCGAACGCTCTTGGATGATGCGCGCTATTCGGTACAGGTACTTTCCACGCTCGGCGCCAGGCATTTTTGACCAGACCGAGTCGTAGGCCTTTCGTGCGCTGACGACCGCCGCGTCAACGTCAGCGCTGTTCGCTTGGCTAATAGTCGACAATGCTTCTTCCGTCGCCGGATTGATGCTCGCGAAGTTCTGACCTGACGAAGCTTCTCGGAACGATCCGTTTATGAAAAGTCCGTAGTGCGCCGCGATAGTCGCGCTGGACCTTGACTCTGGGGCGGGCGCGTATTCAAGCGACCCTAGTTTTGATGGCGGTGGCGTAGGCGACATCAGTCAGCCGAGAATTCATCGGAACGAACATAGACGCCACTCGCGAGCTTTTGGCGTTGCATCAAGAGGTCGTTCAGCAGGGACGACGCTCCAAATCGGAAGAGATCAGGACTGAGCCACGAAGAACCCGCCGTCTCATTCACAAGCACCAAGTACCGAATCGCGTCTTTAGACGCACGTATGCCGCCCGCGACCTTTACGCCGACGTTTTGTCCGTACTGATCGGCAAAATCGCGCACCGCCTCAAGCATGACGAGGGCCACCGGTCGCGTGGAGGATACCGATACTTTGCCGGTCGATGTTTTAATGAAATCAGCCCCGGCCAACATGGCGAGCCAGCTGGCCTTTCGCACGTTGTCGTAGGTAACCAGTTCGCCCGTTTCCAAAATGACCTTCAGGTGCGCTGTACCGCACGCTTCTTTGACGGCCACAATTTCTTCGTAAACGAGTCCGAGTTGGCCCGAAAGAAACGCCCCGCGGTCAATCACCATGTCAATTTCGTCGGCACCGGCGAAAACCGCTTCTTCAACGTCGGCCAGTTTCACCTTCATCGAAGCGCGTCCCGAGGGAAAGGCCGTCGCGACCGAGGCCACTTTTACCGTCGAGCCCTTAAGGACGTCCTTCGCGAGCGCCACGAGGTCGGGGTACACACAAACAGCGGCTACGGCGGGAACACTTTGATCACGAGGATCAGGAAACATGGCTTTCGTGCAGAGTGAGCGAACCTTTTGGGGGGTGTCAGCACCCTCCAGTGTGGTGAGATCCACCATGGAAACGGCGAGGTCGAGGGCCTCTTTTTTGGCAGAGGTCTTAACGGACCTCGTGGCCAGTTTTGCCACCCTAGATTCCACACCAACGGCGTCAACACCCGGCAAAGCTTTGAGCGTGGCAACAAGGTGTGTCTCGGAATCAATGCGCGGCGCGGGCGAAGAGACGAGCGTCACCACGTTGTTGATGTTCTGAGCGTGGTCACCGACTTTGCTCTTCATACGTTCAACGCTAGCAATGCCTCGACGCCGTGACTTAGGACGCTCGATTGGATTTAGGCCAGATACAGCGGCAATTCGCCGGCGGCTCGCCGTTCGCCCAGTAGTGGCGCCACGGCATCCTTGGCACTGCGCACTGGTTCGCCGGTCAGTCGCCACGGAACGCCAATTTCAGGATCAAACGCGTCAATTTCGAGCTCCAACCCTGGCTCGTAGGGTGACGACAGCAAATACACAATGGTTCCGGTCTCACTCGTAACGACGAAGCCGTGCGCCACGCCCGCGGGCACGAGAACGCTTTTGCCGTCGCCCGCTCGAAGGGTGATGACTTCATAAGCACCGTAGGTCGGCGAACCCACACGGATGTCAACCACGACGTCGTCGAGTTCGCCCTGGGCACAGGTGACGACTTTTGCCTGTCCTCGAGGGGCCAAAGAGTAATGCAGCGCTCGAACGACGTCGCGAGCTGAAAAGGAGAGATTGGCCTGTTCAACGCTGAAGTTTTCGCCCGCGGCTTCAAAGTCGAGGAGTTGGAACCACTCGCGAAAGAATCCCCTCTCGTCGCCGTGGACGGGTGACTCGAGCACAAACAAACCAGGAATCGATCGTCCTTCCAGTTTCACTGGTTCTCTTTCAAGGGGCGCCACCACGCCTCGTTCTCGCGGTACCAACGAACCGTGGCCTCCAACCCAGAGGCGAAATGCATCTCGGGGTGATAACCCAGTTCGCGTTCAATTTTTGAATAGTCCACGCAGTACCGGCGATCATGACCGAGGCGATCGCTCACGTATTCAATCATTTCGTCGCCGTAGCCACAAAGTTCACAAAGCTTCTCGGCGAGTTCCAAATTCGTGAGTTGTGTTCCCCCACCAATGTTGTACACCTCGCCAGCTCGACCACCCTTTAAAACTTGAAGCAACGCTCGACAGTGATCGTCAACGTGCAACCAGTCGCGAATGTTCAGCCCGTCACCGTAGAGCGGAACTTTTTTACCGTCAAAGAGATTGGTCAAAAACAGCGGAATCATCTTTTCCGGGAACTGTCGCGGTCCGTAGTTGTTTGAACATCTCGTTACCGTGACGGGGAGCCCAAAGGTCTCGTAATATGCCAGCGCCGCAAGGTCGCTACCTGCTTTGCTGGCCGAATACGGCGATCGTGGGCCCAACGGGAAATCTTCTCGCCACGCACCGTCGTCAATCGTGCCGTAGACCTCGTCGGTGGAAACGTGAACGAATTTTTCGACGCCACCTCGGCGCGCACTCTCCAAGAGTTGCTGGGTACCCACGACGTTCGTTTGAAAGAAGATATCCGCGCTTTCGATGGAACGATCAACGTGCGATTCGGCGGCGAGGTGTACGACCGCCGAAGCGCCCTTCAGGGCCGCGTCGGTAACATCTTGATCGACAATCGATCCGTGCACGAAACTCACCCGAGAGTCCTCTAAGACGTGCGCGATGTTCTCTTTTCGACCCGAATAGGTCAGCGCGTCCAACAGGACAATTTCGTCGTAACCGAGTCGGGGGGCGTATTCGAGCGCCATCTCAGAAAATCGCGAGCCAATGAAGCCTGCAGCGCCCGTTATGACTAGTCGCACGGTGATTCCCGGGTCAAAAAAGTGGTCTTCACGTCTCTTTTAGACTAATCCGATGAAGGGAATTGTCCTGGCTGGAGGCCGCGGAACACGTTTGCACCCCGTGACCCACGCCGTCTCGAAGCAGTTACTGCCGATTTATGACAAGCCCATGATCTACTACCCCCTCTCCACGTTGATGTTGACGGGACTACGAGAAATACTGATCATCACGACAGAGCACGACCAGGCGGCCTTCCAACGGCTGCTCGGCGACGGTTCTTCACTCGGAATCGAGCTCTCCTACGAGGCGCAAGAAGCACCGAATGGTCTGGCGGAAGCGCTCATCGTTGGCGAGAAGTTTCTCGACGGCCAAAAATGCGCGCTAATTCTCGGTGACAACTTGTTCTACGGACCCGGACTCGGTCATCAATTGAGCCGCCACGTCAACATCGAGGGCGCGCTAATTTTTGCTTACCAAGTCGCCGAACCCAGCGCCTACGGCGTAGTCGAATTCGACGACGGCGGCAACGTTCTTTCACTCGAAGAAAAAC
>Ga0181519_10001952_pt1 | contig 17848 bp, 14 predicted proteins | sample PEATcosm2014_Bin_26_FD_121102 | JGI IMG/M metagenome (GOLD analysis project Ga0181519, IMG submission 121102) | Peatland microbial communities from MTU Mesocosm Facility, Houghton, MI, USA - PEATcosm2014_Bin02_10_metaG | ecosystem: Environmental > Terrestrial > Soil > Wetlands > Peat | place...
ACCACCGCGTGCGTGTCCGGCTCTACTTCGATCAGTCCGTGATAGGCCGTGGTAATGTGCAGCTTGCCCTCTTCGACCCCAATCTGAAAGTGGGAACGGTCAAGCCGCACGTGATAATTAAACGCCATCACGCGCTTGCCGCGCAGAAGGCCCCAGTGGTCCCACTCGAAACGGGCTTCGGTGGAGGGCTCGAAGATCTCGCGCATCATGCTGCCGAACTCGCCGAACGCTCTCGATCCGCCCACTTTGTCGTAATCCTGGTTCACGATGGCGTTGTTCATCAGCACCACCTTGTACTGCTCCTTCTTCTCGAAGTAGCTGAGCCGGATTTGCAGCGTATCGATCGCCTGCCACCGCGGGCTGCCGTCGACGGGGCCGCCATACTTGGTTCCCGGCGTGGGCGCGCCGAAGCGGCGCGTCACCTGGGTGCAGATGAAGTCGGGCAGGGTGTCGCTGTAATTCAAGGCGTAGTTGCGCACGTCGTCGATGATGGCGGCCTGTTCTTCGGAACTGGGCGGCGGGATGGGCTTCGGCTTGGGCGGTGGCGCGACCGGCGCGGCGGTGGCCAGCGACGCGCTTTCCGCCGCCAGTTTGCGCAATGCCAGCAGCGTCTTCGGGCCAATCCGCATCGCGCCCTGCATGTCTTCGATCTGGCGCTCGTCCAGCTTGTCGGTGAGCTTCACTTTCTCCAGGTAGGCCGCCAGCTCGCGGTCGGACGATTTTCCCTCCTTGATCATTGCGACGTTCGATTCGAGAAACTGCCGCAACTTCTCGACTGACATGGTCTGGGCCGAAGCCGCCAGACAAAGCGCGAAGAAGGCTGCGACAAGACGGGAACCCATATGCCTTCATTTTCGCACGCCCGCAGTGCTCCGACGCGCGCGAGACGTGTTGTCTGCCTCTCACTCTGTGCCAGTCAGTGCCGGTCGTGTCGCCGCTTTGATTTTGCGAAAGGCCCATACTGCCGCCAGCGCGCAGAACATTCCCAATCCCACGTTGCGCCAGAAGGCGGCATCCGGGCCGCTCTGCCAGATGAGCGGCGCGGTATGCGGCGCACCCAGTTTCAACGCCAGCAGGTCAGCGAGCGCATTGCCGCCGGCGTGAATTACAAGCGAAGGCAGAATCGATCCGGTGCGCCACGTGAGAACACCGTATATGGCACCGACCGCGACGTAGTAAGGCAGCCGCGGAAGCGCGTAGCCGATGCCGTGGCTGAGGTGAATCAAGCCGAAGAGCAGGGAGGTGATCAAGATGGCGACCGCAGGGCCGGCACGCTCCTCCAGTGCCGACTGGATGTATCCGCGGAATGCCGCCTCCTCCGCGATGCCGGATACCGCGCCGCCTACCAGCACCGCCAGCAGGATCGTCAACCATGGGTAGGCCGACACATCCGGTACGGCGGGGATAGGCAGCCGGACCATTCGGCTCCAGGCGAACAGCAGCAACAGCGCCGAGGCCACCGCCGCCACCCCCGCTGCCATCGCCCAGAACCAACTCCTTGCCGGGATCGCACCCGCCCGAAACCGTCGATGGCGCAGCGCCGCCGTGCTGGCCGGCCATCCCCATCCGTCGCAGTAGCGCCAGTAAAAGACCAGATAGACAGCCATCGCGGGCGCTGCCCAGGGCAGGGAACTGGATAGCCTCAAGTTGGCCCCAACCAGTACCGACCACGGGATCTCCGCTGCCAGCATGACTGCCAGGCCTGCCACCACCGCCCGCGCCGGCGCCGGTGTGCGTTGCCACACGTCCATCCGCATGTTTCAATCTACGTCCTTTATGGCCGGCTTGTTCCGCTTCTCCGGTCAACTGCTACACTGTTGCGAAGAGAGAGCTTTTGACCAGCCGCGTTGCTTTCGCATTTCTCCTGCTTGCCGCTGCATCGCTTCCGCTGCAGCTCCGCGCGCAGGATGCGCCTGCCGGCGATGTAGGCCAGGCCGCGCCAACCGCTCCCGCAGCCGCTCCGGACCGCGACGTGTCATGGAAACAGTTGCCCACCAACATCCTCAGCGATCAAAAGAACATCTGGCTGTTTCCGGCGCACCTGCGCCATCGGTCGGCGCTTCTTCCCGCACTCGCCGTGATTGGCACGACAGTCGCTCTGGTAATCGCACTCGATCCGATCGAAGGGCGGTATTTCCGCGATAGCACGACTTACCTCGGCTTCAATCGCGTAGTTTCGGGCAATAACGCATCCATCGGGATGGCGCTGGTACCCATCTCGTTCTACGCGGCGGGGCTGATCCGCAAGGACGACAAATCGAAGAAGACGGCGCTGTTGGCGGGCGAAGCGGTAGCCGATGCCGAACTCCTCACCATCGTAATGAAGGACATCGACCGGCGTCTCAGGCCCGCCGTTATCGGTCTTCACGGCAACTACTCCGACACCTGGTTTCAGAGTGGTGGCCCCTGGTTGCGCGGCCAAGGCAGTTTCCCCTCCGGTCACACCATCGCCGCGGCCTCCATCGCCACCGTGGTGGCCCGCCGTTACGGGCGCGAGCACCGTTGGGTTCCGTACGTCGCTTACGGCCTGACGGGGTTGGTGGGATTCTCGCGGATGACGTGGTCGTCGCATTTCCTCTCCGATGTATTCGTGGGTGGCGTATTTGGGTACTCGATCAGCCGCTTTGTGGTGTTGCGTCAATAGCCGCCTGCTGCTGGCCGCGTGGCTGGGCTGCGGAATGCTTCACGCGCAGTTGGCTCTCGGCCGTATCGAGGGCGCCGTGCGCACTTCCGCCGGCAGCCCGGTGCCGGCGGCCGGCGTGGTGATCGAGGGCGGGGGCCTGCGTTTGCTGGTGCGGGCCGGTAACGCCGGCCGCTTCGCGCTCGCGCTGCCATATGGCCGTTACCGTATCTCGCTCGAAGGAGATCAAAGCTCAGCGGCGCCGGTCGACATCGTCCCTCTCGAAACCGTTCGCGTCACTCTGCTGGTCATACCGGGCGCACCGTTCCGCCTCGATCGCACAACCGCCGCCGCGCCAGGCGAGTGGACGGGCGATGTTGGCGCGGGCGTTTACCCGGAAGGCTTTTCGCTCGGCTCGGCGTTGTTTGCACTCGAGCCAGGCAGCGTCACCGAGCCGCTCGATTTCAGCGGCCTCGCCGACAACCGGCTCGGCGTCGTCTCCCAACGCGGATTTTCCTGGACCGATACCGCGCTCCAGTTCAATGGCCTGGACGCCGGTGACGATTACCAGCCGGGCCGCCCGCAAATTCTCCCCGATACGGATGCGCTCGAAGCCACCGTCGTGCGAAGCGCGTTTGCCCTGACGTCCTCGCCCGCTTATGGCATCGAGATCGGCTTATTCCCGACGCAGGCCGGCGAATCCTGGCACGCCTCCATTTCTGCCGCTGGAACCGCTGGTGCGCTGGCTTCGAACAATCTGCCCCCACCCGCCAGCCGCGGCGCCATCACGCAGTCCGAACAGTACGATTGGTTCACCCGCGACCATGCCGATCTTGGCGGTCCCGTTTCCCGCTGGGCTGACATCTTTCTTTCCGGCTCCGGCCAATGGGCCGCTCAGGCCGCGCCGCTGGCCGTTCCCGGCACGAACCAGAACAGCCGCCTTCTGTTTGGCAACGCGCTCGTCCGCGTGCGCGCCGGCGATCACGACCGTTTCGAAGCTCTCTACAGCGGCTCCCGCATCGATCTCGCCGGATGGGGCGAACCCGCCGGCATGGAGGCTCTCGCCGCGCGTCGCCTCTCGCCCGAGTTCGTCTTGCCGGACGGCGTGGCCGGTCTGAACGAGACCGATCACCTGGATTTCGTTCAAGCCGGCTGGACCCACGTTTGGACTGCCAGGGTGGCGGGCACGCTCCAGCTCCGTTACGGAGACTCCTTCGCCCATCTCGACACAGCCCCGGCCGTGGTCACCCCCATCAACCAGAGCAGCATCGAACTCGCCGGCGGCGCGGTGACCGGCGAGCCCCCGCTCACCAACCTTGCCGTGCGCGCCCGCCAGCAGATCGCCGCTGCCTGGGAGCCCGGCATCATGAAATTTGCGCGGACGCGCCATCAGTTCATGGCCGGCGGCGGCTGGCGGACTTCTTTACCGCAGAACCGCTATCGCACGCCTTCCGATCTGAATCTGATTACCGCCGATGGCGCGCCCGCCGAGATCGTCGAGTTCAATACGCCGCTCGATTCGCGCGAGCGCATCACGTCCGCATCCGCCTGGGTCACCGACCACGTGGCCGTCGCGCCGCGGCTCTCGCTCGACCTGGGGGTGATGGCCGATTTTTCCCGCGGCGGCCTGCCCGCGCAGTCCAGCCCCTTCGGCTTCTACACGCCCGCACGGCAGTTCGCCGCTCAGCCCGATCTCATCGCGTGGAACAGCGTATCTCCGCGCGCAGGCCTTGCCTGGCAGGTCCCGCATGCCCGCGGCCTGGTCTTGCGCGGGTCGTTTTTCCGCCTGTATGCGCCGCTGGCTGGCCGCTACCTTGACTACGGCAACCCCAACAGCTTGGGCGGGAATGTCTATCAATGGAACGATCTGAATGGCGATGGATGGTTTGAGCCGGGCGAGCAGGGAACCCTCCTCGCCCGTTTCGGTGGCCCGTACTCGTCCATATCCCCCTCCTTGCGCCGCCCTCATGCGGACGAATGGAACCTGGGTGCCCAGATGCCTCTGCCGCTCTCCACGCTGGCTTCCATTCACCTTTTTCGCCGCGACGAGAAGGACCGCATCGCCGCCATCGACACGGGCGTGACGCCACAGGATTACACCCAGGTAACCATTCTCGATCCCGGACCCGACGGCATCCCAGGCACCTTCGACGATCGGCGACTCGCCGTCTACGCGCAGAACCCCGCCACGCTCGGCCGCGACCAATATCTGCTCACCAACCCACCCGATTTGCGCACACTCAACTCCGGCGTGAACGCGCAACTGCGCGCCGCCTGGCGAGGCGTTACGGTGCTGGCTTCCTTCGTGGCCGAGAAATCGTACGGCCCAACCAATCCCGGCAACGCCGTCTACGAGAACGATCCCGGCGTCGTGGGCGCGCTTTTCTCCGATCCCAATGCCGACATCGACGCAACCGGCCGCGCCTTCACCGACCGCGCCTTCACCGGCAAGGTCGAAGCGCTGTATCGCCTGCCGGCGCGCTGGGGTGGCGTGCAGATTTCGACCGTGGCCGATTACACCGATGGCCTGGCGTTCGCCCGCATGCTGCTGGTCACCGGTTTGCCGCAAGGCCCGATCCTGGTGGCCGCCACTCCGCGCGGCAGCCCCGGCGGCGGCAATCGCGCGGAGCATGTGCAAAACTGGAACCTGCGTCTCAGCCGCGAGTGGCCGCTCTCGCGCGGCCGAATCTTTGCCGTCGCCGATCTGCTGAATGTGACCAACGAAGACCTCGCCATCCAGCAGACCGACCTGACCGGCCCAACGTTCAACCAGCGCTTGCCCATCGCCATCGAGCCGCCCCGCTTCGTGCGGTTTGAAGTTCGGTATCGTTTCTGAGTGGAATGATGATTGCGCCCGCACGCCAGACCGCATACGCCGTGCTCGAAAGAGTGGAGGGCGGCGGCTGGGCTTCCGACCTGCTGCTCGCGGCGACGGCGGCGCTCGATTCGCGTGACGCGGGCCTGGCTTCCGAGATCGTCTTCGGCGTGCTGCGGTATCGGGCGCAGCTCGATTATCTGATCGAGCAGTGCGGCGCGCGGCGGCGGTTGGATGTGGAAGTGCGCCTGGCGCTGCGGATGGGGATTTACCAACTTCGTTATCTGGAGCGCATCCCGGCGCACGCGGCGGTGGCGGAGAGCGTGGAACTGGTGAAGCGGGCGGGCAAGCGGTCGGCCGCTGGGATGGTCAACGCGGTATTGCGCAAGGTGGACCGCGCTCCGGTCGAGTGGCCCACTCGGGAGATCGAGCTTTCCTGCCCGGAGTGGCTGCTTGAGCGCTGGGAACGGCACCACGGACTTGAGGCCGCGCGCGCCATCGCGCTGGCGGCGCTCGAAGAGCCGCAAAAGTACCTGCGAGTTTCCGCCGCGGGCACGCGCTTCCAGGACATCGGCTCGCAATCCATCGTGCCGCTGCTCGAGCTGGAGCCGGGGTTTACTTTCCTCGATTTGTGTGCGGCGCCGGGCAACAAGACGGCGCAGGCGCTCGAAGCGGGGGTGCGCGCGGTGGCCTGCGATCTGCACTTGCATCGCTTGCGAGGGCTGCGCGGGATGGCGGCGGACCTGGTGGTCTTGGATGGCACGCGGCCACTGCCGCTGGCGCGGCGGTTTGACCGCATCCTGGTGGATGCACCGTGCTCGGGAACGGGCACGCTGGGGCGCAATCCGGAAATCAAGTGGCGCCTGCGGCCCGAAGACCTCGCCGATCTGCACGGCCGCCAGACCGCGCTGCTGCGGAACGCGCTGGCGGCGCTCAAGCCCGGCGGGCGGCTGGTGTATTCCACCTGCTCGCTGGAGCCCGAAGAGAACCAGCAGGTGGTGGCTGAGGCCGCGCCGGGCCGCGACGCCATGGTGTGGGAACGGATGCCGCGGCGCGACGCCGGCGATGGTTTCTGGGCGGCTGTGATAAAATCAAACGAATCCGCAAATGGTTGAAATCCTTCCCTCGATTTTGTCCGCGGACTTCGCGCGCCTGGCCGAGGAGATCGCTTCGGTGGAGCGCGGCGGGGCCACCATCCTCCATCTCGACGTGATGGATGGCCACTTTGTGCCCAACATCACGATCGGGCCGCCGGTGGTCGCATCGATTCGCAAGACCACCCGCGCGCACCTGGATTGCCACCTCATGATCGAGCGTCCGGAACGGTATGCCAAGTCCTTCATCGAGGCGGGCGCCAACTCGGTTTCGGTGCATTATGAAGCTTGCCGACACCTGGACGCCACGCTCACCATGATTAAGGAAGCCGGCGCGTTGGCAGGCGTGGTGCTGAACCCGGCCACGCCGGTAGCGGTGCTGGAAGATGTGCTGGAAGTGGCCGACTACGTGCTGCTCATGAGCGTGAACCCGGGTTGGGGCGGCCAGAAGCTGATTCCGTATGTGCTGGAAAAGGTGCGTAAGCTGCATCGCATGCGGCGCGAAAAGAAGTTAGCCTTCCCGATTGAGATCGATGGCGGGGTCCACCCGGCGAACCTGGCGGAAGTAGTGCGCGCGGGGTGTGAATGGATCGTCACAGGGTCGGCCATCTTTCACAGTCCGAGCGCGGAAGCCACTACCCGGGAGATGCGCGAGATTGCCGCCCAGGCGACCGCCGTGCCGTGCTGATGGAAGGACCGCCCGTTGGCAAGATTGCTGGAGAAGTGAAGTGAAATCGGAATCCTTTATGTTGCGAAATGTCATCCGTGTGGCTGCAGTAGTAGCAGTGATGTGCGCCCTGGTGCTGGCTCCGGGCTGCGCGAAGAAGAAATACGAGAACCCCATCACCAAGGACACGCAGCAGCCCGACAAGGTGCTGTTCGACCGGGCCGTCGACGATATCGAACACGCCCGCTACGAGCAGGCGCGGCTGACGCTGCAAACCCTGATGAACACCTACGACACCAGCGAGTACCTGGCCAAAGCCAAATTGGCGGTGGCCGACAGTTGGTATCGCGAAGGCGGCAGCCATGGCTTGGCGCAGGCCGAGGCCGAGTACAAGGATTTCATCTTGTTCTATCCGCAATTGGAGGAAGCCGCCGAGGCCCAGGAAAAAGTCTGCAAGATGCAGTACCAGCAGATGGACAAATCCGAGCGCGACCCGCTGCACGCGCGGCGCGCGGAGGACGAATGCCGGCAGCTTCTGGTGCAGTTTCCCAACAGCAAATTCGCTCCCGACGCGCAGCAGTACCTGCGCACGGCGCAGGAGGTTCTGGCGGACGCGGAATTTCGAGTGGGCTCGTTTTATTACCGCAGCAAAGGGAGTTTCCCGGCGGCGGCTAACCGGCTGACCGCGCTGACGGACCAGTTCCCGCTGTACAGCCGCGCCGATGACGCGCTGATGCTGGAAGCGGATTCCTATCACCGCATGGGAGACCGGTTCGAAGATCAGGAGGCGGCGGCTTACAGCAGGATCGTGCGCGACTACCCGTTGAGCTCGCACGTTGCCGAAGCGACGAGCCACCTGAAAGCCATGAACCGGCCTGTGCCGGAGGCCGACCCGGTGGCGTATGCTCGCCAGAAGTACGAGCTGGAGAACCGCCAGAAGCGGGGCCTGCTGAGCAAGGCTTGGGGCCCGTTCAGCTCGCACCCCGACGTCCTGAACGCGGCCAAGAGCGGATCGCCGCGGATGGAGACGCTCAAGCCTTATACTCCGGTGAGCATACCGGTATCGGCCAAGGGCACTGAGGCCATCGGCAACACGGGAGTCAGCGCCGGCGGCGGAAGCGATGTGACCGTATCCACGGCGAACGACAGCAAGCTGATTGACGCCGCGCCGGACGCGCGGCAGAATCCTGGTGGCGCGCAGGCGCCCGCCGCGGAAAGCGGCAAGACCGCCACCAGCGGCACGGCTGAGGGCCCGGCCGGAATCCCCGCCAAGCCCGTTCCGGACGCGTCGCTGCCGCAGAATCATACCGGCAAAATCAGCGCGTCGCAGCAGGCCAAAATGCTGAAGAAGCAGCAGGACCTGATGAAGAAGAAGCAGGAGCAGCGCGCCAAGGCGAACAAACAGGCCGAGGAAGATCAGGCCAAGAAGAATAAGAAAAAGAAAGTAACCACCGCGCCACCGCCGCCCCAGCCGCAGCCGGCCGACGCTGCAGGTAGTACCATCAAGCAATGAGCCGCGTTTTGCTGGTGGATGACAGCCCGCACGCGCAGCGGATGGGCGAGCGCATCCTGGCCGAGGAAGGCTACGAAGTAGTCACCGTCAGCAACGCCGAAGCGGCGCTGATCCGGTTGCAGGACGTGGACCCGGATGTGATCGTGGCGGATACGGTGATGCCCGGCCGCACCGGATACGATATCTCCCAATACATCAAGATGAGCCCGCAGCACCGGCACGTGGGCGTGATCCTCACTGCCGGCGTGCTGGAGCAAGTGGACGAGGCGCAAGCGCAACGCGTCGAGGCGGACTCGCTGCTGCGCAAGCCGTTCGAAGCGTCGGCGCTGTTGGCGGCGGTGAGGCCTCTGGCTGAACGGGCGCAGGAAGCGCGGAGCCAAATCCGGGAAGGCGGGCCCGGCGATCCGCACGCGGCGGGGCAGGTGGAGAAGGCTGCGGCCGTTGTGCCGTTTGTGGCCGTGGTGGATGCCGAGCAGGTGCACGCCGCGGTGACGGTAGCGCTCGATGCTTCCATGGCGCGCATGGTGGAGGAAATCACCAGGCACGTGCTGGTGGCGCTGGAAAGCCAGGCAACCGCTCGCCCGGCGGGCGCGGCCTCCGACGCGCCGGCCGACGAGGATCTGATCGGCGCGGAAGCCGCGCCGGCGGAGGCGGAGGCGGATACGGAAGCGACTGAGCAGAGTCCATGGCCGGAACCTGTGCGCCGCGTGACGACGTTGCGCCGCCGCCCGGGATCGATCCTCGGACTGGACGATTTCCCGGCCGACGAGGAGAATCCCGAAGCGCAGGAATAAGCTATGCCCGATAACAGTTTTGACGTGGTCTCGAAGATCGAAATGCCGGAAGTGCTGAACGCCATCCAGCAGGCACAGAAAGAAATCCAGCAGCGCTACGACCTGAAGGATTCTCACTCCTCGATCGAGCTGAATGAGAAAGAGGGCAAGATGGCGCTGGCCAGCAAGGACGAGTTCAAGCTCAAGGCGGTGGTGGATATCCTGGAATCGAAGCTGGTGAAGCGCAAGGTGCCGCTGAAGAACCTGAGCTTCGGCACGGTCACGCCGGCGGCCGGTTCCACGGTGCGCCAGGAGGTGACCTTGCAACAGGGCATCCCAACCGAAAAGGCGCGCGAGATCGTCAAGGCCATCAAAGACGCCAAGCTGAAAGTGCAGGCTTCGATCCAGGGCGACTTCGTGCGCGTATCCGGGCGCGACCGCGACACTTTGCAACAAGCGATCCAACTGCTGCGAGCGGCCGATTTCGGACTCGACATGCAGTTCACGAATTACCGGACGAATTAGCGGCGCGAGTATGTGGGGCAGGATGCCATCCTGCGAGGCGGTTGCCAACCGCCTCGCGGTCCGATTGGCAATCGGACCGCAGCTTACCAAGCTGCCCCACAAGAGAACATGACGCGCCGCATTGAATCGCACGAAATCGCCGGGCAGGCGGGCCGCCTGGAAGCGCTGCTTGAAGAGCCGCACGACCGCGAGCCATGGTGCGCGGCGGTGGTCTGCCATCCACATCCGCAGTTCGGCGGCACGCTCCACAACAAGGTGGTCTACCGGCTGGCGCGCGGATTGCGCCGCGCCGGGATCGCCGTGCTGCGGTTCAATTATCGCGGGGTGGGCCGCAGCCAGGGCGGGTACGGGAACCTGGAAGGCGAACTCGAAGACGCCCGCGCGGCGCTCGCGTGGCTGCGCGCGCGGTATCCGGCGCTGCCCTACGCGCTAGCGGGTTTTTCCTTTGGTGCGCGGGTGATCACGCGCCTGGGGTGCGAAACCAGCGGCGCGCGCTTTCTGTTGGCAGCGGGCTTTCCGACCAGCATGGGTAACGCGGAGTACCTGGAAAGCTGCGCGACACCGAAGACCTTTGTGCAAAGCACGCACGACCAATTCGGGCCGCGCGCCGAGCTGGAAGCCGCCTTCGCGCGATGGGCCGCACCGAAACGCATCCTGTGGATTGAAGCCGCGGACCACTTTTTCGCGGGAGGGTTGGTGGCGCTGGAAGATCAGGTAGCCGCAGTGGCGGCGGAGCTGTAACTGTGGGATGCTGAACGGTTCGTATGGATATTATCACGGGCAACGCGGGCTGGATCGAAGTAATCTGCGGGCCCATGTTTTCGGGCAAGAGTGAGGAACTGATCCGGCGCCTGCGCCGCGCTATGATCGCGCGTAAACGGGTAGCGGTGTTCAAACCCAAAATCGACGACCGTTACTCGGCCGAGGAAATTGTCTCGCACGGGGATCTGCGCATGCAATCGCAAGTGATCAACGACGCCACGGAGATGCTGGAGCGGATCGACTGGCGCGCCGAAGTGGTGGGCGTAGACGAAGCCAATTTCATGGGCCCGTCGCTGGTCGAGGTAGCGGGGCGGCTGGCCGACAGCGGCAAACAGGTGATCATCGCCGGTTTGGATACGGACTACCTGGGGCGCCCGTTTGCGCCGATTCCGGATCTGCTGGCGCAGGCCGAATCCATCACCAAGACACTGGCGGTGTGCGTGCGCTGCGGCAACCCGGCCAAGCACACGCAGCGACTGCGCGGCTCCGACGACCTGATCGTGGTGGGCGCCAACGATATGTACGAAGCGCGTTGCCGGCGGTGTTTCGAGCCCGGCATTCCCAAACAGCGGGAAATCGACTTCGTCAAGGCCCGGCGGCGCGAGCCGTAAGAGCCGTCAAGCGGTTGGGCTGATCCGGCGAGCCGACAGAAACTCCGGTGGCAAGGACCGCCAGTTCCTCGCGATAATCGCCTTTGCCCCACTTGCGGCGCCACAAGCTAGAGTGATAGGGAAGGAGTCTCGCTTTGCACAAGATCTTGATGGTCCTCTCGCTCACTGCCTGCGGCCTTTGGGGCCAGGCGCCGGAAAAGCCGGGCGGCGCGTTTGAGTTCAACGTGAAGAACATCGATGCCACGGTCAATCCGTGCACGGATTTCTACCAGTACGCCTGTGGGAGCTGGCTGAAGAGTAATCCGATCCCGGCGGATCAATCGCGATGGGGCCGGTTCGACCAGTTGGAAGAGCACAATCACGACGTGCTGCGCGGGATTCTGGAGACGGCGAGCAAGCCGGACGCCGGCCGCGACTCCACGGCCCGCCTGATCGGCGACTACTACGCGGCTTGCATGGATGAAAAGGCGGTGGAGGCGGCCGGGTTGAAGCCGCTCGAAGATGAACTGGGGCGGATCCGCGGCTTGAAGGATAAGGCGCAACTTGCCGCGGTGGTCGCCCGTTTGCACCGCAGCGGCGCCGACGTGATGTTCCAGTTCAGCTCCGGGCAGGATTTCAAGGACTCCAACCAGGTGATCGCGCAGGTCGACCAGGGCGGTTTGGGGCTGCCGGAGCGCGACTACTACCTGAAGCAGGACATGGAAAGCGACAAGTTGCGCCGCGAGTACGTGGCGCACGTGGCGCGCATGTTTGCGCTTGCCGGCGAGACGGCGGCCGAGGCCAAGGCGGGCGCGGAGACGGTGATGAAGATCGAGACCGTGCTGGCCCAAGGCTCGCTCGATATCGTGTCCCGCCGCGACCCGGAGAAGGTTTATCACAAGATGAGCACGCGGGAAATGGAAGCTCTCAGCCCGGTGTTCCCCTGGAAGGAGTATCTGCGCGCGAGCGGCGCGCCCGCATTCGCATCCGTCGACGTGGCGTGGCCCGCGTACCTGGAGGCGCTGAATGGGGCGATCGAGCGGTTCAGCCTGGCGGACTGGAAGACCTATCTCACCTGGCATTTGCTGCATGCCGCGGCGCGCCTGCTGCCGGAGGCGTTCGTCAAAGAGAATTTCGAGTTCTACGGCAAGACGCTGACCGGGACCACCGAGATGCGGCCGCGCTGGAAGCGTTGCGTGGACTTCACGGACGCCGAACTGGGCGAAGCCCTGGGAAAGCAATTCGTCGAAAAGACGTTCGGCGCCGAAGGCAAGGCGCGCACGCTGAAAATGGTGGGCGCGCTCGAAAAGGCGCTCGGGCAGGACCTGGAACAATTGCCGTGGATGACGGCGGAGACCAGGAAGCAGGCGCTGGTGAAGCTCGCCGCGATCGCCAACAAGATCGGCTACCCGGACCAGTGGCGCGACTATTCGAGTGTGACGATCCGGCGCGACGACCTGGTGGGCAACACGCTGCGCGCCGAGGCATTCGAGTTCCAGCGCCAGTTGAACAAGATCGGCAAACCGGTGGACCGCCAGGAATGGGGCATGACGCCGCCCACGGTGAACGCGTACTACGATCCGTCGATGAACGATATCAATTTCCCCGCGGGCATCCTGCAGCCGCCGTTCTACGACAACGCGATGGACGATGCGGTGAACTTCGGCGGCATAGGCGCGGTGATCGGCCACGAGTTGACCCACGGCTTCGACGACCAGGGCCGGCAATTCGACGCCAAGGGGAACCTGCGCGACTGGTGGACGCCGGAAGACGCCAAGGAATTCGAGAAGCGCGCGGCCTGCATCGAACGGGAATACTCGAAGTTCGAGGTGGCGCCGGGCGCCATGGTGAACGGCCAACTCACGCTGGGCGAGAACACGGCGGACAACGGGGGCGTGCGCATCGCGCTGATGGCGTTGCTGAACACGATCGGCGGCACGGAAAAGAAGATCGATGGCTTCACGCCCGAGCAGCGGCTGTTTCTGGCTTTCGGCCAGGTGTGGTGCGTGAACGAGCGGGAGGCGGCCCTGCGCATGCAGGTGAAGACCAACCCGCACGCGCCAGGCAAGCAGCGGGTGAACGGCGTGGTGCAGAATATGCCCGAGTTTCAGCGGGCGTTTTCCTGCCAGACCGGCCAGCCGATGGTCAGCGCCAACGCGTGCAGGGTCTGGTAGGGGATCGGCGTTCCGCCACACTGCTTCCTCCATGGGGAAGGGGCGTCGGCCGGTCCGTTCTTCCGCATCGAGAAATCATTCTGGCCTAAGCCTGCCGGCCGTGAGTTGGCTGGTGAGCCGTCAGGTCGTCAGTGACTCCGCTGCGCGCTCAGTTCGTCGGGCGGTTCTGGGCGGTCTGCGCCGTGCGCCGCGCCAGTTGCAGGTTGGAATTGACTTTGCCGTATCCGTAGCCAATCCGGAAGGGCAGGGGACGCGCACCCGGATCGTGGTAGGCCTTCTGCAAGTCTTCCTGAATCCGGTAACGGAAGCTGCCGTAGGGGTGGGTATATTCGCCGAAGAGCTGCACCTTCCAGGTATCCGGGCTGAAGAAGTGGAACGGAATCCCGGAATCGTCCTGCAACACCGCCTGGCTGTTGGCCAGGATGAGGCCGCGAATGGTGGAGAACTCGTCGTTGTGCGTCATATATGAGGTGGCCTTTAGCAGCGTGACGGCCCCCTTCAATCCCGCGGAGTATTTGACGAATTGCGGGTTGGTCTTGAGGTGTTCGTCGTCCAGGTTGATGGTCAGGTAGTACATCTGGTGCACCGACTGATCTTCGTCGGAGCGATACGCGATCTGCAGCCCTTTGTCGCCGTATGGTGTGCGCGGCTTGTAGCTGAGATCCCGCTCGATCAGCTTGCCCTGGTCGTCCAGGCGCGTATAGCGGAAGCCCAAAATGGTATTGTGCCGGCGCACCAGCACCTCCAGGATGGGCAGCAGCAGGCCATCGGTGACCTGCCCGCGGAACTGACGGTCCATCTCGCGGGTAATAAAGAAGCTGCGACCGAGCACGGAACCCATGCTGTCGCGCGTGGCTGCCAGGTAGCCTGCCAGGTCCTGTTTCCGGCTGAGCTGTTTCAGGCTGGGCAAGGTCCCGGAGGGTTCCAGCGCCACCAGAACGTAGGTGGTGTTGTTGGGAAAGCAGGCCGTGGCATAGAGTGCGTCGGGGCCGCTGAACGGGTAATAGACAATCGCCTCGCGGAACGCCGGGTCCGATAACTCGGCTTTCGCAAACTCCTGGAGGCCGGCAATTAGAGTGCCGTCGACCTTCTGCCACGCCGCATCCAGGCGGACACTGTGGTCCTTCCAAGCTTCGGTCTGTTCCAGATCCGCGAAGGGGCTACCCGAATGACCTGGCATTCCGGCCAGGAAGCGGGCGGTGTCATCCGCATCCCGGTTCTCCGGTACTGGTACCGGAACGGCGGGCGCAGGCTCTTTCTTATCGGTGGAAACTGCCGCAGACGAGGGCGAGTGTCCGCAGCCAGGCGAAACCGTGGCGAAGGCGAACAGGAGGGCGACCAAGAGCGGACTTCTATATCGTATGATCACACCCAGGATCTCTTTCGATTCTGTAGGATTCTGCGACTGTGGCGTATGATTTTGCGACATCGCACGGAAGCCGTTGATTACATTGCTGTTCATGGTGTTTCTCGACATCTCCAGCGTCGAATAATTCTACAATGCCGATTGTTGCTAAATACCGCGCCCGTCCAGACGCATGATTCTACAACAGATAAAGAGGTAAAAAACACCGCTTTTTGGCCCCTGCCGTGCCCTGTACAGAATCAGAAAGGATGGAAGATTATGACAGTCATTCTGGTTCTGGTCACGTTCCTGACCTTCATCGTATTGGATTATTTCCTGAATCGCAAGAAGGCGCTTAGCACAGTCGCCGCGTCGGAGCGCGCAGCAGCCCCGGCTTTGGTCGGCGGGGACTTCGTCAGTGGGTTTCACACGCCCGAACAGGTATCCTATCACCCTGGACACACCTGGCTGGTGCAAGAGCGGAAGAGCGTAGTGCGCATGGGCGCGGATGAGTTTGCCGCAGCTCTCGCGGGCCGGATCGAGAAGATCGAGCTTCCCAGGCCCGGGCAGTGGGTCCGCCAGGGTCAGAAGATCCTCTCCTTTTATCGCAACGGCGAGAAGACCGACATGGTTTCGCCCACCGAAGGTGAGGTCATGGCCATCAACACTGAGGTCGTCAACAACCCGGCCCTGGTGCGCAGCGATCCGTACGGCAAAGGCTGGCTGCTGACAGTTAATGTTCCGGACGAGGAAAGCACCACTCGCAACCTGATACCCAAGGGCTTGGTTCATGAGTGGATGCGGCTGGCTGTGGACCGCCTCTACAGCCACCAGCCGATGCTGGCTGGCGCCGCCGCAGCCGATGGAGGCCGTCCCGCGGAGGATCTGCTGGCCGAAGTTCCGGGCGCCAACTGGAAACAGACCACCGGCGAGTTCTTCCTGACTGCATAGAGAAAGGGCAGGGAATGCCCTATGCCGCTGTGACCGGCGCGCTGTTTCCATCCGACTGAAGGAACCGCCCGCCCCGTCTGCCGAAAACGCGGACGAGGCGGGCTCTTTTTTGAGTGCGCTCGAAATTGGGCTGGTCAGTTGGCCCAGATCCCCCATGATTTCAATACCCCCCAGTTAATTCGATAACCGCCACTGTCACTTTTTTCTACACATTGAGGTCAATTTCTGCTAAAACAGAGTTAGAGGTCCATATATGCCTAAAGCCATCCTCTATGACAGTACCCTATGCATAGGGTGCAGGGCCTGCGAGGGCGCGTGCGCGGAACGTTGGGGCCTCCCTTACAACGACAAAATCGCTGCCGAGGAAACGATTTCGGCGCACAAACTCACCACCATCGTGACGCATGGTGATCACTTTTGCCGCCGTCTGTGTATGAATTGTCTACAGCCAGCATGCGCTTCGGTTTGCCCTGTTGGCGCTTTGCAGAAGACGACGCTGGGGCCCGTCACCTATGACGCCGCCAAGTGCATCGGGTGCCGGTACTGCATGCAGGCCTGCCCGTTCCAGGTGCCGACCTACGAATGGTCGAGCCGGCTGCCGCGGATGCGCAAGTGCGACATGTGCGATGCCCGCCAGAGCGCTGGGAAACTGACAGCGTGTGCCGAAATCTGCCCCACCGGCGCCACCTTCAATGGCGAGCGTGACCAGTTGATCGCCGAAGCGCGCCAGCGGCTGGCCGCCAAGCCAGATCAGTACTATCAGAGAATCTATGGCCTCTCCGAGGTGGGTGGCACCTCGGTGTTCTTCCTTTCGGCGGTGCCGTTCGAGCAGATCGGCCTGCGCACCAACCTCCCGCGCGAGTCGATGCCGATGCTCACTTGGCGCGTGTTGGAGCTGTTGCCGGACGTGGTATCCACGGGTTCGGTTCTGCTGGGCGGCATCTGGTGGATCACCAACCGGCGCGCCGAGGTGGCGCGCAAGGAGGGGCCGCGCAAATGACCGCAGCTTTACCCAGGATGCTGCCCAAGATCACCGTGTGGCGGGCGATCTTCGCCGCCATTCTGCTCAGCGGGGCGTATGCGACCTATCTCCGCATTGTTTACGGCCTGGGCGGCTCGACCAACCTGAGCGACAAATTCCCCTGGGGCCTCTGGATCGGTTTCGACGTGATGTGCGGCGTGGGTCTGGCGGCGGGCGGTTTCACGCTGGTGGCCATGGTCCACATTTTCAACATCAAGCAGTACCGCCCGGTGTTGCGCCCCGCCATCCTGACCGCCTTCCTGGGTTATCTGCTGGTGACGCTGGGCCTGCTATACGACGTCGGCCGTCCCGACCGGATGTGGCATCCGCTGGTGATGTGGAATCCGCACTCGGTGATGTTTGAGGTGGCCTGGTGCGTGACGCTCTATAGCACCGTGTTGTTCCTCGAATTCCTCCCCATCGTCTTCGAACGCTTCGGCCTTCACAAGCCGTTGGAATGGATTCACCGCATCTCGGTGCCGATGATGATTCTGGGCGTGCTGCTTTCCACGCTGCACCAGAGCTCGCTGGGCACGCTGTTTCTGATCGTGCCGGAGAAGCTGTATCCGCTCTGGTATACGCCGATTCTGCCGCTGTTGTTTTTCGTTTCGGCGATCGCGGTAGGCCTGGCTATGACCATTTTCGAATCGTGGCACAGCGCCCGCGCCTTCGGCCGCGCGCTGGAGTTGCCCCTGCTGGCCAGCATCGGGCGCGTGCTGGCGGTGGCGATGAGCGTGTATCTGTGGATCCGCTTCCTCGACCTGCTGCATCGCGATGCCTTCGGCCTGTTACTGCGGAATCGCACCGAGACATGGCTGTTCCTGCTCGAGATCGCGCTGGCCGTGGTTCCCACCGCGCTGCTCTACCAGTCGCGCATTCGCCGCAACCCCGCCGCCCTGTACGTCTGCTCGGTGATGGTGGTGTTCAGCTTCATCGCCAACCGGCTCAACGTAGGTATCACCGGGCTGGAAGCGGGAAGCGGCACGCACTACATCCCC
>Ga0181519_10001953_pt1 | contig 17845 bp, 15 predicted proteins | sample PEATcosm2014_Bin_26_FD_121102 | JGI IMG/M metagenome (GOLD analysis project Ga0181519, IMG submission 121102) | Peatland microbial communities from MTU Mesocosm Facility, Houghton, MI, USA - PEATcosm2014_Bin02_10_metaG | ecosystem: Environmental > Terrestrial > Soil > Wetlands > Peat | place...
CGCCAGGCAAACCGGGATGCAGGATGCCGCTGCGTCGTGAGGAGATCTTCGCGTGAAAATTGTTCGTACTCTTGCCGTCCTGTTTCTTGCCTCCATCCTCTGCACGGCCGCCATCGCTCAGATCTCCGCCGGCCTGCGCGGTCGCGTGTTCGATGCCACCGGCGCGGCCATTGCCGGTGCGCACGTCGACCTCACCGAAGCCGCGACCGGCGTTCGCCAACAGACCCTCACCTCCGCCTCCGGCGACTATCTCTTCAGCAATCTCAATCCGGGACCGTACTCGCTCGATGTCTCTGTCAGCGGATTCCAGCACCTTCAGCGCAGCGGGATCACCGTCATCGTCGGCCAGACGGTCAGCGCGGACCTCACACTGACTGCGGGCGGCGAACGGCAGACCATCACCGTCTCTAGCGATGCCGCGTCGCTGCAAGCCGAGACCAGCAATATCGAGACCAGCATTCCGGGCACCACTATTCTCGCGGTGCCGCTCAATTCGCGCAATTTTATCCAGCTCACAACGCTCGCGCCCGGCGTCGAGCTGCCTCCCGGCACGCTGCTTCCGCGCATCAACGGCGGACGCCCGCGCACCAACGAGTATCTCTACGACGGCATCTCCGCACTACAGCCCGAACCCGGTCAGGTTGCCTTTTTCCCCATCCTCGACGACATCGCGGAGTTCACCACCGAGGCCGACAATGTCCCCGCCGAGTTTGGCCGCTTCAATGGCGGCGTGGTCAATGTGGCGACTCGTTCCGGATCGAATACGATACACGGCAGTTTGTTCGAGTACTTGCGCAACGAAGATTTGAACGCCCGCAACTACTTTGCAACAGCAGCCCCGGCCCCCAAGCCGGAGTATCGCCGCAACCTCTACGGTGCTACGCTGGGCGCGCCAATCCTGCACGATCGCCTCTTCTTCTTCGGCGACTATCAGGGGATCAAGGCGCTGATCGGCCGCACCGTCATCTCCACGATTCCTACCGTCAACGAGCGCCAGGGAATCTTCGCCGGCGTCTCGCACATCTACAACCCAGCCACCACGACGTACAACGGCTCGAGCTACACGCGACAGGAGTTTGCTGGCGACGTTATTACGACGCCGCTTGATCCGGCCGCAATCGCGTTGCTGGCGCGCTTCCCTACGCCCACCAACCTTACTGCCGCCGCCAACAATTACAGTCGCACCGCCAACGACGCCGATCATCAGAACCAGTTCGACACGCGCATCGACGGGGCCATCCGCGCGCGCGACCGCGCCTTTGGCCGCTACTCCTACTTCTCCGATGTTGAGCAGCCGGTGACGCCACTGCCGGACGGCAGCGGAGCCATCAGCGGCTCGGTCATCGGCACAGGCGGCGTCGCCGGACTCTCGCATGTACTTGGACAGCAGGCTGTCTTCAATGAGACGCACACTTTCACGATACGGCTGCTGAACGACTTTCGCCTCGGCTATACGCGACGCGGCAACACCATTGATGGTCCCACGTTTGGCAGTACCGCTTCCGCAACGCTGGGAATTCCGGGCATTCCCACCAATGCGGCATTCAACAATGCGCTGCCGCTCTTCACCTTCACGGGCTTCCAGCAGCTTGGCCCTTCGGCGAGCACGTTTTCGGCGTACCAGACCGCGGTGTGGCAGATGGTCGATTCGGTAGGATGGGTGCGTGGCCGTCACGCCTTCAAGGTCGGTATCGACTTTCGCTGGTACCAGCTCAACACTGTGTCGCCGCCCAACCCCACCGGCTCGTTCGCGTTCACTACAACGGGCACCGATCAGCAGGGCGTCACGGGCAGCGGCAACGCCATCGCCAGCTTCCTGCTTGGTCAGGTGGACACCTTTCAGATCGATCTACAGACCGCCAAGATTCGACCGCGCGACCACATTCAGGAGTACTTCGTCGAGGACGACTGGCGCGCAACCGACCGGTTCACGCTCAACATCGGCGCTCGCTGGACGCTGCACTTTCCGTCCACCGAGAAAACCAACCAGGGCGCAGTCTTCAACCTCTCCACGCAGCAGCTCGATTACCTCGGCGTCAACGGTTACTCCGCCAGCGCGCGTCAGCTTCACTACGCCAACCTTGCGCCGCGCGTAGGATTCACCTACCTCATCACGCCGAAGACGATTGTGCGCTCCGGATTCGGCATTGTTTTCATCGACCAGTCCGGCATCACCACGCCCTTCACCACGCCACAGTTTCCCTTCATCCAGAGCGTCACGCAGAAGACGCAGGACTCGGTCAACGCTGCGTTCACGCTATCGAGCGGACCCACTGTTGCGGCCATTCCACTGACCCCAGCCGCCGGACTCGGGCAGAGCGTCTACACGGTCAACCGCACCGCCGGCTCGGGCTACTCACAGCAGTGGAACCTAGCCATACAGCGCGCGATTACCAGCAATCTCTCCTTCGACATTGCGTACGTCGGGTCGCACATCGTCCACGTTGGCATTCCCGACTCGAACCTCAACCAACTGACCGCCGCGCAGCTCGCGCAGGGATCGTCACTCCTCTCTACGACTACTAATCCCTACTACGGGCAGCTTCCTATCTCCAGCTCTATCGGCGGCAAAACCGTCACCAACGCTCAGCTCCTGAAGCCGTACCCGCGTTTCCTCAACGTGGCCACCTATCGCAACAACTCCGGCGAGACCAACTACAACGCGTTGGAGGCCAAGGTGGAGCAGCGACTCTCGCGCGGCATCTATCTGCTGTTCGCGTACACGCACTCGAAGCTGATCGACGACGCCAGCTCCGTCTTCTCCACCACCGTTCTCTCATCGCCCAACTCGAGTTCGCTGATCGCCGCCGACACCTTCGACCCCAGGCTGGAGCGCGACTCCTCCACCGGCGACATGCCCAATGTGCTCTCCTTCAGCGGCACTTACGACCTGCCCGCGGGCCGCGGACATCGCTTCGCGTCCAGCGAAATTGCGAACGCAGCTCTCGGCGGCTGGGCGCTCAACACAATCTTTCAGATGCAGTCGGGAATGCCGGTCGCCGTAACGCAGGCCACCAACAATAATGCCTTCGCCGGATTCGCGTTGCAGCGTCCGAACGTCATTGCCAACCCATCGCTCGCGCCTGCAATGCGCAATCCGGCGCACTACTTCAACACCGCCGCCTTCGCCACAGCACCGCAGTTCGTCATCGGCAACGCATCGCGCAATCCAGTACGCGGCCCCAGATATCGCGACTTCGATATCGCCTTGGTCAAGCACACCCACCTGGCCGAGAAGGCCGAGTTGGAGTTTCGCGCCGAGGTCTTCGACATCACCAACACGCCCGCGTTCGCGCAGCCCAACGGCAGCTTCGGCTCGGCTGCGTTCGGCTCCATCACTGCGACGACCACCGATCCGCGCGTTGTGCAATTTGCGCTTCGCATCAGCCGGTAGATCGCGAACACTACCTGAAACACGAGCTTCTGAGGACCGCGGGCCTGCTGAGTCTTCTGGCGCAACAGGCCCGTGGCCGGGGAGCGAGGGTCGTGCCTCATCCCCATCAACAGAGCAAACTCAGCCCTTCTGAAGCATGACTTCGGTGGACTTAATCAAGACCTTGACCTCGTCACCGACCTTGAGTTGCAGCGCGTCCACACTGCGGCATGTGATGACGCTTTCAATCAGGTTGTCTCCAACCCGGACAGTGATGTGAGCCATGACGGTGCCGAGAAGAATCTCTTCCACGCGGCCTGGGAGCTGGTTTCTTGCGGAGATTGCCATAGTGATGTGAATTGTAATTCTCTTCGTAACAATTTACGACTTTTGTGTCAGTGTCCATTCTGTAGAAATCTATTTAGTTCAGGCCCGCTGAATCGAAGAAGGTTCAACGAGTTACCCCGACATCTTCCAGGTTGAGACAAGTCATCGGATTAACTGGAAAGGAAGAATTTCGCGGTGCGCGCAGGCCGCAACCGATTGACCCGCGGGAAAAACTCTGCAAAGATAGTTTAAATCCTTGTCAATTACTGGATTTTTGTAGGCTGCGGGCTGTTACAAGCTCTGGCTCTCTTGCATCTTTGTAGCACTGTCCAGCGGGTTCGGCAGAGCTGATCTCCATGTGGTCCCTGAGAGTTTCTGTTTTTGTACGGGAAAGGGGGATGACGTGTCGAAGGATACCGAGGTCCCCAATCAGGAAGCCGGCCTGCAATCCATCAGCCGCGCGAACTCCGCGCTGATCGGAATCTACGAGATATCGAAGGCACTGACTCGCCCTGCGCGGCTGGAGTTGGCGCTCTCCAGGGTCATCAACCTGCTGGCCAGTTTTCTGGAGATGAACAACGGCCTGATCGCGCTGCTGGACGAAGAGGACGAGACCACGACGGTTGTAGGAGCGGGCTGGAGCGAGGCCACCGCGAAGGAGTACTTCGAGCGGGTACCCGAACAGGCGGTAGGGCAGATCGTGGTCTCCGGCATGCCGCTGGTCGTCCGCAATATCGCCGAAAGCCCGCTCTTCACGGATTGGGGCGACTTCGGAACGGCGGGCGAACCGAGGGCCTTTGTCGGCGTTCCCATCAAAGGCGAGAGCCGAACCGTCGGGACCATCATGATTGAGCGGCGGTTGGGCCACTCGTCGCCACATTCGCTGGATGACGACGTGCGCTTCCTGACCATGGTTGCGAATCTGGTTGGCCAGGCAGTGGCCGTGCAGACGCTGGTGGCCAGGGACCGCGAACGGTTGATGACCGAACACCACCGTCTTGAAAAGGAGATGGAGCAGCAGCGGACCGACGCCAAGCAAGAAGGGATCTCGTGGATCATCGGAGAGAGTCCTGCGCTGCGCGAGGTGGTGGGCAAGATCCAGCAGGTGGCGCGATGCAATCTTCCAGTGCTGCTGTGCGGTGAATCGGGCACGGGCAAGGAGCTGTTTGCGCGCGCCATTCATGAGTACTCCCCGCGCAAGGACAAGCCGTATATTCGTCTGAACTGCGCTGCCCTGTCGGAGTCGGTGCTGGAGTCGGAGCTCTTCGGCCATGAGCGCGGGGCCTTCACCGGGGCCATCGGAATGCGCAAGGGCCGCTTTGAGATGGCCGACGGCGGCACGCTGTTTCTGGACGAGATTACGGAGATTTCTGCGGCCTTTCAAGCCAAGCTGCTGCGCGTCTTGCAGGAGGGGGAGTTCGAGCGCGTGGGCGGCAGCCGCACCCTGAAGGTGGACGTGCGCATGGTGGCTGCAACCAACCGGAACCTGGAGTCGGCGGTACTGTCGGGCGACTTCCGGTCGGATCTCTACTATCGCATCAGCGTGGTGCCAATCTTTCTTCCGCCTCTGCGGGAGAGGCCGGAAGATGTGGAACTGCTGGCGCGTGAGTTCCTGAAACGCTTCAACGAGGAACACGGAGTCTCGCTCACCTTCTCGCAACGCGCCATGGAGGTGTTGGGCGCGTGCGACTTCCCCGGCAACGTTCGCGAGTTGGAGAGCTGCGTACGACGCACCGCGGCGCTGGCCAAGAACTCGACCATCGTGGTGAACGACTTCGCCTGTAGCAACGACAACTGCCTTTCCATGGTGCTGGGCAAATCCATGAACGACACGCACGTCTCCAAAACGGGTTACGTTGAGCTTCCGATCGTGAATCCACAGACCGCGCGTAGCAGACCGGCGCGCAGGACAGCAGCACGCAGGCCCCCTTCCGGCAGGGACTTCGAGCTGCCTGGAACGGCGGAGAACTCGAACACCTTGGAGGCAGACGCCCAGGAGCGCGCACGCTTGATCGAACGGATGGAGCTCTCCGGCTGGGTGCAGGCAAAGGCTGCTCGTATGCTCGGCCTGACGCCGCGGCAGATGGGCTACGCACTACGCAAGCACGGCATCGACGTCAAGCGCTTCTAGCTGGCGCCCTTCTCTCTATCAAATTCACCCGTTTCGCCTGAATAGGCGAATGCTCCTGTGCGCTGCAAGGGGAGCCTCGCTGTGCCGGATGGGTTGATTGCTTCCGACAAAACCGCCGCTGCTGCGCGGGAGTGTCGCAACTCCTACAGCGGTCTACTCCTCTAAACTGTCAATAAATCAGCGGCTTGAGTTTGGCTATCGAGTTGCTTATCTCCTTTGCAATACCCGCAGCGAAGCTGCATCGAAGACGGGGGGTGCAATGGAACCTGGCAATCACAATGCGATCGCGCAGTTGCGGGTGATGCATCCTGCCACGCGGGTGAGCGGGGCAAATGGCTGTAGCTCGAAGGGGGGCAACGGCAAGTCGAGTTGCGGCTCCTCGGCCGGACAGGGCGATCTCTCGCCGAAGGTCTGGGAGAAGATCAAGAACCACCCCTGCTACAGCGAAGAGGCGCACCACCATTACGCGCGGATGCATGTGGCCGTGGCCCCGGCCTGCAATATCCAGTGCAACTTCTGCAACCGCAAGTACGACTGCTCCAATGAATCGCGGCCGGGTGTGGTGAGCGAGCGGCTGCTGCCGGAGCAGGCGGCGCGCAAGGTACTGGCCGTCGCATCCACGATTCCGCAGATGACCGTGCTGGGCATCGCTGGGCCGGGCGATCCGCTGGCCAACGCGGAGAAAACCTTTCGCACCTTCGAGCTGGTTGCGCAGACGGCGCCCGACATCAAGCTCTGTCTTTCGACCAACGGGTTGATGCTGCCCGATTACGTGGACAAGATTGCTGCCATGAACATCGATCACGTAACGATCACGATCAACATGGTCGATCCGCATGTGGGCGTGAGGATCTATCCGTGGGTGTTTTACAACCACAAGCGGCACACAGGGGTTGAGGCTTCGCGGATCCTGAGCGAGCGGCAACTGCTCGGCCTGGAGATGCTGACCGCGCGCGACATTCTGTGCAAGGTGAACTCGGTGATGATTCCCGGCATCAACGACCGCCATTTGGTTGCGGTGAACAAGGCGGTCAAGTCGCGCGGCGCATTCCTGCACAACATCATGCCGCTGATCTCGGCGCCGGAGCATGGGACCGTCTTCGGGCTGAACGGACAGCGCGGCCCCACGGCGCAGGAGTTGAAGCTGCTGCAAGACTCCTGCGAGGGCGAGATGCAAATGATGAGGCATTGCCGGCAGTGCCGCGCCGACGCCGTTGGGCTGCTGGGCGAAGACCGCAGCGCGGAGTTCACCACCGAAAAAGTCATGGGGATGGAGGTGAACTACGACCTCGCCAGCCGCCAGGCCTATCAGGAGAAGGTGGAGATGAAACGTCAGGCAGTGGTTGCCGCAAGAAACGTGGAGCTTGCCACGCTGGCTGGCGAGCAGAGCGATCTTTCCATTCTGATCGCGGTCGCCACCAAAGGAGGCGGACGCATCAACGAGCACTTTGGCCACGCCAGGGAGTTTCATATCTACGAGGTCAGCACAGCGGGGAGCAAGTTTGTCGGGCATCGCAGAGTGGACAACTACTGCCAGGGAGGCTACGCGGAGGAAGACAGCCTGGAGACGGTGGTCCGCGCCATCAACGACTGCCGCGCGGTCTTTGTGGCGAGGATCGGGAGTTGCCCGCGCGAAGGCCTCACCAGCGCTGGAATCGAGCCGGTGGACCGCTTTGCGCTGGAGTACATCGAGCAGTCCGCGATTGCGTACTTCAAGGAGTATCTGGAGCGCGTTCGCAGCGGCGAGGTGGAACCCTCGCAGCGCGGAGACGCGGACATTCGTCAGGGCGCGCTGATTGCCTGACCGAAACGCAGCAGAAGGCAAAGTTTGAGGTTGCAACAGATTGGAGGAGAGAGACATGGCCTACATGATCAAGGAATCGAGATGTACCGGATGCTCGGCCTGTCAGAACGAGTGTCCCAACAGCGCGATCATCGAGAAGAACTTTCTCTTCAGCATCGACCCGACGAAGTGTACCGAGTGCATTGGCTTCTTCGCGGAGCCGCAGTGTGTTGCGATCTGCCCTATCCCGAAGACGATCAATCTGAACCCGGACGTGCCACGGTTCCAGGCGGCGGTGTAGATGACCACGGCGACCGAGATCAATACGCGATTGACACCGGCTACGAAGGCCTTCATCCGCCGGTTCCTGCGCTATGCCGAGGAGCCGGAAGCGGGCTTTCGGTTTAAGGTAACGCCGGGCGGATGCTCCGGGTTTGCCACGGAGTTCGACCTGGTGGCCAGCCCCGGAGCGGAAGACGTGGTCTGGGAGCACGAAGGTCTGCGTATCTATCTCGACCGAGAGAGTTGCAAATTGCTGGACGGCGCGACCGTGGATTTTACGGAGACTCTCACGCACACGGGATTTGTCATCAGCATGCCGGGAGTTACGCAGGCGCCTTGCGACTCAGCCTCGAAACTGGTGCCGATCGAATCGCTGGTGCGGCGTTGATTCAGATGTGGAGTAGCTGAAGCTGCGGTTGCGGCGATGTTGCAGCCGGGGAAAGAGGAATAGACGATGGCGTATGAGGCCGCAGAAGCTCTGGATTGGCAAGGGCAGGAGGTCTGCTGCGACGGATGCGTTCATCATGATCTGGTGCATGAAGAGCGCTGCCGGCAGAAGCACATCTGCGTGCAGGACCGAACGCCCGCGAGAATCCAGCATTTCTTCGAGACCAATCCCGGCCTAGCCAATCAGTTCCTCACTCACCCATATTTTGAGGTGCGCGCGGCGGCGGCCAGGTTTGCAGACATCTTCCTGCTGCCGGCGTTGCTGAACGATGCCGACGAGAGCGTTCGCTGGCACGCAGCGCTTCGCCTGCCGCGCCGCTTTCTACTGCGACTGCGCGAGGACCCGCACCGCGAGGTGCGCCTGCGTGTTGCCTCGCATGTGGAGGGCGAAGACCTTGTGCCGATGATGTCCGACCCCGACTACTATGTGCGCAAGGTGGTGGCCGAGCGGATTGGGGTGCCCCTGCTGAAGCGCATGATGGACGACCCTGACCCCGAGGTGCGCTGCGTGGTGGCGCAACGGATCGCGGTGGAGTGGCTGCCGGAGTTTCTCGACGATCCGGATGCGGCGGTCACGCTCAAGGTCGCCGAGCGGCTCACCCCAACCCAGTTGTTATCGCTGCGCTTCCACGCCGACTTTCGCGTGCGTTACGAGGCCGCGGGAAGAGTTCCCCTCAGCGCTCTTGCCGCCATGCAGCAGGACGAGGACCCTATGGTGCGCGAGCGCGTAATGGAGCGTCTTGCACAGCGGCGCTCCAACGCAACGGGCGGTCGTCTGGTGATTGAGATGACCCCCGCGGTGCGGGAAGGGAGACGATCCTGATGTCGAAGATCAACCGTGACGGCTGGGTTGTGGAACTAGATGGGCCGCCCTCCTTCGAGTACGGCGCAAAGGTCCGCTCGCGCTATGTGGTGCGCAACGACGGCAGCTATCGCGGCAAGGAGATCGGCGACGTGCTGGTGAATAAAGGCGAGGTGGGCTATGTGATCTCCATCGGGACCTTCCTGCAGCAGTTCTACATCTACGGCGTTGAGTTTCTCGGGACAGGATATCGCGTCGGCATGAAGCGGAAGGAGTTGGAGATGGCAGAGAACATTCTGAATGGAGAGACAGCATGAACGCGCCGCTTCATCCACGTTTCGATTGGGGCCAGCGCGTACAGGCAGCACGAGACCTGTTCAACGATGGTTCCTATCCGGAGCATCCCGCGGATTCCTTGCTGGTGCGCGAGGGAGACCCGGGCGAGATCGTGCAGATGGGCAGGCAGATTGAATCGGGAGCGGTCGTCTACATGGTCGAGTTTGCGTTGGACCAGGTGATTGGATGTTTTGAGCCGGAGTTAACGCCTTTGCAATCGAGAGGAGCTGCACAGTGAAGGTAATGATTCGCAGAAACCAGGCCGGCGTACTCTCCGCATATATCGCCAAGAAGGACCTGGAGGAGCCGATCGTCGAGATGGAGAAGCCGGAGATCTGGGGCGGCCTGGTCAAACTGGCAAATGGCTGGCGGCTCATGCTGCCGGCAATGGATGCATTAACCGTACTGCCGATCACCGTGGAAGCACGGCGACTTGGGGAAATGGAGATATGACCATGAATTCAGCAGCGATCAATTCAATCTCTGAAACGATGAGCGAAGGCAATGCGATCCCCTATCTCGGACCGGGCGTCTTGTCTTTGGGGGAAGTTGGGCATCAATTGCCCGGCTCTCACGCTGCGCTGGTCGGACACCTGACCGCGAAGTCGAGCGTGCCGCACAAGATCAGGACCAACCTGACGGCAACTGCGCAGTTCATTGAGAACTTCAAGCATCGCACGACTGTCAACAACGCCATGACCGAGGCCTTCAAGATGGAGGCCGAGCCCACTCCGCTGCATACGTTGTTCATGAATATGCCGTGCCTGCCGCTGGTGGTCCATGCCTGGTATGACGATCTTCCGCAGAAAGCGCTACGCTCACGCAGCGGATGGGGCATGGCGCAGGGCGTGAGCCAGGCAGAGCACTACGGTAACTGGGTGAACTACTTCGACGCGGACGGGACGAGCGCCGGCGTGGAGTCCGCGGGGCATGAGGACTGGGAGACGCTGCTCTATCAGCCGCTCGGCTCGGTGTGGCCTGCGCGCAATTTCCTGGTCTCGGACTCCGACTTCGTCGAGGTGCTGACGGAGATCGACATTCAGACGCCGATCCCCGAGTCGGTGCAGGAGTTGCGCAAGGGAAGGAGCTTTCTCTTCCTCGGCTGCCGCTTCTCCACCCAGATGGAGCGCATGTTCGCGCGCCAGATTATGAAGCGTTCGTCGGAGAAGCACTGGGCCGTGCTGCCGGAGGAGCCGACCCGCAACGAGGCACACTTCCTGGAGCAGTTCAACATCGAGCGCATCGCCATGCCGTTGAGCGAGTTCGTTGCCGCATTTCAGAAGATGCAGATGGTGCATTGATCCGTTAGAAGTGTATCGATCCGTCGCAGCAGGGTTCGACGATTCTTTCGTGGCCGATGAGGCTGCGGAAGAATTGTCTTTTGTGGCTGGATCGGGACGCGGCGTTGGCCTAGTTGATTCGATAGCAAATCGAATTCGATGGTCTTCGATCAATACACGCACCGACATTGTGGTCGCATTCACTACACCGGAACCAGGTTTGTAGTGTTCGACGCCGGGGATCAGTCCACAAATATAGATGAAAGCTCTTGCATCTACAGGGAATTTATCAATTTGCGAGTTTGGCACGGTGATTGCTACATATTCAGGCAAAGCAGAGAGCAAGGGCGGGCAGAGGGATGCGATCAAGGTGCAATCCTTGCACCGAATGCAATCCGAGCACTCGCACACACTGGTTCGAGCGCGTCGGACAAAACCGGGAGCAGTGAAAACAGAACGGCCGAAACCGAAAGACCAACAGAAGGAGGGCGAGATGGCAGCATTACGGCAAGTTGCGTTCTACGGCAAGGGTGGAATCGGAAAATCAACCACGTCACAGAACACCCTGGCGGCGTTGGCCGAGATGGGGCAGAAAATCCTTATCGTCGGCTGCGACCCGAAGGCGGATTCAACCCGTCTGATCCTGCACGCAAAGGCGCAGGACACCATCCTGAGCATGGCTGCGGAACGTGGCAGCGTGGAGGACCTGGAACTCGATGAGGTGATGAAGACCGGCTACAAGGGCATTCGGTGCGTTGAGTCGGGCGGTCCGGAGCCGGGCGTAGGCTGCGCCGGACGCGGCGTCATCACATCCATCAACTTTCTCGAGGAGAACGGGGCCTACGAGGACCTCGATTATGTCTCCTACGACGTGCTCGGCGACGTGGTCTGCGGCGGTTTTGCCATGCCCATCCGCGAGAACAAGGCGCAGGAGATCTACATCGTGATGTCAGGCGAGATGATGGCGATGTACGCGGCCAACAACATCTCGAAGGGCATTCTGAAGTATGCCAACTCGGGCGGCGTCCGGCTGGGCGGCCTCATCTGCAATGAGCGACAGACGGACAAGGAGCTGGAGCTGGCCGAGGCGATCGCCCATAAGCTGGGCAGCAAGCTGATCTACTTTGTTCCGCGCGACAATGTGGTGCAGCACGCGGAGCTTCGCCGCATGACAGTGATCGAGTACGCGCCGGACTCCGTACAGGCACAGCACTATCGCACGCTGGCGGAGAAGATCCATGCCAATGCCGGCAAGGGTGTGATCCCCACGCCGATCACAATGGACGAACTGGAGGCGATGCTGATGGAGCACGGAATCATCAAGAACATCGACGAGTCCCTGGTCGGCAAGAAAGCCGCCGAGGCGGTGGCGTAAGAAATCTCCGATTCCCCTGGCGTCGGGCCCTCGATGAAACCGGCGCCAGGTCTGTTTAATCCATTGCGAGCGAGGTGGGGCATGAGTGAATTCGTGGACGTCGAAGCAGTCAAAGCGCGAAATAAGCAGATGATTGGCGAGGTCCTCGAGGCCTACCCGGAGAAGTTCGCCAAGCGGCGCGCCAAACATCTTGCGACCTATGAAGCAGACAAGGGGGAGTGCGGGGTCAAGTCCAACATCAAGTCCATTCCGGGCGTGATGACGATACGCGGCTGCGCCTATGCGGGGTCGAAGGGCGTGGTCTGGGGCCCGATCAAGGACATGGTCCACATCAGCCACGGACCGGTCGGCTGCGGACAGTACTCCTGGGCAGCGCGCCGCAACTACTTCGTCGGGACAACCGGCGTGGACTCCTTCGTGACGTTGCAGTTCACCTCGGACTTTCAGGAGAAGGACATCGTTTTCGGCGGCGACAAGAAGCTGGCGAAGATCATCGATGAGATCGAGGTGCTATTTCCTCTGAACAAGGGAATCTCGATCCAGTCGGAGTGCCCGGTGGGCCTGATCGGCGACGATATCGAGGGCGTCGCAAAGGCCAAGAGCAAGGAGTACAACAAGACGATCGTTCCGGTACGCTGCGAGGGGTTTCGCGGAGTCTCGCAGTCGCTCGGCCATCACATCGCCAACGACACCATTCGCGACTGGGTCTTCAACAAGCTGGGAGACAAGCCAGCGCGCTTTGAGAGCACACCCTACGATGTGGCCATTATCGGCGACTACAACATCGGCGGCGATGCGTGGTCTAGCCGCATTCTGCTGGAGGAGATGGGCCTGCGCGTGATTGCGCAGTGGTCGGGCGATGGAACGCTCGCTGAACTTGAATCCACGCCGCGCGCCAAGCTCAACATCCTGCACTGCTATCGATCGATGAACTACATATCGCGTTACATGGAGGAGAAGTACGGCACTCCGTGGGTGGAGTACAACTTCTTCGGGCCAAGCAAGATTGCCGCCTCGTTGCGTGAGATTGCGACACACTTCGACGAGACGATCAAGGAGGGCGCCGAGCGCGTCATCGCCAAGTACCAAGCGCTCACTGACGCAACCATCGCGAAGTACCGTCCGCGTCTCGCGGGCAAGCGGGTGATGCTCTTTATCGGCGGACTTCGCCCGCGCCACGTCATCGGCGCCTACGAGGACCTGGGCATGGAGGTCATCGGCACCGGGTACGAGTTCGGGCACAACGACGACTATCAACGCACCGCGCACTACGTCAAGGACGGCACGCTGATCTACGACGATCTGACCGGTTACGAGTTCGAGAAGTTTGTAGAGAAAGTGCAGCCCGACCTGGTCGGCTCCGGCGTCAAGGAGAAGTACATCTTCCAGAAGATGGGAGTGCCCTTCCGTCAGATGCACTCCTGGGATTATTCCGGACCGTACCACGGATACGACGGGTTCGCCGTCTTCGCACGCGACATGGATATGGCCGTCAATGCACCGGTGTGGCGAATGACGAAGACACCCTGGTAACCAACGGAATTTCGTCGTTGGGTTCCAACCAAACGATCTACGAGGAGGAAAAGCGCGATGGGTCAAAATGCCGAAAACATAATCGACCACTTTGAATTGTTCCGTGGGCCGGAGTACGGGGAGATGCTTGCGAACAAGAAGTGCATGTTCGAAGACCCGGTTCCGGCTGAGGAGTTGGAGCGAGTAAAGGAGTGGACCAAGGGCACCGAGTACCGCGAGAAGAACTTTGCGCGCGAATCCCTGACGATCAATCCCGCCAAGGCCTGCCAGCCGCTCGGAGCGGTCTTTGCAGCGCTGGGATTCGAGGGCACGCTCCCCTTCGTCCACGGATCGCAGGGATGCGTTGCGTACTACCGCAGTCACTTCTCTCGCCACTTCAAAGAGCCCACCTCGGCGGTCTCCTCTTCCATGACCGAGGACGCCGCAGTCTTCGGCGGGCTGAGCAACATGATCGACGGAATGGCCAACGCATTCAGCCTCTATAAGCCGAAGATGATTTCTGTGTCGACGACCTGTATGGCCGAAGTCATCGGCGACGATCTGAACGCCTTCATCAAGAACGCCAAGGAAAAGGGATCGGTCCCTTTGGACCTGGACATTCCCTTCGCGCATACTCCGGCTTTCGTCGGCAGCCATGTCACCGGCTACGACAACGTGATGAAGGGCATCCTCGACCACTTCTGGAATGGCAAAGCCGGCACGGCGCCCAAGCTGGAACGCCAGCCAAATGGCAAGCTGAACTTTATCGGCGGCTTTGACGGCTACACCGTCGGCAACATGCGCGAGATCAAGCGGCTCTTCGATCTGATGGGCGTCGAGTACACCCTGCTGGGCGACAACAGCGACGTTTGGGACACCCCAGGCGATGGCGAGTTCCGCATGTACGACGGCGGCACCACGCTGATCGATGCGGCCAATGCGATCCACGCAAAGGCGACCATCTCCATGCAGGAGTTCTGTTCGGATAAGACGCTCGATCTGATCGAAGCCACTGGGCAAGAGGTCATCGCGTTCAACCACCCGATCGGTGTGGAAGGAACGGACCGCTTCCTGATGGAGGTCTCGCGGCTGAGCGGAAAGACGATTCCGGCTTCCATTGCAAAGGAACGCGGACGGCTGGTGGACGCAATCGCGGACTCCAATGCCCATATTCACGGCAAGAAGTTCGCGCTCTACGGCGACCCCGATTTGACGCTGGGGCTGACGGCCTTCCTGCTGGAGCTGGGCGCGGAGCCGACGCACATCCTCTCCACCAACGGCGGCAAGGACTGGACGCAGAAGGTAGAGGCGCTGCTGGCCAACTCACCCTTCGGCAAAGGATGCCATGTGTACGCCGGCAAAGACCTGTGGCACATGCGTTCGCTGCTCTTCACCGAACCGGTGGACTTCCTGATCGGCAACACCTACGGGAAGTTTCTGGAGCGCGACACCAAGACGCCGCTGATCCGCATCGGCTTCCCCATCTTCGACCGTCATCACCATCATCGGTATCCGGTGTGGGGCTATCAGGGCGGACTGAATGTGTTGGTGAAGATTCTCGACCGGATATTCGAACACATGGATGCGACCACGAACGATATATCGAAGAACGACTACAGCTTCGACATTATTCGCTAGAGCACTTCATCGAGGCGTGAGGACGGAGGACCCATGAGTCAACTTCGCGCGAAGGTGCAGCAGGTGATGAACGAGCCAGGCTGCGCCGCAAACCAGGCGAAACCGACTGACGAACGCAAGAAAGGCTGCAACAAGCTGCTTGCTCCCGGTGCGGCCGCCGGCGGCTGCGCCTTCGACGGCGCCAAGATCGCGCTTCAGCCCATCACCGATGTAGCCCATCTCATCCACGGACCCATCGCGTGCGAAGGAAACTCCTGGGATGGGCGCGGGTCCAGGTCGTCCGCGTCGCAGCTCTATCGCACCAGTTTCACAACGAACATGAATGAGCAGGACATAATCTTCGGCGGGGAGAAACATCTCTACAAGGCCATTCAGGAGGTCGTCGAGAAGTACAATCCCGCTGTAGTTTTCGTCTATCAGACCTGCGTTCCCGCGATGATCGGCGACGATCTGGAAGCGGTGTGCAAGGCCGCCGCCAGGAAGCTCGGCAAACCGGTGGTACCGGTAAATGTGCCCGGATTTGTGGGCTCGAAGAACCTGGGCAACAAGCTTGCGGGCGAGGTCCTGCTCGATTATGTCATCGGGACGGAAGAGCCGGAAGAGACCACCCCGTACGACATCAACATCATTGGCGAGTACAACCTCTCCGGCGAACTGTGGCAGGTGAAGCCGCTGCTCGATGAGCTTGGCATACGCATCTTGGCGTGCATCTCCGGCGATGTGAAGTACCACGAGATTGCGCGCTCCCACCGTGCGCGCGCCGCGATGATGGTCTGCTCCAAGGCGCTGATCAATGTCGCGCGCAAGATGGAAGAGCGCTACGGTATTCCGTTCTTCGAGGGATCGTTCTACGGTATTGGAGACATGAGCGATTCTCTGCGCAAGATCGCGCAACTGCTGGTGGATCGCGGCGCACCAGCCGACTTGCTCAACCGTACAGAGATCGTCATCGAGCGGGAAGAGGCGCGCGCGTGGCAGCGCATTGCTCCTTACAGGCCGCGGCTTCTAGGCAAGCGCGCTCTGCTCTTCACGGGCGGCGTCAAGAGCTGGTCCGTGGTGGCGGCCTTGCAGGAGGCGGGGCTCGTCCTCACCGGAACCAGCGTGAAAAAGTCCACTCCCGGTGACAAGGAGCGCATCAAGGAGTTGGTGAAGGACGACGCGCATATGTTCGACGATCTGAAGCCGCGCGAGATGTACAGAATGTTGAAGGAGGCGCGGGCCGACATCATGCTCTCCGGCGGGCGCACACAGTTTGTCGCGCTAAAAGCGAAGATGCCTTGGCTCGACATCAACCAGGAACGGCACCACGCTTACGCAGGATACGAGGGCATGGTGGCATTGGTGCACGAGATCGACAAGGCACTCTCCAATCCGATCTGGGAACAGATTCGCAGGCCCGCTCCGTGGGAGAACGCCGCGATGGATGACGAACTCGCAATCCGTATTGCATAGGACAACGACATGGCCAAGGTGACTGTCAGTCAAAAGCATTGCACGGTGAATCCGCTCAAGATGAGCCAGCCCATCGGTGCGGCCCTGGCCTTCATGGGCGTCGAGGGCTCGATGCCGCTGCTGCACGGCTCACAGGGTTGCACCTCCTTTGGACTGGTACTGTTTGTGCGCCACTTTCGCGAGGCCATTCCCATGCAGACGACGGCGATGAGCGAGGTTGCCACGGTACTGGGCGGCTTCGACAACATCGAGCAGGCCATCGTCAACATCGCCAACCGCACCGATCCCAGACTCATCGGCATCTGCACCACGGGAGTTTCCGAGATCAAGGGCGATGACGTGGATGGGTTTCTCAAGCAGGTTCGCGCCAACCATCCCGAACTCGGCCACATCGCACTGGTCGCGGTGTCCACGCCAGATTTTCAGGGAGCATTTCAGAATGGATGGGTCGCCGCTGTGACCCGGATGGTGGAAGATCTGGTTGAAGTACCGCTCATGGAGACCAGGTTTTCGCGCCGCGTCAATGTTCTTCCCGGTTGCCACTTGTCCCCAGGCGACATCGATGAACTGCGAGACATCTTCGAAGCCTTCAACCTTGACCCATTCTTCTTGCCCGATCTCTCCGGCTCGCTCGACGGACACATTCCGGCAGCGTTCATGCCAACCACGCTTGGCGGAATCAGTCTGGAGAATATCCGGAGGATGGGTTCGGCCTGCTGGACGGTAGCCATTGGCGAGCAGATGCGCGGCGTAGCCATCACACTGGAACACCGCACGGGAGTGCCCTACAAGCTCTTTGAGCGGCTCACAGGGCTGGCTGCAAACGACGATCTGATCGGCTTTCTATCGAAGATAAGCGGGATGCCTGTTCCACGAAAGATTCGCCGTCAGCGCAGTCAGTTGCTGGATGCAATGCTCGACGGGCACTTCTACTTCGGCGGAAAGAAAGTAGCCGTTGCAGCCGAGCCAGACCTTCTCGCGACCCTTACGCACTGGCTGCATGAGATGGGCTGCCAAATTCAGGCGGCAGTAACCACAACCGCTTCCCCTCTTCTGGAAGACATTCCGACGGACGAAGTTCTGATCGGCGATCTGGAAGATTATGAA
>Ga0181519_10001954_pt1 | contig 17843 bp, 11 predicted proteins | sample PEATcosm2014_Bin_26_FD_121102 | JGI IMG/M metagenome (GOLD analysis project Ga0181519, IMG submission 121102) | Peatland microbial communities from MTU Mesocosm Facility, Houghton, MI, USA - PEATcosm2014_Bin02_10_metaG | ecosystem: Environmental > Terrestrial > Soil > Wetlands > Peat | place...
CTACCTCCAGCGGCGGCCTGTCGGCGATGTCGGGTCTACGGTAGTCGTCGGTGTTGACGGTAACACCTGGCCGGTCGCCGTGTCCACCTCGCGTCCCTCGTAGAGTGCGTGGGCGAGGCTCTGCACGAAGGCGCCCGCGCGCGCCGATCGGCGTCGGGAACCCACGCCGATTCATACCCACGACGAGACAGGGCCAAGTCATTCGCCATAAGAAAACCGTAACGACTTTCGCGCCCGCGATCGCGACGTTCGCGAGCACGGGTTTCGTACGGAGAGGAAGCGGGCCCGAGTCAGGCTGCCGCCCTGCTGTCGGTAGCGCGCAAGCAGCAACGCAGGTCGAATTGACCGCGATCGCTCCAACGCCGTCAAAGAGAGCGGCAGGGCGCGGGCGCGATCGGAGTGCTGATTTTGGCCCATCCTGCCGGACCTTCGCCAAACCGGGGAACGAGCAGCACGCAGGACAGGATGCTGCCGAGGCGGGCGCGGTCGCGGGGCTTTCAACCGAGGCGAAGGTGATCAATGCGTTGACCGACGCCTTACTCGAAATCGAAGTTGTCGGCAAATATGGCCGCGGACCCGATCGCGATCGCGACGGCTTCGGTTGAGTAGTTTCCGACCCTGTGCGTCGCGGACGAGAGATGAAAAAGTCGCGGCAAGAGAATATCGCTCATCTATCGTCGATCTTCGCGTCGCGGCGTCTTGGGTGGAAATGGCGTCCGCTCTCGCCTCGTTGCAAAGGAAGAATCTCATGGACAAATATGAAACTGCCGTGGCCGTTTTTCCGAACCACGAAGCCGCGGAGAGTGCCGTGAAGAGCCTCGCCACGGCTGGTTTCGAAATGAAAAATCTCAGCGTGGTCGGCAAAGGCTTTCACTCTGAGGAGAAGGTTGTCGGCTTCTACAGCACCGGCGACCGCATCAAGTTCTGGGGCTCCCGTGGCGCGTTCTGGGGCGGCTTCTGGGGACTTTTCTTCGGGGGGCTGTTCATGACCATCCCTGTCGTGGGACGCGTCGTGGTGCTGGGCTACCTCGCCACGATCGTCGCCGCAGGAATCGGGAACGCAATCGTCGTCGGCGGGTTGAGCGCGCTGGGCGCCGCGCTCTAAAGCGCCGGCATACCCAAGAACAGCGTGCTTCAATACGAGACCGATCTGAAGGCCGACAGTTTCCTGGTCATGGCGCGCGGCCCGACCGCCGAGGTCGAACGCGCACAGAAACTCCTCGCAAGCCTGAACGATTCCCGCTCCGAAATTTATAGATCCGGTCAGCCCGAGGACGCCTCGGCGGCGTCTGTTTCCGAGCACGTATGAAGCGGTCCGGGCGGGGCCCACGACCGAGCCGTGCCCCGTCTCAATCGCTTTTTCAACGAGAGCGCCATGACGACAGAAATCCAAGTGACAAAAGTAAAGGAACATGCGAAGGGGCCGCCTCTCTTCAACGTTCGCGCCTACACGATCGCGAGGCGGATCGAATTCCCTACTGAAATTCAGGAACTTGGTTCCCCGTTTCTCGACGAAGCGGCCGTTTTGTGCTCCAGGCTGGATTTGGCGGAGCAACTGGCGGATTCGCTCCGCCTTCGGTTGGCCCCGCAAGCCCACGCTCCTTAGCGCAAACTAAGTGCGGGAAGCTCGCCGGACTTCGCGGCGCGATGGGACCGAGGCGACCTTAGGTAGTTTCCGAGTCTGCCGGTCGAGCAGACCGCCAGCTATCGCAAGCTGCGATGTGGCCGTTCTTCGTAGCGCGCGTTTGACGCGCGGCGCTGCGTCGGCGGCGGGCCAAGCCTGAGCGCCGCTCATTGCGCTTTTATTGCCGGAGGTCGAGTTTGCCAAAAGCCGAAGCCGCGAACGCAGCCGTCGGGGCCTCGCGCCAATGGCGCGCATTTTCGAGCGCCCCTTCGCCCTGGGACGACGAAAAGCCCATTCGCGAGGAATTGTTCGGCGTCGAGCGATTGCAGGCGCACGCGCGCAGCCTCGCCCTCGCGCAGAAAGTCGCTGACAAGCCGAGCCGGGGACGGCCTTTGGCGGGACGACTCGCCAACAACGGCGCGGTGCTGCTGGCGGCGTATAGGTCTATTGTCGGAGCGACTGACGCCGGACAGCCGGTCACGCCGGCGGCGGAGTGGCTGATCGACAACTATCATCTCGTGGAGAAGCAACTGCGCCAGATCGGCGCGGATCTGCCGCCGGGTTACTATCGCCAGCTTCCGAAGCTCGTTTCGGGACCGTTTGCCGGTTATCCGCGCGCGTTCGGCATCGCCTGGGCCTATGTCGCGCATACCGACAGTTGCTTTGATATCGAGATCTTTGTCGCCTACATAAAAGCCTATCAGGAGATCCAGCCGCTGACGATCGGCGAGTTGTGGGCCGCCTCGATCACGCTGCAAATCGTCCTGATCGAGAATTTGCGGCGGCTCGCCAAACAAATCACGACCAGCCGCTCGGTGCGCCGCGAAGCCGATGGACTCGCCGACAGGCTGCTCGGCGCGGGTGGGCGCGCGCCCGAGGCGCCTTCGACCGTCCTTTCCGGACGTCTTAAGGGACCGCTGCCGGACGCCTTCGCCGTGCAACTCGTGCATCGGTTGCGCGACCAGGACCCGAGATTCACGCCCGCGCTTGCTTGGCTTGACGAGCGTCTCGCCAAACAGGGCATGGCCGCCGATACAGTCGTGCGCGACGTTCATCGCAGCCAGGGCGCCGCCAACGTCACCGTGCGCAACATCATCACCAGCCTTCGCGTCATCGCCGAGGTGGATTGGAAGGAGATTTTCGAGCGCTTTTGCTTCGTCGACGCTGAGCTCGCTAAAAGCGGCCGTTTTGCGGAAATGGATTTCGCGACCCGTACGCTCTATCGCAGCGCCGTCGAGGAGTTGGCGCGCGGCTCCGTTCACTGCGAACTCGACGTCGCGCGTCTGGCGGTCGCGGCCGCGGCCGCGCCGCATCCCGAGCTTCCGATGACCGAGCGATCCCGACGCTCGGACGCCGGTTATTTCCTTGTGGCCGGGGGAAGGCGCGACTTCGAGGCGTCCATCGGCTTTCGTAAGTTCCGAATATGGCCCGCGCGCGTTACGGCGATCATGAAATTCAACGCCTACTCCGCTGCGATATCGGCGGTGTCGCTGATGCTGATCGGCGCCGCCGCGTGGATCCTGGCGGCGGCGGGAGAGGGCGGCGTCGAAATCTGCTTGCTGGCCGCGTTGGGCGCGATGTCGGCGATCGACGTCGCCGTAGCTCTCGTCAATCGCTTCGTCACGCTCTTCGTTCGCGCGGTAGCGCTGCCGGGACTGGCGTTGCTGGACGGCGTGCCGGCAGACTCGCGCACGATTGTCGTCATGCCGACGATGCTGACGCACGAGAATGAGATCGCAGAGCTGGTGGAGCGTCTCGAAATCCATCACCTCGCAAGCGCCGAGGGCGACCTGCATTTCGCGCTGCTGTCGGATTGGACCGACGCCGACGCCGAGAGCCTTGAGGGCGACGCCGCGTTGTTGGCCTTTGCGCAGGCTGGCATTGATCGGCTCAACGAGCGTTACGGTCCCGCGCCGGCCGGACCTCGCTTCCTGCTGCTGCATCGCCGTCGGATTTGGAGCGATAGCGAGCGACGCTGGATCGGCTGGGAACGCAAGCGCGGCAAGCTGCACGAGTTGAACCAGCTGTTGCGCGGCGCGACGGACACCACATTCTTCGACGCGCACAAACCGCAGGCGCTTCCCGAAAACGTCAAATATGTCTTGACGCTCGATTCCGACACGCGGCTGCCGCGCGAGGCGGTGCGGCGGCTGATCGGCAAGATCGCCCATCCGCTCAATCGGCCGCGCTTCGATCGCGACCGCGGCGTGGTGGTCGAGGGCTACGGCGTGTTGCAACCCAGAGTGACGCCGTCGTTGCCTAAGGGCGGCGAGGGCTCGCTGTTTCAACGCGTGTTCTCCAGCTCCAGTGGCATAGATCCCTATTCTTCCGCCGTTTCCGACGTCTATCAGGACATGTTCGGCGAGGGCTCCTACGCGGGCAAAGGTATCTACGATATCGACACGTTCGAGGCGGCGCTGGCGGGCCGCGCGCCTGACGCGACGCTGCTGAGCCACGACCTTTTCGAAGGGACTTTCGCCCGTGCGGGCTTTGCCTCCGACGTCGAAGTTGTCGAGGAGTTCCCGACCCGCTACGACGTGAGCGCCTCGCGCCATCAACGCTGGGCGCGCGGCGATTGGCAGTTGCTGCCGTGGATTCTAGGTTTCGCCGGGAAGGGCGCGGACAGGGGTCGAGCCCGCGACGCGCTTCCGCGCATCGGCCGCTGGAAGATGATCGACAATCTTCGGCGCACCCTTACGGCGCCGACCGCCGTGCTCGCGCTTGTAGTCGGCTGGACATTGCCTTTTCCCTCCGCGCTTGCCTGGACGGCGCTCGTGTTCGCGACAATCGTTGTTCCCAATCTGATTCCTGTGATTTCGGTGCTTCCGTCTCGGCGGCCTGGCGTTTCGATATCCAGCCATGCCCGCACGCTCGGCGCGGACTTTCGGTTGGCCGTGACGTTGTCGGCGCTGAATGTCGCCTTTCTCGCCGACCAGGCCTGGATGCTGAGCGACGCCATCGCGCGGACGCTGTGGCGTTTGTTCGTCAGTCGCCGTCATTTGCTTGAGTGGACGCCGGCGGCGCGCGCGACAGCCGGCAAGCGACTTGATCTCGCCGGCTTCGCGTTGCACATGATTGGCGGGCTAGGCGTCGCAGCTGTGGCCCTGTTCGTCTCGATCGTGTTCGGGCGCGGGGGCTGGATCGTTGCGGCTCCCGTCGTCGTCCTTTGGCTCGCTTCCCCGGCGATAGCGCGGTGGATCAGCCTGCCGCCGGCGCCCGAAAGGCGGGCCGCGATCTCCAAAGCCGAGACCCGCGCCCTTCGCCGCACGGCGCGGCGGACATGGCGCTATTTCGAAACCTTCGTGACGCCGGCCGACAATTGGCTGCCGCCGGACAATTTCCAGGAAGACCCCGCGCCCGTTGTCGCGCATAGGACGTCACCGACTAACATCGGTCTCTATCTGCTCTGCGTCGTCGCCGCACGGGATTTCGGTTGGATCGGGGCGGCACGGGCGATTGAGCGTTTGGAGGCGACGCGCGCGACAATGGCGCGGATGGCGCGCTTTCGCGGCCATTTCTTTAATTGGTACGATACTCGGGACTTGCATGTTCTGACGCCTGCCTATGTGTCCACTGTCGATAGCGGCAATCTCGCCGGCCATTTGATCGCGCTCGCAAACGCGTGCTGCGAATGGCGCGGTTCGTTGCCAGATACGACGTCGCGGCGGGCTGGCGTCGGCGACATGATCATGCTGCTTTCTGAGGAAGCGGCTCGGTTGCGAGCCGGTTTGAGAACCCAGACGGTGACGCCGCGACAGCTTGAGGATGCGCTGGCCGCGATCTCCAAGACGCTGGCGCAAACGCCGCTCGACGATACGACGACGCCGGTCAAGTGGGCGCAACTGGCGAAAGAGTGCGCCGATGTCGTCGACATCGCGAACGCCATTGCACTGGAGAGCCGAGACCAACCGGATTCGGACCTCATCTATTGGTCGCGTGCGATTGAGACGGCGATCGCTGAGCACCGCGAGGATCTCGCCTCCTCAGACGCAGAACTCGCAGGCCGTCGCCTACGCTTGGCCGCGCTGGAGGACGCCTTCCGAGCGATGGCGATGGAGATGGAGTTCGGATTCCTGTTCGACTCCCAGCGCCAATTGCTATCGATCGGCTATTCGAATCCCGATTCCGCGCTCGATTCCAATTGCTACGATCTGCTGGCGTCGGAGGCGCGGCTGGCGAGCTTCTTCGCAATCGCAAAAGGCGACGTGCCGGCCCGACACTGGTTCCGGCTCGGCCGCACGGCGACGCCGGCGGCGCGCGGCTCGGCGTTGATCTCCTGGTCCGGTTCGATGTTCGAATATCTGATGCCGCCGCTGGTGATGCGAGCGCCGTCCGGCAGCCTGCTTGATGAGACGGACCGCTTGATCGTGCGGCGTCAGATTGAGTATGGGGACATGCGCGGACTGCCCTGGGGCGTCTCGGAATCCGCGTACAACGCGCGCGATCTCGATTTCACCTATCAATATTCCAACTTCGGCGTGCCGGGTCTCGGTTTGAAGCGCGGATTGGGCGAAAGCAGCGTCGTCGCGCCCTACGCGACGGGTCTGGCGACCATGGTCAATCCCTCGGCCGCCACGGCGAATTATGAGCGTCTGGCGGGTATGGGCGCCGAAGGGCGCCACGGCTTCTTCGAGGCTGTGGATTTCACGCCGACCCGGGTGCAGGAGGGCGAAACCTCAGCGATTGTTCGCGCCTTCATGGCGCATCATCAGGGCATGACAATCGTCGCCATCGCCAACGCGCTGTTCGAAGGTGTGATGCGCGAACGATTTCACGCCGAGCCTATGGTGCAAGCCACCGAGTTGTTGTTGCAGGAGCGCGTTCCCCGCGAGGTCGCTTCGGTGCGCCCCTGGGAACCGGAGATCAAGTCCTTGGCGCGGTCCGCCGAGGCCGATCCCTCGGGCGGTCGCAAGATCGGAACACCGCATTCTTCCATTCCGTCAACCTTGCTGCTCTCAAACGGCCGTTACGCCGTTATGCTGACTGCCGCCGGCTCCGGCTACAGCCATTGGGGGGACATCGCGATCACGCGTTGGCGTGAGGACGCGACGCGAGACGATAGCGGCTTCTACATATTTTTACGCGACCTGCGAAGCGACGCTGTCTGGTCCGCGGGCTTTCAGCCCACTGGCGCGGAGCCCGACGCCTATTCCGTGCTTTTCAACGAGGACCGCGCGGAGTTCAGGCGACGCGACGGAAGCCTTACGACTACGCTCGACGTGCTGGTTTCGGCCGAGGACGACGCGGAGGTGCGCCGGGTCACAGTCACCAACGCAGGCGCTCGCTCCCGCGAGATCGAGATCACCTCCTACGTCGAATTGGCGTTGGGGTCCCAGAATGCCGACGTCGCGCATCCCGCTTTCGCCAAGTTGTTCGTTGAAACAGAGTTTCTCGCCGACGTCGGCGTCCTTCTCGCCACGCGACGAAAGCGGAGCCCGACGGAGCCGGAGATCTGGGCCGCCCACCTCAGCGTCGCCGATAACGAAGCGTCAAGCAAGCCGGAATACGAAACCGACCGGGCGAGCTTTTTGGGGCGCGGCCAAACCATTGGCGCGCCGATCGCGATGCTCGATCGGCGGCCCTTGTCGAACACGGTCGGCGCCGTGCTCGACCCCGTCTTCGCATTGCGTCGCCGTGTCACTGTCGCGCCCGGCGCCAGCGTCCGCGTCGCGTTCTGGACACTTGCAGCGGGCTCGCGTTCCGAGTTGCTCAACCACATAGACAAGCTCCGCGACGTCGGGGCTTATGATCGCGCAACGACGCTCGCCTGGACGCAGGCGCAGGTGCAGCAGCATCATCTCAGCGTTAAGCCGGGCGAGGCCGCCCTGTTTCAGCGGCTCGCCAGCCACGTTATCTATGCGAGCGCGTCGCTGCGCCCGTCCTCGGAGACGATCCGGGGAGGCGCCGGACCGCAGTCCGGGCTTTGGGCGCAGGGCATATCGGGCGACTTGCCGATTGTGCTCGTGCGGATCGGCGAGATCGAGAACATAGCCGTCGTCAAACAAATGTTGCGGGCGCATGAATATTGTTTGATGAAGCAGCTGGCGGTCGATCTCGTCATACTTAATGAGCGCCGCTCCTCCTACGTTCAGGACCTTCAGGTCGCGCTGGAGACCCTGGCTCGCGCCAGTCAGTCGCGCCCGATTCCCGGCGGCGAACGACGCGGTCGCGTCTATGTTCTGCGCGCGGATCTGATCGAAGTCTCTCTGCGGTCGCTGCTCATCTCTTCCGCAAGGGTCGTGATCTCAGCGCAGCACGGTAGCCTGTCGGAGCAACTCGATCGCGCCATCGATCTGCGTCCGCTGGTCCGACCCGCCGCCAAATTCAAGCTCGCCTCGTTGAATCGCGGAAGTCCGCCGGCAACGCCGGATCTGGAATTTTTCAACGGCCTCGGCGGGTTCGGCTCCGGCGGCAAGGAATATGTAACCCGGCTCGGGCCTGGCCAATCGACGCCGGCGCCTTGGATTAACGTGATCGCCAACGCGGACTTTGGCTTTCAGGTTGCGACCGAGGGCAGCGGCTATACCTGGTCCAGCAATAGCCGCGAAAACCAGCTGACGCCTTGGTCCAACGATCCCGTCGCCGATCCCCCTGGTGAGGCATTCTATTTGCGGGATCAGGTCACCGGCGAGGTCTGGAGCCCGACGGCGCTGCCGATCCGCGATCCCCACGCGACCTATTTCGCACGCCACGGGCGAGGCTATAGCCGCTTTGAACACACGGCGAATGGCGTCGCGGCCGACCTTGTCCAGTTCGTCCCGTTGGAGGGATCGATCAAGATATCCCGCCTAAGACTCACAAACATATCTGGCCGCGCCCGCGTCATCGCGGTAACCGCCTATGTCGAATGGGTTTTGGCTGCATCGCGATCCGCCTCGCTCGCCTTCGTGGAAACTGAGATGGATCCGGAGACGGGCGCGATCTTCGCGCACAACCCCTGGAATATGGCGTTCGGGTCGCGCGCAGCCTTCCTCGACATGCGCGGCGCTCAGACCGATTGGACCGGAGACCGGCGCGAATTCATCGGCCGCAACGGCGCTTTGGCGAGGCCAGTGGCCGTGTTGAGCGGGGCGGCGTTGTCGAAGACAGTCGGTGCGGGTCTCGATCCCTGCGCTGCGCTGCGAACACAGGTCGAACTGCCGATCGGGCGCGCCGTCGAGATCGTGGTGTTCCTCGGCGACGCGGCGACGCGCGAGGAAGCGCGCGCGACGATCCGAAGCTGGCGGTCGGCCGATCTCGACTCCGTCGAGGCTGGTATCGCCGCCTTCTGGGGCAAGACCCTGGGAGCGCTCGAAGTCAGGACGCCCGATCGGTCGATGGATCTGATGCTAAATGGTTGGTTGCTCTACCAGACGCTGGCCTGCCGCGTCTGGGCGCGCTCGGCCTTCTACCAGGCCAGCGGGGCCTATGGTTTCCGCGATCAGTTGCAGGATGGCATGGCGCTCGTCGCCGCGCGGCCCGACCTGACGCGCGAGCATCTCCTGAGGGCGGCTGGGCGGCAATTCGTCGAGGGCGATGTGCAGCATTGGTGGCTGCCGCATTCCGGTCAGGGCGTGCGCACGCGAATATCGGACGATCGCCCCTGGCTCGCCTTCGCGGTCGCGCATTATGTCAAGGCGATCCGCGACACCGGGGTGCTCGATGAGCCCATCGCCTTCCTCGAAGGGCCGTTGTTGGCGTCGGCGGAAGCGGACAATTTCTTCCTGCCGAGAGCATCCACGACAAGCGCCACCCTTTTCGAACACTGCGCGCGAGCGCTCGATGCAAGCCTTGCGCTTGGCCGGCACGGCTTACCGCTGATGGGAACCGGCGATTGGAACGACGGCATGAACAGGGTCGGAGAGAAGGGCGAGGGCGAGAGCGTCTGGCTCGGCTGGTTCCTCTATGCGACGCTGACCGCGTTCGCGCCGCTTGCGCTGGCTCGCGGGGAAACCGAGCGCGCCGGCAGATGGATTCTCCATGCCGACGCCTTAAAGGTTGCGCTGGAGCGCGAGGCGTGGGACGGCGATTGGTACGTGAGGGCCTATTTCGATGACGGAACTGCTCTGGGCGCTACCGCCGCCGACGAGTGCCGGATCGACTCCATCGCGCAGTCGTGGGCGGTTCTTTCCGGCGCCGCGCAGCCGGCGCGGGCGGCGCAGGCGATGTCGGCGCTCGATCGCGAGCTGATCCGGCGCGACGAGGGCCTAGCGTTGCTGTTCGCGCCGCCGTTCGATTGTACGCCGCACGATCCTGGATACGTCAAGGGCTATCCCACGGGCGTGCGCGAAAACGGCGGGCAATACACCCATGCAGCGGCGTGGTCGGTGCTGGCCTTCGCCGCGCTCGGACAGGGCGACAGGGCCGCGGAGCTATTCGCGATGCTGAACCCGATCAACCATGCGCGCACTCGCGCCGATGCGCTTCGCTATAAAGTGGAGCCCTATGTCGTCTGCGCCGATATCTATTCCATGCCGCCGCACATCGGGCGCGGCGGCTGGACTTGGTATACGGGTTCTGCGGGATGGCTGCAACGGGCGGGCGTCGAGGGCGTGCTGGGCCTCAAGATCCGCAGCGCGATGCTGCGGGTTGATCCCTGCATTCCCAAAGCCTGGAGTCACTTCGACGCGAAACTCGCCTACAAATCGTCGACCTACGCCGTGCGCGTGGAAAATCCTAACGGCGTCAACCGGGGCGTTATCTTCGCGGCCGTGGACGGCGTCGAACTCACGGAACGTCCCGTCAGTGTGCCCCTGATGGACGACGGGAAACGTCATGAGGTTCTTGCGCAGTTGGGCTGATGCGCAACTGAGCGGTGCGTGGGGATGCACGAAGCTCGGCGCCGTGAGTAGATTCCGGGGCTGCCGCCGGGGCGCATCCTCGGGCAGAACATTATTCGGAGCGCTCTTTGCGCCCGCGAGAGCGGAGAAGCCACGCCATGTCCAACGAAAACCTTCTCGTCATTCTTGCTGTGGGGTTGGTCGCCGGCTGGCTCGCTGGCCAGATCATGCGCGGCGCCGGCTATGGGCTCTTCGGGGATCTCATTATTGGCGTCATCGGCGCCTATATCGGGGAGTGGCTGCTGCCGCGGTTGGGGATCCTGCTTGGCGCGGGACTTGTCGCCGCGGTCCTCGACGCGACGATTGGAGCGCTGTTGCTCCTCCTCGTTCTTCGTCTTCTCCTGGGGCGGAGGCGCTGGGGCGGCGGCTGGGGACGACGGTGGGGATTGCCTTGGTGAACGAGAGAGAGCCCTTCGATGCGCGCGCTGATCGGTTTGATAGTGATCGTTTACTTCGTCGGCGTTGGAGTGGTGCTCGCCCCCACTTTCAGCGGCAGGTGGGCCACGGGCACGGCGTCGGAACTTTTCGCAAACGTCGTTCAAGCGCTGCCCGGTGCGCTGGCTTGGCCCGCCAGCGTGTATCGCAACCTGACCGGCCGGGGCGACGCGCCCACTAGCGCGCCCCAAATAAAGAACCCGTAATGCGCCGCGGCGCAGTCCACGCTATTCGCGCCGCGCGTCCGCTGTGCTTCTCTCGGGCGCGCCCGAGGCGGACGAGGCGAAGTCGCTTGTCAGCCCATTAGGTCCGCGCCGCTCGGCCAGCTGCGTCGCAAGCATCATGCCGACCGCGAGGACGAGCAAGGCCGCGACGGGCCAGGACTTTTTGAACCTGGTCACAACCGCAGCGCCATGCGCCCAATCCACGTCCCGAGCCGCTTGTGGCAAGAGTCCGATCCATCGTTTGACCGCGGCGGGCGCCGGGGCGTTGAGTGTCGGATTTGGCAACGCGGACAGCAAAGAAGTCAGTCGCTCCGTCGCCGCCGGCGCGGGCGGCCGGCTGAGCTTCGCCGCCTCGAACCAGGGATCGAGGTCGAGCCGCGCAAGCGCCGACAGCATGGTGAGCAGCATCCCGCTCGGCTCCTCGCCGATCGCTGCGAACAGAAACGGATCGAAGGAATGATCTTGAAAGAAGGGAGAAAGCGCGGAGACCATGGCGAGCACCAGTTCAATAGGTTCGAAAGTTGAGCCTTCGTCGATCACGGCGATCAAAGAGCATGGCGTCGCCATTTCGAACTCGGTAAAATGCTTAGGAAAGCAGTCGCTACAAGGATAGGATCGGAACCTACGCGACCCGTGCCTTCTCAGTCGCATGCCGTCGGAGATTTCACGAAGGCCGCTCAATGGTGTGGCGTCCCTTCGTCGGACCGTTGGCCGCCTATTTGACCAGCGCCTTGCGGAACGCAGGCAGTTCGGCCTCACGCCCCGCGCTTGTCTTCGGGTAGCTGATGTCGAGCGCCTCCAAAGTATCGACGAGGATCTGCGAGACGATCAGGCGGGCGTTCTCCTTGTCGTCCCCCGGCGCGACGTACCAGGGCGCATCGCTGGTGCTGGTCTCGCCGAGACACTCAGCGTAAGCCCGCGCGTAGTCGTCCCAGAATTCGCGCTCCTTCGAATCCGCGTTGCTGAATTTCCAGTTCTTCTCGGCGTTGTCGATGCGGTCGAGAGATCGCTTGCGCTGCTCGTCCTTCGACCGGTGCAGGAAGATCTTGACGACGCGGGTTCCATTGACGCCGAGATGCCGTACAAAATCGTCGATCGAGCGATAGCGCTCGCGCCAGATCTTCTTGTCGCGCCGCGGCGGGTCGGGAATGGCCTCCCGCTCCAGGATGTCCTTGTGAACGCGAACGACGAGCACTTCCTCGTAATAGGATCGGTTGAAGATTGCGATCCGCCCGCGCGGGCGGGTCGCGCGTGGTTCGCCAGAGAAGGTCGTGCTCTTGCTCCGAGTCGGTCGGTTGTTTGAAGCTGTAGACGCGGCATGCCTGAGGATTGACGCCCGACATCACGTGACGGGTCGCGCCGCCCTCGCCGGCTGCGTCCGTCGCCTGAAGGATCAGCAGCACGGCGTGCCGATTGGACGCCCAGTGGAGTTGTTGCAAGGCTCCGAGCTTGGCGACATGCTCCTCCAGCAGAGTCTTGTACTGGTCCTTCGATTTGTAGATCGGATCGACCTGAGTCGGCCATTTTTCCAAATTGACCTTGTCGTCTTCGCGGACGCGAAAATCTTTGACGTCGATTTTCATGGCGTTCCCTTCGGCGGCCGGGGCCGCGGATGTTCGCTTCGACTATTCGGCGGCGCGAGGCTTCGCGGCCGCCGGCTCGTGCGTCGCCGCTTGAGATTCGGCTTGCCGCTTCGGCGCGGCCGGCTTCGTGGCGTCCAAATAGCGATAGGCGAGGAGCTTGATCGGGTCGGTGATGAGGAACCAGACCAGGGCGTAACCCCAGACCAACGCCGCCCAGGCCCACCACAGCGGCGTCACCAGGAACCCGAACAGGCAGATGCAGGTCGCTATGACCTGCGTGCCGAGGACCGCGATCAGCAGGATTCGCGCCGGCCTGACTGTCCACCAGGCGCCGCGCGTACGAGTCTGGAAGATCGTGAGGTGGCCGGCGACGGACAGCAACAGATACATCATGGTCTGGAGTTGCGGACGGTCGATGTGGAACACATGGTCGCCGAGATAGAACAGGCCAAAGGCGGCGATCGGGCCGACGAGGCCGAGCACCGTCGCGATCGTCAGAACCATGCGCATGTCCCAGGATTCCGGCTGATTGCGGGCGCGCACGTTGTCATAGGCGATCGACAGGATCGCGGCGTCGTTGAGCAAGGCCAGCATCACGATCATGATGGCGGTGACGGGAAAGAAGTCGAACGCGACGATCGCCAGCGTCATGAACAGGAGCACGCGCAGCGTCTCCGCGATGCGGTACATCGCGTAGCTGTTCATGCGCACGAAGATTTCGCGGCTTTCCTTGATCGCGTCGATGATCACCGACAGGCCCGGCGCCACCAGAACGATGGCGGCCGCCGCCCGCGCGGCGTCGGTCGCACCCGAGACGGCGAAGCCGCAATCAGCTTTCTTGAGCGCGGGCGCGTCGTTGACGCCGTCGCCAGTCATGCCGACGATGTGGTCGTGCTTCTGCATGACATCGACGATGTGGTATTTGTGCTCCGGGAACACCTGGGCGAAGCCGTCGGCGTTCTCGATTTGCTTGGCGGCCTCGGCCGTTTCCTCCTTCTTGGAATCGCCGAGTTCGCCGCCGTCCAGAATGTTGGAGCCCATGCCAAGGGTCTTGGCCATCTCGCGGGCGATCGCCAGCGCGTCGCCGGTCACCATCTTGATCTTCACGCCCATCTGGGCCGCGGTTGCGATGGTATCTTTCGCGTCCACGCGCGGAGGGTCGAAGAGGGGCAGTACGCCCAGCAGGCGCCAATTCCCATCATCATCCGCCCGCGCAACGCCGAGCGCGCGAAAGCCGCGAGCGGCGAAGTCGTTCACCGCCGTGTCGAGCGCGTTCTTTGAAGCAACGTCAGCCGACAGCGCTGAAATGACCTGCGGCGCGCCCTTGGTCACCTTGAAGGTCTTGCCGTCTTTCCTGCTTTTGACCGTCGCCTCGGTGCGCTTGTGCACGGGATCGAACGGCATAAAGTGGGTGACTTCATAAGGCGTCAGTGTTTGTTTGTCCGTCAGGCCGCCGAGCACCGCCAGATCGATGGTGTCGTCGTTCCCGTCGCGAGACGCGAGGGCGCCGGCCAGAGTGAGATCGTCGGGCGCGACGCCGTCCAGGCAGAAAGGCTCGCCCAACGTCAGCTTGTTCTGCGTCAGCGTTCCGGTTTTGTCGGCGCAGAGCACGTCGACGCCGGCAAGCTCCTCGATCGCAACAAGCTTGCTGACGATCGCCTGTTTCTTGGCGAGTTTGCGGGCGCCCACCGCCATCGTCACCGACAACACCGTGGGCATTGCGACGGGGATCGCCGCGACTGTAAGAACCAGCGCGAATTGCAGCGTGGTGAGGATCGCCTCGCCGCGATAGATCGACAACGCTAGGATGACGGCGACCATGACCAGGGCGAGGACGATCAGATAGTCGCCGATCTTCAGCACGGCCTTCTGGAAATGGCTGACGGTGACCGCCGTCTCCACCAGCTCCGCCGTTTTGCCGAAATAGGTCTTGGCCCCTGTCGCATAGACAAGCGCGTCGATCTCGCCGCGCCGCATGATCGAGCCCGAGAAGACCGCGTCGCCGGACTTGCGCGCGGTGGGCAACGATTCCCCAGTCAGCGCGGATTGATCGACCGAGATTTCGTCGCCCGCCAGCAACCGCGCGTCGGCGGGAACGATGTCGCCCAGACGCAGGCGAACCACGTCGCCGGGCACGAGATCCTTTGCGGGTGGCGTGACCCATTTTCCGCTGCGCTTGACGCGCGCCTTTATGGCCAGCCGCGCCTTCAGCGCTTCAATGGCGTCGCCAGCCTGGCGCTCCTCCCAGAAGCCGATGACCGCGTTGGCGAACAGCAAGATGAGGATGATGAAGAAGTCGGGCCAGTGGCGCACGACGCCGGAGAGCACCACCGCGACTTCGATCATCCAGGGAATCGGGCCCCAGAAGTAGCCCAGGAATTTGAGGAGAGCGTTGGTCTCTTTCTCCGCGATCTCGTTGGGGCCGTATTGCGCGAGGCGCGTCTTCGCCTCCTCCTCGCTGAGCCCGTCGGCGGACGAGCCGAGCCGCTTCTCGACGTCAAACATCGGCGTCGTCTGGAGGTCGCCTTTGGCGATGGGTTTCGCCTTGGCCGCCCGGGTAGGATCGATTTGGGTCGCCATTGCGCAAGCTCCTCGTCAGGCCGCGTGTTCCGGTCGCGCAGCGCATTCACGACCGAGCGCGGCTTGCCCTGTCAGATAGTTGAATGGACCCCCTTCGCAACAATTGGACAGACTCGGAAACTACGCATGCGCATCCAGCGCGCAATTTATGGCTCCTCGCTGAATCGTGTGAACAAGGGGCGAGATTCGGTTATTCCCCGGTTCGTTCCTGGGTGTGCTGCGGTATCGGAAGGGGATGCGAGACACCGATCTTTTCCAGTTGGCCTTGGGTCTGACGTCGCCTTGGTGGGTGATGCGAGCCGAGTTCTCGGTCGAGCAGGGTCGGCTTGATCTGCACGTGAACTTTCCATCCGGGTGTCGGCTCGTCTGTGCGAAATGCGGACGCGAAGGTTGCGGGGTCCACGACACGAAGGAGGAGACATGGCGGCATCTCGACTTCTTCCAGCATCATGCATTCTTGCACGCGCGCACGCCGCGGGTGACATGCCCGACATGTGGCGTTCACAAGGTCGCGGTTCCCTGGGCTCGCGCGGGATCGGGCTTCACGCTTCTGTTTGAAGCCATTGTTCTGGCGCTGGCCAAGGCGATGCCGATAGCCAACATCGCCGAGCGGATGGGTGAGCACGATACGCGGCTGTGGCGCATTCTCGACCACTAGGTATGGGAGGCGATCGAGAAACAGGACTTGTCCGAGTTGCGGCAGATCGCGGCGGATGAAACCTCGGCGCGGCGCGGCCACGATTATATCAGCCTGTTCATCGATATGGTCAGCCGCAAGGTCGTCTATGTCGCTGACGGCAAGGATGCTGGAACGGTGAAGGAATTGGCGGGTTTTCTGGTCTCGCACGGCGGCGACAGCGAAGCGATCAGTGACGCGAGCATCGACTTGGGGGCGGCGTTCGAGGCCGGGATCAAAGACAACTTCGTCAACTCCGAGATCACGTTCGACAAGTTCCACGTCATCAAACTCGCCAACGAGGCGGTGGATCAAGTCCGCCGTGAGGATGCGAGGAACAACTATCAGATCAGGGGCCGGCGCTACGTCGTCCTGAAAGACGTCGGGTACCGTACGATCGAAGAGGTCGGGTACCCTACGATCGAAGAGAAAGAAGCGCTGTCACGGTTGGAGGCGCAGAACCTGGACACGACCCAGGCGATGCAGATTCGCATGAACTTGCAGCACCTGTTTACGTTTGGCGCCAAATCGGCCCGGCGCTTTCTCGACCGCTGGAACGCCTGGGTTCAGGTCTGCGATCTGGCGCCGATGAACCGGCTGGCCAAGACGATCATGGGTAAGGCGGAAGGCATTTTGCGATCCATCGACACCGGCCTTTCCAACGGCGTTCTGGAGGCGATCAACGGCAACGTCCAGGCCGCCAAGCGCAAGGCCAAAGGCTATCGCACCAAGCGAAACCTCAAGACCATTGTCTATCTCATCGCAGGCGATGTTCTGGCCAATTCCGCGCTATGAACATGTGGTCACCCACGCGGAATGGCGACGTGCCAAATTTATGCGGCGACTTGCAAGCAATATCTGGACGTCTCAATGCGGACACGCTCTCTTAAGCGGAGCGCGGTTGTGAAATCTAACGGAGCCGCCATGTCAAAATCATCGCCTCCGCCCCGACGCGGAGCTTCAACCAAGGCTGGGTTGCCGGCGCTCTCGGGCATGTTCGCGCTCGGAGGTCGCCCACGCCTGGCCGCGTCTCGACGACGCGGTTGGCTCGGATCGCGAGCCGGTCGCCCTGTTCACGGGTGAGGCCGTACATGCCTATCTCGGCCGTCTTCCCGAAGCCGTCATCGAGGCGATGCTGAACGAACTGGACGGCGAACTCGGCGCGGCGCTTGCCCAGGAACGCATCTACTTCGCCTTCGAAGAGCCGACTTGGGTTCTCGACGCTGGAGAGCGCCCGCGCCTGATTAAGTATTTTCCGGGGGCTACCGTCGCTCCGCTCTTCGCGGCCAGATCGTCGCGCCGCCCCGGCCGCTTTGGCTGAAGACGCCGAGCGGAGCCAACATGGAGGGCGCCAAGATGGACGAGAAAGCCTGCGCCTTTGCGCAGTGGCCATTCGACTGGGCTCAGCGGACCGATCCGGCGGCGTCGTGAAGGAGAACCGCCATGGTCCTGCGCCGCCCCAGAGGCGCGATTGGCGGCGCGTGCATCATTCGCCGTGGTTCTGGGTCGGGGTGGCGATGTTCATGGGGGCGATACTGACCTACGTCTTCTCAGAAGACCTCTCTCTGCGGCCTCGAGGGCATGCATGTTTTGAGACAGTCCGGGTCGCGCCCTCTCGCTCGACGCGGAGAACGGCGGCGCGGCTCTGGGATAGTCCGACAGCTCGCGCGCTCTCGCGACGCCTTGGCCGCGCCGACCGTCAACAGGGGCGCACAGTAGTCGAGCCTGCGTAGTTTCCGTCTGTTCCTTCCCCGCCAATGTCGACTAACAAAATTCAACAGATCCCCCGGCTTTGCCGGGGTGGCCGTAGAAGTTTGACTTTTACGGGGGTCCACCGTGATTTTTTCCGTCGTGAGCCGCCAAGCACACGAAGGGTCAAATCACGATGGACGAGTTCGAGAA
>Ga0181519_10001955_pt1 | contig 17842 bp, 12 predicted proteins | sample PEATcosm2014_Bin_26_FD_121102 | JGI IMG/M metagenome (GOLD analysis project Ga0181519, IMG submission 121102) | Peatland microbial communities from MTU Mesocosm Facility, Houghton, MI, USA - PEATcosm2014_Bin02_10_metaG | ecosystem: Environmental > Terrestrial > Soil > Wetlands > Peat | place...
CATGCCGGCCGAGGTCGGCGGCGCCGGCCTCGACACCGTGACCTGGGTGCTCTACGAGAAGGAACTCGGGCGCACCGGCTACGCGCTCCACTACAACTGCGTCGGCCGGCCCTCGAACATCCTGTGTGCCTGCGAGGGCGAGCAGCGCGAGCGCTATCTGTTCCCCTCGGTGCGCGGCGAGCGCGTCGACTGCCTCGCGATGACCGAGCCCGGCGCGGGCTCGGACGTCCGCGGCATGAAGGCGACCGCGGTCGAGAAGGGCGGTGACTTCGTCATCAACGGCGTCAAGCACTTCATCAGCCACGCCGACCACGCCGACTTCGTGATCCTGTTCGTCGCGAGTGGCGAGGAGGAGAGCGCGCGCGGCGCGAAGAAGCTGATCACGGCGTTCCTGGTCGACATGGGCACGCCCGGCTTCGTGGTCCGCCCCGGCTACAAGAACGTCTCGCATCGCGGCTACAACAACTGCATCCTCGAGTTCAACGACTGCCGCGTGCCGAAGTCGGCCGTGCTCGGCGATGTGCACCGTGGCTTCGAGGTCGCGAACTCGTGGCTCGGCGCCACGCGCCTGCAGGTGGCCGCCACCTCGCTCGGGCGCGCCGAGCGCGCGCTCGAGCACGCGACCCAGTGGGCGGTCGAGCGGCGCCAGTTCGGCCAGCAGATCGGCAAGTTCCAGGGCGTGTCCTTCAAGCTGGCCGACATGGCGCTCGAGATCCGCGCGGCGGAGCTGCTGACCCTCGACGCCGCCTGGAAGTTCGACCAGAAGGCCGCGACCGACGCGGACATGGCGATGGCGAAGCTGAAGGCGACCGAGGTGCTCGCGATGGTCGCGGACGAGGCGCTGCAGATCCACGGCGGCATGGGACTCATGTCCGACCTGCCGCTCGAGCGCATCTGGCGCGATGCGCGCATCGAACGCATCTGGGAAGGCACCAGCGAGATCCAGCGGCACATCATCTCGCGCCAGCTGCTGAGGGCGCTCGGCGGTTGACGACGGCGCGGCGGTAGCGCGCTACCCCCCGCTCCAGTAGCATCGGCCGGGGTGGGGGGAGAACCGAGTGCCCGAACTTAAGGCGCTGAGAGCGCCGACTTCGCCGGTGCGGCTGGTGCTGCTGATGGCGGCCTCGCTGTGCATCAACTACATCGATCGCGGCAACCTCGGTACCGCAGGGCCGCTGGTCCAGTCGGATCTGCAGCTGAGCCCGGAGCAGTTCGGCTGGCTCGGCTCGGCGTTCTACTTCACCTACACGCTGATGCAGTTCCCGGCCGGCTGGCTCGCGGATCGCTTCGGCGCCAAGATCGTGCTCGCCATTGGCGCGACGCTGTGGTCGGTGGCGACGCTGCTGACGGGCTTCGCTGCCGGCTTCGTGTCGATCCTGCTGCTGCGCTTCATGCTCGGCATCGGCGAGAGCGCCGGCTTCACCACGACGTCGAAGCTCATTGCCGAGCGCGTGCCCAAGGAACACGTCGGGCTCGCCAACGGTGTGACCGGCTTCGGCTACCTGTTCGGTCCGGCGATCGGCACGCTCGCGGGCGGGTTGCTGATGGCCCGGTTCGGCTGGCGCCCGGTGTTCATGCTGTTCGGTGCGGTCTCGCTGCTCTGGCTCGTGCCCTGGGCGCGCGTGGTCGTACCGGAGGTGACGCTCAAGGACCGCGCCCATGCCGACGCGGACGCGGTGCCGACGGCCGACATCCTCGCCCAGCGCAGCCTCTGGGGCGCGTCGATCGGCCACTTCTGCGGCAACTACAACTTCTACTTCATCCTCTACTGGCTGCCAAGCTACCTCGTGAGCGCGCGCGGCTTCTCGATGGAGAAGATGGCGACCGTCGCCTTCTGGGCATACGCGCTCAACGCGGGAGCCGCGCTCTTCGCCGGCTGGGCCATCGACCGCTGGATCAGGCGCGGGGGCTCGGCGACCTTCGCCCACAAGTTGCCGATGGCGCTCGCGCACCTGCTCGGCATCGGCTGCATGTTCGGCCTCGTGCTGCTGCCCGTGAACGCGGCAATCGCCTGCCTGTACGTCTACGAGGTGGTGCTCGGGTTCTCGTCGCCCGGCTACTTCGCGATCCCGCAGATCCTCGGCGGCCCCGCCGCGGCCGCGCGCTGGGTCGGCATCCAGAACAAGATCGGCAACTCGCCCGGGATCATCGCCCCGGCCCTGACCGGGTGGCTGGTAGGCATGTCCGGCTCCTTCGTCAGCGCCTTCGCGGTCGCTGGCATCGTCAACCTGATCGGCTTCTTCGGCTGGGTCCTGATCCTCGGTCGCGTCGAGCTGGTCGACTGGGCCGGGGTCCGGCGCCGGCGCAGCGGCGCAGCCTGAGCGGCCTCAGCCGCGCATCCGCGCGCCGCCCGGATCGTAGGCGGGCGCGGCGAGCCTCACCGCGCCCCTGCGTTCGCCGATGAGTTCCACCTCGAAGCCGGTGGTCGCCGCGGCCACGTCGTTCGTGACGTAGCCGAGCGCGATCGACTTGCCGACGCCGTGGGCGTAGCCGCCGGAGGTCACCCAGCCGACGACCTTGCCGTCGTGCCAGATCGGCTCGTCGCCGATCGCATCGGCATCGCGCGCCGCGACGTCGAGAGCGATGAGCCGCCGCACGCCACCGCTCTCCTTCTCCTCGAGCGCGGCACGCTTGCCGATGAAGTCGTCCTTCCTGAGGTCGATGAAGCGCCCGAGCCCGGCCTCGTAGGGTCCGTAGATCGGCCGGAACTCACGGGCCCAGGTGCCGAAGCTCTTCTCGAGCCTGAGCGCATTGAGGGCGCGCCCGCCGATGTGCCGCAGGCCGAAGTCACGTCCGGCCCGCACCAGGAGGTCGTAGAGCGCGCGCTGGTAGTCGCTCGTCACCCAGATCTCGTAGCCGAGATCGCCGGTGAAGGACACGCGACCGACGAGCGCCGGGATCATGCCGACGTCGACGCGGCGGAAGCTCATGAAGGGGAACGCGGCGGTTGCGAGGTCCTCCGCGACGAGCCCCTGCAGGAGCTCGCGGGACCTGGGTCCCGCGACCGAGAGCCCGACGTACTCCATCGCGCAGGGCCGGATGCTGACGCCGGAGCCCGGCAGCGTCCGCTCGAACCAGCGCAGGTAGAAGACCTCCGCCGCGTAGGTGCCGATCAGGAAGAAGCGCTCCGGCGCCAGCCGGCACACGGTGAAGTCGCCGATCAGCCGGCCGCGCTCGTTCAGCATCGGCGCGAGCGCCATGCGGCCAGGGGCGGGGATCCGGTTCGCCATCACGCGCGCGAGCCATTCCTCCGCGCCCGGGCCCGTGACTTCGAATTTCCCGTAGTTCGAGATCTCGAGGAGCCCGACCCCCTCGCGCACCGCACGGCACTCCTCGGCGACCGACGGGTGGGCGTTCGAGCGGTGCCAGGTGACCACCTCGCGCGGCTCTGCGCCCTGCGGCGCGAACCACAGCGCGTGCTCGAGGCCGCAGTAGTCGCCGAACACCGCGTTCGCTGCGGCGAGGCGGTCGTAGATCGGCGTCGTCCTGAGCGGACGCGCGGCCGGCAGCTCCTCGTTCGGGAAGCGGATGCGGAAGCGCCGCGAGTAGTTCTCGCGCACCTTGGCATTCGTGTAGGCGAGCGTCGCCCAGTCGCCGTAGCGCGCGACGTCCATGCCCCAGATGTCGGCACCCGGGTCGCCGTTCACCATCCAGCTCGAGAGCGCGAGGCCGACGCCGCCGCCCTGGCTGAAGCCGGCCATGACGCCGCAGGCGACCCAGAAGTTCCTGAGCCCGCGGACCGGTCCGATGAGCGGGTTGCCGTCGGGGGCGAAGGTGAACGGCCCGTTGACGACCTTGCGGATGCCGGCGCTCTCGAGCCGCGGGAAGTGCTGGAAGCCCACCTCGAGCGAGGGGGCGATGCGCTCGAGGTCGTTCGGCAGCAGGTCCTGGCCGAAGTCCCACGGGGTGGTGCGCGGCGCCCAGGGGACGCCCGCGCGCTCGTAGGTGCCCATCAGCATGCCACCACGCTCCTGGCGCATGTAGATTTCGCCCTCGAAGTCGATGCAGTGGAGCTGCTCCTTCTGCCCCTTGAACTCCGGGATGTCCTCGGTGATGAGGTACTGGTGCTCCATCGCGAGGATCGGGAGCTCGAGGCCGACCATGCGCCCGACCTCGCGCGCCCACAGGCCCCCGGCGTTCACCACGTGCTCCGCGTGCACGGTGCCGTGCGTGGTGGCGACGTCCCAGCTGCCGTCGGTGCGCTGCGTGAGGGCCGTGACGCGGGTCTGGCGCACGATCTCGGCGCCGCCGGCCTGGGCGGACTTCGCGTAGGCGTGCGTGACGCCGTACGGGTCGACGTGGCCCTCGATCGGGTCGTACATGGCGCCGAGGAAGTGCTTCTCCTCGAGCAGCGGGAAGAGCTTCTTGGCCTCCGGAACGGACAGCAGCTCGAGTTCCATGCCGAGGTAGCGGCCGCGCGCCTTGGCCATCTTGAGCCAGTCGACCCGCTCGGGGGTGCCGGCCAGCATGATGCCGCCCGTGATGTGCACGCCGCAGGACTGGCCGGAGATCGCCTCGATCTCCTGGTAGAGCTCGATCGTGTACTGCTGGAGCTTGGCGACGTTCGGGTCGCCGTTGACGGTGTGCATGCCGCCCGCCGCGTGCCAGGTCGAGCCCGAGGTGAGCTCGGCGCGCTCGATCAGGAGCACGTCCTTCCAGCCCGCCTTGGTCAGGTGGTAGAGCACGCTCGCGCCCACCACTCCGCCACCGATCACCGCCACCTGCACGTGATTGCGCATGCCTGATTCCAGTTGTCCGCGTTGAGAAATCTCCGCAGGACCGGCGCGGGCCGGGCCCGCGGCCCTGCCGCGCGCGCCGCCCTCAGCTCACGGGCGGCGCACCGCCTTCTGCCGTGCGCCGCGCGACGTAGGCATCGAGCGCCTCGACCACGGCCGGGTCGCGGGCCGGCGGCGTGTAGCGATTGAGCGTTTCCTGCCAGATCACGCTCGCGCGCTCGGTCGCGGTGTGGCTGCCGGCCTCGGTCCACTGGCCGTAGTTGCGCCAGTCGGAGACGAGCGGCGCGTAGAACGCCGAGCGGTAGCGCTCCATCGTGTGCGCGCAGCCGAAGAAGTGCCCGCTCGGGCCGACCTCGGCGACCGCCTCGAGCGCGAGGTCGGCGGGGGTCGCCCCGACCGGCTGGAAGGTCTCCGCGAACATCTGCAGCATCTCGACGTCGAGGATGAACTTCTCGTAGGAGGTCGTGAGGCCGCTCTCGAGCCAGCCGGCGGCGTGCAGGATGAAGTTGCAGCCGCCCATCAGCGCGCCCCACAGGCTCATCTGCGACTCGTAGGCGGCCTGCGCATCGGGCGTATTCGAGGCGGTGGCGTTCGAGGAACGCCACGGAATCCCGAGGTAGCGGGCCAGCTGGCCGGCGCCGAAGGAGGACTTCACGTACTCGGGCGTGCCGAAGGCGGGAGACCCCGACTTCATGTCGACATTCGAGGTGAAGCTGCCGTAGCAGATCGGTGCGCCCGGGCGGACGATCTGCGCGAGCGTGAGGCCGGCCAGGGCCTCGGCGTGCGCGAGCGTCAGGGCGCCCGCCACCGTCACCGGCGCCATGGCGCCGGCGAGCGTGAACGGCGTGATGATCAGCATCTGGCCTTCGGCCGCGAAGTCGAGGATGCCGCCGGCCATCGGGATGTCGAGCTGCAGGGGCGAGTTGGTGTTGATCACCGTGCAGGTGTACGGCCGCGCGCGGAATTCCTCGGGCGTCAGCCCGTAGGCGATGCGCATGAGCTCGAAGTTGTCGTGGATCTGGCCGCTGCCGCGCGAATAGACGAGCGGAATCTTGTCGGTGAGCGTCAGCATCGCGCGCGTCGTCTCGAGGTGCCGTACCTGCACCGGGACGTCCTGCGGCTCGACGCCGCCGCCGAGGACGTGCAGCACCTCGAAGCTCTGCGTGAGCTTCATCAGGTTGCAGAAGTCCTCGAAGGTGCCGGCCCGCCGTCCGCCCCTCGTGTCCATGATGTTCGGTGGCCCGGAGGTCGGTGCGAACACCACCTGGCGGCCGGACATCGGCATGCTGCGCTTCGGGTCCTTCGCGTGGAGCGTGATCTCGCGCGGCGCCGTAGCGATCGATTGCGTCACGAGGCCGCGATCGATGCGCACCATCTGCGTCGCCTCGTCGACGCTCGCGCCGGCGCGGGCGTACACCTGGCGCGCCTCCGGCAGCAGCACCCGCATGCCGTTCTGCTCGAGGATCGTGAGCGCGCCGGCGTGGATCGCGGCCACCTGGTCGTCGGAGAACACCCGCATCGGCTCGAAGGGATTGACGAGGTGCCGGTAGCTGGGCGTGCGGTCGAAGATCGCGTGGCTCGCGTCGGCGGACGACGACCGGCGCCGGCGGCGACCGGCCTGCTCATCGCGTTCTGTCATGCAGTTCTCACTTCGACTGGGAGGATGGGCGTGCCTGGCACGGTCATTCGTTCGACACCGCGAGCCTGACGCGCGCCTCGTCACCTGCCTTGCGCTGGCCGAAGTGCTCGATCAGCCAGGAGCGGAACAGCGCGATGGCGGTGTCGGACAGCGCCTCGGGATCGGTGATCAGGTAGTAGCCGAAGCCGTCGTCGAGCGTCTCGGCGAAGGGCCGCACCAGCCGGCCGGCCTCGATGTCGTCACGAAACAGGTTGAGGTCGACGAGCGCGAGGCCTTCGCCCGACAGCGCGTACTGCACGGCGAGTAGCGCCGTGTCGAACACGAGGCCGCGCTCGTGGCTGACGCCGGCGAGGTTCGTCTGGCGCGCGAACTGGCCCCAGACGTAGTGCCGCGGCAGGTCGGCGATGCGCACGTGGATGAGCTCGTTGTCGCGGATGAAGGTCGCGAGATCCTTGCCGGCGTGCCGCGCCGCGAGGTCGGGATGGCAGAGGATGCCGAGACGCACGGGCCACAGCAGGTCGCTGACCGAGTCGGTGACGGTGGGCTTGGCGTAGACGACCGCGACGTCGACGTCGCTCGGCGGCGGACCGACCCCGTAGGGACTGACGAGGTCTATCTCGATCTCGCTGTTCGAGCGCCGGAACTCGCGCAGGATGGGTACGGCGAGGTGCACGGCGAAGCTCGGCGGCATCTGCACGCGCAGCGTGCGCAGCGTCGGCGCACCGGAGCTCTTGATCTCGTCGAGCGAGTACTCGAGTCGGTCGAAGGACTTGGCGACCGCCGGCAAGAGGTGCTGGCCGGCCTTGGTCAGCACCAGCGAATGCGGCTTCCTCTCGAACAGCTGCACGCCGATCAGCTTCTCGAGCGAGATCACGTGGCGTGAGAGGGCGCTCTGCGAGATGAGGAGCGCGTTCGCGGCACCCGTGAAGCTGCCGTGCTTCGCGACCGCCTCGAACGCCCGCAGGGCGTTGAGTGGCAGCCAGCGCCGGTCGATGCGCACCTTGTCCATTCCTCGATCTCCCCGGGCGCACGATGGCGGCGCCGGTCTGCCATTCTACGACGGGGCCCGCGGCGCCGCGGCGCACCAATTGGGTCCGTTCGGGGCACGCAGCGTGGGGCAAGCCGGCGCGCGCCGCCAATGCCTTTTTACGATGCCCCCGATCGCATTTCTCGGCTTCTACGGATATGGCAACTGTGGAAGTCTGGCGTACTCGATGCGGCGCCGGCTCGGCGGGGCGCGCCGGGCGAATTGCCCCCGGCGGCCGGCGACAGAGCCCCGCCTTCACGGCTGAGCGGCGGAGATTCCATGAGTCAGATCTACATTGCGCGTACTCCCGAGATCATCCAGGGCGCCGGCTGCATCGCAGCGCTCGGCAAGGCGCTCGGCGGGCGGATCCCGGCCGGCGCGCCGGTGCTGCTGGTCGCGGACCCGGGTCTCAAGGCGAGCGGGGCGATCGATGCGGCGAGCGCCTCGCTCGCGGGCGCGCGCTTCGGCGTCGTCCCCTTCACCGACCTCAAGAGCGACCCGACGATGGCGCAGACGGATGCGGCGGTGGCGCTCGCGCGCCGCGAGCGGGTCGCCGCGGTCGTCGCGCTCGGCGGCGGCTCGGCCATGGACCTCGGCAAGTCGGTGGCGGCGATCGTCCCGGGCACGGAGCCGGCCGCGCATTACGGGCTCGCGGCGAACCCGCTGCCGGCCACCCGGCTCGTCGCGGTGTGCATCCCGACGACCGCGGGCACGGGATCGGAGGCGACGCGGGTCACCGTGCTGACCGCCGCCGACGGCTCGAAGGTGTGGTACTGGGGCGACGAGCTGAAGCCGGCACTCATCCTGCTCGACCCGGCGCTGACGACCGGACTGCCCGCGGCGCTGACCGCCGCCACCGGCATCGATGCGCTCGTGCACGCGATCGAAGCCTCGACCAACGCCAACGCCAACGAGCTCAACGACCTCTACTGCCACCGCGCAATCTCGCTCGTCGTCCGGCACCTGCGGCGCGCGGTCGAGTCACCGACCGACCTCGAGGCGCGCGCGGGGCTGCAGTGGGCGGCGACCCTGGCCGGCATGAGCATCGACAACTGCGGCACGGCGATCGCGCACAACATCGGCCATGCACTCGCCTCGCTCCGGCCCGTGCACCACGGCCGGGCGGTGGGGCTTGCGATGCGCGCGACGCTCGCCTGGAACGCCGCCGAGGACCCGGCGGGCAGGTTCGCCGCCGTCGCGGCGGCGATGGGCGAGGCGCGCGACGCGCGCGTGCTGCCGGGCGCGTTCGAGCGCCTGCTGCGCGAGTCGGGCGTCAAGGTCTCGCTCGCGGGCGAAGGCCACGACCAGGTTACGCCCGCCGCGCTCGCCAGCCAGATGGCGCGACCCGAGAACGCCGCGATGCGCAAGTCGAACCATCGCGGCGTCGCCGATGCCGACCTCCTGACGTTCGCGACCGCAGTGCTGACGGCGAGCTGAAGATGAGTCAGCCACTCGCCGGCCGCGATCGCGCCACCTGGGTCGAGCGGGCGCGCGCGCTCAAGATCGAGGGCCGGGCGCTGATCGACGGGCGGCACTGTGCCGCGCTCGCGGGCCGGAGCTTCGAGGACGTGAGCTCGATCGACGGGCAGGTAGTGGCGACGGTCGCGCGCTGCGACGCCGCCGACGTGGACGCGGCCGTCGCGGCCGCGCGGCGCAGCTTCGAGCAGGGCGCCTGGCGGCGCGCGGAGCCGAAGGAGCGCAAGCGCCTGCTGCTCCGGTTCGCCGAGCTCATGCGCGGCGACCTCGAGCGCCTCGCGCTCCTCGAGACGCTCGACGTCGGCAAGCCGATCCTGAATTCGGTCAATGTCGACGTGCCGTTCGCCGCCGACTGCATCGCCTATTACGCCGAGTTCGCCGACAAGCTGTACGACGAGATCGCAGCGACCGCGCCGCACGAGCTCGCGCTCATCCGCCGCGAGCCGCTCGGCGTCGTGGCCGCGATCGTGCCCTGGAACTATCCGCTGATCATCAGTGCCTGGAAGCTCGGGCCCGCGCTGCTCGCCGGCAACTCCGTCGTGCTGAAGCCAGCCGAGCAGTCGCCGCTGAGCGCGATCCGGCTCGGCGAGCTCGCCCTCGAGGCGGGGCTCCCGCCCGGCGTACTCAACGTCGTGACCGGCTACGGCGAGGAGGCCGGCAGGCCGCTCGCGCTCCATCCGGACGTCGACATGGTGAGCTTCACCGGCTCGACCGAGGTCGGCAAGCTCATGATGCGCTACGCCGGCGAGTCGAACCTGAAGCGCGTCGCGCTCGAGTGCGGCGGCAAGAGCCCGCACGTCGTGATGGCGGACGCGGACATCGAGGCCGCGGCGTCGGGCATTGCCTGGGGCATCTACTACAACATGGGCGAGACCTGCCACGCGGGCTCGCGCGTGATCGTCGACGTTCGGGTGCGCGAGGCGCTGCTCGCGGCGATCGAGAGGGTCGCGCGCACCATCACGCTCGGCGATCCCTTCGATCCCGCGACGCAGATGGGAGCGCTCATCGATCGCGGCCACCTGGGCCGCGTACTCGGCTACATCGATTCCGGCCGGGCCGAGGGAGCACGCGTCGCCTTCGGTGGCCGCCAGGCGTTCGCGGACACCGGCGGCTACTACGTGGAAGCGACCGTGCTCGACGGGGTTGCGCCTGCAATGCGCGTGTTTCGCGAGGAGATCTTCGGGCCGGTGCTCACCGTGACCGCGTTTCGCGACGCCGACGAGGCGCTGCGGCTCGCGAACGACAGCGTCTACGGCCTCGCCGCCGCAATCTGGACCGCCGACATGAACGTCGCGCACCGCTTCTCGAATGCGCTCCGCGGCGGCACGGTGTGGGTCAACAGCTACGACCGCTCCTCGCTCGCCACGCCCTTCGGCGGCTTCAAGCAGTCGGGCTTCGGCCGCGACCGCTCGCCCCACGCGATCGACAAGTACGTCGACCTGAAGACCATATGGACAGCCTACAAATGAGCGCAAAACCGCGTCCCGCCGAGGCGGCCGCCGCCGAGCACCGCATCGCCGCGATCGAGATCACGCAGCACCGGCTGAAGTTCGAACCGCCTTTCCATGCAAGCTGGGACACGAAGCCACGCGTGCACTTCGACGCGACCATCGTCCGCGTCACGACCGCGAGCGGCCTCGTCGGCATCGGCTCGGGCGACCTGATGGTGGGCTTCGCCGGGCACGAGCAGCTGTTCATCGGCCAGGATCCCATGCGGCTCGAGCGCCACTACCGGGTGCTGTCGAACATCGATTTCCACTACGGACGCTGCTGGCCGCTCGACCTCGCGCTCTGGGACCTCGCCGGCAAGATCACCGGGCAGCCCGTCTGGAAGCTGCTCGGCGGTCTCGCGCCACGGGTCCGCGCCTATGCCTCGAGCGGCACGCTCCGGGATCCGGGCGCGCTCGCTGAGTGCGCCGAGCGCATGCTCGAGCAGGGCTTCCCGGCGCTCAAGATCCGCTTTCACCGCGGCGACTGGCGTGACGACATCCGCGCCCTCGAGGCGGTGCGCAGGCGCGTCGGCACGGGACTCGAGCTGATGGTCGACTGCAACCAGGGCTGGCGAATGCCATGGGACACCGCGGCTCCGTGGTCGCTCAAGGATGCGGTCGCGGTCGCGCGCGAACTCGAGCGTCTCGGCGTCTACTGGATGGAAGAACCGCTGCACCGCGCCGACCGTGCCGGCATGCGGCGTCTCCGCGACATGACCGACGTCCGCATCGCGGGCGGCGAGATGACCCGCGAGCTGAGCGAATTCCGCGACCTCGTCGCCGACGGCTGCCTCGACGTGCTGCAGCCGGACGTCGCGCTCGTTGGCGGCATCACGGGACTGAGGCGCGTCTCGATCATGGCGGCCGAGCACAACCTCGTGTTCACGCCGCACACCTGGACCAATGGCCTCGGTGTGACCGCGAATGCGCACCTCGCCGCCGGCCTCGCCGGCGCCCCCTTCCTCGAGTATCCCTTCGACCCGCCCGAGTGGGGCGTCGAGCGGCGCGACTTCATGATGGCGAAGCCATTGGGCCTCGCCCCCGGCGGCTGGATCGACCTCGGCGATTCGCCGGGGATGGGCTACGCGCTCGACGAGGACGCGCTCAGGCGCACGCGCATCGGCTGAGGCCGCGCCCGGCGCCGGTTACTTCACGAGGGCCTGGTAGATCAGCGCCATCGACGGGTCGATGAATCCGTAGTCGCTCGGCACGTACTGCGTGAAGAGGAGCGCCACCAGGTCCTCCTTCGGGTCGATGACGACGCGGGTCGAGGCGATGCCGCCCCAGCCGAATGACCCGGCCGAGCCGAGGTGGCCGGCGAGCGCCGGGCTCGTCGTGACACCGACGCCAAGTCCGTAGCCTTCACCCGGCTCGCCGATCGTGAGGCCTTCAGGGAGCGCGTTCGTCGACATGAGCTCCACGGTCTTGCGTCCGAGGACACGGTGCCCGTCGAGCTCGCCGCCGTTCAGGAGCATCTGCGCGAAGCGCAGGTAGTCGAGCGGCGTCGAGGCGAGTCCCGCGCCACCGAAGGGATGCTGCGTGAAATGATCGTAGTCGTCGTGCCCGGATCCAGGCGCGGTGGCCAGGAGTCTGCTCAGCGCCGTGACAGCCAGCTTGCCGTCGGGCCCCTGACTGTAGCTCTGCGCGAAGCGCGCGCGCCGCTCTTCCGGAATCCCGAAGAACGTGTCCTTCATGCCGAGCGGCTCGAAGATCGCCTTCCGGCAGTATGCATCGAAGCGCATGCCGGAGAAGATCTCGACCAGCCGGGCCTGCACCTCGTGCGAGAAGCTGTACACCCAGCGCGTCCCCGGCTGGTAGAGGAGCGGCATCGCCGCCATGGCCTCGGACAGCGACTGAACCGAATCCTGCTTTTCGTAGTCGACACCGGCCTTGCGGTAGGCGGCATCGACCGGCGTGTCGCCGAAGTAGCCATAGGTAAGCCCGGCGGTGTGCCGCATCACGTCCTGGATCGTGATCGGCCGCTTCGGGTCCTCGTAGCTCGGCTGGCCCATCGCATCGACGCCGGCCAGCACGCGTGCTTTCGCGAAGCCGGGGATGTACTTGGCGAGCGGGTCCGTGAGGCGGAACTTGCCCTGCTCGTAGAGGGTGAGGAGCGCAACGCTGGTCACCGGTTTCGTCATCGACCAGAGGCGGAAGTAGTCGTCGCTGCGCATCGGCCGCCCGCTCGCGAGGTCCGCGGTACCGTACGCCTTGAAGTAGGCGATCTTGCCATGGCGAGCGACCAGCACGACCGCGCCGGCCTTGCGCTTCGCGGCTATCTCGCCGTCCATGAACTGGTCGATGCGCGCGAGGCGCTCCGCGGAGAAGCCGAGCGACTCCGGTGCGGCGGCCGGGAGGCCCGCGCCGGCGGCGAGCGCCGGCAGCGATGCAGCGAGGAGGACAACCGCGGCGAGGCCGGCCCGAAGACGCAGGGAGGGGGTGTTCATGCGGGAATCCTAACGCGAATTCCCGCGGCGGGGACAGGCAGGCCGCCGCCGCGCCGCCTCAGAAGCGCAGGCTGAGGCAGCTGAGGCCCCCGTCCATCTTGCGGAATTCGCCCATTTCGAGGGGCAGCGGATCGAGACCGAGACGCGCGAGCGCCGCGGCGAAGCGCGGGAATCCCGCCGCCACCAGCACCCGGTCGTTGACCCGGATGCAGTTGGCCGCATAGCTCTCGGCCGGGTCGACGACGACGCGCTCGTAGGCCGCGAGGGCCGGGCACTCCGGGATATCGCCCGCGACCACGAGGCGGCCGTCGCCGAGCCAGGTGAGGCCGGTCTTGAGGTGCAGCAGCGTCTTCGAGGGGCGGATGTCGATCAGGGTCGCGCGGTAGCCGAACTCGCCGAGAAACCCGGCGAGCTGCGTCGCGCCCACCTCATTGGTGCGCTCCGACACGCCGATCAGGAAGTGATCGTCGCACTGGCAGACGTCACCGCCATCGACGCTGCCGGGGGCCTCGATGCGCCTCAGGTCGCGGTAGAAGCCGCCGAGGACCTCGGCCATCGACTCGGTCTCGCCGCGGCGCGTCGCCGCCCCGGGGCGGGTCACGACAGCGCCCTTGGCCGTCAGGATCGCGGTGTCCTCGACGAAGGTGCCGTCGGGGTAGCGCTCGTCGGCCCTGAGCACCGTGAGCGTGAGGCCGAGCGCGGCGAGCGCCGCCTCGTAGGCCGCGTGCTGCGCGAGCGCGACCGCGAGGTCGGGCGACCCCGCGCCGCTCGTCAGCCCCGCCGCAAAGGTCCGGCCCGGCCGGCGCAGTATTGCGCGCGTGAACCGGGTCGCCAACTCAGCGCCCCTTCCAGACCGGCTTGCGCTTCTCGGCGAACGCGGTCGCACCTTCGACCAGGTCCTCCGAGCGCAGCACCTTCTGCACCGCGCCGAGCGCATCGTGCATCTCGAAGGCCGGGCCCTCGGCCAGCGTCTCGGTGTGCTTGAGGAGCTGCTTGATGGCGGGGAAGAGGAGCGGCGGGCCGTCGGCCAGCATCTTCGCGACCTCGCGCGCCTTGGCGAGCGACTGGCCCTTCGGCACGAGGTAGTTGCAAAGCCCCCAGTGCTTGGCCTCGGTCGCGTCCATCCAGCGCCCGGTCATCAGCAGTTCGACGGCGATGTGGTACGGGATGCGGCGCCTGAGCTTGATGCCGGCCGCGTCCGGCAGGACGCCCACGTTGATCTCCGGCAGCGCGAAGCGCGCCTGCTCCTCCATGACGATGAGGTCGCAGCCGAGCACCATCTCGAAGCCGCCGCCGCAGGCGATGCCGTTGACGGCGGCGATGATCGGCTTGTCGAGGTTGCGCGGGTGGTTGAGGCCGCCGAAGCCGCCGACGCCCCAGTCGGCATCGCTCGGCTCGCCTTCGGCTGCGCCCTTGAGGTCCCAGCCCGGGCAGAAGAACTTGTCGCCATTCGCGGCGAGGATCCCGATCCTGAGCTCCGGGTCGCGCTGGAACTCGGTCCACACCTGGTTCAGCCGGCGGCTCAGCGTCAGGTCGATCGCGTTGACCTTGGGCCGGTCGAGGATCACCTCGAGAATGCCGCCGTCACGATTGAGTCGCACGCCGTCTATGGTCGTCATGTCAGCGATCCTCCGAGAGGCGAATGAGTGCATCGACCGCGACGACCCCGTGGCCGCGTGGTCGCACGATGATCGGATTGACGTCGAGCTCGCTCAACCGCTCGAGGTTGGCGGCGGCGTAGCGCGCGACGGCGAGCACCGCCGCGACGAGGGCCGGTACGTCGCCCGCCGGCTTGCCGCGAAAGCCTGCCAGCACGCGCGCGATCTTGAGGCGCCCGATCGCCGCCTCGATGCGCGCGGGCGTGAACGGCGGCAGGAGGCTCGTGCTGTCGTGCCAGAGCTCGGTCATGACGCCGCCGGCGCCGAGCACCAGCACCTGGCCGAATTGCGCGTCGACCGTGATGCCGACCAGGATCTCCGCGACTCCGTCGCTGACCATCTGCTCGACGAGCAGCGTCGGCGCGAGCGCCGCGAGGCGCTGCCCGGCCGCCAGCGCGTCCGCGGCCGTCCTGACGTCGAGGACGACGCCGCCGACGTCGGACTTGTGGGCGAGATCCGCACTCGCCGCCTTGATCACGACCGGGAAGCCGACCTCGGCCGCGGCGGCGGCGACGGTCGCTGGGGTCGCGAGACGCGAGCGCGGCACGGGCAGCCCGTGCGCGGCGAGTGCGGCCTTGCCCTCGTCCTCGGCGAGCGTGCGGATCCTGCCGGCCAGGGATTTCGGCCGCGCGAGCGCGGGGCCGCCACCCCGGCGCCAGCACTCGCCGACCTGGCCGGCGAGGTCGAGCGCCTCGAGCGACTCGCGCTGCCCCTGGAAGGGCACGACGCCGCCGGCGAGGCAGCGCCTGCGCACGCCCTCGTTCAGCGTCTCCGGGAGCGACGACAGCATCGCCGCGCGCGTCGGCGAGCCCTGCGAGGCGGCGATGAACTCGTCGATCGGCATCTCGTAGGCGGAGGTGTCGGCGCGGTCCGCGGGCGGGCAGTCGAGCATGAACGAGACGGCGTCGTAGCCGGCGCCGAACAGCGCGTCGAAGGTCTGGCGCAGCTTCACCTGGTCGAACCAGATGTACGTGTGGCAGTCGAGCGGATTCGCGATCGTGACGCGCGGCCCCAGGATCTCGCCGAGCGCCGCGCGGCTCGCCGCCGGCAGCGGCGCATAGTCGAGCGCGAGGTTCCGCGAGACGTCCGAGGTCATCGCCATGTCGCCGCCCGAGAAGCCGAACACCAGCACGCGCCGGCCCGGCAGCGGGCCGCCGGCGTGGAACACCTTCAGCGTCTCGATGAGCGTCGACAGCGTCTCGCAGCGCGCGATCCCGGCATCCGCGCAGAACGCGTCGAACACGGAGTCGGCGCCGGCGAGGGCGCCGGTGTGGGTCGCCGCCGCCTGCGCGGCGGCGGCCGTGCGCCCCGCCTTGACGAGGGCGATGGGCTTCCCGGCCGCGCGCGCCTTGGCGACGGCGGCGGCGAAGCGGCCGGTGTCCTTGATGCCCTCGACGTACAGGCCAAAGGCCGTCACGCGCGGGTCGTCCGCGAGGATCTCGATGAGATCCTCGATCGCGAGCCGCGTCTGGTTGCCGACCGTGATCAGGTAGCCGATCGGCAGCGAACGGTGGTTGAACATCAAGGTGAGCGCGAGCGTGCCGCTCTGCGTGATGATCGCGACGCCGCGCTCGGGCACCTCGCCCGCGACCTGGTCGGGCCACAGTGCGACGCGGTCGAAGAAGTTCACGAGGCCGTAGCAGTTGGGGCCGGTGAACGGCATGCCGCCTGCGTTCGCGAGCAGCTGCCGCGTGAGCTCGCGGCCGCGCTCGGTCGCGGTCTCGTCGAAGCCGGCCGCGAAGCACACGAAGCCGCCGGCGTCGCGGCGGCTGAGTCCCGCGACGACCCCGGGGACCTCCGCGGCCGGCGCGGCGATGAAGGCGGCGTCGGGGGATCCGGGCAGGTCGTCGACCGTGCGGTAGTAGCGGTGGGACGCGTCAGATTCGCGGCTCGGGTGCACGCGCCAGATCTCGCCGGCATAGCCGATCTTGCGGCCCGCGGCGATGACGGCCTCGGTCCAGGCGCCGCCGCCGATGAGCGCGATCGAGCGCGGCCGGAGCAGCCGTCCGAGCGGATTGCCGGACATTCAGCGCTTACCGAGCGCGAGCGCGCGCGAGACGGGGCCCGGCCAGGGGGCCGCGCCGGCCGGCGGCCGCAACGCCTCGAGTGCCGCGGCAACCTCCGGCGGGAACGGCGCGGCGCCTGGCGTCTCGCCTTGCCGCACGTGCAGCAGCATGAACTCGGCCGTCGCGACCACCTCGCTCCTCCCGGCCACGCGCACGTCCATGCCGAGGTGCAGGCGCTTCTTGTCGAGGCCGAGCACGTGGGCGTCGATCTCGAGCGTGTCGCTCGCCTTGACCTCGTGCAGCCAATGGAGGTGCATCTCGAGCGAGTAGAGCGTGCCCTTGGTGCGTTGCCGGTACGCGGCGTCCATGCCGATCCGGTCCATGAGCTCGTCGACCGCGCTCGACAGCGCGACGACGTAGTAGGCGTCGCGCAGGTGGCCGTTGTAGTCGATCCACTCCGGCTGCACCGCGGTGCGGTAGATGGTAGTCCCGGACATCGCGCCGTCAGCCGATCTTCAGCCGCTCGCGGACGTCCGCTGCGGAGATGACGCGCGCGCCGATCGCCTCGATGATGCCGCGCGCCTTGCTGACGAGCTGCGCGTTGCTCGCGTAAACGCCTTTCGACAGGTAGAGGTTGTCCTCGAGCCCGACGCGCACGTTGCCGCCATTCAGCACCGACTGCGCCACCCACGGCATCTGCATGCGGCTGATGGCGAAGGACGTCCACACCGCGTCGGCGGGCAGCGTGTTCACCATCGCGAGCAGGTGCGCGGTGTCGGCCGGCATGCCCCAGGCGATGCCCATGCACAGCTGCACGAGCGGCGGCGGAAGCACGAGACCTTCCTTGATCATCTGCTTGACGAACCAGAGGTTGCCGGTGTCGAAGATCTCGAACTCGGGCTTCACCCCCAGGACCTTGCAGATCTGCGCACCCTTGCGCAGGTAGTTCGGGGTCGAGACGTAGGCACGGTTGCCGTCGCCGAAGTTGAGGCTGCCGCAGTCGAGCGTGCAGACGTCGGGCCGGTACTTGCCCTCGTGGCACAGGTCGATGACGTGCCGCATGCGGTCTTCCTGGCTGCAGAAGTCCGTGCCGGGGGCGGGCGTGTCCTTGAGCCCGGCATCGCCGACGGCGATGTAGCCGCCCATGCCGCAGGTCAGATTCACGATGACGTCGGTCTTGCTCTCGCGGATCAGGCGCACCACCTCGCGATAGTGCTTGGTCTCCATGCTGAAGGAGCCCGTCTCCGGGTCGCGCACGTGGATGTGCACGATCGCCGCGCCCGCCTTGGCGGCCTCGATCGCGGCGTTCGCGATCTCGGCCGGCGTCACCGCGCAATGCGGGCTCTTGGTCACCTTGGTGTCG
>Ga0181519_10001959_pt1 | contig 17826 bp, 13 predicted proteins | sample PEATcosm2014_Bin_26_FD_121102 | JGI IMG/M metagenome (GOLD analysis project Ga0181519, IMG submission 121102) | Peatland microbial communities from MTU Mesocosm Facility, Houghton, MI, USA - PEATcosm2014_Bin02_10_metaG | ecosystem: Environmental > Terrestrial > Soil > Wetlands > Peat | place...
GACTCCGGACAGATTCCACCCTGCGGCTTCGGCATGGTCTTCCCCTCTTTCGCCCCTCGCTAATCCTTTACGTCACCGCGCGGATGATCGTCCCCAAAGGCACGTGGAGTTGGTCGTTGGCGGCGAGGATATTGCCGGTCGCCATCACATCCTTGGCGCCGTAGATCTCGGTGGCATAGCCGCCCGCCTCGCGCACCAGGACGATTCCGGCGGCGATATCCCAGGGCTTGAGATCGAGCTCCCAGAACCCGTCATAGCGCCCCGCTGCCACCCAGGCGAGGTCGAGCGAGGCCGCGCCGAAGCGGCGCACGCCGGCGCACTCCTTCAGCACCGGCTCGACCTGGCGCATGGCCAAGGCCATGGTCGGTCGGCCCTTGTAGGGAAAGCCGGTGGCGAACACCGCCTCTTCCATGTTGCGCCGGGCCGACACACGCAGCCGCCGCTCGTTGAGCCAGGCGCCGTTGCCGGATTCGGCCCAGTACATCTCCTCGTGGATCGGGTTGTAGATCACCCCGGCGAAGGGGATGCCGTCGCGCACCAGCCCGATCGAGATGGCGAAATGGGGAATGCCGTGCAGGAAATTGGTGGTGCCGTCGAGCGGATCGATCACCCAGGTGTTGGCCCGGTCCGTTCCGGGGCGCTCGCCCTGTTCCTCGAACAGGAAACCGAATTCCGGCCGCGCCTTGCCGAGTTCGCGCAGCAGCACGCCCTCGACGCGATGATCGGCCGTGGAAACGAAATCGGCCGGACCCTTCTTCGAGACTTGCAGGTGCTCGACCTCGCCGAAATCGCGCAGCAGGCCCTTCGCCGCCTTGCGGGCGGCGGCTTCCATCACATTGATCAGGGGCGAGCGGCGCGCGGCCAACGGGCGTTCCCCTATTTCGCCCGCTCCACGTAGCTGGCGTCGGCGGTGTTGACGACGATGCGCGTGCCGGTCTCGATGAAGGGCGGGATCATCACCCGCACGCCGTTCTCGAGCTTGCCGGGCTTGTAGGACGACGCCGCGGTCTGACCCCTCACCACCGGATCGGCCTCGACCACCTGCATGATCACCTTGTCGGGCAGGGCTACCGCGATCGGCTTGCCCTCGATCAACTCGACCACGCATTCCATCCCGTCCTGCAGGAACGCGGCGGGCTCGCCCACCATTTCGCGCGCCACCGTGAACTGCTCGAACGATTCCTTCTCCATGAAGGTGATCGATTCATCGTCGCCGAACAGGTAAGTGCACTCGCGCTCCTCGGCCTGCAGGCGTTCGACGGTGTCGGCGGTGCGCCAGCGCTCGTTCGACTTGATGCCGGTGCGCACGTCGCGCATATCGACGGCAATGAAGGCGCCGCCCTTGCCAGGCTGGATCAATTGGATCTTTAGCACCACCCATTGCTTGCCGTTATGGTCGAGGATGTTGCCGGGCCGAATCAGATTGGCGTTGATTTTCATCGGGGATGTCTCGGAAAGGCGGGGAAAAGCAGGCGCGGAAGCTAGCAGAGCGGGCCTGTCTAAGCAACTGAAACGGGCTCGGCTTGCCGGTTTCGGGCCGATCGGCTATGCCTGCCCGGACCCCGCCTTGACCTCGATTTTGAAAAGGTTTGTCCATGTCTATGAGCCCGAACGCCCCGGTCCGCGTCCTCGGCATCGCCGGCAGCCTGCGCGCCGGCTCGTACAACCGGGGCACGCTGCGGTATGCGCAAAGCGTCGCGCCGGAGGGTTTGAGCATCGATATTTTCGACCTCAAGCCGGTTCCACTCTATGACGCCGATCTGGACGCCAATCCACCAGCGGGGGTGAAAGCGCTATGGCAAGCGGTAGCTGATCACCACGCCATTCTGTTCGTCACCCCGGAATACAATTTCTCGATGGCCGCGCCGATGAAGAACGCGATCGATTGGATTTCCCGTGACCCGGCCAAACCCTTCCTGGGCAAGCCCTGCGCGATGATGGGCGCCAGCCGCGGGTTGCTGGGCACCGCCCGGGCCCAGTTCCATCTGCGCCAGAGCCTGGTGATCCTCGATATGCATCCGGTCAACGTGCCGCAAGTGTATATCGGCAGCGCGCCCGACAAGTTCGACAAGGATTCGAACCTCACCGATCAGGCAAGCAAGGACTTCATCGCCCAGCTTCTGGTGGCGCTGCGGGATTGGACGAGGAAGATAGGCTAGCCGATACGGACGTGTCTTTCTCCTCGCCAATCTTCGATTCCGTCACCGCGCAGATAGACCGGCCCGATCGGCGCCTTGCCGTGGCCACCGGGAATGTCGAGCACATATTCGGGCTGGCATAGGCCGGAGACTCGGCCGCGTAAGGCCCGCATCAGCGCCTGGCCCTCGGCGATCGTAGTGCGGAAGTGGCCGGTGCCGGGCGCGGCGTCGAGATGGTGCAGGTAGTAGGGCTTGATCCGGCTTTCCACCATGGAACGCAACAATGCCTCCATGGTGGCGGCATCGTCGTTGACGTCCTTGAGCAGGACAGTCTGGCCGAGCAGGGGAATTCCCGCCCTGGCCAGCCGCGCGCAGGCGGCACGGGCTTCCGGCGCCAGCTCGCGCGCATGATTGACATGGACGGCTACCCATACCGGCTTGGAAGCATCCAGCGCCGCCAGCATCCGTTGATCGATACGCGCGGGATCGGCCACCGGCACGCGGCTATGGATGCGAATGGTGCGGACATGGGGGATCGCGTCGAGCGCAGTGATCAGCGCGCCCAGTCGCGCGGGCGGCAGCATCAGCGGATCGCCCCCCGTAAGGATCACTTCCCACAATTCCTCGTGCGCGCGGATATAGTCGAGCGCCACGGCCAACTCGGCCTCGCTCAGCGCCTTCTCCTGGCCGACCCGTTCGCGCCGGAAGCAATAGCGGCAATAGACCGGGCAGGTGAGCAGGGGGGTCAGCAGCGCCCGGTCGGGATAGCGATGCACGATGCCCCTGACCGGGGAATGGGTGCCGTCGCCGATCGGGTCGGGCCGCTCGCCCGCCGTCATGTCGAGTTCGGCTTCGTCGGGAACGAACTGATGCGCGATCGGATCGTCCGGATCGGTCGGATCGATCAGCGCGGCGATGGAAGGCGTGATCGCGACGGCATAGCGCTCGGCAACGCGGTCGATTGCGGCGATCCGCTCGGGCGGAATCAGCGCGGCGGCGGCAAGTTCGGCGCCCGTGCGCAAGGTGCGGCGGGAGCGGGGGGTGATCTCGTTCATCGCTGTCTCTGGCTCGGTGTGCGGCACATGGGTACTCTCTCATCCGTCCTCATCTGAGGAGTGTTTCGCTTCTCCTTCGAGACTGGCGCCGCACCTGCGGCGGCTTCCTCAAGATGAGGGCGAAACGCGTCTCGAAGGATTACAGGGAATTGCGATGAGCCGTAAAGACTGGTGGAATTCCGAAGCCCATGCCGCGCGCCGCCCGACGCTGCTGGCGCGGGCGAAGATTCTGGCCGCCATGCGCGAATTCTTCGCCGCGCGCGACTTTGTCGAGGTGGAAACGCCTGGGCTCCAGGTCTCGCCGGGGATGGAGCCGCATATCGGCGCGCTGGCAACCCAACTCGCGGAGCCCTTCGGGACGTCGCGGCAGAGGCTTTATCTGCACACCAGCCCCGAATTCGCCATGAAGAAACTGCTGGCGGCGGGCGAGAAGCGCATCTACCAGATTGCCCATTGCTGGCGCGATGGCGAGCGCTCGCCGCTGCACCATCCCGAGTTCACCATGCTGGAATGGTATCGCACCGCCGAAGGCACTGATGCCTTGATGACGGATTGTGCCGCGTTGCTGGCCGCCGCCGCCTGGGCCGTCGATACCCATGCGTTCCGGCGCGGTGCGGTCGAATGCAACCCCTTTGCCAGGCTGGAGCATGTGAGCGTCGCCGAGGCATTTACGCGCCATTGCGGCTTCGACCTGTTGGGCACCGTCGGCGACCGGGCGGCGCTGGCTGGCGCGGCCCGCAGGCTCGGCGCCCATGTCGGCGACAGCGACAGTTGGGAGGATTTGTTTCACCGGCTGATGCTGGAACGCATCGAGCCCCAGCTCGGTGTCGGCGCGCCCACCATTCTCTTCGGCTATCCGCTGGCCTTGGCGACCAATGCCGCCGCCAGCAAGCGCGATCCGCGCTTGGCCGATCGATTCGAGGTCTATGTCTGCGGGGTCGAACTCGCCAATGGCTGCGCCGAACTGGTCGATGCCGTGGAGCAGCGCCGCAGGTTCGCCAACGACGAGGCCCTGCGCAAACGCCTCTACGGCAGCGATCGGTCGATCGACGAGGATTTCCTGGCCGCGCTGGCCGCCATGCCGCCGGCCTCGGGCATCGCGCTCGGGCTCGACCGGCTGGTCATGCTCGCCACGGGCGCGGAATCGATCGAGGACGTGCTATGGGCGCCGGTCGCGGGCGGTTGAGGCTCGCTCCATCAGCTTGTTGAACGCGCGCACCGCGGCGGCGGGACCATCGGGGTGGTTCCACACGCCCGCACTGACCGCCAGAAAGTCGGCGCCGGCCACGATCAGCGGCGATGCGTTCTCGACCGTGATGCCGCCGATGGCGACGCAGGGAATCACCGTAGCCGCGCTCCAGTCGCTGAGGATTTCGGGATCGGCATGGGATTTCGGCTCCTTGGTTGCGGTGAGATAGAACGCGCCGAATGCGACGTAATCCGCGCCGGCTTCCGCGGCATCCATCGCCAGGTCGCGTGAATCGTGGCAGGTGACGCCGACGATGCGATCCGCACCGAGCTGGGCGCGGGCCTCGCGATAGGGCGCATCCTCCTGGCCGACATGGACTCCGTCGCATCCGGCGCGCAAGGCCAAATCGGGCCGATCGTTCATGATGAAGGCGACGCCGCGATCCTGAATGATGGGACCCAAGCGTTCGGCCACGCGCAGGATGGCATCGTCGCCAATCTCCTTCAGCCGCAACTGCACGGCGGCCACATCGTCGGCATCGAGCGCCTGCGCAAGGATGTCGGCGAAAGCCGCGGGATCGTCGATGCGCGGCGGCGTGATCAGGTAGAGGCGACAGTCTGAAATCGGGGTAACTCCGGTCGTGGTTATACGAGATCGCCCGGCATCCGCTCGCGCGGCAGAATCGCGCCTCGCGTGCCGCAAACGGCGCCGGCGAGGCGGTGGCCGACCAGCGCGGCGGCGCGCGGGTCGCGGCCCCGCGATCGGGCGGCGATGTAGGCGGCGGCGAAACTGTCGCCGGCCGCGGTCGTGTCGATCACCTCGCCGCCCGGCGGCGCGTCGAGCGAAAGGTCGACGCCGTCCGCGGGAATCACGACACGCGAGCCGGGGCGTTCGTTCTTGACGATCAGTTCGCGCACGCCAAAACGCTTGTGCCGCGCGACCAGCGCGGCCTCGTCACCGCCGAAAATCTGCGCCTCGTCGATCATGCTGGTGAAGACGATGTCGGCATGGGTCAGGGCCTCGGAGTAGGCGGTTCGCGCGGCCTGAAGGTCCGGCCAAAGACGAGGCCGGAAATTGCAGTCGAACGCGACCACGCCACCCGCCGCGCGCCGCCGCGCCATGCCTTCCAGCACTTTCGCGCGCGCCCCGGCGGTCAGGATGGCCAGCGAAATGCCCGACCAATAGAGGAGGGCGCATCGATCCAGCGCCGCGAGCAGCGCTTGGTCGGCGGGCCGGTCGAACAGGGTTCGCGCCGCCGAATCATTGCGCCAGTAGTGAAACTTGCGCTCGCCCTTGCCGTCGGTCGTGACGATGTAGAGGCCCGGCAGCCTGTCTTCGCGGCGCGCCACCAATTCGGTGCCGATGTGCTCGGCGCGCCAGAAGGCGAGCATCGCGTCGCTGAACGGGTCGGTGCCCAAAGCCGTGACGTAGCTCGGCCGCAGTCCCAGCCGCGCGAGATACACCGACGCGTTCAGCGTGTCCCCGGCATAACCGAACGAGGTCGCGCCGTCGGGGTGGCGCACGATTTCGATCATGCACTCGCCGATGGCGGCCACTTCGGCTGGGGCGCTTCCTAGCTTGTCCCACAGTCCGTTCATCGCTCGGCCGCCAGGTCCCGATTCGGGACCGCATCGAAAGCGCGTCGCGCCGCCTCCAGCGGATCGCGCACCTGCGACAGGTCGAGCATCTCGGGCCGCGGCGCCGGCTCGACCCGCCCGCCGAGTTGAAGCGCGATGTCGGAGACGGCCGCGACGGAAGCGGAGTTGCCGGTGACGCGCACCGCGCGGACGCCCCGGCCCAACGCCTCGATCGCGAGGCTGGGTGCCTCCCCGCAGTCGAGCACCGCTTCCCAATCCGCTTCGGGGACAGAGGCCCGCGCCGCCTCGATCAATGCCATGAAATACATTGGGCCCCAATACCGCGCCGCGCCAGGCGGCGATTCCAGAATCACCGCGGCGTGGCGCTCGTAGCCGGCACGGAGCGCAGCCTCGGCCTGGATCAGATTGTGCACGACGAACCGGATGGGGGGCGGCAAGGATCCCGCCCTAGGGATCGAGATCGACCTTGTAGGTCTCGATCAACGGATTGGCGAGCAGCGATCCGCACATGTCCTCGACCAGCTCCTGCGCGCGGCCGCGGTCGGTCTCCGCCAACTCGATCTCGATGTATTTGCCCTGGCGCACCTCGCGCACGCCGTCGAAGCCCAAATTGTTGAGCGAGTGGGCGATCGCCTTGCCTTGGGGATCAAGCACGCCGGGCTTGAGGGTGATGCGGATCTTGGCTTTCATTCGACCCTCAGACGCCGGGCTGGCTTGCGCGCGTTGCGCGCAGAACCTTTTGTCGGCGAAGCCGACGGGCGCCGCCCTTGGCTCGCTTCGCTTGCGCTCCGCTCCATCACTGCACCGTCTCCGGGCCCTTCATGTCGCGCGGGCCGCCTTCGGGCAGGATGCCCAGGCGGCGCGCAACCTCCTGGTAAGCCTCTTCGACACCGCCCAGGTCGCGGCGGAACCGGTCCTTGTCCATCTTCTCGCCCGATTTGAGGTCCCAAAGCCGGCAATTGTCAGGACTGATCTCGTCGGCCAGCACGATCTGCATGTCGTCGTTGTTCCACAGCCTTCCGTATTCAAGCTTGAAGTCGACCAGTCGGATGCCGACGCCGAGGAACAGGCCGGTCAGGAAGTCGTTGACGCGCAAGCTCAGCGCCATGATGTCGTCGAGATCCTGCACATTGGCCCAACCGAACGCGGTGATGTGCTCCTCGGAGACCATCGGATCGCCCAGCTCGTCGGATTTGTAATAATACTCGACGATCGAGCGAGGCAGCGGCGTGCCCTCGGGAATGCCGAAACGCTGCGCCAGCGAGCCGGCCGCCACGTTGCGGATCACGACCTCGAGCGGGATGATCTCGACCTCGCGCACCAGCTGCTCGCGCATGTTGAGGCGGCGCACGAAGTGGGTGGGAATGCCGATTTCGCCCAGCCGCAACATCAGGTGCTCGGAGATGCGGTTGTTGAGGACGCCCTTGCCGGTAATCGTGCCGCGCTTTTGATTGTTAAAGGCGGTGGCGTCGTCTTTGAAATACTGGACGAGCGTACCAGGTTCGGGCCCTTCGAACAGAACCTTCGCCTTGCCCTCGTAGACTTGCTTGCGTCTTGCCATGATATGGGTTCCGGCACCGGGGGCTGGAGGGAGTTTGATATAGCAGGCTGGCCATCCGCATACAACCGGTGCGCCTTTTCGGAGGGCTATCCGCTGGCCCGGTCGGGTATTATATCGAACATGCGGACAGCCCTTTGGGGTGGAGGGTGCGGGTGAGCGATCAGCTTCCGGGTAACGGACGTCCCGATGTCTTCGACGAACGCGAACGGGCATTCGAGGCGAAGTACCGTCTCGACGAGGAATCGGCTTTCCGCGCCAACGCGCGCTGCGCGACTTTGTTCGGTCGATGGGTGGCCGGTCAGCTCGGGCTGGCGGGGGAGGCGGGCGAGGCCTACGCGAAATCCGTCCGGGAGGTCGACTTGGCCGGCCCCAACCACAAGGAAATGCTCGCCAAAGCGCTGTCGGATCTGCGCGCCAAGGGCATCGAGACAAATGAAGGCGCGCTGCTGGCGGCCCACGAAAGGTTGCACTTGGACGCCCAAAAACAGATCGAAAACGAATTGGCTACGGGTCGGCTTGGTCACCTTCCAGGCCCCTGATGGATTTCGTCCCGTTCGCCAGGAAATTCAATGATAACAGACCACTATGGGTGGTTTTTGAGGCCCGTAGAAACACAAAATTTGACTCCCAAACCATCGCCGAAAGCGTTAGGTTTGCTTCCAGGAAGTCACTCGCAAATGCGGGTCATCGTCCGGGGAGACGGGACCGGGGACCAAGTCGGGCAGGATCGGGCGGGAGACTGATCCGGCAACGACCCAGGGCAAGCAAAGGCACCGAGCCGCGCCGCGGCCAGACGACCAGCGATGCGCAGGCCGCCTTTGCTGCCCGCCCCGAGTCTCTTCCTCCGCCGCCCTCCAGGAGACGGCGTTGGCGCATAGGGGTTCAATATCCGGTCGGCGCAAACCAAACCGTGGCAGGGAATCCGCGAAATTTTTTCGTGAGCGGCAAGTCATCATTCATGATGGCACGCGCGCCAAGCGCTTCACGCTGCGTCGCTGGCACCAAATGTTGTTCTGCACGCTGCTCGCGGGCTTCCTGGCCTGGGGTCTGGTCGCCTCGATTGCCTTCATCGCCGGTCAGCAGATCGTAGCGGCGCGCAGCGGCGAGATCACCCGCCGGGTGGCCGAACTCGACGGCATCAAGGCTAATTATCGGGCCGCCTTCGATCGCCTCGATGAGTTTCAATCCCTGTTCGCCGACATTACGTGCGAGATCGGCGACATTCAAAGCAGTCTGTTGCGGGTGGCCGAACGCAGCATGGCGCCCGAACGGAGGGGGCCGATTCCGCACCAGGCTGCGGCGCCGACGGCAAGCCAAGCCGGGTGTGCCGTGGCGCTGCCGTTGGTTGCGGCCGCCGCGCCGGACGCGGGCGGCGATGCGTCGAACGTTTCGGGCGAGGGCGCCAGCGGCCAGGATTCCCCGCGCTTCGTCGGATCGCTGCGCGACGAGGAGCAGGAGGCGGTCCATCTGCGCGTGGCGCAGCTTTCGGCGGCGCTCGAACGGTTGCGCGAGACTCACGGCGCGTTCATGCGCCAGTCGGCCGACATCGCCGCCAAACGTGTGGGCGATCTGGAAAAGGCGCTGTCTCGTGTCGGGGTCGACGCCAACCAGCTGGGCGAGTCGGAGCATGCGACCCAGCAGCCGGCGCTGGGTCCCAGCAGCTTCGGTTCGGGCGGACCGTTCGTGCCGATGCCCAAATCCTCCGCGCCACCGACCGAGCCGAGCTTCGATCCGGTCACGCTGTTCAACAGCCACGCAGACCGGCTCGACAGCCTGATTCTCGCGATCCACGCGCTGCCGCTGGCCGCGCCGCTCGAGGATTACGAACTCACCAGCCCGTTCGGCTCCCGCGACGACCCGTTCAACGAGCAGAGCGCGTTTCACGAGGGCGTCGATCTGGGGGCGCCGGTGGGAAGCCCGGTCTTCGCTACCGGCGACGGCACGGTCACCTGGGCCGGCTGGCGCGACAAGTACGGCAATTTGGTCGAGATCGATCACGGCCACGGCCTGACCACCCGCTACGCCCATCTCGCGCGCACGCTGGTGCGGGTGGGCGACCATGTGGTGCGTGGCCGGCCGGTCGGGCTGCTCGGCAACACTGGACGATCGACGGGTCCGCATCTTCATTACGAAGTGCGGGTCAACGACATGGCGACGGATCCACTCAAATTTATCACGGCGGGGCGCGATGTTCTCAAAACCCAGTAACGGCAAAGGCCAGGCAACCAGTCTTTCGATCCTCGCGGCGGATTGCCGCCTGACCGGGGACATCGGCAGCGACGGCGAAGTCCATATCGACGGACGGCTCGACGGCGACGTCATGTGCAAGACGTTGACCGTGGGCGAAACCGGCGTGGTGACCGGCAAGATCGGCGCGGAGGTCGTCCGCATCCTAGGGTCGGTCAACGGCCAGGTGAAGGCCCATTTGGTCGAATTGGGGGCAACCGCGAGGGTGGTGGGCGACATCACGCACGCCACGCTCCGGGTGGATGCCGGCGCCTATGTGCAGGGAGTGTTCACGCGCCTGCCGGCCGATACATCGCCGATTCCCGGGCAAGGTTCCGAGAAGGCGTTGCCGTCGCCCGCCAACATCGCGGCAATCGCCCGCTAAAAACGTCGACTCACAGCCGGCTAGAAGCGGCCAGCGCTACCGCCGGTCTTACGCGGCCCCGTGGCCGGCCGGACTAGCGGCCGGATGGACCATCGATATGTGCGCGGCAAGGGCTGCCGCGGTCAAGCTTCCGCCATTTACGCCGCTGATCTGAGCCAACTGGTACGATTCGACTTGGTTGTTGTGCGCGGGGTCGTGCGGATTGAAGAAGAACACGTCCACCTGATTGTTGCCCGCGCCGACGACAAGGATGCCCGGAGCAGTGCCATTGTAGTTCTGCGCCTCGGCGACGGCGCCCGTCTGGTTGGCGGCGTTGGCGAGTACGAACACGTTCTGGCCGGCTCCAGAAGTTGCCGCGGCGCCGAGATCATAGACCGAGCCGGGAAGGTCGAGCGTATCGTGCGCCGTATTGAAATTGGTGATCGTTTGCGAGACCCCCAGAGAGGGCGTTTGCTCGAGCACGAATGTGTTGCTGGCTAAGGTGCCCGTGCCGCCGATCAATGTTTCGGCGCCAAAACCGGCGAACAGGACGTTGGTGCCGTTGCCGCCTTGCAACGTCTCCTGGCCGTCGCCGCCCATGATCGTACCGCCACCCGTGCCCGTGGTGGCCAAGACGCTGTAACCGGAATTGTACAGCTCGCTCAAATCGAGCGTCTGGAAGTTCAGCAAATGGGCCGGGTCGCCCGATACGAGCTGGTTGGTCGTGTTCGACAGGTCGAAGGTCAGCGCGGTGGTGTTGACGCCTTGGACCACCAATTCGTTCGATCCGCCGCCACCGCTGAGGCTGTAACCGGTATCGCTGGACGACCCCAGCATATCCCAAGTGACGATGTCATTGCCGGCGCCGCCGACGAAGGTTGACGGCGACGAGGAGTCGTCGACCACGACGTTGAAGCCGAGTTCCGTCGCGCCCAACGAACCCGTGTAGTTCACCAGATCTGCAGTGTAGAGCAGCCCGAGATAACCATCGACGATCACGTCGTGGCCGCCGCTGCCGTCGCTGACGTAGGTCCAATCACCCGCAGCGGTCAATCCGGCGGTGGTAGAGACCGAAGCGGCGACGAAGCTCGTCGAACTCGAGGCTCCGTCGTCCTGCATGACGACGATCGTATCGGTTGCGACGAAATTCTTGATCGTATCGTGCTCGCTGGCCTCGGAAATGAACGTGTCATTGCCGTTGAGCGAAGCCGTGTAGGAATCGACGCCATTGAGCCCGGTACCGATGACCGTCATCGGGTTGGTGTCGGTATGGAAGTCGAGTGTCGCCGACGAGATATCTGCGTGCGACAAGTCCACCGTCGCGAAGCCCGAACCGACCGTCAGATTGGCACTGCTGGCGCCCTTGCCCGTCGTAAGTTCGAGATCGCTGAAGCCGGAAATACCGGTCAGATAGCTGGTCGAATAGCTGCCGGCCTCGAGTTCGAGCGCATCGAGCCCGCCGCCCGCTCCGGTCATGCTGAGCGCGGTCGACGCGGTCTCGGGCGCGTACACGGTGACGTCAAGCGGGTCGCCGGTCAGGTTGAGCACCGCGCTGCTGCCGCTGAAGAACGACAGATCGATCGTTTCGACACCGGCTGCACCGAGTGCCGCGCCGCCGGATAGACTAACCAGGCCTGCGGTCGCCGAGAATTCGAGATCGCTGACGTTGTAGCTGTTCCCCAGGCCGGCGGTGAAGGTACCAGCGCCCAAAACGACCGCATCGTCATTCGATCCATGGATCGCCTGCGGCAGCACGGTCTCGCCAGTCAGGTCGACCACCGAGTATGCGCCCATCGTTATCGTGCCAAGCCCGACCGTCCCGGTGATGGAGTTGTACTGCTCGCCACCGATCGACACGTCGTAGAGCAAGTTGGCCGAGGTCAGCGTACCCGTGAACCCGACCAGGTCGGCCGTATAGTTGCCGTGCTCGCCGCCAGCGACGATCAGATCGGTTCCGTTGCTTCCGTCGGTTGTGGTGGTCCATTTCCCCGACTGGTTCAAGCCGGAAGTGGTGAATGTGCCGTTCAACGTCTCGCCGCCGTACGGGGTCAATTCCACCCGGACGACATCGCTGGTGACGAAATTGGTGATCGAATCGAACTCTTGCAGGTGGCCGACGAAGGTGTCGTGCCCAGACGTAGCCGCCGTGATGACGTCGCCGCTATTGAACCCGTAGCCGATAATGGTCATCGCCGCGGTGTCGCCGGTCAGATTGACCGTCGCCCGATAGGTGTCGGTCAGGTCGATGGTCTGCAGGCCTTCGGCCGCCATCGCGGCGCCACCGGACAGGACCACATTGCCCCCGCCACCGAATCGCAGATCGGTGAAGCCCGAAAGGTGGGACAGGAACGCCGAGCCATAGGTGGCTTCGGTCAACTGCAAGGTTCCGACGCTGGTTCCGGCGCCCAGAAGGTCGGTGGCTGCCAGGGTCCCGGTAAGATTCACCAGGTCGAAACTCGGGCCGGCCGACTCGCCGCCGGTCTGGAAATAGACGTCCATCCCGTTCGCGCCGTCGCTGGCCGCGGCCCATTTCCCGACCTGGAGCACCTCGTCCGATTGCGACCCGAGCGAGTCGCTCACGATGAAGTTCGAGATCGTGTTGGATCCGAAATCGCCGTCGAGGAACGTTTCGTGGCCTGTCGTCGCCGCCGTATAGGTGTCGGCGGAGTTGCCGCCGGCGCCGATCAGAGTCAAGGTCTGCGCGTCTCCGGTCAGATTGAGCGAGACGATTCCAAGCGCGTTCGTGAGGTCGATCGTGGTGAAGCCCGCGCCGCTCAGCGCCGATCCGATGCCGGCGCCGAACAAAACGGTCGAATAGCCGGAATCGACGACCAGATCCGAGAAGAGCGAGACGCTCGTGAAGTAGCTCGCCGCGTAGGTTCCCGCATCGAGGTGCAAGGTGTCCAACCCGCCGCCGGCGCCGGTCAGCGTCAGGGCGGCGGTGGGCGCGCCGACATAGATCTCCATCGCGGCCGTATCGCCGGCGAGGCTGATCGTCACCGCGGTGGCGTCGAAGTCGAAGGAAGTCAGGTCGATCGCTTGAATGCCGGCCGCGGCCAAGGCCGCGCCGCCGCTGAGATTCAGCGCCGCGGTCCCGACGAACAGCAGGTCGTCGGCGTTGGTGAAATGCTGGAAGTAGGCCGAGGCATACGTACCGGTGGAAAGCTCGACCGTGTCGTCGCCCGATCCCGTGACGGTGAGGTTCGTCGTACCGTCCATGTGCAGGTCGAGCAGGACGTTGCTGGCAAGCTGCACCGTATCGACGCCATTGGTGAGGCCGTTGAGCTGCAGCAACTGGTTGCTGACCGTGAGGATCTGCATCGCCGACGTATCGCCGGTCAAATCGATGAAATCGTCCGCGTAGCCGGTCTGACCCGACAGATCGATGGTCGCCACGCCGGCGGCGGCCAGTTCCGTCGAGGCCGCGAGGTCGACCGTGCCTTCGCCGATGAACTGCACATCGGCGATGCCGCGAATCTTGGCGAAATCCCCGGTAAGATAGTCATCCGCGCTCAGCTGCAGCGTATCATGGCCGCCGCCGCCGGCGAGTGTGACGAAGGACGGATCTTCGAGCACCAGGTACGATTGTCCGGAGGTCAGGTTGAATACGTCGTTGCCGCTCGATCCGACCAGCCCGCCGATTCCGTCCAGTATGTCGCACCCGAGCTTGTTGCCGTTCGTGTCGAATTGATCGGCCGCGCCGGAAACACCGTACTCGCCCTCGTGCAGCGCGACGCTGATATGGCCGACGATTTGATCGTAGGCGACCATCGCGCCATCAATATGGCTTCCCGTTCCGTCCGTGATCTGGCCCGGATGCATCCAGATGGTGGTCGAGCCATTGCCGACCAGCGTGTCACCGTTGCCGGTGCCGTAGACGTCGATGCGGCTATAGTTGGTCGGGTTGTCGATGACCGCGTCGTCGCCGCAACCGAAGTTGTAGTTGATGACGTCGGCACCGTTGCCGGTGGCCGTCATCTCGGCGTCGATCGCCAAGGTGCTCTCGCCATCGTTTTCGGCGGAGACCTGATTGGCGGCATTGGAGAAATCGAGCACCAGCGTGCCGTGGCCGCCGAACAGCGTCGAATCATCGGCGCTGGGAAGATAATGGAGCGTGCCGGTGCCGGTGGGGGCGATGATGCTGTCGTCGCCTTCGCTGCCGTAAAGAACCAGCGTCGGGACCGAACCACCCAGCGATATTTGCGACAGATCGACCTGGTTGTAAGACTCAGTGTTATCGCCCAGCACGATGGTGCGGATGCCCGCGGTCAGCACATCCATTCCCAAGGTGGCGGTAACGCCATAGTGTTCCGAGTCGGTCAGCGTGAGCGAGGTGATCCCGTGAATATTGGTAAATTCGCCCGGAGCGGCGAGGTCGCCATCCTCGCCGTTGACCATATTGACGGTCAGCGAATCGGTGCCGCCGTTGCCGAAGATACCGTCGCCGGACAGCAGTTCCTGGTCCGTGAGTAGGAAGGTGTCGTTGCCGGTGGTGCCGGTGAATGTGTTGAAATTGTCGAAATGCAGCGTCTGCCCGTTGGAAATCGCGACCGCACCTTCCTCGCCGCCATAGACGTCGACCGTCACCCCGGTGGTGAGCGAGCCGAAGTTCAAGACATCATGGGAATTGTTGCCCATGAGGTCGAACATGCCGCTGAAGGCGATGTGGTCGGCGTTGGCGAGCACCGCGGTACCTGAATTGATACCGGCCGCGGAAATATTGACCGTGATGGGCGAGCTGTTGCTGTCAAAGCAGATGCCGTCGCCGGACTCGCCGCCGAGCAGACCCGTGTTGCCGGTCAACGTTTCGTTGCCGTTGCCGGCATAGATGTGAATTCCGTTCGTGTCGCCGGCGAGATTGATCGCGGACGTGCCCGTAGCGGTGCTCAAGGCGGTCAGATCGAGGTAATCGACACCCTCGAGCACCGTCGAACCGGTCAGTGTAATGGTCGCGGGGCCGGTGCCGGTGAACGCCACGTCGTAGACACCGGAAATGTTGGAGAACGAGGTGTTGGTGTAACTCGATGCCGCCGTCTGGCTGATGGCGAGATTGTCGAAGCCGGCGCCGATGATCTTGTCGTGGCTCAAATCGGCCGACGCGATCGCAATACTATAGAAATCCTGCACGGCGAAAGTCTTGCCGCCGACGATTGCCGTATCCGCGGCAACGCCGCCGCTCGGCGAACTCTCCAGATTCAGCGTGACTGTCGAACCCGAGGCGAAAGCGAGGGTGCCCCCGTCGTATCCGCCGTACAACGTCATCACATTGGTGAAGGTATCGGTGACGCTCCCGAGGACCACCGAGGACGTGGTGCCCGTCAGATAGGCCGTCAGGTTCCCGGTCACGTTGCTGAAATCGAGCACATCGTTGCTGTTGTTGCCGGTCAGCGACAGGTTTCCGGTCCCGGCTTCGACCATGATCGCCGAATTGTCCGCCGCAAGATTGATCGTCGCGTTGCCGGCGAGATGGGTGAGGTCGATCTTTCCGACGCCAGAAGCGGCAAGGTCGGTGCTCGCCGTCAGCGTCGCGTTCGAACTGCCGATGAAGTCGATGGCGCGGAAACCGCTGACGCCCCCGAACAGCGAGTCGGCATAAGTTCCGCCCAGCAGATCGAGCGTGCCGGTCGTTCCGCCCAACAGGAAATCGTGCGACAAATCGCCCGACGCGACCTGGACGATCTCGAAATTGTTGAAAACATGGGTCTGGCTGCTCAACTGGAACGTTTCGGCGCCGAGGCTGAGCGACACGGTGTTTCCGGCGGCGAAGTCGAGCACGTCGACGCCGTTTCCATACAGCGCCTCGCTCACGGTGTTGGTTCCGCCCAGGAGCACGGTAACCGCGTTGGGGTCGCCCGACAGATCGACGGTGATGTTGGTATTGGTGTACACGTGGGTCAGGTCGACGGTCGCGATTCCGCCGGCGCCGAATCCCACCCCCTGGGCGTAGCCGGAGCCGGCGGTGATGGTGCCGGTGAACCCCTCGCTGGGTCCGACTTCGAGAACCGAAATCCCGGAAACATCGTCGAACTGCGAAGGGCCGAAGGCGCCGCCGACATCGATCGCTAGTGTATCGACCCCACCGCCGCCCGCGATACTGAAGGCGGGGATCAGCACGCTGTTCGCCTGGATTTCGAAGGTATCGTTGCCCGGCGATCCGACGATGGCGACGAGATCCGAAAGGGTATTGGTGCTGACGCCCAGTGTCGTTCCGTTCTGCACTGCGTAGAGCAGGGCGGTGCCGGAGCCACTGGCGCCGAAGATGGCGTCGACATAACCGCCAACACTGGTCACGCCGGGCGCAACCGTCGTTCCCGAAATCAGCTGGTCGTAGTCGACCACAGCGTCGGTGATCGACGACGAGTGGAACAGCGTTCCGCTATGCGTGCCGGAAACCACCTCGAACTGGCCGGGATGGAACACGATGAAGGCGGAACCGTCGCCCGTAAGTTGGTCGTTGGCGCCACCGGAATAGATATTGATGAGCTGACCGCTGCTCGCGAGCACGGTGTCGACCGCGGCCTCACCGTAAGTCAGTTTGGTAATATCGAGGCCGACGCCGTTGTCCGCATCAAAGGTGCCGACCACGACGCCACTAGCCGAGCCCGAGGCTGAGGCACCCGCCAATTCCAGCGATGCGTAATTGAGCGAGGCGGAGCCCTCGGGCACGCTGCCCATGTCGAAGGTGACGTCTGGCGCACCGGCGATCGCGGTGAACGGGTAGCCATTGCCGGGCGTTATGATGTCTCCGAAGCCGCTGAACGTGCTGGTCACGCCGTTGGCGACGAACTGCTCGGTGGCGCTCAGCAGATTGACCGTCACGGTCCCGGTTTCGTCGACCAGCGACAATACATCGGTACTTGTGCCGGTCAGGGTTTCCGATCCCGTTCCGGCGATCACGGTGACCGCATCCGGATCGAGCACCGCATTGACGATCGCGCTACCGAACTGCTGGCTGAGATCGATGACCGTTATGCCGGCCGCGGCGAAATCGGCGCTGGCATGAACGTTGATGGGATTGCCGCCCGCGAGACTGAGGGTCTGGATATCGAAGATAGCGGCGAATTCGGCATCGACGACGGTGCCACCGCCCACCAAAGCCAGCACGCCAGAACCTTCGCCACCTTCGAGGGTGCCGAGGCTACCCAACTCGTTGGCGGATAGTTCGAACGTGTTGTTGGAACCCGAGCCGTAGAGGTAATCGGTACCAGATGACGAAGTGTAGATGTCGCCGACATACAAGTTCCCGGTCGCGCTGCCGAAATAGATGGTGTTGTTGCCGCCGGAACTGATGAACGTGTCGCCGCTGCCGTTGGTGCCCTCGCCGCCGTAGAAAATGTTGCCGTACTGCGAGCCCTGGACCACCGAGATGTCGACCAGCTTGTCGATGTCGCCATCGCCCCAGCCGTTCGTGGCTTCGCCGTACATCACGGTTTGGGTCGAGCCGATGACCAAACTCACGGTCCCGGGCGCCTCGGACGAGTTGAGAACTCCCGAATCCAGCGTAACTCCGTTGATGACGGTGACGCCGCCGCTGAGATTGATCAGCGCGATGCTGGGCGCGCTCTGGAAGCTGGCGACCGCCTTCGCGCTGGGGCCGTCTTCTGATTCCAGGCTGACGATGGTGTTGTTGCCGGCGCCACCGTCGAGGGTGGTCACGATGCTGTTGCTGCCGACCATGAAGTCGTTGTAGGCCGA
>Ga0181519_10001963_pt1 | contig 17805 bp, 14 predicted proteins | sample PEATcosm2014_Bin_26_FD_121102 | JGI IMG/M metagenome (GOLD analysis project Ga0181519, IMG submission 121102) | Peatland microbial communities from MTU Mesocosm Facility, Houghton, MI, USA - PEATcosm2014_Bin02_10_metaG | ecosystem: Environmental > Terrestrial > Soil > Wetlands > Peat | place...
GCGGTGTCGCCCAGCGTCTTCCAGCGCTTGCTGCTGCCGGGGTTTGCGTTCAAGGCGGCCGTGATCGGCGGCGGCTACGCCACCGGGCGCGAACTCGCCGAGTACTTCATGCCGAGCGGCCCGCGCGGCGGGCTGCTGTCGATGGGGCTCGTGACGCTGATCTGGAGCGTCGTGTGCAGCCTGACCTTCCTGCTGGCATTTCGCAGCAGGAGCTTCAACTACCGCGGCTTCTTCCAGGCGCTGCTCGGCCGGTTCTGGATCATCTTCGAGCTGGCGTACGTGGTCTTCATCCTCGTGCTGCTGTCGGTGTTCGGCGCCGCGGCGGGCGCCATCGGCGCTGCGCTCTTCGGCGTGCCGCCGCTGGCCGGGACCCTGTGCCTGATGGCCTCGATCACCCTCTTCGCCGCATTCGGCAACACGTCGGTCGACCGGCTGTTCAAGTACGTGTCGCTCTTCCTCTACGGCACGTATGCGGTGTTCCTGCTGCTCGCCCTGCGAAGCTTCGGCCCGCAGATCAGCCGGCAGCTCGCGCTGCCGGTCCCGGTCGATGGCTGGGTGACCGGCGGCATCACCTACGCGAGCTACAACGTGGTCGGTGCCGTCATCATCCTGCCGGCCATCAGGCACGTGACCAGCGGGCGCGACGCCGTGATCGCCGGCGTGCTCGCCGGGCCGCTCGCGATGCTTCCGGCGGTGATCTTCTTCCTCTGCATGATTGCCTTCTATCCCGGGATCCAGGGCGCGACGCTGCCGTCGAACGTCATGCTGCAGCGCATCGGAAGCCCGCTCTTCCAGTACGCGTTCCAGGCCATGATCTTCGCCGCGCTAGTAGAATGCGGCACGGGTGCCGTGCACGCGGTGAACGAGCGCATCGCAACCGGCCACCGGGCGCGCACCGGCGCGGACCTCTCGGTCCGGGCGCGGTCGATCGTGGTGCTGCTCGTGCTCCTCGTGTCGATCTTCATCGCCGATGCCTTCGGACTCATCCGGCTGATCGCCGACGGTTACAGGATGCTGGCTTACCTCATCATCGCCGTTTACCTCGTGCCTCTCTTCACCGTGGGGCTGTGGCAGCTGTCGCGACGGCGCCCCGCCGTCGCGTGAGCGGCTGACCTCGTTCCACGTACCCACTCGGACAACCGGGAGACAGAAATGACTCAGCAGTCTCGAGATCGCGCCCGCCCGCGGAATCCCGCGCGCCGCCGCCTGGCATTCTGCATCGCCGCGTCGCTGGCCGCGTTCGGGTCTGCCTCGGCCGATCCGTCCGGGACCCATGACGTCGTCATCACGAACGGCATGATCTACGACGGCTCCGGCGGCAAGCCGTACCCGGGTGACCTCGCCATCGACGGCGACCGCATCGCCTACGTCGGCAAGCACACCGCGCTCAGCGGGCGCACGACGATCGATGCCCACGGCCAGGCGGTCTCGCCCGGCTTCATCGACATGATGGGGCACTCCGAGGAGTCGCTGCTGATCGACGGGCGTGCCGTCAGCGGCCTCAAGCAGGGCGTGACGCTCGACATCTTCGACGAGGACTCCATGGGTCCCCTGACTCCCGCAATGGCCGCGCTCATGAAGGAGCGCGAGGGTGACCTCAAGCACGAGATACCGTGGCGGACGCTCGGCCAGTACCTGGATACGCTCGAGAAGCGCGGCATTGCGCCGAACGTCGCGAGCTTCGTCGGTGCCGGGACCGTGCGCGTGAACGTGCTCGGCGAGGCGGACGTGCAGCCGACGCCCGCGCAGCTCGCGAGGATGCGGGAGCTCGTGCATCAGGCGATGGAGGAAGGCGCGCTCGGCGTGACGACGGCGCTCATCTACGCGCCGAACCACTATGCCAGGACACCGGAGCTCATTTCGCTCGCGCAGGAGTCGGCGCGCTGCGGCGGGATCTACACCGCCCACATCAGGAGCGAGGGCGAGCAGATCGAGGCGGCGGTCCAGGAGACCATCGACATTGCCCGGGCGAGCGGTGCACCGGCCGAAATCCATCACTTCAAGTTCATGGGGCGCGACAACTGGGGCAAGGTCGACAAGGTCGTCGGCATGATCAACGCGGCCCGGAATTCCGGGGTCCGCATCACGGCGGACCTCTATGCCTACACGGCGGGTGGCACCTCGCTCGATGCGTCGATGCCTCCCTGGGTGCACGACGGCGGTCCGGAAGCGATGGTCGCGAGGCTCAAGGATCCGGCGGTGCGTGCGAAAGTCATCGCCGGCATGCGCGAGGCGCGGCCCAAGGACTGGGAGAACCTGTTTCACCAGTCCGGACCCGAGGGGATTCTGCTGCTCAGCTTCCGCTCGGCGGCGCTGAAGCCGCTGATCGGCAAGCGGCTGTCCGAGGTCGCGAAGGCCCGCGGCGTCAGCCCGGAGGACGCGGTGGTCGATCTCGTGATCGAGGACAACGCCGGCGCGTCGGCGGCCTACTTCTTCATCGATGAAAACAACATCCGCAAGCAGATCGTCCTGCCGTGGGTATCCTCGGGTTCTGACGCGGAGTCGAGCGCGCCGGAAGGCGTATTCCTGCTGTCGTCGACCCACCCGCGCGCCTACGGGAATTTCGCGCGGATCTTCGCCAAATACGTCCGCGACGAGCACCTGCTCACGGTCGAGGAGGCGGTGCGCAAGCTGACCTCGCTGCCGGCCGACAACCTGTCGCTGGCCGACCGCGGGCGGCTCAAGGCCGGCGCCTATGCCGACGTCGTGATTTTCGATCCGAACACCATCCAGGACCATTCGACCTACGAGAAGCCGCTGCAGTACGCAACCGGCGTCACGGACGTCTTCGTGAATGGCAAGCTCGCGCTCAGGGACGGAGTCCCGACGGGTGCGGCCACGGGTCGTGCGCTGCGCGGTCGCGCCTTCAAGGGCAGCCAGGGTGGTGGCTGTCGTGCCGCGAGCACCGACTGGACCTGGATCAACCAGCCGCCGGCCAGGTGACCGGGCGCCCCGGCGGCGCCAGGCCGCGCGGCCGGGGTTGCCGGGCGGCTTCGCCGCTGACGGCTACGCGAGCAAGGAGACCGTGCGGGGCGGCCGGGCCGACGCCCTGCCGCCACCGGCTCCGTGACTGACGGCGACCCGCACCACTCCCAAGACCACGGTGCTTCGAGCGCCGCGCGGGTGCGGCAACCAGCCGCGACCGCCCGGCTTACGGCGACGCCACCGCGCTTCTCGACGGAATCTCTCCTCTCGCCAGCGTGCGGCCGTCGGCGAGCGCGGACGCGTCGTTAAGGGCGCAGATGACGGAGCGCCGCCCGGACGGTGCGACGCGTCTCGCGGTCCGCGAACGGGCGAGGTCGCCTGGCGGCTGCTTCGCCGCGAACATGTTCTCGTCGGCCTGGTGGATCAGGCTGCGCGCGCTTACGTACTCGGTCGGGCCCGTTTGCGCCACGCCGCAGCTGATGGTTACGTCGACCAGATCCACCTGCAGTGCCGCGGTGAGCCGGGCGATGAAACGTTCCTGGGCGTCCTCAGCGCGGCAGTTGCTCAGGATCACGCAGAACTCGTCGCCACCGCATCGAAAGCAGCTGTCCTCCGCGCGGGCAACGCTCTTCAGCGCCCGGCCGATCAGGCGCAGCACGTCGTCACCCCGCTGATGGCCCTCGGAGTCGTTGATCGACTTGAAGTCGTCCACGTCAAAGTAAGCAGCGGCCACGGGCTCGCCGCGCCGCTCCGCATGGCGGAGCGTCGTCGTCACGACTTCCTCCAGCGCGCGCACGTTGAGGAGCCCCGTCAGCGCGTCCGTGCGCGACAGCTCCTCGAGCTGTGCCGTGCGCTCCTTCACCTTGTCTTCCATCGTCCGTGCGTAGCGCTCCGACTCGTCCTTCGCCGTCTCGATCTCGGCAACGAGGCTCCGGATGTACGTCTCGAAGACCAGCGTAGTGTCAATGAACAGCAGCTTGTCGAGCGCAGACACTGCCGCTTCGCGCTCCGCTGCGGAGTGCAGCGCCGCCGCGATCGCGCCGCGCAGCAGAACCTTCAGCGTGAGCATCGCCGAGAGATACAGTTTCGGCTCGACGCCGATGCGCCTGTGCACGAGGCCGATGCGCAGCCGGTTGTGCACGTAGTCGAGGTCGTACACGCCGCCGAAGAGTTCGAGCACATACCGGCGCTGCGCGTTCTTCAGCCGGGCCAGGGTGTCGGCGTCCCCGATCAGGAGCGCGATCTCGGCGACGTTCGTCTGCGACCGGTAGAACAACTCGACAAGCTCGTCGACGTTCCTCTCGACCAGCGGTCGGCACGACCGCAGCGCGCCAGCGTCCGCCTGCGTAAAGCAGCAGAGCGCCTTGCGGTATTCCAGCTCGAATTCCGTCATTCGCATCTGCTCGAGAAGCGTCTGATCAGCCTGCTTCATGCCGGGAGTCGCTTACAAAACGGGGGGGCGGAGGCGGTAGCAGCGCGTGCCGGGCGCCAACGCAGGAGCGCGGCAGCGCTCGCCGTCTGGGGCCATCGGCATCGCGCGTGCCGGATGCGAGAGGAGTGCGGGTACCGAGGTCGGTCGACGTGGCCAATGGCATGCGTGACGGCTGGAGGTGGGTGCAGGCCCGTTACTCAAGGTATCGGCGACTGCGGGGTTCGTTTTAGAAGCTCAGGTACCAGCAAGTGAAAAAGAGTGGATGTCCGTAAGCCTCTGGATTAGGCCCGGGTGCTTAAGGAGCGGGAGACGGAAGCGCCGAACGGGAGTCCGTGGCACGTCGCGCAGGCTGGTCCCTGGCCGGCGCCACTGCCAACGGCATGGATCGCCCGACGAGACCAGGCGGGAGACGCTGGCAAGGCGAGGATGAACGAGACTGCGGAGCGCGGAACAGCGGTTCGGGCGCGGCGCGTGCCGCTTCGATCGCGTCAGCCGGCGGAGTCGCCGGGACGCGCCGGACCGTCCGCCGGGCGCTGACGACGCGACGGGGTGGCTGTCGCAGGCGTCCGTGGAAGGAACGGGTTCAGGCGCTCGCCATCCTCGCTTGAATGTCGATCCGGCAAGTGAGCAGACCGGCACTGCGGCCCTGAGCGCCGTGCCGACGAGCAACGGAGCGGACGTCGGGTCTGCGCGTCAGGCCGGCAGCGCCGCCGGGTGTGGTGACGCGAAAGCCCCGGTCGCATCAAAGTTCGCTGGCGACAGGAGCCGGTCGTACTCCCGCTTCACGACGGCATAGCACTCGCAGCAGCGCAGTTCGAGCCCAGGCCGATCCAGCACGTTGATCAGTCCGCGACGGTAGCTGATGAGGCCGGCGCTCTGCAGCTTCCCGGCCGCGTCAGTCACGCCCTCGCGTCGCACGCCCAGCATGTTCGCGATCAGGTCCTGCGTCATCTCGACCTGGTCCGTCTCGAGCCGGTCGAGGCTCAAGAGCAGCCACCGGCAGAGCTGCTGGTCAATCGTGTGGTGACGGTTGCACACCGCCGTCTGAGCCATCTGGGTCAGCAGCGCCTGGGTATACCGGAGCAGGATCTGCGCCATCGCACCGGTCCGCGAAAACTCCTCCTTCAGGAGCCTGCCGGTCATCCGGTACGACCAGCCCGCGCTCTGCACGACGGCGCGACTTGGCGTGGTATCGCCACCCATGAAGAGCGCGACGCCCACCAGACCCTCGCGTCCGACGACCGCCATCTCCACCGACGAGCCGTCCATCAGCACGTAGAGCAGGGAAACGATTGCCGTCGTCGGGAAGTAGATGTGCGATAACTGCGCACCGGACTCGTACATCGCCTGGCCGAGAGGGAGCCAGCATGGCTCGAGGTCGACCTCCATGCGGGCCCAGTCAGCGGCAGGGAGGGCAGCCAGCAGCGTGTTCTGGCGAGGCGGACCGACGCTGGGAATGGTCTGTGCCACGGCTCAGTCCCCGCTCAGCGCCTCTTGAATCATGCCGGTAGCCATGAACGTCAAGTTAGCGGCGTGCAGCGCGCGCCTCCGTTCGCTGTCGCACTGAGGCGAATGCTGATATTCCGGCGCCGGGCATTGCGGGCGGCCGCAGCGGCCCGCCTGGTGCGAAGTCGCACCGACCGTCCGGGCGGCAACTGCGAGGCTCCGTTACCGGCGACATCCCGTCTCCTTCGTCCAAGCGGAGTACAACGTGCAGGTACAGCCAGCGACAGGCGCAGCGACCGCCCGACTGTCCGATCCCCGCCAGGTGGACTCCCAGACGCAGCAGCGCTGCACGTGCGGTGGCGGCGTTGGTGCAGAACGCCACCTTGCATTCGTGTCCAGCGAACTGGCCGCGGAACGCAGCGAGCGCGCGCGGATGGCACACGTGCTTCGCGAGGAGCTCGGACAGGAGCTGGCCGGGATCTCGTTCATGGTAGGCACGCTCGCGCGCGCGCCGGCCATGTGTGGTACGGAGCGCGACGCGCTCGTGCTTCGGATCTCTGATCTGCTCGGTGCCGCCATCGGGCGTTGCCGCGACACCGCCGGCGCAGGCTGACGGCGGGCGAGGCCGGCACCTCCATCAGGCCACGAGGCTGACGTCCCCTTCCTCTGCCGCCCGCTTCGCGACTTCGATCAGCCGCCCGACATCGAGGAGCAGCACCAGGCGCTTCTCGATCGTCGCGACGCCGCTCAGAAAGTGCGAGTCGACGCTGCCGCAGGCCTCGGGCGCGGGCATGACCTGGCCTTCGTCGATGGTCGCGACGTCCGATACGGCATCGACCACGCAGCCGACGGTCCGGGTGCCGCTCGCGCTCGCGATCCGGACCACGATGACGACGGTCGTCTGCGTCGCCTCGCGGGCCGGGAGACCCAGGCGAGCGCGGACGTCGAGGACGGGGACGACCGTGCCGCGCAGGTTGATGATGCCGAGGATGTGGTCCTGGCTGTGCGGGATGTGCGCCGCCTTTTCCCAGCCGCGAATCTCCTGCACGGCGAGGATCGGGACTGCGAACAGCTCGTCGCCGACCTCGAAGGTCAGGAACTGCTGCGACGAGAGGGTCGCGCCGCCACCGTTCGCGGCCGCGTCAGCTGATTGTGAGGCATGCATGGCTGGCTCCGTCAGGTGCTCATTAGCCGGGGTCTGCTCAGAGTTCATCCCACGTGTCGTTTGCGCCGGCACCGGAGGCCGACGCTGCCGACTTGCCCGCCGCCGGACGGGCGGCGCCTGGCTTGCGCGCTGCCGGAGCCGCCGGCTTCGACCACGGACGACCGGCCGCGCGCCGTTCAGGGGCAGGCTTCCCGGCCGCTTCCTTCGGTGCGTCCCGGTCCGCGCGCCATGCCTCGGTCGAACGTCGCTCCCGGGCGCCGTCCCATTTCGGGGCGTCCTCGGCGATGACCTGGAAGCTGGCCAGCATCGTGTCGAGCTGCTGCGCCTGGTCGAGCAGCGATTCCGCGGCAGCCGCGGCCTGTTCGACCAGCGCCGCGTTCTGCTGCGTGACCTCGTCCATCGAGGTCACGGCCTTGTTGACCTGATCGATTCCGGAGGCCTGCTCGTGGCTCGCGGCCGCGATCTCCGAGACGATGTCGGTGACCTTCTTGACCGACGCGACGATCTCCTGAAGCGTCTGTCCCGACTGGTCGACCAGCTTCGATCCCTGCGACACCCGGCCGACGCTGTCCTGGATGAGACCCTTGATCTCCTTGGCGGCTTCGGCGCTGCGCGACGCGAGCGTGCGAACCTCCGAGGCGACGACCGCAAAGCCACGGCCCTGCTCCCCCGCTCGCGCCGCTTCCACGGCCGCGTTGAGGGCGAGCAGGTTCGTCTGGAAAGCGATCTCGTCGATGACGCCGATGATGTCCGCGATCTTGCTGCTCGCGGCGTTGATGCCGCGCATCGCCTCGACCGCCTCCGCCACGACCGCACCGCCCTTCTCGGCCTGCGTGCGCGCCGCAATCGCGAGCTGGTTGGCCTGCGCCGCGTTGTCGGCGTTCTGCCGGACGGTGGACGTCATCTCCTCCATCGACGAGGCGGTCTCCTCGAGGTTCGAGGCCTGCTCCTCGGTCCGCTGGCTCAGGTTCATGTTGCCTTTCGAGATCTCGTCGGCGCTGCTCGTCACTTCCTGTATCGAGCCCTGGATCTTGCGGATGAGGCCAGCGTTCCCGTCGAGCATCGAGTTGATGCCCTTTGCCAGGGTCTCGAAGAAGCCGGTCTTGCCCTCGCTGCGGATCCGGCGCGTCAGGTCGCCGCCATTCGCTGCCTCCACCACGAACTTGACCTCGTCCTCGGTGGATACCTCGACCGAGCGGTCGATCCACTGCACGACCGTGCCGAGCCGCTGGCCGGAGACGTCGACGATCGGCGTGCCGATGATCTTGAGGACGGCGGCGCCGAGGCGTATCTCGGTGATGTGCGTGCCCTTGAGGTTCGCCAGCAGGTTGCGCTGGTGCGACGGCGACTTGTGGAACGAGTCGAAGTTCGAGTTGAGCACGCGGTCCGCATCGAACTGCGGCAGCTGCTTGCGGATCTCCGCCGCATTGCTCCTGAACATGGCCAGCACGGCCTCATTCATGTAGATGATCTTGCCGTCGTTGTCGGCGACCATCACGTTGCTCGCGACCCGGTCGAGCGCGACGCGCACGCGGGCGGCATTCACCGCTTTCGCCGTGATGTCGACCGCGAACTTGACCACCTTGTAGGCTTTGCCTGCCGAGTCGAGCACCGGGTTGTAGGTCGCCTGGATGTAGACTTCGGCTCCGCTCTTGGTGACGCGCCGGAATTCACCGGCCTCGAACTCACCGCTGCGCAGGCGCGCCCAGAACTCCTTGTAGGCGGCGCTGTCGCGGTACTCGCGGGCGACGAACATGCCGTGGTGCTTGCCCTTGACCTCGTCGAGCGAGTAGCCGAGCGTCTTCAGGAAGTTCTCGTTCGCGGTCAGGATGGTGCCATCCAGATCGAACTCGATCACCGCCTGCGAGCGGCTGACCGCATTCGACACGGCCTGGAGTTCGGCTGCGCTCGAGGCGGTCCGCGACGTCCAGAGGCTGACGCTCGCGAGCGCACCCAGCGCGAGGCCGGCTGCGACGACGGCGTAGGTCACGGCTGAACCGGAGTGCAGTACGCCGGTCAGGAGCAACACGAGCGGGACCGCGACGCAGGCAAATGCCAGTACGGCCCTGCTGCCCGGAGACAAACGATTGAGTAGGTTCATGCCACCCTCGGTGCGTCGACGACGTTTTCGGTAAATCCTGATGGAGCGCCTCTGGTCGCTGCCGTCTCACAGAACGTCGTTCGCATTTCCCGAATCTTGATGCGAATGCACCTGGCAGCCCCAATTGACCGGTTTCACTTAGACCACGGTCAGGGACTCGTGAGCTGGCCCGCGGCGTCCCCGGCCAGGGACGGCTAAACCGCTGTTGTTCCTGCAGAAATCCCGCCACGCATCGGCCCGCACCGGGGTATCGCGGCAACGGCCTCACCCTTAAGCAAGCAGCGCCTCTGCATTGCGTCCTGGCGCCCAAATCCGCTCGCTGCCCGTTCGGGTACGTAGGTCAGACCCCGAATCGCGGCGGTGTCGATCAAGCGGCGCGATCGTGGACCGACACATTATTAAGCAGGAGCCGCGCCGCGTGGTCGGTTGCTGCCGAGCATCCGGCGCCCCGGCACGTCACCAGTCCTCCGTCGACTCGAGCGGGTTCAATGGACGAAATCGATCTCCGCACGACCAGCCCGCAGCCCAGGGAATCCACCGGTGCGGTCGTGTGGCCGTTCCTGTCGACGATTGCGCTCATGCTCGTCGTCGCGATCGCGAGCATGGAGACGCTGTCCGCGGTCCGCGCCTATGTCGGCGGCGAAGGGCTTTACTCCAAGGCACAACGCGACGCGGTCCATTACCTCGCGAGCTACGCATCGTCTCACTCGACCGCCGACTATGCGCGCTACGAAGCGGCGATCAGAGTTCCGCTCGGTGACCGGGCAGCGCGGCTCGCCCTGCAGGGAGCACGCCCGGATTACGCCCGTGCCCGCCAGGGTTTCCTGGTTGGCGGCAACAATCCGGCCGACGTCGACGGGCTCATCCGCCTGTTCGCCATGCTGCAGCACGTCCGGCCGATGAGCACGGCGATCGACCTCTGGACGCGCGCCGATGGGAACACCCAGGAACTGGCGAAGCTGGGCGAGAGCCTGCGACCCCACGCGTACGCCGTCGACCCGGTCGTCCCCGACCTGCCCGCCGTGCTCGCGAAGCTCGAGCGCATCAACCAGAACATCGCCCCGATCGAGGCCGCCTTCTCGGAGACCCTCGGCGCGGCCGCCCGCGAACTGACGACGACGCTCGTCATTGCGCTCACCATCGCCAGCAGCGCGCTCGGGCTCTTCGGCGTGCGCCTCACCCGGGGGCGGCTGCGCGACCGGCACCGCTACGCGGCGGCGCTCCGGGAGAGCGAGGAGCGCTACCGCTCGGTCTTCGACACGAGCATCGACGCGGTGCTGATACTCGGCGTCGACGGCTCAATACTCGATGCGAATCGCGCCGCCTGCCTGATGTTCGACGTCGCACTCGAGGATCTCAAGGCCGGCGGGGCGCGCGCGATCAGCCGCGACGGCGCCCGGCCCTGCATCGAGGCGCTCGCGGCTACCGGGTGGTTCAAGGGTGACCTCGAGTTTCGCCGGCGGGACGGAAGCGCTTTCACGGGCGAGGCGTCGGCGGCGAAGTTCGCCGACACCTCGGGCGCCTCCCGCAGCGCCATCGTCATCCGTGACATCAGCGAGCGCCAGCGCCTCGAGCGCGAGCAGGCGCGCATCCGCGAGGAGATCGACAGCGCCCGGCGGCAGGCGCTCGAGGCGGAGCGCGCCAAGGACGCGAGGTTCCGCGCCCTGATCGAACACTCGAACGACATGGTTGCGGTGGTGAGCCCGGAGGGGCGGTTCTCGTACCTGAGCCCGGCCTGGGCGACCACCCTCGGGTGGGTCCCGGGCGACGAGGCGGCGCCGACGCTGTCGCAGGTCGTGCATCCTTCGGACGTCGACGACCTTCGCGACGCGCTCGAGCGCGTGAGAACCGGGCAGTCGCACGTCACCGGGCGATCCAGACTGCAGCACCGGAACGGCAAGTGGCGGTCGATCTCGTGGTCGGTCAGCGACGCGAGCGACGTGCCCGGCATCGACGGCATGATCATCAACGCGAGCGACGTGACGAGCCAGGACGCGCTCACCGAGGAACTGCAGCAGGCGCGCAAGATGGAGGCCATCGGTCAGCTGGCCGGCGGCATTGCGCACGACTTCAACAACATCATCTCGGCGGTCACCGGCTTCGCGGCGCTGCAGATGCGCGAGCTCGAGCCTGGAACGAAGCCGCACGACTGGGCGGTGAGGATATCGTCCGCCGGCGTGCGCGCACGCGACCTCGTGCAGCAGATCCTGTCGTTCGCGCGGCGCAGCGGCGTCGAGCGGTGCCCGACCGATCTCGTGCACGTCGTGCGCGAGGCGACCGACTTCCTGCGCACCTCGCTGCCGTCGAGCACGGACTTCGAGATCGCGATCGATGCCGCGGCCCTCGTCTCCGACGTCAACGCCAGCCAGATCAGCCAGCTGATCGTGAATCTGTGCGTCAACGCCAACGATTCCCTGAACGGCCAGCCGGGTCACGTGGCGGTGCGGCTCGCGGAATTGAGCGGCGCCGAGGCCGGGCGGCTCGTGATCGAGGGAACCGATCACATCGATGACGGCAAGGCCGTCGTCGGATCCGTCAATCCCGGGCTCACGTACGCGTCACTGACGGTGTCGGACACCGGCAGCGGCATGGAGCCCGAGGTGATGCGCCGCATCTTTACGCCATTCTTCACGACGAAGCCGCGCGGCCGCGGCACCGGCCTCGGCCTGGCCGTCGTGCACGGGATCATCGGCGAGTACTCGGGGGCGTGCCTCGTGGACAGCAGGTCCGGGCACGGGACCCGCTTCCAGGTCCTTCTGCCCCTCGCCGACAGCTGCGTCGGTGCGCAGGACACGAGCCTCCGGCTGCCCTCGCTCGCTGGCACCGAGCGCGTCCTCGTCGTCGACGACGAGCCGTTCCTCACGGAGATCCTGGAAGCCGGCCTGACGCGCCTCGGGTACTCCGTCACTACCTTCAACGATCCGGTCGAGGCGCTCACGTTCGCCGAGCGCAACCCCTCGGCAGTCGACGTCATCGTCTCGGACCAGGTCATGCCCAGGCTCACCGGCCTCGGGCTCCTGAAGCGCCTGCGTGCGGGACGCCCGACGCTGCCGGTCATCGTCTGCACGGGCTTCACCGATACGTCCACCGAGGACGCCATCCGGCGCGCCGGCGCGACGGCCGTGTTCTACAAGCCGGTCGCGGTCGAGCGCATTGCCGAAGCAATCCGGCAGTGCTTCGTCGGCAGCACGTCCGCCCAGCCGAAGAGTTCAGAAGGCCGTGCCCAGCAGCTGACCCGGCCCGGTTGAGCCACGCTCAACTCGCCGGCGGGCGACCGCAACCACTGGAATCGTGGTGGCGGGCCCGCCTGGGCCCGCCCTCGAAATGGCGCAACTCCGAGCAGGGCAACGGCCCGTACCCGGACCTCGAGTGATGCCTCGGCCCGGCGGGACCTTGCACCAGTGGCTGCTCCCGCGATTGTCTGCGGCAGGAACCGCGACCGGTGCCGCGACGAGGTCCTGGCCGCCGGATCGGCCGTCCGTTCTCAGTCAGCTCTCACGAGTTCAATCACGAGGGCACTCGTTATTCCCGTCATCGGCTCGATGACGCCCGGCGACTTCATCGTGAGCCGGTTGCCCTCGACCTTCATGAAGTAGATGCGGTTCGTGCCCTGCAGAGCCGGGCTCGAGGCGGTGTCGACCCGCGCCGTCGCCTTGAGACCGTCGGGGCTCTGCTCGCCGACCGTGTACTCGCCCGTCCAGGCGACGCTCGTCCGCATCGCGGCGACCGCCTCGGCATCGGTCAGCGCCGCCGCTTTCGACGTTGCCCGCGTCGAATCGACGAACAGCAGCCACAGGCGGGTCGCGGTGACCGTGACGTAGCCGGCCGGGTGCTCGCCGAGCGGGTACTTGACGAGGCCCGCCGTCAGGCCTTTCAGCGACACGACCTTCCACGTGCCGATTATCTGGTCCTTCGACGTCGCCTGCTGGGCGTGGGACGTCGCCGACGTGGCGAGGAGCGCGATGGCGAGAGTCAACTGCAGCAGCCTGTTCATTTGTGTTCCTTGGTGGATGTCCCATTTGCGGTGAGCCATTCGTTGCGGAGGGACGTGGTGCGTTCGGGATTCGGACCATCAGCCGAGTTGCAGGGGTCGTCGACGGGGAATCGCGTGACCAGGCCGGGCCGGTTCATCTCCAGGGTCGCAGTCGCCGCGTCCCTCATCCGCCTATCCCACCTCGCTGCAGGCAGCGCTTCCGGTGCAGGCCAGAGTCACGAACGCCTCTGATTTCAGGCGCCAGGTGCCTGCCGACGGGACCCACATCGCGAGGTAGATGCCGGTCTTGCGCATGATCCCGTCGGGCTTCCGCCAGATGCCCTCGAAGCGTCCCGTCTCTGCAACCCGCTTTCCGGACATGGCAACGCGGATGGACGTCGGGGTACGCCGGTAGGTCACGAACGTCGGGTCCCTGAACTCCTCGTCGGCGTAGCCACGGGTTGCGGCATCCGCACCGCTGTCGACGTTGCCCGACGATCCGAGGATGAGATGGTAGTCGTCAACGAGGAATGCGCGCAGGCGCACGGCATCGTGGGCCGCGATCGCGGCGTTGTAGTCCGCGCGCTCTGCCCTGACGATCGAGGTCGGATCAGCGTCCGCCGATGCAGCGCACGTTCCGATGCAACCGACCATCAACGCGACGCTGGCGATTCGGCTGTTCATCGGCTGTTCCTTCGGGAAGTCTGCATCGGATATGAATGGACGGGGATCGAGCGGAACGGCTGCGGCATTGCCCTCGCCTCGCGACTGGCACGCCCTGATGCACCGCGCTCGAATGCGAGAGACAGCGGGAGGTCACCGGGCGCTGGATCTGGCCGGCCGGCCACCCGGGGATTCCTTATCGAAGTCGGCATGGAGTAGCCTGGGCGACGAAGGGCTGCCTCTTCGTGGCGAGCCGTCAGCCGGTGGTGACCGGTCCCGCTGTCCAGACGGAGACCGATGGTCACGTCCCGGGCTCCGCCAGAAATGCGTGCAGCGCAGCGACGACCTGTGCGCCCTCGCCTACCGCTGCGGCGACGCGCTTTACGGATCCGGAGCGGACGTCGCCGATGGCGAAGACGCCGCGGCAACTCGTCTCGAGCGACCGGCGGCCGCTGCCGGCATCGCCCCCCGTCAGGACGAAGCCCTTCGCGTCGAGGTCGACGGCCGAGCCGGCCAGCCAGTCCGTGTTCGGCTCGGCGCCGATGAAGAGGAAGAGGTGGCGAACCGGCCGGCAGGCCTGTTCGGCGGACCCGGCGCGGCGCCAGCTGATCGATTCAAGTGCGCCGTCGCGGGATTCGAGGTCCGAGATCTCTGCGCCGGTCACGAGCGTGACGTTCGGGAGCCCCGCGATGCGGTCGACCAGGTAGCGGGACATGTGCGCCGCGATGTCGGGGCCCCTGATCAGGAGCCAGACGCGCGCGACGTGGCCGGCCAGGTACACGACCGCCTGGCCGGCGGAGTTGCCGCCTCCGACCAGTACCACCTCCTGGCCCGCGCACAGCTTCGCCTCGAGCGGCGACGCCCAGTAGTGCACGCTCGACGCCTCGACGCTGTCGAGCTTTGCGGTCCCGAGGCGTCGATAGCGGGCGCCGCTCGCGATGATGACGGACCGGGTCCGAACGCGTTCGCCGCTCGCGAGCGTGAGGCTCATGTGCCCGTTCGCCGGGTCAGCGGTCGGCTCGAGGCTCCGCACCTCGTCGGGAATCGCCATCTCGACGCCGAACTTCTGTGCCTGGTTGTATGCGCGGGCCATCAGCGCCATGCCGCTGATGCCGGTCGGGAAGCCGAGGTAGTTCTCGATGCGGGCGGAGGCGCCCGCCTGGCCACCGAACGCACGGCAGTCGAGGACGAGTACCGAGAGGCCCTCGGACGCCGCGTAGACGGCGGTTGCGAGACCCGCGGGCCCGGCGCCGACCACGACGACGTCATAGAGCCGCTCCGGGTCTATCGGGCCGACGAGGCCGATGCAGCGCGCGAGGTCGGAATCGCTCGGGTTCCGCAACAGCTGCCCGCCCGGGCACAGAACGATGGGCAGCTCTCCGGGATCGACCCTGAACCGGTCGAGGAGTGCCTGCGCCTCCGGATCGGTTTCCGGATCCAGCTGCTGGTGCGGATGGCCGTTCCGCGACAGGAACCCGTCGAGTCGCAGCACATCGCCGCTCGCGGGGCGCCCGACGATGACGGGTCCCCCTGCTCCCGTCTGGATGAGGCCGACGCGCCGGAGGATCAGGGCGCGCATGATGCGCTCCCCGAGTTCTGCTTCCGCCACGAGCAGCGCCCGGAGCCGCTCCGGGGGGATGATCAGCGCCTCTACCGGCTCGGTCGCGATGGCGTCCACGAGCATCGGCCGGCCAGAGAGCTGCGCGAGTTCGCCCATGAAAGAGCCGGCGCCGTAGGAGACGATGAGCGCGCGCAGGCCCCGTTCGGCGGTCCGCGTGACATCGACCCTTCCCGACAGGATGATCGCGAGGCCGTGGCCGGTTTCCCCGGCTTTCCCGAGCGTCTCACCTGCCGCGAACGGCCGGGCCGTCCCGAATCGCCGCAGTCGCTCGATCTCCGCCGGTTCGAGCGTCGGGAACATCTGGTCGCGCCGGGCGTCGACCATCACTTGCGCCGGATCCGCCATTCCTCACCCCCGCCTGATTGCATCACTCGCCGTCCGCCCATTCAACAGGCGCAGCTCCGCGCGGCGTCTACGCCTGCTGACTGCCCCGTCGCGCAGGAGTTAAACTCGGAGGATCCGCAGCCAGGCCGAAGCATGCCATGCCGCAAAGATGCCGCCATCTGAACGCGGTCAAGACGGACCACCCCAACACCCGCGGCTGCGAGGAATGCCTCAAGCTCGGCGACAGCTGGGTGCACCTGCGGCTCTGCAGGAGCTGCGGGCACGTCGGCTGCTGCGATGACTCCAGGAACCGGCATGCCACGAAGCACTTTCATGCGACGCAGCATCCGATCATGACGTCGCTGGAACCCGGCGAGGACTGGAGCTGGTGCTACGTCGACGAACTCGCGATGGTGCTGAGGTCCTGAACGGGCGCGAGACGCGCCTGACGTTACTTGGATGGAGGAGAGGCTGCTCTCCCCTCTGCGTCAATCGGGGGACGACGCGGTCCGGATGCGCGGCCGCCCGGCCGCCAGGTGGAAGATGCCCGGGTGCATTCCGGATCCCCCTGGGAAACGAGATCGCACTGCCACAGGAGCACGCGCGTGAACATCCGAAAGTTGCAGCAGGGGCTCACCTATCGCGGTCGGGTGGTGGCGGTGCGCCAGACCTACCACGTGTTCGAGGCGAAGGACTATTTCTTCGTGCTCTCGTTTGCCCGGTCGAAGGCTCGCAAGGGCTCGGGGTATTTCAACGTCGTCGACCAGAAGGCAGTCGAGTACGTGCGGTCGCGCCTCGGTGGACGCAGCGGCGTGACTGCCAAGGACGTTCGTGCCGCGGCCAGCCGGACGAAGCACGTCTCGAGCAGCCTCGTGGCGCTCAACATCCTCTACGTGCTCGTGGCCCTCGAGCAGGCGACGATTCTGCGCGCCGGTGAAAACCGGCAGCTCTTTTTCTCGATCCGGAAGCCGCGGGCGACGAAGCGCTCATAGGGCGTGGCGGTCTTTGGCAGGCGCTGCCGCGGGTGACGACGGAGTCGCTCCCGGCATCAGGGCCCCTCGTCCGCGGCGCGTTTGCCGGGTTTCCAGCGATCCCCGATCAGGGGAGCCGTGCCAGGAACCCGGCAATCGCTGCGTTCACCGCCTCGGGCGCTTCCACCGTGGAGCTGTGGCCGGCCGCTGGAATCTGGACGAGCTCTGCGTTCGGGATTGCTTCGGCGATGCGGGCCGCCCTCGCGGGTACCGTGGCGACGTCCTCCTCCCCCACGATGACGAGGGTGGGTGCCCGGATGCGCGGCAGCTCATCGACGACGGCACGGCGATGGAGAACGCCGTTCACCGCGCGCCAGATGCTGCGCCGGTTGCGGTTGAGTTGCCGCATCCATGCGGCGCGATCGCCCGAGCGGCCGGGGTCCGTCAGTGCGGTCCGGCCGAAGAGTATCGGCATGACCCGTGGCGTGACGAGCCGAAGGCCGATCCACCGCGCCACGAAATTGAGCCGCCGGTACGTTGGCAGGTTCTCGGCGGGTTCCGCGTCGGCGGCGGTGTCGCACAGGATGAGGCTCCGCACGACTTCCGGATGCCGCGCCGCGAGGCGCATGCCGACGAAGCCGCCCATGCTGAGTCCGCAGACGTGCGCCCGCTCCACGTTGAGTGCCCGCAGGAGCGCGACCGCATCCTCCGTGAGCAGATCCATGCCGATCTCCGGGCCCTCGCCATCGGCACTTTGGCCCTGGCCCCGATGGTCGTAGGAGATGCAACGATAGCGCCCTCTGAGTGCAGCCACCTGTGGTGCGAAGAGGCTCGTGTTCCACAGAAGGCCGTGGCTGAAGAGGATCACCTCCCCTCCGCCGCCCGTATCCTCGTAGTGGAGCTCGCTGCCGTTGACTTTGATTCTTGGCATCGCAGGCCTCGCCAATCGGGGTGACAACAGGCGGCTTCGGGGGAGGAGCCACGCAAGTCCGCAGGGTTCGTGCTCCTGTCGACGCGGATGTTGCCCGGTATCCGGGCCGAGCGTGTCGTCAGATCGCGACTTTAGTTCAGTTCACGGGCTTTTCGGGCTCCAAAGATGGTCATATTGGGAGTCGTATTGTTGATTTTCGTAACGTTAGGGCGGGTTCGCTGACGCGGATCCGCCCTTTTGCGTTAGGGGGTCA
>Ga0181519_10001964_pt1 | contig 17802 bp, 7 predicted proteins | sample PEATcosm2014_Bin_26_FD_121102 | JGI IMG/M metagenome (GOLD analysis project Ga0181519, IMG submission 121102) | Peatland microbial communities from MTU Mesocosm Facility, Houghton, MI, USA - PEATcosm2014_Bin02_10_metaG | ecosystem: Environmental > Terrestrial > Soil > Wetlands > Peat | place...
TGAACCGGTCGAGATTCTGCAGATCGTCCCAGGGCAGATCCTTGATCATCTCGCTGGCATCGGACGAAGTGTTGATGATCCGCACGCTCCCCTTGGGCGCATCGGCGGCGGCCCGGCGCAGCAGCGGCAGCAGGAGATTGGTCAGCAGAAACGGCCCCAGATGATTGCCCGCGAAATTCTCTTCGAAGCCCTCCGCGGTGATCACCTTGGAATTGGCCATGCCGCCGGCATTGTTGAGCAGCACATCGACGCGATCGGTGAGCGCCGCGATCTCGCGCGCCGCCCGTGCCGCATTCTCCATCAGCGCCAGATCGGCCAGGATCATGTCGACCCGGCCGCCCTTGGCCGAAGCGCGGATTTCCGCCGCGGCCGCTGCGCTGCGTTCGGGATCGCGGCCGATCGCGATGACCCGCCAGCCCTGCGCCGCCAACGCCTTCGCCGCCTCCTTGCCGATGCCTGAACTGGCACCCGTCACGACGGCGACACGGTTGAGTCCTGCTGTCATGGGTCCCCTCCTCTTGCCGCAGCGGCGGCGGATGCAAGCGACGAGCGTATCAGGACGACGATCGGCGCTCCAACGCCCGACAGGAAATGATCGCCACGGCGATTGCCGCTCGGCGGCATGGGGGTGCCCGCCGAGCCCTGTATTTTGCCGGATGCAGGCAGCAGCCAAGAACTCGAGCAGGACACCGAGGTCGGCGCGCAATGCTCGATCATATAAAGGAACATTAATATAAGATTGAGCCCGCTAAATAACCTCATTCTGGTTGCATCTCCCTCAGTGTCATGTCACTGTCATGGCAACCTATAAGGGAGGAGCAACGTGACAAAAGACGCTCCAGGTTCGGATGAAAAACGGTGGCGCCATTGGCCATACCCGACGAAATCGATGCTCGATGCACCGGACCGGGTGCGGATCGAACTTCATGCGGAAGCGATGCTGAGCCGCGCCCTTAATATCGGCCGCGTCGTCGCCTTCGTCGGCGCCGGGGTCTCGATGTCGTATGGTCGGATGAGTTGGGGCGGCCTGGTCTATCGGCTTCAGGAAAAAGCACTTAAGAAAGCAGTGGATTATGGTCAACATATCAATGATCCCGCCTGGTCTAGAGTACGTCAGGCTATTGGAGCGTTAAAGAAACTTAAAATTGAGGAAAACGAGGAGATTTCGAATGAAAATCTCCCGATAATTGTGGAATTCAGTGATTTAATAGACAAAGAAATCCGGGCCGTTACCGGCGAAACACCTGACAGCGATGAAAACCCCAATTTCCGTAGATTAGTGGAAATTTTCACGCGCAATGACAGTGGTCAGGCCGAAAGCATTCTAACTGATGCTTTCACTTACGACACTGACGTCAAGACCAGTGAATATCGGGAACGGTACGACGAAGCAATGATGCAATGCTGGGGCATGAAGCGTACACCGACCGACCGATTGGCGCGCGAGTTCCGGCGGCTATTCACTGGGAAAATTCTGGGGAAAATCGCCGCCGGTATTCTGGACGAGCCCGCCACGGATTTTGCCAATGAGTATATAGTGCCGTTGGCGAAGAAATGCCAGAACTACGACCGAACGGATCGCTCGAACTGGCTGTTACCGACACATCGCTTTCTGCTTGGCGCACTGTTAACCGCGGTTCGGCCCGATCGGCGTAAGGTAATCTTGGACACGGCCGCCTCAACGTCACCCATCCAATCAACCGACGCAAGCCCCCCCGGGGAGCCGGCCGCCCCCAACTCGACCGAGGCCGTAATTGTCCATCCCAAGCGGCAAGAATTTGTTCCCCCGGCGCGCGACCCGCTCCTTATCATGATCAGAAGTTTGAGCATCAATCGCTTCCTGACGACGAACTACGATGCTGAAATCGAACGGGCTCTGTTCGACCTCGGTTACCGGCTCGAAGGCGGCCCGAAGTGGCGGGCCGGGCGGACCCAAGACCAGAATGAAGCCGTCGCCCCCCTGGCGCAGGACGCGTCGGCCATCGTGTTCGACAGCGCCCGGTCGGGCGATCTTGTCTCTGTCGCTGTAGAAGATCGGGAACGGCATGCCACGATCGTGCATCTCCACGGCAGAGCCGGGGACGAGGACGGGATCATCATTACCGAATCGGACTATCAGAAACGATACATGCGGGTCGACGACCGTCGACCGTTGATTGACGAAGCGATCAGCCTTTCATTCGGCGCCAACCCGATCTTGTTCGTCGGCTCCGGCATGACCGAAGACGATATCCTTCGCCCGCTCAGGCATTTTGCCAGCAGCCATGGCCGGATGCACGACCGACTCGGGATTGCGCTGCTGCCGGCGACCCTGTCAGAGAAAGACCTGCTGATTCGGACGGTCAAATTGTTACAGCGATACGGCATCTATACCATACATTACGGCAAAGCCTCATTCTGTCAAACAGAAAATGGCAATAAAGAGGTCAACTGGTTGCAAGTTTTTACTGAAATCAGAAAAAAAATTGACTCCGTGCTGAAGTTAATTGAGAAATCCACGAATACAAATGATCGAATAGCGCCGGTGGAGAGTGAAATCTCAGTTCGATTTATCACAGACGTCAAAGATATCCTGACATACCTCAAGGCAGAAGAAAAACCACCGCGTAAAATATGCGACGGGAATGGTCGACTTCGGCTACCCGCCTATATCGAGGGAACGAAGCATGGCCAGAGCGTCGGCGTTGATCACGAAAACTTATCGCTAGTGGTAGAGATCGGCATAGTCAATGCCGCGATCGAATTTCTCGAATTAATCCAGGCCACCTCCCCCGATCCTGCTGCGCTGCAGCCGCTCAGGCTCGCCGCTCGCGCGTATCAAGTTGCGCTGTCCGGCGTTGCGGACTCCGTGCTCGGCGTGTTCCTCTGCGCTCGGTTGAACCGGGCGCGCAATGATTGGGATCTGTGGCGCTCGGAATGGATGGAGCTTCCGACCCCCCTTTCGCCCTCCGGATCGGCCGACGATGCCATTGCCTTCCAGCTAGGAGTTTTGCGCGAGGGTAATCGCAAGATCGTGAAATTGACGCGGCAACGCCTTGATTTACCAGCGCGACCGATCACGAACGGAGCTGATGATTGCCGCTTCTACCGTGATTCGCCGTCGCAAACTTTCAACGCCTTTCGCGCCGCGCTGGAATCCAACTACAACCTGGTCAACGCCGGGATGGGCCGGCGCATCGTTCTCCTGGTCTCACCGCGTGGTGCCGGGAAGGGGCATTTCCTCAACTCACTGGAACCGCCGGAGGCCCCCAACGAATACAGCCGCCTACGCGAACTCTTGCTGCAGTTGGGCGGCAATGCCGGCGTTCGCTGGGCCGGCGCCGCCTTTCTGAAGTTGGGCCTGTCGCACGAAGTCGCCTCGGTCTTCGACCGGTTAGCACTATTTTTGGTTGAACAGGCGAAATCATTCTGGAAGGACGCCGCCGTCAAGATTAACGAGGCTCGCCTCGAATCCGATCGTGTCGAATATCTGAAATTCATTCTTGAGGTGCTTGGTGACACTGGTGAGAAAAAACTCGGCGAAGAGATCCGAGTAATGATCGTTCTATCCGGAATCGGGATACTGTTTGAGAAAGACGGATTACCGAAAAATGCCCAGATCCGGCGGTTATTCGAGGCGATCTTCTCGGAAACGGCAAAGCGGGCACCGGTCGATTTCCTTTTTATTACCGAGGCCTCTACCGTTCCGTGTTGGTTCCGGGAAGCGGCAACCGCGCCGGAATCGGAAACCTCCAAGGATAAGTCGGGGCGCGGCTATCAAGGCCGGCTGTCGCTGGGCGCCGATCTGACCGTGCTCACCGAACCGGACATGTCCGCGACCCGATATTTCAAACTGGCGGCGCAAATGCGCGCCGCGCAGATGGCCGTACCGCCGCCGCGGCCAGCTTCTGCCGGAATTCGCGCCAAGCCGCTGTCAAACCGCACAGTCGTTCCGCGCGATCCGGTTACTCTGGTACATCACTTTCATGAAGCGCGATGTTCGGTGCTCCTGACCGCTTTTTTCCCCGACCTTGCGATCATGCTGGCGGTTCTTTCGCTTGTCGAAATGCTCGACCGATCCGCCGTTTCCACAGCCGCCGAGACGTGGAAGAGGTTGAAGCTACCGCAACTGCTCTCCCCAGAATGGGTGCAGAAGGCGCAAGATGCGGTGCGTAAAGCGCTCGGCCCCGTGACCGGTCGCAGAGTGGAGGGGCGCCGAGCGCCCATGCACCGCGCAGATCTCACCTACCCCATGTTTCTGACCGCCGCCGCCGACGCCTGCTGCCAGGGCCAGAGTGATGCTCTGGCAATTGCGATCGCTGCGTTCGACGCCGCGAGCAAAGTCGCCGAGCCGCCGGATGACAGCGCGCCGCTCGAGCGAACCGATCAGGAGCTAACCGATCAGGGCAAGGTGGCCGCCGGCCTGTTTGTCGACACCGACCGGAGAGCGTTGCTGATCGGCGCGAGCAATCTACTCGATGAGCGGTTCGGCCGGCTGTTCAAGGCGGTCGACCGCGGCCGCTTCGGCCTGACGCTCGTCGCATCGACCGCGATCGCTCTGGCGCGCGATGCCGGAAGCGATACCAATGTCCGGCGGGGGATGGAAGCGGCTGATCGGTTCCTGCGCGAAATCGAAGAGGATTTGACGGCCCTCGACGAGGGCCAGCGCGACAATCTCGCGATCGGTCGCTGCCTGGAGAAAATCGAGCGGCTTTATGAACCTGCGGCGTCGAAGACCGAGCCGCGGTGCTCTCTCGACCTGCTGCAGACCATTCTGTGGCACCTGGCCGTGATCGGGCAACCTGTGGAAATTGCCGTGCTCGCGCGCTGCCCGTTGATCCTCAAGGCGTGCAGAGGTCGGTCCGGCGCAACCCAGATCTGCGAGCTCGTGGCCCGCCATGTCGGCGAGCTCCATCGGCTCTGCCTAGTCTTCAAAGTCGAACCGCTACCAGACAGTCGCGACAATAATGAAGAACTTATGAAATGCCGCTACGCTGTGCATTCGCTCGTCCAGCGGAATATCTTTCAGAGACTGGGTGCGCCGCTGATCGAGTTTCCCCATGCCGATCAGTTTACGGTAACGATTTACGCCGCTCAACCCAATGATCTGCCGCGCTTGAGCCTCAAGGTGCATCAGGATCTGGGCCGCACCGTCGCAGCCTTGTCGGGTTATGACAACGACCAGGGTGATGGCGAGGACTATAACCTGCTCATCAAACAGGATATCGGCAACAAATATCTTCAGCAGAGAATGTTACGAGCCGCCTTTGCTTTGCTGCGATCGATCTACTCGCTGCCGGTCATTGCGCGCTTTCAAGTCCCGCCAGACGACGGGACAAGCAAGGGGGAACCAGTTGCCGCAAGCCCGAGATTTCTGGAGGAACACCGCCGTCTCATCCGCTGGGTCCTACGGCAAGCGGTCAAGCTCGAGAACGGCGACGCTTCGCAGCAGCAGGTCAAGCCCGGGAGCGGTGAGAGGTCTGAGCAGACATGCGCGCTGCATAAGGAGGAGATCGTCTGGCTATTCAATGAAGCTGGCGTCCTTAGCTTGGTACAGGGGCGCCTCCACGATGCGCGCGCGCTGTTCGACCGCGCCCTGGCGGCAGCTGACCGGATCGAGCGTAACGAGCATGGTGCGCTGCACACCAGAATTCTCCTGAATCGCGCTTTAGTCGATATTGAGCGCGGCCGAGCCGGCCGCACGATCGGCACACTGCGGCGCATCGCCGGCTCAAAGGATGTCGAACATCCCGTGCTTCCCTTGCTGGCGGCCGGGTATCTCGGCCTCGTGCACCATTTCAATGGCGACGTCAAAGCCGCGATGGACCGGTATGAAGAGGTGATCGGTCCGCTGCAGCAGCACCGGCAATACCGCTCCGCCAGCATCTTCGTCCGACACATGGCCGACCTCCTTCGCGTCGCCGACAATCCGGATTTCGTCAAATCCCGCACCTGCGTCGAGCAAGCCATCCGCTTTGCGATGGATGGCGGTCACGAAGACATGCGGCATCAAGGGCTGCTGTCGTCGGCGCGCATCGACATCGCTGAGATCGAAGCCGGCAGCAAGCGGGCAGTCGCCGCTTCAGCCGTGCAGGCCAAGCTGGTCGTGGTCGAGCGCTACGCGCGGACGATCGATATTCCGCGCATGCTATGCGATGTTGCCCATTTCCGGGCGCTGCTTCACTGCCATGGCGGCAACCTGACCACAGCAGGATTGCTGGTCAGCGATGCGTTGGAAATCGCCGCGCGGAACGGGCTGCGCGTCAAGAAGATCGCCCTCCTCATCTTGCTCGCGCGCATAAATGCCGAGCGCGGATATGCCGCGATTTCACTGCCTCTGCTCAACCACGCAGTCCGGATCGCCCAGTCAGCGAAATGCCATTTTGAGCTGGGCCGAGCGCAGAACCTCATCAACGAGCTATCGCTCGGTGGCCACCGGATCAAGATAGCCGGATAGCGGCACGGAAAACCGGCCGGAATCACTCACCCGCAAAACTCAGCGCTGCGAGTGCGCGGCGGAGCTTTCTCTGGCGGCGGGCGGCGCCGTGATCTTCTTGGCCTCGCTCCACCTCAAGGCCACCGGGCTGGGCAGGGGATTGCCCGCCGCGCGGCGTGCCGATTCCTCATCTTCGACCGTTTCGCCGTCCATGGCGTCGAAACTGGAGACGGCGATCGCCGTGGCAATCAGATAGGGCAGCGCTTGCACCGCCATGACGGTGCCGAACCACAGCGTGTCGGCGAAGAGAAAAATGTTTCGGACGAATAGTATGATCGAAGCGCCGAGCAAGGCCGTGCCCAGCGCCGCATCGCCCGAGAACTCGATCAGCATGCGCCGCCGGGCGGAACGGACGCGCCCGCCCTTGCGCGTTACGATGAACGGGTAATCATAGCCGCGCAGGATCATCGACAATGCCCGGGCAATCGGCATCTGGAGCGACATGGCGGCGGCCATGCCGGCGACGGCCTTGAACAGCGAGCCGCTCGGCCGTGTCGCCTGCAAGGTGAAGCCATGGGCGAAAGTCGCCGCGGAAACGGCGAGGATGCACAGGCTGATCGTCGCGGGCGGCGCCGCGCCGTATTTGAATATCTTCATGCTGACGAACCAGCCCAGATTGAGGATCGCCAGCGCCGGCCCGAAGCCGTCGGCGATCCAATGCATCCATCCGGCGAAGAAGTGATAGCGCTGGCTGAGCGTCAGCCGGGTCCGCGGCGATGCGATCGCACGCCAATGCTTGCGCAATATCCATAAGGCGCCGTAAGCCCAGCGTTGTCGCTGCATCCGGTAGGCGCACCAATCATCCGGGAGCAGCCCGGCGCCGAAACGGACGGACGTGTAGGACGCCTTCCACCCGGCCAGCAGAATGCGCAGGCCAAGCTCAGTATCCTCGCAGATGCAGTGTTCGTCCCAGCCGCCGCATTGTTCGAGCGCGGTCTTCCGGATCAGCAACATGGTGCCGTGCGTGATGATGGCATTGTGCTCGTTCCGCTGAATCATGCCGACATCGAAGAAACAGCCATATTCGGCGTTCATCGCAACGCGGCTCCATCTCCTGCCGACATCGCGATGATCCTGCGGCGCCTGGATGAGCGCCAGGTCCGCGGCGGCAAAAGCCGGCGCCGTGCGCTGCAGCCAGTCCGGCCGAACCAGGTAATCGGCATCGACGACGGCAATGATGGCGGCTCCGGCGGCGGTGTGCCGCAGCCCGGCATTCAGCGCGCCGGCCTTGAATCCCGAGAGGATACCCAGATCGAGCGCCCTGAAACGCTGCCCGAGCCGATCGCACAGCGCGCCGATCTCACGCGCCAATTTCGGCGACGAACAATTATTGACCAGGACGAGAATCTCAAAGCGCGCGTACGTCAATCGGGCGAGGCCGTTCAGCGTCTGCTCGACGATCCAAAGCGGCTCGTTGCACACCGGCACATGGATCGAGACAAAGGGACAAGCCGCGGCGGCGCCATCGCCCTCGACCGGCGGCGCGCCGCCCGGCAGATCCATCAGCCGCTGCGGCCGCGGCCCGACCAGCAGATGAAAAAGCTCGCGCATCCGATCCGCCGCCGTGAAAATGAGCATGAGCACGAGCGGCATCGTGGCCAGCAACATCAGGAAATATGCCGGCGTCAGGTAATAATTGAGCGGCGCCACCAGCGCGCTCGCCAAGCCGTAGCCGACGATTTGACAGAGCAGATTGAGGCAGACGATCTGCAGTATCGTCGTTCGTCTCAATCGCAATATGGCGGCGCTGGACAGCAGACCGATCGATAGCCCCAGAACGAGAGTGACGGGCCACAGCGGCGGCTGCGGCGGTGCCGCCGACCACCCGAATTTCGGCCGGCTTCCGGCATCGAGAATGCCCCAGTATTGGCCGACGGGCCCCTCGTTCGTCTTCAGAGGCTGATCGAAAGCCTCCATTATATTGTAGGGTACGTGTCGCTTTCGGGCTTCGCCAATGAAATTCCGCAGTAATACGGCCTCGTTGGTCAGGCTGGGTACGGCATGACGCGCGTTCGAGCGGCCCGACGGCCAGCCGAATTCGGCAATGACGATCCGCTTGCCGGGGAACGCCTGCCTCAGTTGATCATAGTGCGCGAATGCCGCTTCGACCGCCTGATCGGCCGGAAGCCCTTCCCAGAATGGGAAGATGTGCGCCCCGATGAAATCGGCGTCTTCCGCGAGTTCGGGGTGCTCCAGCCAGGTAAACCACATCTCGCCCGTCGTCACCGGCTTCCCCGTCGCCTGGTGGATCTCGCGCATGATGGACCGGATCTGCTCCACCGTCGCGTCCTTGCGCAGCAGGGATTCGTTGCCGACATAGATGTCGGTGACATTCGCCTGAGACCGGGCGATTTCGATACCGGCGGCGATCTCGCGCCGTGTCGTCTCGGGCGCCGCTTCCTTGATCCACAAGCCGAGGCTGACGGTAAGCCCGTGCTTTTCCGCCAATTCCGGGATCTGGCCCAGCGGGCCGCTGACGCTGTAGGTTCGAATATGCCCGGTCAGACCATCGATTGCGGCGAGGTCGCGGTCGATCCGCTCGCGGGATGTCGCGTCGGAAACGTCGCGATCCGTCATCGTCGGCGGGGTGTAGCTCAGCGAGTCGAGCCGACCGTAGATATCCGCGACCGGCTGGTTCGGCGGGACCGGCCAACGAACATACGCATGTACCGCCATGAACAGGATCAGCGAGGCAAGCCAGCACAGGCGATTCACGCGCGGCCTTGCGTGGCGGATATCAAACATGCGGGCACGCCTCTCTTACGATCCCCAATACTCGGTGACTTCCCGCGCCCGCTTCCGGCTGTCGATGGCGGCAGCGTCCTCGATTTCTCTTAGGCCTATCGCGTTTATTCCTTTACGTCGACGGCTCGATCGCGATGCCCTCGATCGCCATGCCGTCGTGCCCACTCGCGCCCGGCAGATCCGGCGCAGGCCTTGAAGTTTCGCCGCAACACGGCGGCCGCCACCCTTGCCGCGTCGCCACGCAGCCCGACGACCCATCGAAATATATCGCGTTCACGATGCGCCAGCATATCAACGATTGAGCGAATGACTGTGTCATGCCGGATTTGCGTGGGCAAATCGAAAATCATAAACTTGCAGTGATATTTTTTGCCGTTGAAGGGTCGCCTCGTTTCACTATTATGGATCGCCCTTGCGAGGTCCCGATGCCGAACGACCCGACGGTTACGCTGAACTTTACACCGATTGGGCCGAAATTCTCAATCTCCGAGGACGCGGCAATGCCGGTCATCACGGCAACGGCCACGCTCGGCAACGTCGCTGCTGGTCCGGGAATCGGCACGCCGATCTACACATGGACGGCTAGTCTGAATTTTCGTGGGGCATCGGTCCCGTTCGGCGCGCTGCGCAACACCGCGCACCGTGCGATACCGCCGGTCACAAGCCCGCAAAACACTTTCACCATACCGTTTACCGAACTATGCGGCGGTGATCTGACGGTCAGCGTCGTCGTGCAGCTTGGCAGCAGGACTCTGAGAGCGTCCAGCAGCAATCTCACCATCGTCGGAACCAACCCGTCGGTCGGCAAGCTCGCCGATTACGTACCCAATAATGTCGCTTTCCGGAAATTGATGCAATTGGAGAGCGGTCTGCAGCAATTCCTGCCGACCGGGTATCCGCATTTCAGCCATGACAATTTGGGCGGAGTCGGGCTGTGCCAGATCACCAACCCGGAACCAACGGCGGATGAAATCTGGAACTGGCGGGCGAATGTCGACACAGGCTGGAAGGTCTACCAAGAAAAGGAGAAGGTGGCGGCAGCTTATCCGGAGCGGGTGCGAAAGAGCGAAGGGTTCCGGCAGCTTGTCGAGCAATACAAGCGCGAACGGGTCACCAGTCCCTGCGATTTGGTTGGCGCATTGCTGGACGGGTTGCCGGGTTCGGGGTGGGACCTTGAATTCTTGAATTCGCCATATGGAAATGCCGCGGTTTGGGTCGATGGTATTGGCCATGTCCACCTGTCCCAGCCGGGCCTCGACCTCTGGCCCAATCAGATAGCCGCCGGCGTGTCGCTGGGGGTCCGAACTCCCTTCATCGTCGTCCTGCCGGATTTCGCGCCGGAACAGCTGCAGAGAGACACGATACGCGGCTTCAACGGCTATGCCGGAGCCCCGCTCTACGGCCTGAAAGGCGGTTTACACGAGTATCGGGTCAAGGTCGATCGCGCGGGCAAGCTTGTCGTACAAGAAGATCGCACGGGGTCCAGGGGCACTGCCGAATGGGAGAGAATACCGCCCGGCGAGCGTCCAGCCCGGGGTTCGCCGAATTACGTCGACGTCGTGGAAGCCCAACCCGGCTTCTAGATCAAGATGATTTCAGGTATCAACGTCCGAACTCTGAACCGTGATTGAACTGAATGAAATAGCGCGATATTAGGGATTCGTTCCGACACCATCGCACCATCGAGCAATGCTCTATCGGAAAGGCGCTCAAAGATCACTTTAGATAGGGCGCATCGATTGACGATACGACAAATGCCGCCCCGTCCCAGCGATATTTCACGACGAGAGGATATTTCCCCCGGTCACCACGATCTTGCCAGATTTCGACAAGCATATCGCCATCGACACCGAAATCGTAGTTGTAATTGAGGATCATCGCGTCGAAATACTTCCTATCGACATCGGGAACCGGCAGCTCTTCGAATCCGCCATGGGCGCTCGGCTCCAGAATGGCATGAACGTCTGGCCCGGCGGTTCCGGTGTTGCACGTCGAAGCCACGACGATGAGTTCGATTTTGCCGTCGTGCTTGAAGTCGAAATAATCGAGCCGATTGATTTCGATCTTTCGTTCCGGGCAGCCGGATTGATCGGCGGCCCATTTCAGGACAGCAGCCCGGTCGCGCTTCGATTGCGCGGCGCTGACCGGCGGCCGGTCTCCGTGACCTGCCTCAGTCCCCGCAATGGCCGCGGTTGGTGCCGCCGCGAAGAAAACGGCAAGCAAGAGTAGTTGATTGGCGCGACGATTATTGTTCACGAAGCGCAATGCTCCCGCCCACCCTACAGATCGCAATCCTTCACCATCTTCCGCAACACCGCATCGGCATCGAAGAATTCATACGCCACCTCGATCGCCCCGATCGAATGCTGTGCGTAATCGGCATTGATGCGCGCCACGGCGTCGCGCACCTCCTCCAGCGAGGAAAAGGGGAACAGCCCTTTGCCGGTATCGATGAATTTGGAGAAGCCCGTCTCCTGGGTCACCACCGGCCGCCCGGCCGCCAGGTAGCAGACCGAGCGGTCGGAGAACCAGCCGCTGTTCGGGCGGACATAGATGTCCTTGGCCACCGTGAACTCGCCGCGCGAATTCACGATATAGTCGCGATAGGCATGCATGCTGGCCGAGACCGGCACCGGATCGACGATGTCCCAGCCGCCTTCGCGCACCCGGGCCGCGACCTCGTCATTCGGCGGCGACATGGCGAGCCGGAAGGGCTGCACCAACTGGCGCGGCAGATCCAGGTATTTCAGGAAATTGACGTGCTTCGACCAGCGATAGGTCTCGTCGCCGACCCTGATGTCCTTGCCCTTGTTCTCCCAGGTCGCGATCGAGGTGAAATACTGGCCGGCGGCGACGCAGCCGGCGTCCCAGAGATCGACCAGCACCGGCGGCCGCGTCTTCTTCCAGTCGAATTTCACCATCGGCACCGGACAATCCGGCGCGCCCAAATTCTCGCCGTAGGTGAAATGATGGGTGTGCATCCCCAGATATTCGAGGGAATCGGCGTTGCCGGACGCGACCTTGGCCTGCTCGAACACCGGATCGGTGTCGACGAAGACGCGGATCGGCGTTTTCAGGTGTTCCTCGCGCAGCCGTGTTGCGCCGCACAAATTGAATAGCGCCGCCGCATCACCGTAGAGCGCCATCAGCCGCTCCTTGGAGATGCCGTGGACCTCGTCGCGTGCCGCGTCCCAATAGGCCCAGCGGTCGCCCAGATCGAAGCGCTCCATCATCGCCCTGACGAAGCCGATATTGTAGGTGCAATCCTCAACGATGCTCTGCTGCCGCGGATCGTAAGGGTTTGCGCCGGAATCCTCGACATACCAGACATCGTAGCCGAGCCGCCGCAGGCCCAGCACATAATGCAGCGCCTGCCAGGCGATGCCCGCAAGCGGGATCTGGCCGGCCAAATGCAGGACGAGTACGGTCTTCTTGCTAGACGCCAATCTGCGTCTCCTCGGCTGGGGCGAATTGCGTATTGTATAAGGTAGCGAACAATCCGTTGCACCGCATCAAATCTGAAAAGCTTCCACTTTCCGCAATGATTCCGTCTTTGAGCACCAATATTCTGTCGGCCCGCCGGACGGTAGACAACCGATGAGCGATAATGAAGGTAGTTTTTCCGCGTGTCAGACGATCGATGCCCTGCATGACCAGCGCCTCGGTCTCGGCATCGAGTGCGGAAGTCGGCTCGTCCAGCACCAGGATCGGTGAGTCGCGCAGGAGCGCCCGGGCGATCGTCAGGCGCTGCTTCTCGCCTTCGGAGAAAGTGGCGCCGGCTTCACCGACCAGCGAGTCGTAACCCTGCGGCAATCCTTCGATCATCCGGTCGATACGGGCGAGGCGCGCGGCCTCGCGGATCTGTTCCCGCGTCGCGTCCGGCCTGCCATAGGCGATGTTGTCGGCGACGCTCAAGGGGAAGACCAGCGGCGGCTGCAGCACCATCGAGACCTGGCGGCGCAGCGACTTGATCCGGTATTGCCGGATGTCGACGCCGTCGACCAGCACGCGCCCCTCGGTCGGGTCGAAGAAGCGGGCGATCAATCCCAGCAGCGTCGATTTGCCGGCCCCCGTGGCGCCGACCAGCGCCACGGTCTGGCCCGGTTCGACCGCGAGACCGATGCCGCGCAGCACCGGCGTGTCGGCGCGGTAGCGAAAGCCCACGCCTTGCCATTCGATCCGGCCCTTGGCGCCTTCCGGCGGAAAATCGAGCGTGCCGTCGGGCAGGTCCGGCTCGGTCTCGAGGATCTCGAAGCAGCGCGCGGCACCGATGCGGGCGCCGGCGATCAGGCCCCAGCTCTGCGTGATCTGGTTCACCGGGACGTAGAGCCGCGCCAGATATGTGGTGAACAGCACAAGTTCGCCGACGCTCAAGGTGCCGTTCAGCACGTCGCGGGCGCCGACGAAGATGACCAGCGCCGACCCTGCCGCGACCACGCCGTTGATCACCCCGGAATAAGCGCCCTGCCAGAAGTAGAGCAGGCGATGGGCGTGGAGCGCGGCACCGCTGGCGGCCATGAAGCGGCGATGCTCCTCGTCCTCCTTGGTGAAGGCCTGGACATGCTTGATCGACGTCATGCCCCAATGGACGAGACTGTAGACTTGGCTGTCGGTGTCGCGCGCCGTGGTCGCCACCGTGTCGATCTTGCGGTTGAAGACGAAGATGAGCCCGATCAGCAGCGGCACGACGGTGAGCGAAACCGCGGTCAGCAGCGGATCGATCGGGATCATGACCAGCAGCATGCCGGCCAGCATGACGATCGACTGCAGGATCGGCAGCAGCCCGTTCATCACCATGGTCTGCACGGCGAAACTGTCGGCGGTGATGCGCATCATCAGATCGCCGACCTTCTGCCGGCTGTGGAAGGCCAGCGACAGGCGCTGCAGATGCGCGTAGAGCCGGGCACGCAGATCGTTGACCATGCGCTGGCCGAGGCCGATGGCGAGCCAATTATAGACGAGGTTGAGCGCGCCGGAGCCCAGCACGATCAACACCAGCGCGGCACAGAGCGCGGCCGCCAGCCAAAGTTTCGGCCAGGTCTCGCTGCCGGGCAGGAAATCGACCGGTTTGCCGCCGAGCACCGTGTCGATGACCAGGCGCAGCGGCCAGGGCTCGAGCACGGCGAAGACGCTGATCAGGAAGATCTGCGCGAGCGCCCCGACGAAGCGCCAGCGATAGGGCCGGATGCAGCCGAGAATCTTGCCGCCGAGGCCGCTCATCCGGTGCCCTCTGTCACGCGCCCGGCTTCCGCGCCATCGGCGTCAGCCCGGCCTCGGCAGCCACATGCTCGATCACCCGCTGCATGATCTGGGTGAAGCGCCAGGTCTCGCGCGCGACATGGCCGAAGACGGCGAGGCCGGCGATTGCCAGCAAGGCGGCGACCACCGGCTGGCCGGCGATCAGCGCCACCGCCGTGGCGAGTGCTGCGGCGCGCAGCACGAAAGTCGCGAGCCGCGACAGCCGCATCTGGCAGCGCACCCGCTGCACCCGCTTCTCGCCGCCATGGTTTTCCGTGCAGACCAGCACATAGGCGCGGCTCCACAAGCCCCGGGCGACCTTCAGATCCCAATCGCTCCAGCCCTCGTCGGTCATCAGGAAGTATTTGCGCGGGATCAGGAATTCCATCATCAGGCGGATCAGCAGCTCCTTCTCGTCGCTCCGCTCGCTCCAATAGGAGAGGTAGAAGCTGCGGTCGCGCCAGTCGAGGCGCGGCGTCTGGGCCGGTGCGGCCTCGACCTCGTGATCGACCGTGCGGGATTCCTTGACCCGCCATTTCAGCCGGGTCCAGCCGCGCAGGATCGGCCCGAGATAGATGAGGAGCGCGATCAGCGCCCGCGCTTTAAGGCTGCGGAAGCGCGGATCGATGCGCGCATTCATCGCGCCGGAAATGCACAAGGTCCAGGTGGTGAGCAGCGGCACCAGCAGCAGGAGCGCCCAGCCGCCGGCGATCAGGCCGGCCAGCGCCAGCGGGATCGCCGCGACATTCCATTCGAAGGTCAGCGGCAGGAAGGCGGCCAGCGACGAGGGCGGCTCATAGAGCGTCTGGAACAACCCGCGCCCGAACACGCCCGAATAGATCACCGGCCGGCGCGACAGTAGAAGCGAGGCGGAAAGATCGCCGTAGATCCGGCCCAGCCATTTGGCCTGGCCGAACAGGTTGAAGCGCAAGGGGTGCTTGGCATAGACCAGCGCCTCGGCCTTGCCGTAGCCCTTTTGCTGATTGAGATAGGCTTCGATCGTGTTGCGCCGGAAATGCCAGACCATGGCGGCCGGCGCAAAACCGATCGTGTAGCCGGCATTCTGGAAGCGCCAGCAGATATCGACATCGTCGCCGGCCGCGCGATAGACCGGGTCGAAACCGCCCAGCCCCAGCAGCAGGTCGCGCCGGAACGCCATGTTGCAGCCGGCGATATGCTCGGCCACCTCGTCGGACAGCAGCACATGGGTCGGGCCGCCGGGCGAAACCGCGACCGCGGCCGGGATCAGATCATCCTCGGGCGGCGGGAAGTTCGGGCCGCCGACCGCGGCCAGGCCGCCATGCTCCATTTTGGCAACGAGATATGTGAGCCAATCCGGATCGGCGACGCAATCGCTGTCGGTATAGGCCACGATCTCGCCGGTCGCCGCGTCAGCGCCGACATTGCGGGCGACACTCAAACCCTTGTTGGGCTGGCTGATGATCCGGCAATATTTGTAGCGCTCGGAGATCTCCAGGGTCCGGTCGGTCGAACCGTCATTGACGACGATCACCTCGTAATCCGGATAATTCATGTGTTCCAGCGACTTCAGGCACTGGTCCATGGTCCGGTCGGCATTATAGGCGCAGACCACGACGGAGACGCGCGGATAGCGCTCCAGGGCCGGCGGCAGCGAACCGCGATAGCGCTCGGCGACCGCATCGAATGCCGGTTTCGGCGCGCGCTCGGCATCGACCAGGCCGAATTCCCAATCCTCGATCAGATGGCCGCCGGTGAACCATTCATCGGTCCAGGCGAAGACGCAGGTGCCGGCGCAGCCCAGCTCGAAGGCGGTCTTGACCTGCCAGGACAAGGTCTCGGCCTGGTGTGCGGCACCCTCGCGCATCGAATCCATGCCGAATTCGGTCAGCACCAGCGGCCGGTCGACCGCCAGATTGTGCAGGCGCGCGACATAGCGGCGGAACGCAGCTTGATCGTGCAGATAGACGTTGAAGCACAGGAAATCGGTGAAATCGACGGTCAGGTATTCGGTCGAGGGGAAATTGGCGTAAGCCACCAGGCCGTGCGGATCATAGGCCTTCACGTCCTTGACCAGACTGGCCAGGAACGCGCGCACCTTGTCGGCGCCGTGCCAGCGGATCATGTCGGGCGGAATCTCGTTGCCGATCATATAGGCCAGCAGCGCCGGGTGGCGCTGCAGGCTGCGCACGCCGTCCATGATGGTGCGCCGGATATCGGCCTTGATGTCGGCGCTGTCGAGGAACGTCACATGCTGCGACCAGGGAATCCCCGCCAGCACGCGCAACCCGTTCTCGGCGGCGATGTCGAGCAGCCAGACCGGCGGCACGGTGAAGACGCGCACCGTGTTGATGCCGGCCTTGGTCATCAGGCTGAAATCCTGATGCACGCGCGCCGGTGCCGGGAATTGCGTACCGTCGGCGCCGACCGGGAACGGCCCGTAGGTCACGCCCTTGAGGTAGAGCTTGGCCGTGCCGGCGAAGAAGAACTTGCCCTCGACCCGGACCGGCGGCAGCCGGCCCGAGAGCGGGACGGGAGCGGTGTTGGCGGCTTCGACGGGGCGAGCCGCCGAGTCCTGCACGTCGATCTCTGCCATGACCTGCTACCTGATGGAATACGGGCGCCCAGACCCAACCGCGGACGGCGGGAAAGAGGCGCGGAACCGTCCCTCTTGTCAAATCCGCTTTTGGGAATGACGCCGCCGCTCAATCGCCGACGGCGAGCGCCACTTCCGGCGTGCGCAGGTGCCAGGACCAGGCCGTCCGGATGATCGTATCGAGATCGGAATAGTCCGGCTGCCAGCCGAGCACGGTGGATGCCCGCGACGGATCGGCGATCAGCACCGCCGGGTCGCCGGCGCGGCGCGGCATTTCCCGGCGCGGCACGCGCTTGCCGGTGATGCGCTCGACCGCGGATATCACCTCGCGCACCGAATGGCCGTGGCCGGTGCCGAGATTGACGGCGGTCGTCGTCCCGCCGTCGAGAAGATAATCCAGCGCCCGGACATGCGCATCGGCCAGATCCGAAACATGGATGTAATCGCGCACGCAGCTGCCGTCCGGGGTCGGATAATCGGTGCCGTAAATGTCGATCGCGGCGCGCCGGCCGAGTGCGGCGTCGAGGATCAGCGGGATGAGATGCGTCTCGGGCAGATGGCTCTCGCCGATCTCGCCATCGGGATCGGCGCCGGCGGCATTGAAGTAGCGCAACGCCACGGAGGACAGCCCATGCGCCTTGCCGTGCCAATGCAGCGCGCGCTCGACCATCAGCTTGGTCTCGCCGTACGGATTCACCGGGCACTGCGGCGTGTCCTCGGTGATCGGCATGCGATCGGGCGTGCCATAGGTGGCGCAGGTCGACGAGAA
>Ga0181519_10001965_pt1 | contig 17799 bp, 4 predicted proteins | sample PEATcosm2014_Bin_26_FD_121102 | JGI IMG/M metagenome (GOLD analysis project Ga0181519, IMG submission 121102) | Peatland microbial communities from MTU Mesocosm Facility, Houghton, MI, USA - PEATcosm2014_Bin02_10_metaG | ecosystem: Environmental > Terrestrial > Soil > Wetlands > Peat | place...
CTGGAACACGGCGCGATGCCGTTCGATCTCGTCGTGCTGGCCGTCAAGCCGCAAAACGATATGAGCCGGACGGCGCTGTTCGACGTGCTGTTCCACTATGACAGGACGCCGGAGCTGCAATCCTTTGCCGGCGCAAGCGTCCGCACCGTCGATACCGGGCTCGGCTGGGGCAAATACGATCTGGTCCTCAGCCTCAGACCCGATCCCGATGGGGTGAGGGGCAGCCTCGTCTATAATCTGGAACTATTCGCCGCAGCGACGGCGTCGCGGATCGCCCAGCGTTTCGTGCGCTTGGTCGAAAGCCTGGTGGCCGCGCCCGAGCAACGGCTCAAGGATGTCGATCTGCTGCTGCCAGGCGAATTCGAGTCGATTCTGGCCGGGTTGCGCGACATTGCGGAGTATCCTCGCGATCTCACGATTCACGGCGCGTTCGAACAAGTCGCCGCGGCTCGGGCGCATGCGACGGCGATCTTCGGCGATCGGACGCTGTCTTACGGCGAATTGAACCGAGCGGCCAATCGGCTGGCGCACCGGTTGCGCCGGCTCGGCGTCGCTCCGGATCAGCCGGTCGGCATCATGCTCGGCCGGTGCTCCGCCGTGCCGGTCGCCATGCTGGGTATCCTCAAGGCAGGCGCCGGCTATCTCCCGCTCGACCCCGACTATCCGGCCGACCGCGTCAGATTCATGATTGAGGATTCCGGGACACGGTTCGTCGTCACCGATGCAGGCCACGCCGCTCTGGTCGACGCCGTCGCGACGAGTGTGGATATCAGCTCGCTCGATGGCGAGCCCGACACTGATCCCACCCCCGTCGGCAGTCCGGAGGCGCTCGCCTATATCATCTACACGTCGGGTTCGACCGGGCAGCCCAAGGGCGTGATGATCGAACATCGCAACGTCATTCAGTTGCTACGCCATCAAGGCATGCCCTTCAGCTTCGGGCCGACGGATACCTGGACGTGGCTGCATTCTCCCTGCTTCGATTTCTCCGTCTGGGAGATATTTGGGCCGCTGCTGTCCGGTGGACGCCTGGTCGTTGTTCCGGCGTCGGTTGCCCGCGACCCAGAAGCGCTTTTGGCGCTGGTCCTTACGCACCAGGCGACTGTGCTGAGCCAGACTCCGGCCGCGTTCTACGCTCTGACCGATGCCATGTTGGCGCAGGATAAGGTCGACTCGGCGATCGCAGTCGTGGTGCTAGGCGGCGAGGCGCTGCAGCCGGCCCGGTTGCGCGCCTGGCGCAGCGCCTATCCTCAGACGCGGCTCGTCAACATGTACGGCATCACCGAGACGACCGTTCATGTCACGCATAAGGATATCGGCGCGGCCGAGATCGCCGATGGGCGGAGCGCGATCGGTGTCCCGCTGCCCTCCTATCGAATCGTCATCGTGGACCCGGAGCTGCGTCTCTGTCCGCCCGGCCTGCCTGGCGAGATCTGCGTCGCGGGCCATGGTGTCGGCCGATCATATCTCAACCGTCCGGACCTTGATGTCGCGCGCTTCGTGTCGCTGCCGGGCTTGCCCGGACGCTTTTACCGCTCGGGCGATCTCGGTCGTCTGACCGTGTCGGGCGAACTCATCTATCTCGGACGCATCGACGAGCAGGTGAAAATCCGCGGCTTCCGCATCGAACTCGGCGAGATCGAGAGCCATCTTCTCTCGCATCCGCAGGTGCGGGATGCCGTTGTACTGGCCGACGGCGCCGGCGGCCTGACGGCCTGGCTGGTCGCCGATCGGGCTCTGACGCGCGACGCGCTCATTGCTCATCTCGGCGACAAGCTGCCGCAATTCATGGTGCCGTCCCGCTTCGCGCGCATCGACGCGGTCCCGAAGACCGCGAATGGCAAGGTCGACCGCCGCCGGCTGGCGGCGCTCGACAGTGTGCCGCTCGAGGCGCCGTCGCTGCCGGAAGATCATCCGCGTTCGGATCTGGAGCGGGCCTTGGCCGCAATCTGGCGCGAGTTGCTCGATGGTGCCGCAATCGGCCGCTCCGACAATTTCTTCGAGCTTGGCGGGCATAGTCTAAAGGCGACTCAAGCCGTCTCCCGGATTCGGCAGCGTCTGGGCAGGTCGTTGTCATTGAAGGATTTCTTCAGCGCGCCGACGCTCGCTGCCCTGGCATTGCGGCTCGAAGGCGGGCACGCCTTCACCGACGAGGCTGCTCTGCCGGCGGCGCCATCACCCGCCGATGAAGGCTATGCGCTGTCGCCGGCGCAACGCCGGCTGTGGCTCGTCCAGACTGGCGATCCCGATCTGGTCAACTACAACATGGTCGGCGCCTTCACTCTTGAAGGTGCGCTCGATCCCGCGGCGCTGGCCGGCGCCTTTGCCGGTCTGGTCGCACGCCACGAAGCGCTGCGGACCCGGTTCTCCCTGCGGCGCGGCCAACCGCGGCAGCGGATCGACAGGGCGCCCGAGAGCTTCCACCTGCCGGTCGAGCGCGCCGCGGCAGCGGACGAGGCGCAGGCGATCGACGCCGCGCTCGGGGCGGAACTCAGTCACGTCTTTTCGCTGGAATCCGGACCGCTGCTGCGCGTCCGGCTGATCCGGCTGCCGGGTGCGGCGGCACGCTGGCTGCTCGTCCTCAATATGCACCACATCATCGCCGATGGCTGGTCGGTCAACGTCATGCTGCGCGACCTTGAGGCCTTGTACCGCGCGGCTCTGGGGCGGGGCGGCGGCAGCCCGGCAGACCTCTGCATCGCTGCAGGGCTTGCAGCCTTGCCGCTCCAATACAAGGATTTCGCTGCGTGGCAGCACCGCCAGGCCGCCGAAAACCGTATGACGACGGCGCGGCGCTACTGGGTCGAACGTTTCGAGGATGGCGGTCAGGTCTGCGAACTGCCGACCGATCGGTCGCGTCCCGCCATGCCGAGCTTCCGCGGCCGGATCGTCTCGCGGACATTGGATCCGATCTTGTCCCAGCGATTGCGCGATCTGGCGCTCGAATATGATGCGAGCCTGTTCATGGTGTTTGCCGCCCTGGTCCAGCTGCAGCTCCATCTTCTATCGGGTCAGAGCGACATCACCATCGGCACGCCGGTGGCCGGACGCGATCGTGTCGAACTTGAGCCGCAAGTTGGTTTCTATCTGAACTTGCTGCCTATCAGAGTGTCGGTCGATGGCGGGGCAAGCTTCACCGCCTTGCTGAGATCGGTTCGATCGGCCGCTTTGGATGCGTTTGCCCATGCCGGATATCCGTTCGACCAACTCGTCGAGGAGGTCGCAGACCAGCGCGGAGATCGGCGCAACCCCTTATTCGACGTTATGCTGATCCTGCAGAACAATCAGCCGCTGCGGCTCGATCTGCCGGGCGTGGCGGCGCTTCCCCTGGCGGATCGAACGGTGAGTGCCAAATACGATCTGAATTACATGGTCGAAGACCGGCCGACGCTTGATCTGTTGCTGGAATACGCAGAGGAGCTGTTCGATCACCGGACTGTGGAGCGGATCGCCGATGAATTCATCGCGATCGCCACTTCCGTCATCCGCAATCCGCGCATCACGCCGGTCGATCTCGCTGCTGCCGTCATGCCTGCCGCCGGTGGTCTGACCGCAGATGGTCGGGCAACCGTGATTTCGGCCGAGGACTGGTAGCGGCCGATGTGCGGAATTGCCGGTATCCGTGCGGTCGAAGCGACCGCGCCCGTCGATCGCCAAGCGCTGGAAGCGATGACCCGCGCCTTGAGTCACCGCGGCCCGGACGATGAAGGCTATCATTTGGGCCCCGGCATCGGATTGGGCTTCCGGCGGCTTTCAATCATTGATCTGGAGACCGGCAACCAGCCGCTATGGGCGCGCGACGAGACGATAGTGTGCGTGTGCAACGGCGAGATATACAATCACGTAGAACTGCGTCGACACCTCGAAGAGCGCGGCCATCGCTTCCGCACGCAGTCCGACGTCGAAGTCCTGCCGGCGCTCTATGCCGAATACGGGTTGGATTTCGTCAATCGACTCAAAGGTCAGTTCGCCTTTGCCTTGTGGGACCTGCCGCGGCGGCGGCTGGTGCTTGGGCGCGATCAGATCGGTATCGCGCCGCTATTCTATGTCGAAACGCGTGCCGGAGTGCTGTTCGCTTCGGAAATCAAGGCCTTGCTGCGCTCGCGCGCGGTTCCGCGGCAGGTCGACCTGACCGGGCTGGACCAGGTGCTGACGTTTCCCGGTCCCGTATCGCCGCGCACCTTGTTCGCCGGCATCCACAGCTTGCCGCCCGGTCACCTGCTGATCGTCGATCCGGACCGCGCACCGAAGCTCGCATGCTATTGGGATCTGGATTATCCGCGGGAGGACGACCCGCCCGGGCCGACCGATCGCGACTTTCACATAGCGGCGCTCGACGAGGCGTTGCGCGCCTCGGTCCGGCGCCGGCTGCAGGCCGATGTGCCGGTGAGCGCCTATCTCAGCGGCGGGCTCGACAGCGCGCTGATCGTGGCGATCGCCGCGGATCTGACGCCCGGCGAAACGCGCGACACTTTCTCGATCGCCTTCGCCGACCCGGCCATCGATGAGCGCCGCTATCAGCGATTGCTGGCCGAGCGCCTGGGCACCCGGCATCACCAGCGAGAAGTGGCGCCGGATGACATTCTGGCCTGTCTCAGGGATATTGTGTGGGGCGCGGAGGCGCCGCTGCGCGAGTCCTATAATGCATGCTCGCTGATCCTCTCGCGCATGGTGCGCGACGAAGGCCGCAAGGTCGTGCTCAGCGGCGAAGGCGCGGACGAACTCTTCGGCGGCTATGTCGGCTATCGTCTGGATGTCGACCGCCCGGCCAGCGACGGCGAATACGACGATATCGAAGCGATGCTGGAAGCCGAGCTTCGCACGAAGCTATGGGGCGATCCCGATTTCTTCTACGAAAAGCCGTATCATGCGCTGGGCGAGACGAAGCGGGCGCTTTACGCGGCAACGGCGGTCGCACGCCTTCCCGCGTTCGACAGCCTTGCCCATTCGCCGGTCGACCCGGCCCGGCTCAAGGGCCGCAGCCGGTTTCACCGCCGATCCTATCTCGATTTCAAGCTGCGCATGGCCGACCACCTGCTCGCCGATCATGGCGACCGCGTCGCCTTCGCCAATGGCGTGGAGGCGCGCTACCCGTTTCTCGACCTCGATGTCATCGATTGCGCGCGCCGCATTCCACCCAGCTTGATGCTGGAGGGCGGACGCGAAAAATCGCTGCTGAAGCGGTTGGCACGCAAATATCTCCCAGATGCGGTCATCGATCGTCCGAAGTTCAGCTTCGTGGCACCGGCGAGCCCGACCTTGCTGGCGCGCCGGCTGCCATGGGTCGAGGATCTCCTGTCCGCAGACCGCATCCGCCGCCAAGGATATTTCAATCCCGAGATGGTGGAGCAGCTCAAGCAACGCTACCGGAAGCCGGGATTCGCGCTCAGCCAAACCTTCGAGGATGATCTGCTGATGGTCGTTCTGACGTTCGGTCTCTTTCTTGAGCTTTTCGACTTACCCGCCTTGTGACTGCAGGGGCTTCGATGCAACGCAATTCAATCGTCGAGCAATTCGAGTTCGTCGCGACCCGGTTCGGCGCGGCGATCGCCGTGCGGGAGGACGATCGGCGTGTCGCGTATGACGCGCTCAACACCGCTGCCAATCGCATCGCCCACGGGCTGCTCGGCCGCGGGCTGCAACCGCGCGACGGGGCGATCGTCGGGCTGTTCATGGAGCCGGGCATCGACTATGCCGCCGGCCTGCTCGGCGTGGCCAAGGCCGGGGCGGCGTTTCTGCCCTTGCCGTGCGACTTGCCGGAGCGCCGTTTGGCGGCTCAACTGGAGAAAGCGGCGGTTACCCACATCGTGACCGATCTTCGCCATCGGGAACGGCTGGCCGAATGTTTGGCCGCAGCCGGCCGCGCGGCCATTGTCACTATCGCCGACAGCGGCGATGATCGGACCGGCGCGATTTCCGGCAATCCGGGGATCGCGATCGGACCGGCCGATCCCTGCTACGTCATGTTCACCTCGGGCTCGACCGGCGCACCCAAGGCCATTCTCGGCCAGCACCGCGGTCTCAGCCATTTTCTGCGCTGGGAAATCAGCGAGCTGGCTCTGGACGAGCATTGCCGCGGTTCCTGGTTGGCGCCCACGACTTTCGATGTCAGCTTGCGCGACATTCTGGTGCCGCTCATGGTCGGCGGCACTCTGTGCGTGCCGGCGCCGGAAACGCGTGTCATCCCCCATCTGCTCGCGGATTGGCTGGCCGGGCAGGGCGCGACCCTTGTACATATCGTGCCCACGCTGCTCCGCCTGCTGACGCGGGAGCTGGCCCGGCGCGGGTCCGAACAGCCGCCGCTGCCGGCGCTCCGCCATCTGCTGGTCGCCGGCGAGCCGCTGTTCGGCGCCGATATCGCCGCTTGGCATGAGGCGGCGGGCAATGGCGCGGAGGTTTTCAACCTTTACGGCCCGTCTGAGACGACGCTCGCCAAGGTCTTCCATCGGACCTCGACGACACAGGACGATCGGCGCAAGGTTCTGCCGATCGGCAAGCCGCTGCCCGGCGCCGAGGTGCTGATCCTCAACGGCAACCGACTGTGCCGGCCGAACGAAATCGGCGAAATCCACATCCGGACGGCGCATCGCTCGCTGGGTTACCTCGACGATCCGGCCCTGACGGCGTCGGTCTTCGTGCCCAATCCGCTTACCGGCCAGGCCGACGACATCGTCTACAAGACCGGCGATCTCGGTCGCTATTCGGCCGAAGGTCTGGTGGAGTGCCTCGGCCGAATGGACGGCCAGGTCAAGATCAACGGCGTCCGCATCGAATTGGGCGAGATCGAAGCCGCCTTGCGTCAGATCGCCGGCATCGATCAGGCCGTGGCCGCGGTGCATTCCGGCGGCGACGCCAATCCGGTGCTGGTCGGCTACTATACGACCGAGGCAGGTGCCGCGCCGGCGCAGGCGGCGATCGAGGCCGAGTTGCAGCGTCAATTGCCGGCGGCGATGCTGCCGCACCTGCTGGTGCCGCTTGCCGAGCTGCCGCGTACTGTCTCCGGCAAGGTGAACCGCAAGGCGCTGCCGAAACCGGAAGAGCTGCTCTATGAGCGCCTTCCCTTCGCCGAGCCGGAAGGCGAGGTCGAGACCGCCATCGCGGGCATTTGGCGCGAGCTGTTCGGCCTCGGCCGCGTCAGCGCCGTCGCCGGCTTCCGCGATCTCGGGGGCGATTCACTCAAGGCCATCCGCGCGACGATGCGGATCTGGGAGGAATTCGGCGTCGATATCGCCCTCAGGGAGATCATCGGCAATCCGACCGTTCGCAGCTTGGCGGCGATCGTCGCAACCCGCGCCGGCGACCTCGCGATCGTCCGGCAGCCTGACGCGCCGTCCTACCCTGCATCGTCCGGGCAAGCCCGCCTCTGGCGGCTCGATCGCATGGGTATCGCGCCGACCGCCTATAATCTGGCCGAAGCGCTGCTGCTCGACGGCCCGATCGACGCCGAGGCGCTGGAGCGTGGCTTGGCTGCGGTGGTGGCCCGTCACGAATCGCTGCGGACGACGTTTCTGGCCGAGGACGACCAGGTTCGCCAGCTCGTCCACGACAGCCTCGCCTGGCGCCTGGAGACGGTCGATCTGTCGCGGCGCGCGGATGCTGCGGCGGAAGCCGATCGGCTGGCGGAGGCCAACCGGCAATTCGCGTTCGACCTCGCGCACGGGCCGCTCTTTCGCCTCGTGCTGGTGAACCTGCCGCACGGCGCCGATGGCCGAGTCCGCTCGCTCCTGCTGTTCAACATCCACCACATCATCTGCGATCTCTGGTCGCTCGATCTGCTGTTCCGCGAATTGGCGCAGGCTTACGCCGGTCAGGCGCCGAGTGCCGCGCCTCCGCTCCAGTACCGCGATTTCGTCATGTGGCAGCAATCGCGCGTGGCGGCCGGGGAATACACGTCGTCCCGACTTTATTGGCTCGAGCGTCTGCGCGGCCTGACGCCGCTGCAGTTGCCGACCGACCGGCCGCGCCCCTCGGTGCAGCGCTTTCAAGGCACGACGGCGCGGTTCCGGTTCGATCCCGCGGTTTCGCTGGCGATGGCGGAGTTCGCTGAGCGCCGCGGGGTGACGCCATTCGTGGTCTTGGCCGGGCTGCTGGCCGCGCTGCTGCACCGTTATTCCGGTCAGGGCGATGTCGCAATCGGCATGGCTGTGGCGGGCAGGAGCCATCCGTCGATCGCGTCGGTTGTGGGGTATTTCGCGAATACTGTCGTCTTGCGCGAAACGGTCGATCCGGCGCAACCCGTCGAGGCGCTGCTCTCCGCTGTCGCGGCGAGCGTCGCCGGTGCGCTTGAGCATCAGCACTACCCGTTCGACGCGCTGGTCGAGGAATTGGCGCCGGTCCGCGACATGAGCCGTTCGCCGCTCTTCGACGTCATGATCATCGATCATGCGTTCGAATCGGCGAATCTTGTCCTGGACGGTGTCCGGGCGACGCCGTACGGGCGGGAAAACGCCTGGGGCTTCAGCCGGTACGATCTGGTCTTCCACTTCCAGCGCGACGCCGAAGGCGTGGTGCTCGATCTCAACTACAACACCGATCTGTTCGACGCGGCGCGCATCACGCGAGCCGGCGGGCATTTTCAGGAACTCGCGCGGGCGGCCGTACTTGCGCCGGATACCCCGGTCGGCGATCTGCCGATCTTGACGGGTGATGAGCGCGATGAGATTGCGCGTTACGAGCGTGGGCCGGAAAGCCCCTGGCCCGGCGCGGCCACGATTCCCGGGCGGTTGGCCGAAATCGCACGTGCTTCGGCCGATCGGCCGGCATTGATCGACGATGCCGGCCCGGTCGGCTACGCCGCCCTGTCGGCCGCGACCGATCGCGCCGCTCGCCGCCTCGTCGAGACATTCGGCGTTGCGACCGGCGACCGGATTGCGGTGCTGGCCGAGCGCAGCGCGCTCTCGGTCATGTCGATGCTGGCGGTCATGAAGGCCGGTGCTGTCTACGTTCCGATCGACCAGGCACTACCGCCGAACCGGATCGCCGCGATGCTGCGCAGCGCCCAATGCACTCATGTGATCGGCGCGTCCGAGCGTTCGACAGAGGATGTTCAGATCGTCGAAACCGCGGCGTTGTTCGCCGCGCCCGAAACCGCAGCCACTCCATTCGACCGCTCGGTGCCCGGCGACGTGGCCTATGTCATCTTCACCTCGGGTTCGACCGGGGAACCTCGGGCGGTCATGGTCGAGCATGCCGGCGTGGTCAATATGGCGCATGGCCAGATCGACGCGTTCGGGCTCGACGCCAATGATCGGGTCGTCCAGTTCGCCTCGCCATCCTTCGACGCTTCGATAGCGAACATGCTCATGGCGCTGCTTGCCGGCGGCACCGTCCTGCTGCCCCCGGTCGAGGTGATCCATTCGGCACCTTCGCTTCTGGCCTATCTCGGCGACAGCCGGGCGACGGTGATCACGCTGCCGCCGACCTATCTGCGATTGCTCGACCGCACGAAGCTGGCCGGTATCCGCGTCCTGATCTCGGCCGGCGAACCGGCGCCGCCTGAGGAGATGCAGCATTATGCCGGCGATATCGCGGTGTTCAACGCCTATGGGCCGAGCGAATTTTCGGTCTGCGCCACCGTGCATGCCGTCCGGCCGGCCGATGGCCAGCGACCGCGCGTCCCGATCGGCCGGCCATTGCCGAACACCAGCCTGCTCATCCTGGATAACCGGCTGCGCCCGGTCCCGGCGGGCATAGACGGCGAAATCTTTCTCGGCGGGGCCGGCGTTGCGCGCGGCTACCAGAACGACGCGTCCGCAACCGCGGCAAAATTCATCACGCACCCGGAGACCGGCGAGCGGCTCTACCGCACCGGCGATCTCGGAAGGTGGCTCGATGATGGCACGGTCGATTTTCTCGGGCGACGCGATGACCAGGTCAAGGTATCGGGCCATCGCATCGAGCTTGGCGAAGTCGAACAGGCCATGCGCGCCGTGGCCGGGGTCGGCGATTGCCATGTCGCGACCCATCAGCGCGACGACGGCTCGGTCGCGCTCGTCGGCTATTTCGTTCCGGCGCGCCGGCTGGAATTGTGGCCGTCGATCGCCGAATTCTTCGTCTATGACGACGTTACCTATGGCAGCATGGCGGGAGACGAGAAGCGCAACCAGGCCTATCGTGCGGCCTTTGCCCGTCATCTCGAGGACAAGATCGTCGTCGATATCGGGACCGGACCTCTGGCCATCCTGGCGCGGCTGGCGATCGAGGCGGGTGCGCGCAAGGTCTATGCCGTCGATATTCTGGAGCGGACGGCCGCGGCGGCGAAGGCGAATGTGGCGAAGCTCGGCCTGTCCGATCGTATCGAGGTGTTGTGCGGCGATGCCGCCACGATCGATTTGCCGGAGCCGGCGGATTGGTGCATCTCCGAGATCGTCGGCGCGATCGGCGGCTCCGAAGGGGCGGCGGCAATCATCAATGACAGTCGGCGCCTGCTGCGCAATCCGGCGAACATGTTGCCGCGCCGCAGCCTGACGGCCATCGCCGCGGTGTCGGTGCCTGAAGCGCAGCTGCCCGCGGGATTTTCCGACATCGCCGCGCATTACGTGGAGCGGATCTTCGCCGAAACCGGACGGCCCTTCGATCTCCGCCTGTGCCTGAAGAATTTTTCGAAAGACCTCATCGTCTCGGACACGGCGACCTTCGAGGATCTCGACTATACCCGCCAGGTTCCGCTCGAGAGCCGGCACGAAGCCGTGCTTCGGATCGATCGAAGCGCCGAAATTTCGGGATTCCTCGTCTGGCTCCGGCTTTACGTGGATGACGATCAGGTCGTGGATATTCTCGACAGCCAGGGCAGTTGGTTGCCGATCTATCTCCCGGCACTGCCGGACGGCGCTGCGGTCGAAGCAGGCGACTGCCTCCGGCTGACGGTCGAACGGCGTCTCTGCTTCAACCGCCGCAATCCGGACTTCAGGATTTTCGGCACCGTCGAGCGTCCGGGCCGCACAACGCTCGAAGTGGCGTGGGACAGCCCGCATATCGCCGAGGGGTTCCGCTCGACGCCGTTCTATCGGCGAGTCTTCGCCGATGGGCCGGTCCCGCGCGCGTCCGAATTGTCGGCGTCGGCCCTGCGCGGCGCCCTCGGTGAAATTCTGCCCGCCTATGCCGTTCCGGCCTTTCTGCTGCCGATCGAGCAGATGCCGATGACAGTCAACGGCAAGGTCGATCGCACCCGGCTGCCGGCGCCGAAGGCGTCGCCAACAAACCGGGTTCGGTTGCCGCGCAACCCAGCCGAAGCGGCCGTCGTCGAAGCGTGGCGAATTGCACTGGAACGCGAGGATATCGGGATCGACAGCAATTTCTTTGCCGAGGGCGGCGACTCCATCCGCGCGATCCGCCTCGTCTCCGAGTTGCGCCGGCGCGGCTGGCGCACCGAACTCCGTTCCGTCTTCCAAAACCCGACGCCCGAACGGCTGGCGCCAAGATTGGCCATGGCGACGCGCGCAGTCGCCCGTGGGCCCATCAGCGGCCCCCTCCCGTTGTCGCCGATCCAGCGATGGCTGTTCGACGCATTGGAGGGCCCCGCCCATTTCAACCAAGCCGTCGCGCTTCGCAGCGCTACCGGCTTCAACCCGTCGGCCGTCGCTGCGGCACTCGACGCGATCTGGCGCCGCCACGATACGCTGCGCGCTTCTTTCGACAGAGACACCGCCGGCATCGTGCAAAATATTGCGCCGCCCGGCCCGGCGAGCCTGCTGGAAGTCGCGCCGCCGGGTCTGGAGCTTGGCGGCGCGGCGACCGCGATTCACGCCAATTTCTCGCTTACGCGGGGGCCGCTCGTGAAGGCGCTGCTTGCCGAGGAGCGGAGCGGTGCGAGCCTCCTGCTGGCGGCACATCATGCCGTCGTCGATGCTGTGTCCTGGCGCATTCTCGTCGAAGACTTTGCAACGGCCTATGCACAGGCGGACCGCGGCGAAGCGCCGGATCTCGGCCCGACCCACGGCACGATCGCGGAGTATCTGGCGGCGCTCGACCGCCTGGCGAGCGAAATCGATTGGCAGCCGCGGCTCCGATACTGGAGTGCGGTCACTTTGCCGCCGGGGCTGCCGACGGATATCGATGTTCCCGGACTGCCCGTCTATGGCGATGCGGAGCAGGTCGCGGCGACTCTCGGCGGCGCCAGCCTCGATGGGCGACCCATCGGCGAAGAATTGCTGCTGGCGGCGGTTGCCGGCGGAATCGCCCGGTGTTTTGGTGCGCGCCCCGTCTCGGTGACACTCGAACGCCATGGGCGCGAGCAGCCCGTCGACAATGCCGTGGAATTCCCGGATCTCGGCCGGATCGTCGGCTGGTTCACCAACTTCTTCCCGTTTGCGCTGCCGGAACTGCCGGACGCCGACATCGCGGCGATGCCTCGGCTGGTCAAGGCGGCCCTCGACGCCGTGCCGGATGGCGGCCGAACCTATGGCCTGATGACGCGGCATCCGGCCGGGCCGCAATTCCTGGCGCGCGCGGGTGAGATCGGCTTCAACCATTTCGGCGCCTTTGCCACTGGTGTCGGTCATTCCGATCTGTCCGTCGACTGGGACCCGCCAGGCGAGGCGGTCGGGCCGGACACGCCGCGCCCCCATTCGCTCGACTTTGCGAGCATGATCGTCGACGGTGCCCTGCGGCTGACGCTCAGCTACGACCGGCGCCGCTATCGTCCGGCCACCGCGCAGAGATTGCTGGATTTGACGGTCTCCTCACTTGAAGAGCTGCTGTCGGTCTGGCGGCCGGAGCCGGCGGAGCCGGCCGGTCGCTTCACCTACAGCCGACTGTCCGAAACGCAGCTGGATCAGCTTCTGGCGGACGATTAGAGCGCGATGGTGTCGGAACGACGCCTGAAACGTGCTCTAACCTATTGAAGTAGAGCAAGATTCAGATTTTGGGCCATTCAACCCAAAATCATCTTGCTCTAGAGGGAGGTGGTGCCGTCCCCGGCTGTTTTCGGCCGGAGGCGGCGACCGAGTGGCACCTTTTACCCGCCGTCAGAGAGTAGGAAACGCGTTGAAATTTCTCGAATTGCTGCGACGAGAAGTTACGTTTCGCCCGTTGCCCTTCATCATCCTGGCGGCGCTCTCGGGTTTCGCCAATGCTGCCGTACTGGCGACGATCAATGCCGCTGCGCAGAATGTGACCGCGCGTCAGGGAAACTTACGCTTCATCTTGCTGTTCGGTTTGGCGATCGCAATATTCGTCGTGTGCCAGCGCCGGTTGATGAGCGAGATCTGTGCCAAGGTCGAGGATGCGATCCATGGCGTGCGGGTTCGGCTGCTCGACCTCGCCCGGCGCAGCGAATTGCTGCAAATCGAGGAGATCGGACGATCCGAAATCTATGCCTGCCTCAGTCGGGAGACGCAGACCTTGGCGCAGGCGGCACCGTCGATGGTCATCGTGGTACAATCGGCGATCCTGGTGGCCTGCACCTTGCTCTACATTGCCACGCTTTCCGGGCTTGCATTCGCCCTGGCGGTGGTCTTCACGGTGCTTGGCGGGCTCATTCATCGGATGCAGATGTCGGAAATTAACCGGCAGTTGCGCGATACCTATACGCGCGAGACTGAATTGGCCGACCGGCTGAGCGACCTGCTCGACGGTTTCAAAGAGGTCAAGATGAATACCGCGCGCGGGTTGGAATTAGGCGAGCAAGGGCGCGCGATTTCGGCTGAAGTAGCGAGACTGAAAACCCGTACGCAAATCCTCTATGCGCGCGATTTCGTCATGTCCCAAGTCACTTTCTTCATTTTGACCGGGGTGATGGTGTTCGTCGTACCCAATTTGTCATCGGCTTATCTTGACGTCGTGGTCAAGACGACCACGGCGAGCTTGTTCATGATCGGCCCGATTTCGAATGTGGTCGGCGGCATTCCGATTTTCTCGAATGCCAACGCAGCCGCGCAACATATCCTTGAACTGGAAGCTCGGATGGTGGCGTTGGAGCGGAGCGTGACGGAGTCGCCGCCGCCGTTCCGACATTTCGAGCAGATCCGGGCGGAAGGCATTACCTATCGTTACCGGGGTCCGCAGGGCGAGGCCGGTTTCCAGATCGGGCCGATCGACTTGACGTTGCGGCGGGGGACAATCGTCTTCATCACCGGCGGCAACGGCTCGGGGAAGACCTCCATGCTGCTGACGCTTCTCGGGCTCTATCCGCCGCAATCCGGACGTCTCATGCTGGACGATGTCGTGATCGGCCCGCATAATTTGAATGCATATCGAAATCTTTTCTCCGCGGTATTTGCCGACAGCCACCTGTTTCGGGAATTGTACGGCGTCGAGACGATCGATGCCGCACTCGCAGCGGATCTGTTCGGTCTGCTCGAGATGTCCGGCAAGACGGAATTGAAAGGCAAGAGTTTCGGCACGACCAAGCTGTCGGGTGGGCAGCGCAAGCGTCTGGCGCTGATCGCGGCATTGCTGGAAAAGCGACCGATCTGCTTTTTCGATGAATGGGCCGCCGACCAGGACCCCTATTTTCGTGAAAAATTCTATCGCGTAATCCTCCCGCGCCTCAAGAAGGACGGCATTACCGTCATCGCGATCACGCATGATGACAAATATTTCGATGTTGCCGATGTCCACCTGCACATGGACGAAGGCCGGATGACCATCCTGCGGGCGCCCGAGGACAGGGCAGTCGGCGCGTAGCCGCGACATTAATTCTTGGCGGCCCGACATCAAGGCGCAATGAAGTCGGGACAACAGCGGAACGGCGCTCAAAAGTCTCAAGGGTGTATAGAGATCAATTTCTTGTGATTATTTCGAGGATAGCCTGGTCCGAGTACACTCCGTGCCGGCCAGAGCGCCCGGGGCTGCGGTCTAACATATTGATTAACTGCCCATTTTCCGATTCCTGTCGGATACCTCCGGCTGCCCCGCGCAATGAGGCGGCTGGGCAGGTCCGGGATTGCGGCTAGGCGCGCAGGCCGACGCTTATTGGTTTCATATAATGGCAATATATTCTCATTATATAGGAAATATACCCGAGGAGTTAGAATGGTGTTGCAAGTTAATACATGGAATCGGCGGATCATTGTCGGAGCCTGCGCTTCGGCCGCGGCGCTCACCCTGTTTCCGGCCGCGCCGGCCCGGGCAATCACGGAATGGGAAATCGGACCGATCGCCCAGATCACTCTGGATGCCGAGGTCGAGCCCCGGGCGGTTCCGGGTGTGGCGGCCACCTTGACGTTCAAGGACGGCATAAACTGGGCCGGCGGGTCGGGATTTTCGGACATCGATCATACGAGAGCGATCACGCCGCAAGACCAGATGCGGATCGGCAGCCAAACCAAGACCTATACCGCAACCGTTGTCCTGGAGTTGATCGACAGGGGGGTTTTGACCCTGAATCAATCTCTGCGTCAGCTGATGCCTGATCTGCACGTGCCGAACGACGAAAACATCAAGTTGTTGAACCTGCTCGATATGACCGCCGGCATTCCGGAATATCTCGGGAGCGGTTCACTGCATATGCAAGGCAAGACGGTTCTGGATGAATGGATTGTTACGAGCGGACAGGCAAAGTACACACCGGCGGAACTGGTCGAGGCCACGAACCGCGTACCAGCCAGCATGCGCCCGCCTTACGGTACCATGAACTACAGCAATACGAATTTCGTCATACTTGGCATGATCGCGGCACGGTATGGCTGCTTCAACATTGATCACTGCACCTACCAAAGCCTGCTGAAGAGCAATGTCATAGACCCGGTCGGATTGACTGCGACTGCAATGCCGATCGACGAAAACTTCACAATCAATGGCTTCAGCAACGGCTATGGCCGAATTGTTCAGGGGCGGCCAGTGACCGGTATGGATTCGCTAGGAAACCCGGACGCCGACGCCTATCTTCCGTTCACCCATGTCGACCCGTCCGTGCCCGACACGGCGGGCGCCATGCTGTCGACGGCAGCCGACGAGCAAATCTGGATTACCCAGCTGGCCGGCAACAAATTTCACCTGCTTACGCCGCAGACCCAAGCAGCACGTCTGACGATGACGGTTCCCGGTGAAGTCAGCGGCGTACCGGTCAGATACGGTCTCGGCATTTACTATATGCGCTCTATGCTCGACAATGCCGAGATGCTGGGGCATGCCGGTTCCATCCCCGGATTTACGTCAATTGCGACGCACCGTGTGGACACGGAGACGGATTACACAGCGAATACCGCGACCTATACCTTGACCGATGATGCCTCGGCGCTTTCGGTGGTCTGGTTGCTCGACCGAAATGTGCAGAGCGCGCTCACTTCCGCCGGCTCTTGCCCGGCCAAGCAGGACGATGCGGCCGCGGTAACCTGCGCCGGAGTCAATGTCAGGCAGGCGCCGTTGGTCCAAACGGGCCCCCTGGTTGTGGCACCGTCAAATCAGTTTTTCGATACTTTCGTACCGCCGGCTTCGAGTTCCGAGGCCCCCACGATCGTGCGTGTCCCTGTTCCGACCATAGCTTCCTATATCAAAGATGCGTCCGCCATCATGCTGGAGCACTCCGGTACCTTGATGCTCAACAGGTTTGCGGCGCTCGCTATGACGGGAAATCATTCGATCGGCGTGGATGTGCGGACAAATACCGGCAACGTCACGGCCGAAGGCGATATCACGGCCACCGGATTCGACGTCTTCGGTCTGCGCGACGAAGGGCAGAGCAACAGGATCGTGGTCAATGGCCACATTACGGCCTCGGCAGTGTGGTGGAATCCTGATCTGCCCATGCTGCCATCCGTCAATATGGTCGCCAGAGCGGATGATACATCTGCGGCGATCGATATCGCGCCCGGAACCTCGCAAGGCACGCTGACGATCAACGGCGTCGTGCAAACGCAGCGGATCAAGACGGCGGCAATCCGGGCCGAAGCCGGGAGCGGCAACTATACGATCAACCTTGATCCCGGCGGGAAGGTGATCGGCCCGATCGTCCTGGCCGGAACCGGAGCGACGGTGTCGATCCTGCAGAATGGGCGTGCGCTCTATGTCGCAGAATCGGAGCAATTGCTGAATCCGAACGGCAGATCGGCAGCGTCGGGCGGCAAGGCGGCGCGGCCAGGAACGAAATCGACGCGGCAGAAGTCGATTGCCCCGGTAGCCGTCCCGCTGGATGTCGTAAGCGCGGCCTGTCGGTTCGGCGCGGCTCTAGGGATTCCCGGCATGAGCGAGACGACTCAGTCGATTGTTGCGCGGCAGCGAGCGGTCATCGAGCGGCAACAGGAGGCGAGGAAAGCGGGGCGATTCAATCCGGACGGTCCGGTGATGTTGACCATGACCGGCACCGGCAACGTGGTGGATATCGCCGGCAGCCTCGTCGCCGCAATTCCGCGTGAAAGCCAATCCGACTATACGGGATCTCTCATTGCCGTGCGCGACAGCGGGGCCGCCAATCGGCTCACGGTCGAATCGGGAGGCGTCATCATTGGCGACGTCGATATGCGCAGCCAGAATTCGTCGCTTCACGTCGACGGCACGATCCGCGGCAATGTCTCGGTCGCGGATTCGGCCGGCCTTTCGGGATCGGGGACAATTATCGGGCTGGTGACCATCGGCGGCATGCCGGTGACGCATCTCGGGTTATTGAAGATTGTGGCGCCGCCGGCCGGAGGGGCGGGGGCATCCGAACAGAAATCCGGGGCCGTCCCTGCGGCATGCCTCCGGCGCGCCTAAGCTGACGGGGGTTTCGGACCATAGCCGGATCCGGCGCGATGCATCAAAGCGGCGTTGCACCGGACCTGGTTCAACCTGTCGTGAAAGTGGAGGGTGGACGATCCAGGGCTGTTCAGTTCTGACTGATCGGCTCGCGGTGCGATTCTGAGCGCGGAATAGGGAGCGTAA
>Ga0181519_10001968_pt1 | contig 17787 bp, 15 predicted proteins | sample PEATcosm2014_Bin_26_FD_121102 | JGI IMG/M metagenome (GOLD analysis project Ga0181519, IMG submission 121102) | Peatland microbial communities from MTU Mesocosm Facility, Houghton, MI, USA - PEATcosm2014_Bin02_10_metaG | ecosystem: Environmental > Terrestrial > Soil > Wetlands > Peat | place...
ACTGCATCGCTGTCTTTGCGGCCAATCATATAACCAGCGAGAGCGTTGTGCGCGACAACCTGTGCATCGACAACGATCTGAGTCCTCGGCTCGCGGCTCAGCAGGCGCCAGTCGTACCCGGTCTCGGCGTCCGACATCCGACGCTGGGCGATCGCCGTCTACTGGCCGGAGGAGCCTCCGAGGCTCTTCTGGGACGAGACCCACGCCGCCACCACGATCCACGGCGGCATCGTGGCCCCCGAGGAGTTCAACCCCTTCGCTTGGATGGCAGCGTCCAAGGAGGTCTCCGAGGCGAAGCCGATCTCCGGGCCGAACGACTCTGACCTCTTCGAGCACTCGCTCGGTATCGAGGGCCCGGGGCTCAGCTTCCAGCTGAACGGGGGGATGTCGGTGACCTACGGGGTGCGCATGCGCCCCGGCGACGTGATCACCTCCGAGTCGATCTTGGCCGACTACACCGAGCGCGAGGGCCGCCTCGGGCTCATGTTGTTCACCGAGACCGAGGACACTTGGACCAACCAGCACGGCGAGGTCGTCAAGATCACCCGCCAGTCGTCGATCCGCTACTAGGCAGAGGAGCACAGATGGCTGAGCCAGCATCGATCAAGGTGGGCGACTCTGTCGGGACCTTCGAGCGCACCACGGGCCTCGACAACTGGAACCGCTACGCGGCGGTCAACGACGAGTTCGTCCCCATCCACATGGACGACGAAGCCGGTCGAGAGGCGGGGTACCCGACTGCCTTCGGCATGGGGAACCTCCAATGGGCCTACCTGCACGACCTGCTTCGTGCCTGGGTGGGCGACGACGGCCGGATCCTCTCGCTCTCGTGCCAGTTCCGGGCGCCCAACACCAAGGGCCAGACCGTGACGGCCCACGGCACCGTCACCGCCATCAGCGAGGTGGAGGGGGAGACCGTCGTCGAGCTCGACGTCTGGACCGAGGATCAGGACGGCGCCAAGCTGGCACCGGGCCAAGCGGTCGTCGCGCTTCCTCGCTGAGGCCTCCGACGACCACGTCCTCTTTGCGCAGCGACGTGCTCGTTCGACCCTGCGCTCGACGGCCTCGGGTCGACGAGAGCACGTGGACAAGCCGCGGCCTCGACCGAGGCGCCACGAAGCCCCTCGTCAGGACCCTTGAGAGCCACGCCCTCGGGGCGCGCTGACACGCAGAGCGCTGCTCGCGCCACGAGCACGAGTCGCTGGCCAGCGACCCGGGCCTCGGCGGTCTCCTTGGGCAGACCGATGGGTGCTCGTCGGGCACGAACGCCCAGCAACCGCCAAGCGCACGACGAATTTTCCTTGCGCCGCCCTGGTCACGGCCAGTACGGTTCTCCTATTCAGCGATAAAGGCAAACCCATCGTGAGGTGGGGACGCAAAGCAACGGGGCCCCAGCGGCTGGCCGTGCTACCGAACGAAGGAGCGGGCAGTGCCCCTCGACAGGCTCATCGGCTCTCGAGCGTCGCTTGGGTACCGCGGCGACGAACGGGACGACCATCGAACCCGCTGCTGGCGGGCACCCGAGTGCGGCGCGTCGCGATGAAGAACCAGTCGGCACACCGCCAGCTGCTCTTCGTGGTGAACGCCGTGGTGACGCTGCTCATCTCGGGACTGGTCTTCCTCCTCGGCCCGTGGGCCGAGGAGGGTGCGACAAGAGGCGCAGGCCCCGTGGTGCTCTTCATGGCGACGTGCACGGTGATGCTTCTGATCGTCCTGCGGCTGCGCAAGTCGTACGAGAAGAGCACCCGGTCCATCTCGATGAACGCCGCCGACTCCATCGGCTCGCTTCTGGGTGCCACCCTCACGACGACGGTCGTGCTGCTCAGCCTCGATGCGATCTTCCCGGCCACGGTGGGTGCGAAGATCCCGGCGGTGGCCGTGCTGGTCACCTTTGCCAGCTGCTCGCTGGTCTTGCCGGTGGTCAACGCCGTGGTCCTCAGGCTCACGCGCGACAACCTGACGAGACCGCTTCGCATCGTGGTGCTCGGCACGGGCGTCATCGCAGAGGACGTCGCCGCCCGGCTCAGGCGCTCGAAGCAGGTGGACCTCTTGGGGTTCGTCGACGACGATCCGATGGGATCGGGAACGGTGCTCGGTGGCCTCGACGACCTGCCGTCGATCTGCGAGGAGCAAGAGGTCGATCGAGTCGTCGTGGCCTTCTCGAACAGCCACCCCGAGACGACCGCCTGGACCCTGCGCCAGCTGAGCGATCGAGTCGCCGTCGACATCGTGCCGCGCTTCTTCGAGCTGACCGGCTGGGAGTCGGAGCTCCACGACCTCCATGGGCTGACGGTGGTCACCATGGGCGACTCTCCGCGTCCGATCGGCAAGGTGCTCAAGCGCCTCGTCGACGTCGTGGGCGCAGCCTTCGTCCTGGTGCTCACCGGACCGTTGCTGCTCGTCGTGGCGGTCCTCATCCGTCTTGACTCTCCTGGGCCTGCGCTCTTCAGGCAGACACGGCTCGGCCGAGACCGCCAACCCTTCGAGGTGCTCAAGCTCCGATCGATGCGAGGCGAGCAGCGCGACGATGACGCATCGTCGTCTCGCTCACGCCACGCGCGCTGGGCGGACGAGGACGACCGCAAGACCACGATCGGTCGCTTCATCCGGCGAACGGGCATCGACGAGATCCCCCAGTTCCTCAACGTGCTGCGCGGCGAGATGTCACTGGTGGGCCCCCGGCCGCTGCTGGCGCAGGAATGCCAGTCGCTCCCCATCTGGGCAGAGCGGCGCTTCGAGGTCCGACCCGGTCTGACCGGCATCTGGCAGGTCTGCGGCCAGCACGAGCTGCGCCCCGACGAGCTGTCTCGCCTTGACTGCCAGTACGTGCGCGACTGGTCGATGTGGATGGACCTGCGGATCATCGTGCTCACGCCAGGTCGGCTCATCCGCGGGGGAGGGCGGGGCGAGACCCTGGCGCCAGGTTGGAGCTCCGAGTCGCCCGTCCAGGCGTTCGGTCCGAAGCGAGCGCGGACGCGCACGAAGAGCTCGAACCGTCCGGAGGGACGGGCGCATGGCGACCTCCGCCACGCCGAGCAGAAGAAGGACAAGGCCGCCTCGTGAGCCAGCCGTCATCTGAAAGAGCCAACTCCTAGGTCTGCCCCGGACGCCGGGAGAGGGCGTCGACTCGATCCGAGAGGTCAACATGTCCAGGCGGGATCCCTTCGTCTCGATCGATGGAGCCGGAGAGCGTCCGAGTCGCCACGCTCCTCGAGCCGCCGGGCCCATGCCGCTGATCTCGTCCCGCACCGCGACTGGCAGCGGCCCTGACCTCGGCGCTTGGCGACGTGCTGGAGCCGGGCCGAGGTGAGGGCGACGACGGTGGGAGCCCGGGCGACATGATCGACCGCCCTGGTTCTCCGACGCTCCAGGCTCCGACGCCTCATCTCTGGGCCGTTTTGCGCCGCCAGGCTCGCGTGGTGCTCCTCTTGTGCGTGGTGGTCATCATGGCGATGACGCTCGCATGGTCGTCGACCGGCTCGGCCACGAAGCCGTCCCTCGTCCCGTTCGTGCCCACCCTCAAGCTTGGTGCGGATCTCACCCAGGTCTCGGCCGATCCATGGCGGTCCGCGCCCGCGGTCTCCTCTGCCCAGCAGGTCCTGAGCCAGGCGGTGACCTACGTCGAGCAGCCGATCATGGGCTGGGGGGTCGACAACCCGGAGCCAAGCCCCGGGGTTTTCGACTGGGCCAGCCTCGATCGTCGGGTGGCGTTCATCGAGTCGACCGGGGCCACGCCCGTGATCACCTTGGCTGGGGCGCCGGACTGGATGAAGGGAGGGCAAGCGGGGACGACCGACTGGTCGCGCATCAACGACGCCCCGACGCCCGCTCACTTCCAGGCCTTCGCGCAGCTGGCGGCGATGATCGCCGAGCGCTATCCCGAGGTCCACTACTTCCAGGTCTGGAGCGAGCTCAAGGGCTTCTGGGATCAGACGACCAACACCTGGAACGCTGCGCGCTACACGCACCTCTACAACGACGTCTACGAAGCCGTTCGAGCGGTGGCTCCGACCGCCCAGATCGGGGGCCCCTACGTCACCATCGACACGTGGGGCGATCCCTCGGCCGGCGGCTACCCCTCCTCCCTCAGCGGTGCGTGGGGGACGATCGATCAGCGCTCGCTCGACGCGATCTCCTACTGGCTCTCGCACGCGGTGGGTGCGGAGTTCCTCTCCGTGGACGGAGGTCTCCAGCCGAGAGGCGGCCCGCTGCCCACGAACCCGGCGGCGGCGACGGCGATGTTCGCCCAGGTCGACGACTGGCTTCGGGCGCAGACGACCCTTCCCATCTGGTGGAGCGAGTTCTACGTCGGGATGCCGGGGGTCAGAGGGCACAGCGCCGAGTGGCTCTCGCTCGCTACCTCCGCTCTGCTCCAGATCCTCTCCTCAGGAGCCCAGACCGCGATGCTCTGGGACCCGGAGCGCTATCGAGGGAGCCACAGCCCCGCCCTGTGGACCTCGACGTCGAGCCCCGAGGGAGGACAAGCCACCGGCCTCGCCTCGGTCTTCGACCTCATCACCCATGATCTCGAGCCGGGCCACACGGCCACGCTCGTCGGCCCTCCCGGCACCCAGCTGCTCGTCGACGGGGCGACGACGCTGGCGGTGAACGCCACCGACGAGCCGGTCGTGGTCGGCCCGCCCGGCAGGACTCTCACGCTCTCGCCGTTCGAGGTGCTGACCCAGCCCGGGACCTGAGCGGTCGTCAGGCGCTTCGCGGCGCGTGGTGCCTGACCGGTGCTCCCTCTCGTTGCAGCACGAGGGCCGTCGTCCAGCGTCGAAAGACGCGGTAGCCATGGGCGCGCAGCTCGGCTTCGACGTGCCCCTGCCAGCCGGGCTTGAGACCAGCGACGAGCTCTCCCCAGCGCTCCTCGTTCCTCGTGAGCACCACCCAGTCGGCGCGCTGGTGGAGCAGAGAGCGGGCCACCATGGCGGCGCTGGACGAGGTGGTCGAGTCGGTGTAGCGCCACGTGCCGAGGCCCTCGTCCCGCCAGGGGAGCTGGTCGGTCGACGGCGTCGTGGCCGCCAGCCTGGCGCCGGGCACCGCCGAGGCGTAGACGAGGAGCACGGCGGCCCGGGCGTTGTTGTCGAAGGACTCGAACGCATCGTTGCCCCCTCGCACCACGGTGAGGAGCAGGGCGAAGACGACGAAGGCGACCGTGAGGCCGGCGGCGCCAGCCCGGCGTCGAAGCGGGCTGCGCTCGGGGCTCGCCAAGAGCGGGACCAAGGCGTGTGCGGCCAGCAGGCTTGCGAACGGGAGCGAGAAGAGGAAGCAGCGCAGCAGCGCCTCGCCGCCGTAGCTGCCACCCGCCAGCAGCACGAAGGGCGTGAGGGCGAGCAGCTCGAGCGCGCGCCCCTGCCCACGGCGCCGCCACGCCGCGAGCACGCCGAGCGCACCGAGCAGCATGGTCACGAAGAGCCGCAGCTCGATGACCTGGCGGTGTGCCGGAGCCCCGACGACTCGCTGGCCCACGTTCTGGTGGAGCGATGCGGTGAGGTCTCCTGTGCCCTTGAAGAGCAGGCTGAGGTGCCCGGACCAGAAGCTCACGGTGGCGAAGCTCAGCCAGGCGACGGCCATGACGCCGACGAGGAGCGGGAGCTCGAGCCCGGGGAGCCGTCGGCACGCCACGCACGCGCTCAGCGCCACCACGAGCGCGTAGGGCGTGAACTGGTGGCTGGCGACACAGGCGGCGCAGAGCACGACGAGCACCAGCTCGAGGCCGATCTGCCTTGAGGCGCCGAGCGTGCCGTCGACCTGCCCGAGGCCCCGGCGCCAGCCTCGAAGCGACCAGCGACCGACACGTGGCTCCGTCCTACGCGGCGACCAGTACGACAGGACGCAGGCGAGGATGGTGAAGAAGAGGAGCATGTTGAACGCCTGGGGCGAGAAGTAGTCCTGATCGATCCAGTTCACGGCGTAGAAGAGGACCGTGCCGATCCAACCGGCGCGCACGTCGCTGGTGGTGGCCTTGGCGATGACGCGCAGCGGCGCGAAGTACAGCAGCTCGAAGACGACAGGAGCCCACTTGAGGAAGACCACCGGATCGTGCTGACCGGTGATCACGTCTAAGACCGCGCTGAGCGAGAAGAAGCCAGGCCAGCTGAACCGAGCGTCGTAGCTGGGCAGGATCGACCCGTGCGATTGGATGTAGGTGATGAAGCCCGCGTGGACCCACGCCGTCGGGAACCTGGCGATCGGCTCGATCGCCGGGGCGGTGGCGAAGAGCACGATGAGCAGGGCGAGGACACAAGGCAGCGGTCGAGGACGTCTCTGGGCCAGCTCCCAGGTGATCGAGCTGGCCACCGCCACCACGGCGACGCCGTACTGCCAGCCGAGGACCGTCGAGAGCCCGAAGTTCCCCATGTGCGATGGGTCGGCGATGCTGACGGCCCAGAGCCACATGAGCAGACCGAAGGCGCACAGCGCGAGCGAGCCGCGCGCCGCGAGCCGCCCCCGTCGGTGTCTCGACGGGGGCGCACTCGAGTCGAGGTCCACGCTGGTGGCCTCATCCAGCTCCAGCACAGCGCTCAGGGCGCGACCTCGATCCCGAGGTGCGAGGCGATGCGGCTGACCTCGAACGAAAGGCGTCGCCGGTGCTCTGCCACCGCGCCATCGAGCGTGGCGGCAGCACGCACTCTCGAGGCGGTCAGGTCGTCGAGAGCCTCGATGAGCTGGCCCGCGGTGAGGTGGTCGGTTCGAAAGCTTCGTTCGCCGCTGTCGATCGACTCCATGAAGTCCCGGCACTTGGGCTGGTACTCGAGCATGATGCCCGGGACCCCGGCCGCCGCCGCGAGGACGAGGGCGTGGAGCCGTTGCCCGACGATCAGCTCGCACGAGGCCACCGAGGCCAAGAAGACCTCGGGCCGGACGGCCACGATCTCCTCGTAGCTCTCGGGTGGGAGCTGGGCGAGCGCCACGCAGAAGCGGCTCCACTGGGCGTCTTCGAGGTTGGCGATCAGGAAGCGGAATCGCCAGCCAGCCTCGTAGTAGCGACGGATGGCGGGGGCGATCTCCTTGAGCACCGTCACCTGGCTGTTGGACCACAGGTCGCTGCCGTAGCCGAGGTTGACCGCCATGAGCCCGGGCTCGACCTCGTAGGGGGGCCTCGCCCACAAGAGGGCAGGATCGCCCACGACCTCGGCCTCGACGCCGACGTCGCCGAGCAAGCGAGCCGACCGCGGGCCGCGGACCGTCACCCGGTCGAACTCACCCAGGAGGGGCACCCAGCGCGAGAGCTCACCGTCGGAGGAGAACGAGTGCCGCCCCTGGAACACAGGGTCCTCGACGCCAGCGCCGATCATGAAGAGCGGCCTCGTCGAGGTGAGCGCCATGTGCACGCGGAGGGGGAGGCGCCAGTTCTTCCTGCCGATCACGGTCCCACCGCCGAGGAGCAGCGGCTCGTGTCGCCTCAGACGCTGGTTGGCCAGCACGGAGGCGGCGATCTCTCGAGCGCGCAGCGACTGGCGTTCGAGGACCAGGTTCGGGAGCGCCGACGCCAAGGCGTCGTGGATGGCGTCGTCGCCCAAGTTCCCTTGGCCCGACCAGCCGAGGTAGCTGATCGTCGGCGCTTCGGTGGTGGCTGCTGCGCACGAGCACGTGGCGCAGTGATGTCGGTCAACCAAGGACATGGAACCTCTCCCAGATGATGAGGGCGAACAGGACGAAGAGCAGGGCGATCGAGACGTCGAGCGAGCGGATGAGGAGCTGGGGTGGTGCGGTGGCGAGCTCGCGGGTGAACATGCGCACCACGAGCAGGCCGCCCAAGACGAGCGAGATCGTGATGCCCACCACGGTCGAGTCGGCACGGATGAACGTCGCCATGGAGAGCGCAGCCGTCCAGCTCATGAGAGCTCCTCGATCGCGTCCTCGAGCTCTCGGCTCGGGGCGTGGCTCCAGAGGAGCTGGCTGCAGAGCGCCCCCGCGGCGAGCGCGCCGACGAGCACCTGGAGGGAGACGGGGTGCCACCAGTGGGCCCAGAGCATGACCTGGGAGCCGAGCAGCACCACCGACAGGCTCAGCGCCACGGTCAGGGAGAGCTCGGCTGCTGGCCAGTTGAGGCGGAGCCAGCCGACGATCGCTAGGCCCGGGACGAAGAGGAGGAAGCCGAGCCCGAGCAGCACACGCACGGGCCCGGCGACGTGGAGCAGGGTGGCGGCGACGGCGGCAAGATCGAGGACGATCGCTCCGAGGACGGCTCGCTGGCGCCACCGGCGAGCCTCGGATGCCTCCCGCCGTGCTCGGCGGCTGGGCGGAGGTCCCCCTGCCTCTGGGAGGCTCGACCAGCTGTCGTGGTCGAGCTGCGTGAAGTTCATGTCACCGGCTCCTCTCTCGAGTCAATGGTTGGGGCTGTGCGATGCGGTAGATCCGTGCCCCGTCGGCGTCGTAGAGGAGCGTGGCGTGGTCGACCTTCACCAAGCTCGACTCCAAGGTGGCGAGCCAGCCCGGAGCGAGCCCCAGCTGCTGCTCACCGCACACCTCTTGGCTCTCCGACGCGATGAAGTAGGCACCGCGCTCGGGCGAGAGCAAGCGGTGGAGCTCTCTGAGGGGATGGCCGTAGCTCTCGGCCACGAGCGTCTTGTAGCGGTAGGAGGCGGCCCCCTCGTAGCGCCACGGCAGGTTGACGCAGGCCGTGAAGGCGTCGGAGCCCTGGGGGACGTGGGCGTAGAACCACGACAGCGCCGAAAGCTCTCCGATGCCCACTTGCTCAGACTGATCCGCGCCGTAGTGCGCTACGAGCCCGAGGAGCGACGCGGCAGCGACGACACCAGCGACAGCCAGCACTCTGACTGTCGGTGTGAGCTGGACCGTCGCTCGGGGGAGCGCCGCGAGCTTGGTCCCGATCGCTCGCCGAGCCGCCGCCATGGCGTGGACCCCTCTCGTGCGCGTCGACCTCGCCACGCGGCCACGGCCGGGGAAGATCGCTGCCGCGCTCAAGATGGCCAGGAAGGGGAGGGCGAAGAAGTACGTGCGGATCACGACCTCGCCGCCGTAGCTCTGGAAGCCGATTAGCACGATCGGCACGGCGGCCAGGAGCGGGACCCAGAGCTGCTCTGCGTGGCGGAGCCAATGGCGGAGCAGGCCGAGGCCAGCGGTGGCGACGAGGGCGACCACGATCGCGATCCGCGACCAGAGCACCAAGAGGTGGCCCGGGTCGCCCTTGATCCGCCCTGAGACGCCGGCACTCACGTTGCCGGTGACGTTGCCCGCAGAGCCGGTGAGGAGGCTCAGGTGACCAGACCAGAAGCTCGACGCCCCGAACGACAGCCAGGCGATGGCCATGAGCACCAGGAGCCACGACAAGGTCCCCAAGCGGGTCCGCCCGACGACGGCGAGCGCTGCGACGTCGAGGATCAGGACGTACGGGGTGAGCTGGTGGCTCATGGTCAGCGCGGCGCAGATGGCCACCACCGAGGCGAGCAGCGCACCTCGGGTGGCGGCGGGGAGCGGCCGATTGAGCGGCGTCTGCGGCGACCATGAGTGGAGGGCGAAGCGCAGCTGAGCTCGTCGCACGATCCTCACGAGCGCGCCAGGTGCTCGATGACCCACGTGGGAGCGCGAGCCGAAGACGGCGAGGATCGTGGCGATCACGACGAGGTACATGGTGAAGGCGAGCGCCTGGGGAGAGAGGTAGTCCTGCTCCACCCAGTTCGCCGCGAAGAAGATCCAGATCGCCAGCCACCGAGCTCGACGATCCTCGGTGACGATCCCGGTGAGCACGAAGAGCGGCGCGATGGCCAGGAGGTCGAAGACCACGGGCGCCCAGCGCGCGATGACGAAGCCGGTGCTGCTCCCGATCCATGATTCGAGGACGGCGATCAGGGAGAACGCTCCGGGCCAGCCGGCTCGGGCGTCGATGGGCGGGAGCGCCGTGCCGTGGGACCCGATGTACTGGGCGAAGCCGAGGTGGGTGTAGCTGATCGCCAGTCGGGGGTAGGGCTCGACGAGCGCTCCGAGCCCGACCACGAGGACGACGAACGCCACGACCTGGCAGCCGAGCAGCCATCGGGGCACGTCGTCGAAGAGCAGGGCGGCGGCGAAGCCGCTGCTGAGCAGGATCACACCGGCGACGTAGAGCGGACCGGCCGCAGAGATCAAGCCCGTGGTCCCCTCGGTGGTGGGGTCGATCCAGGGCAGGGTGGCGACGATGACGGCTCCGCCGGCCACGGAGAGCGCCAGCGGCAGCCACCACCCTGGCTGGCGGGTCTTGACGCGCTCGTGGCGCGTGGCGACGGGCTCGGCGCTGATGCTCTCGGGAGCGAGCGTCGCCGTCATGCCACGCTCGTCCCCGCCACCTCAGGCGTGCTCTTCTTCGCTCGAGCGAACTGTCGCAGCACGGAGGGCAAGACCGCGGCGGCCAAGAGCAGCTGGGCGACGAGATAGGCGTAGCCCACGCCGGAGATGCCCAGCGGCTCCAAGAGGGCGAGTGAGAGCCCCAGCAGCAGCGCAGCGTTCACCAGCTGGACGATGACGACCCTCCGGATCCGGCGAACCAGCCGGGCGTAGGACATGAAGAGGATCACCACCGCCCGGAACGGCATGGCCAAGGCCACGAGCCGGAACAGGGTGGTGCCGTTGGCCGCGTACTGCGGGCCGAGGAGGCCCAGGAAGAAGGGCGCGCCGATGATCGAGATGATGATGCACGGGAGCACGACGATGATCCCCAGACGCACCGCCCTGATGGTGTGGGCTCGAAGCTCGGAAGGCTCCGCTGAGCCCTCCACGATCATCGAGGTGGCGATGTTGTTGAGGAGCAGATCGAAGGACGTCGCCACGATCCAGCTCGTGTAGAAGTAGGCGTTGACGGTGGGACCGAGCCGAGCCACGACGAGGAGGGGGAGGATCAGGGAGCCTGCGTTCTGGGCCAAGCTCCCCACGTACTCACCGGCGACGAAGATGCCGAGCTCGCGGCGCACGGGCAGCTGGTGGCGTCCTCCGCTCACGTCGAGGTGCCGTGGGATGAGCCGTCTGAAGAGGAAGTAGTTGACCGGGATGCTGGCGAGCACGACGGGGAGCATCCAGGCAGCGAAGATGCCCGACCAGGCCATGGCGCCCACGAAGACCGGGAGGAGGGCGATCTTGACCAGCGAGAACGAGATGTTCTCGACCGGGATCCACATCGTGCCGCGCAGGCCCGTCAGCGCAGCGTCCTGGATGGTGAAGATCGTCCAGCAGAGCACGGCGGCCACGAACAAGATGCCCGCTCCAGCCGTTGAGGGCAGGTAGCTCTTGCCGAGCCCGCAGAGGACGAAGATCGAGGCGGTGAGGAGGGCGAGGCACCCTGCGGCCAGGTAGCCGGCGCACACGAACCGCCTCGTCAGGGAGCCCGCGTTCTGGAGGAACCGGGGAAAGATGTTGATCAGGTTCAGCTGCGAGATGTTGGCGAGCAGGACCATCGCCGAGACCTCGGCCGAGGCCACGCCCACGTCAGCGGTGGTGTACGTCCTCGCCGCCACCGCCCAGAACCCGATCCCGAGCAGCGAGGTCGCCACCGTGGAGAGCATGAGCGCCGACGCGTTGCGGACCAGTGGCGTGGGGCCAGTGGCGCTCAGCATGCTCAGCGTCTCCTGATCGTGCGGCGCGCAGCCCGACGAGCTCGGAGATAGGCCCGAGGTCCCTTGAGCATGCCGGCGACCTCCATCAGGGCCAGCTCTCGTGGATAGCCAGCCTGGTGGTGCGCGTTCTTCTCCGAGCCAGGGGCGAAGAGCAGCCGAGCGCCGTGGGGCAGGCGCCGTGTGATGGCGAAGAGGTGTCGAGGGTCGCTGTCGACGAGCGAGGTGAGCATGGCCGTGAGGCCCAGGCCGTAGTCGTGCACCTGCGTGCGCAGCTCGTCGTAGGTGCGACGGTGCGAGTGGTGCACGATGGCCGCGGGCTCGTAGACGAGGCGTCCTCCCTCCGAGAGGATGGCGATGAACAGGGCCAGGTCCTCTCCAGACTTGGTGGGCGTGCCAGGCCCGAGGCGCTCGTTGAAGCCCCCGACCGCGCTCAGGGCCTCTTTGGTGAACGCCACGTTGTTGCCCGAGCCGAACATGCCTGCCGCATAGGGGAAGAGGGGTGAGTGGCGAGGCTCTCGAGCGATCTCATGGACGACGGTCCGGTAGCCCTTGCCAAACCCTCCGTACTCCTCGAACCAGATCTGGGCGGGGGTCTCGAGCTCGGCCGGGACGACGAGACCGGTCACGCAGTCGGCATCGTGGAGGACCATCGCAGTAGCGAGCTCTCGCAACCAACCGGGATCGACGACCGCGTCGTCGTCGGTGAAGGCGACGATCGCTCCCGACGCGGCCCTCATCCCGGTGTTCCGAGCAGCCGACGCACCTGGTCGATCCTCGGTGAGGACCTCGACGCCCTCGAGCGCCGCCAGATGCTTCAGGGAATCGGGGCGCTGCGCGCCGCGCCGCCGGTTGTCGACGATGAGCACCTCGACGTCGGGGTAGTCGAGGGCCAGGAGGGACTCGACGCACCGGGTGAGCTCCTTGGGTCGCGCCACGTTCGTCGCCACCACGACCGTGGCTGAGGGCAGCGCCACGTTCGCCGGAGGAGCAGTGGCCGTCGGGAGTTCTCGGAGCTGCTCGCGGAGCAGCTCGCGCAGCGCAGCGCCCTCGAAGGGCTCGGCCCCGAGCGCGATCTCCACCTCGCCCACGGGCTGACGGCCCCTCCGGGCGAAGACGTGTGCCGAGTCGTAGGGGCGGTCGCCGAGCCGAGCCTGAGAGATCGCCGGCAGCGGAAGGTCCAGATCGACCTCGACCACCTTGCGAGGACCCGGTGCTTGACGAAGCGTGCCGATCACACGGCGCCGCTCGGCGCTCACCGAGCCGTAGGCGTAGCCCGCCACGGTGGCGGAGACCCCACCCACGACGGCGAGCGCCTGACAGGCCGCCGCGGCATCCGCCTCGCTCAGGGCGATCCGCAGGTAGCGGAAGACGGCGCCGGGCAGCACGCGTCGCAGGTAGGTTCGCTCGCTCGAGAGACCCGACTCGGTTCCCGCCAGCGAGGCGACGATGGACTTCGACAGGCCCTCGGCGAAGCATCGCTGCGCGAAGTAGCGCGTGGAGGTTCGCTCTGTCGTCACTCGGTGCTCGACCATCACCTGAGGGTCGTAGAGGATGATGCCGTCAGGGAACGCCTCTTTGACTCGAAGGCTGAGCTCGGTCTCCTCGCAGCCGACGGCTCTGGTGCCCACCCTGCCGATCCCGTGGGAGAAGCCGCCGACCTGCTCGAGTGCCTGTCTTCGGAACGACATGTTGCAGCCGATCGGGTTTCTCACCGGCGCCGTCTGCCGGGGCTGGCCCGTGTAGCTGCACCCGACCACCCAGCCAAACTCTGCCGGGAACCACGCCGGCGAGCCCGCCGGCCACAGCGGCTCTGCGTGGCCCCCGACGGCGACGACCTGGTCATCGAGGAACCTGGCGACGAGTCCCTCGATCCAGCGTGGGCTCGCTCGAGCGTCGTCGTCGAGGAACGCGACGATCTCCGCCGACGTGGTGCTGATCCCGGTGTTCCTCGCACCTGAGAGTCCTCGTTGCTCAGAGTTCTCGACGACGGTGACTCGCTCGAGCGCGGCCTGGAGCCGAAGCGCAAGGGTCGGATTGTGATCGACCACCACCACGATCTCGCTCGGCCGCCTCGACTGCTCCTCGCATGAGGCGACGGCGGCGATGATGTCATCCCAGCGGTCCTCGGTGTAGGCGCAGATCACGACCGCCACAGGGGCGACGTTCCAACCTTCGCTCGTCGGTTGCCCTAGTCCCTCAATGGCGGCGAGCGCACTCACCGGCTCGATCCGCAGTGCCCAGAGGCTCGCAGCGCACGATCGACGTGATCGATGCTGGCATCGATCACGCGGCCACCCGACCGGCGTCGGTCGAGTCGACGCGAGCGCTTCTCGCTGTCAGCGGGACAGGCTTGGGCTGCTGGCGCGAGTAGCGCTCTTGGACGATGACGCGAAGCACCCTGAAGCCATCTCGGAACGTGTTGAGGTTGCTCTCTCCGAAGATCCGGTCCGCCTCGAAGCTCGGGACCTCAGCGACCGACAAGCCGAGCTTGGCCACGCGGATGTTGATCAGGGTCTCGACCTCGAACCCTGAGCAGTCCACGACCAGGCGATCGAGGCACCGCCGGTGAAAGGCGTTGTAGCCGTAGCAGAGGTCGGTGTAGCTCGTCCGGTAGAGGAAGTTGACCGCGCGATTGAGGATCTGATTGCCGAGCCGCCGGCCTGGCGTGATGTCGCTGCTCCCGCCTCCGCGCATGAACCGAGATCCCTTCGCGAAGTCGGCCCCGTCCTCAAGAAGGCTCACGAAGATGGGAATCTCCGCAGGATCGGTCGAGCCGTCGGCGTCGAGCATGACGATGATGTCCCCCGTGCACGCAGCGAAGCCGCAGGCCAGCGCATCGCCCTTGCCCTTGCCCTTCTGCATGACGATCTCGACGTCGGGTCGCAGCTGGCGAGCGATCTCGACCGTCTCGTCGGTCGAGTGACCATCGACGACGATGAGCTGGGCGATCCCCTCGGGCAGCCGCCCGAAGACGTGAGGGAGGTTCTGTGCCTCGTTGAGGGTGGGGATCACCACGCTCACGTTGGCGAGCGGGTTGTACGGGGCCGCCAGATCCCTCTTTGGCTGGACAACCCTGGTGAGCTGATCTTGCATTGGACGTCTCCTCAATTGGTCGATAGTTCGGTTCTGTGGTCGCTTGCTCTTGATTTCTCCTGGTCATGACGGCAGGTGCGCTCTGTCGAGAGAGGTGCCAGACCACGTGAGCGGGGGAGACCGTCCTGGGAAGATCTCTCTCAATCACTTCGTGTGAAGAACTCCTTTCCTCGAAATAGTTGGAACAGAAGTGCAAGATCAAGATCAAATGATCGATGGTAGAAGTGATCTCATCTTGGGCGTGATCTGCCAAGGTGTTGGCAGTTTCCACGTCAGTGCTTGTGGTCCGGGCTCAAACCAGACCGAGCTCCGCCCCCAGGAGGTCACCAGCTCCGTCTGTTGTCACCCTCCGTCACCGCCGACTCACCGAGCCGAGGTGACGTCCTCGATGGGGCGCTGTCCCCTCAGAGGACCCTTTGGCGGAAACAAGGACGTTTGCCCTGGAATCGTGCGCCGTGGGGGAGGTGTGGGCGTGGCATGTCGTGCACCCTTGAACGTGCACAGGACGACCAATGCCTGGTCGACCTCAGGCTTCCCCGGTGTGCGGGGATAGCCTTGGCTGTCGCCATGGATCTCTCCTTCGTTCGGTAGCCCGGCTAACCCAGAGGGTCCCGTGGCTTTGCGTCACCACCTTGCGATGGCTTTGCCCTTATCGCTGAAATCCTGAGATTAATGGAGCATCGAGGGACTATCAAGAGGGTTAAATGTTAACTCTTTGTTTCCTAATCGCGAACTCGGAGGAGCGCTGATCCGTCGAGCGGCGCTCTCTTCTTCGAAGAAATCAGAAGGAACGTCCACCATGGCGCTGCTCGCGTCCTGCACGCTCGCGACGTCGACGCTGGCAGAGGGGGGGCAGGCCGAGCGAGGCTCGCAAGCGGGACTGCCTTCCAGGTGCACCACCTTCGAGCGGCACTTCGTCCGTGCCCCGCTCGCTCGGGGTGACGCTGGTCCTCGAGAGGTCTGACCGAGTCCGCTGCCGTGCAGCGAGACGTGGAGACCTCAGCTAACCGGCGGGCAAGGGCGCGGCCAGGATCACGAGTCGATCGATGGAGCCAGGTGAGTTCGGAAGAAGCCGATGATCCGCCGTCGAGCGTCGAGCGCCGCGGTCTCGTCGTACCCTGCACCGATGAGCTGACCGAACAGCCTGAAGAGGATCGAGACGTCCGAGGGGTCATGGTCGTTGAGGAAGGAGTGGGCCGCCTCCGCGTAGACCTCGACGTCATGGGGTACGTCGTTGAGCTCCAGCGCCTTCTCGAGCTTCGAAGGAGCGTTCTTGAGCGTCCAGTCCTTGGCGCCGTAGCTGGCGATCACGGGACACGCGCCCTTGAGGAGCGTGTCGACGTCTTTGGGAACGGAGCCGTAGTTGACGCTCGATGCGGCGTAGCCCTCCCTTGGCGCCAGCAGCAGAGCGAAGCCTCCGCCCATGCAGAATCCGATGACACCGATCCGACCCGTGCAGTCGTCGCGCCCGGCGAGCCACGAGCGCGCCGTCTCGAGGTCGTCGAAGACCTGACCCTCTCGCCTCAGCGTGCTCTGCATGATGGCCTTGAGGCACGAGACAGCGGTGCCACCCTTGAAGAGGTCCGGGACGACGGCTAAGAAGCCCTCGGAGGCGAGCCAGTCTGCTTGGGTGTGAGCATCCGGTGTCATGCCGTATGCGTCGTGGATCACGAGGACGCCAGGCCATGGCCCCTCTCCGTCAGGGACCGCGAGGTAGGCGGGCAGCGTCGCTTCAACTTCAATGGCAACCTCAGGCATCGTCAGGTCCTCTCACTCGTTGGCACTTCACTTCATCATCGGCTGGCCCGCCGTCCCGCTGGGGCAGGTGATCACGGTGACGTGGTTGGCGGCGTGCGCGCCGGTTGGGGTGGCTTGCACGCAGACCGGCCAGGTGCCGCCGAGGTTCGTCACCTTGAACGCCATCGCGTCGGGGTGGTGGGCCACCGCGCCGAGCGGCTTGGTGACGGTGACGCTGTCCACCGCGCGCTGACCGGCGAGCGCCAGCAGCTGCGTGACGTCAGCCTGTGTGAGTGCCTGGCCTCTCCCTGACGCCACGACGGCGGCATCCTCGACGAGCGACTTGGCTGCGAGCTCGGCCTGCTGGCGTGACGTAGGCGCCTCATGCGAGATGGCGCTCGGGCACAGCTGGCCGAGCGATCGGTAGAGAGGAGTCAGCCCAGAAGCGGCATCCTGGGCCTGCAGCTGGAGCGTCGAGACGGGATTGGCGAACGTCACCGTCGTGGAGACCTGGAGCGCGAGATCGGAGAGAGCCTTCTTGAGGGAAGTCGTCGGAGCCTGTTCGCTCGCCTGCTGGAGGTTGCTCGCCAACGAGCGGGCGTCGGCCTGCAATGTGATGAGAGCGCTGTCGGAGACACCGAGGTGCTCGAGGCCGTCGCTCGGAGCGATGCCGACGAGCGTGCTCTCGGCGTTGAGCGCCTGGCTGACCCGCCCACAGAAGGGGGAGGCAGCGGGAGCTGATGGTGGAGGCGTCGACGAGCTCGTGCCGCTCGAGCAGCTCGTCACGAGCGCGGCGGCGAGGCACACCGCAAGGAGGCCAGCCGCACCTCTCTGTTTCGATGACGCCGTGAGAGCCATCTCGCGTTCCTCTGCGCCTGCTTGATCATCGGCCTGTCGCGCATGATCTGTTCGTGACGCTTCTCAATCCTCTCATGAGAGCCTCTCGGCATCGCCGGCTCGGAGAAGAGCAGCGTGCTCCCGGGTTCTGCTCTCGAACTGACGCCGACGTCAATAAATGGCAAACTCTGAGGGAAGCGCCCATCTTGGGGCGGCACGACCTCCGGGGAGACAAGACCATGAGCACGCTGGCAGAAGGTTTCCAGATCATCGACGCCGACACGCACTACACCGAGCCGTTCGACCTGTGGACGAGCCGTGCGCCGAAGGACCTCAAGGACCGGGTGCTCAAGGTCGAAGAGCGCGAAGGCCTCCCGACGTGGGTGGTCGACGGCAACGAGATCGGCTTCGCCCGTGGCGGCGGCGTGGTCGCCAAAGACGAGTCGAAGATGGCGTTCTTGGACACCATGGATAAGGGCCTCGACTGGGTCCACGACGGCGCCTACGACCCGGTGGCTCGTCTCAAGGTGATGGACGAGTGCGGCATCCACGCCCAGGTCCTCTTCCC
>Ga0181519_10001969_pt1 | contig 17775 bp, 12 predicted proteins | sample PEATcosm2014_Bin_26_FD_121102 | JGI IMG/M metagenome (GOLD analysis project Ga0181519, IMG submission 121102) | Peatland microbial communities from MTU Mesocosm Facility, Houghton, MI, USA - PEATcosm2014_Bin02_10_metaG | ecosystem: Environmental > Terrestrial > Soil > Wetlands > Peat | place...
CATTGTCCAGCCGCCTTCGCCGGCGCCCCCGAGATCTGCCTAAACTTTATTCGTCTTTGAGCCTGATTGACCCTAGGAAATTTGCCTACACATTGTGGTCGGGACCAATCGCGGCGCCTTTTTGCGTGGTCCATTCCCGGTCCTTCGAACGTCCTTGGGGGCGCGCATGACCAGACTTGTGAAAGCTTTTGTCTTCGTCTCGGCCTTCGCCGGCGCCGCCCACGCGGCCGATCTCGCCTCGACCAAGGCGTCCGAGCCGTCCACGCCTTCCTGTTTCAACAGTTTCCTCGACTACATGCAGGCTTCGATCCGCGATTGCCCGCTGAGCGTCGGCCCCCTGACGCTTTACGGCACGTGGGACGGCGGCTACGGCTACGAACAATGGGGCGCACCGGTCGGGGCGAACGCGGACAAGCCGAATTACGCGATTCAGCGCAACAGCGGCAACACGCATTGGCTATGGTCGCCCAATGGTCTCAGCACCTCGACGATCGGCCTTCGCCTGTCCCAGAAGATCGTCGACGATTGGGAACTCGTCGGCGCCGCCGAAGCCGGCTTCAATCCCTACTCGTTCCGGTTGATCAACGGTCCGCTGTCGCAAGCCGACAACAATCTGAAGACGCTGGCCAATCAAAGTACGATGTTCGATTCCGCCCGCGCGGGACAGTGGGACAACGGGCTCGGCTTCATCGGCGTCAGCAACCCGACCTATGGCACGCTGACCTTCGGCCGCAACGTGCTGCTGTCGCAATCGGCGCTTGGCGCCTACGATCCCGTGGCCTCGGTCGCCTTTTCGCAGATCGGCTTTTCCGCCGCCTACGCCACCTTCGGCGCCAGCCCGACCTCGCGCATCAACACCGCCCTGACCTACCGCCTGAACTATCAGAGCATTCGTTTGGCCGTGCAGGCGCAGGTCGGCGGCTACGATCAAGGCAATGCCGCGACCGGGCAATATCAGGCGCAAATCGGAACCGACATCGGCAAGTTGTCCTTCGACGCCATTGGCAACTACGCCCAGAACGCCCTGACCTTCTCCAGCTATTCCGGCGCGGCGCTGCCGGCGGGCTACGATCCCAATTCGATTGTGCGGGCGACGGTGAAGAACACAGCCGGCTTCGAGTTGCTTTCGCGCTATCAGTGGGAACAGTTCAAGTTTTATCTGGGCTATATTTACGCAAATACGTCAAACCCGAGCAATACTGCCTACCCCAACGGGCTCTCGACCATCGCGCAAGGCATTGTCGTGCCTCCCGGGGCCGTCACCACCAACGCCTTCGCGATCGCGCGCGTGCAGAGCACCGTCTGGACCGGCGTTCGTTACGCAGTCATGAAAAACCTCGATCTTTCCTCGGGCGTCTATTGGGAATCGCAAAACGACTTTTTGGCCGCGCCCGGCTTCTGCACCGGCTCCGGGACCCAGACCAGCAGCGGCAGATGCGCCGGCGGCCGCTATTCCTATTCGTTCCTGATCGATTACCGGCCCGTGCCGCGCATAAACCTTTACGCTGGCGTCCTGTTCTCGAATGTCTATGGCGGCGTCGCCAGCGGCTTCCTGCACACGCAGAACATCGCGCCCACCGTCGGCCTCCGTTTCCGCTTCTGAAAACGGCTTCATCGCTACCCGGCCGGCTTGTGGAACGCCCGGCATATTCCGACATGAATCGCAGACGACCAGAAAGGAGATTGCCATGAGAACAGCCATCGCCCTCGCAATCGCGGTCGCCGCTTCGCCGGCCGCCGCCGCGTCAGCCGTTGCGCCGCCGCCGCATCATCGCCACTATCGCCATCATCATCCGCGCGCCGTCGTCCCCGCGCCGGAGCAGCCGGGCTTCGGGCCATATCCCTTCGGCCAGGGCGACGAGGACGGGCTGAGCCGCGACCCCGACGACTGCGAAAAGGGGTGCATCGGCGGCAATCCCGGCTGACCCGCGGTTTTACGATCCCGACTGATTTCAGACATGCCGTTTTTGCTTTTGGGGGTAGAGATGAACTTGCTGAGGAAATTCGCGGCGGCCTTCGGGCTTTTGTTCGCCATCGTTGGCGCGCCGGCCCACTCGGCGCAGACGCGTGTGGCCGTCGCCCAATTTCATTGAGCCGGCGCGCGAAATCGCCGCTCTCTTCCAAACAAAGACCGGCGACAGCGCGATCTGATTTCTGGCGCCTCAGGCGCCTTTTTTTCGCGGATCACCCATGGCGCGCCGTTCGAAGTGTTTCTGTCCGCCGATGACGAGCGCCCCCGGCAGGCGGTCGAGCGTGGTTTCGCCGTGCCGGAGAGCCGCTTCACCTACGCGGTTGGCAAGCTGGTGTTGTGGAGCCGCGTCAAAGATGTGACTGACGGCGGCGCGCCCTATGGGACCGCCGCCTTCGACGGCGGCCGGTTGATCGCGCCGGCGCCGCCCGCCACGATCGGCGAAAAGCGCCGCATCCGCATCCTCGCCAGCGATGTCAGTCTGGCGCGCGACAAGCGCGGACGCAGTTCGATCCTGAACGTGCTGCCGTCCAGGATCGTGACAATGAAACCGCTGGACGCATATGAAATTCTGGCTGTCGTCGCGGCGGGCGAGAACGGCGAAGGCGCGAAAACCTTGTCGCGCATGACCCTCAAGTCCTGGGCGGAGCTGGGCCTGGCGCCAGGTCAGAACGTCTTCGCGCAGGTGAAATATGTCACGCTCGACGCCGGACGCGGCCCACCCGAGGAATAGCTTCGCGCCCGCGCTTTGCGATTTGGCGACAATGACGGCGTTGGCGACAATGACGGCGCCTTGGAGGCGTTCACGGTCTTCGCAGATTATTTCGCCGGCCCTGAGCGGCGCCTGCTCGCGTCAGGGCTCGATGGCGCCCAGCGCCTCCAGCCGGATCCGATAGCGGGCGCCGACCGTTCTTGGATCGAACGTTGGGCCCGGAGGCGGCGCGGCGGCGGGGCCGAGCCGCACCGCTTCCCTTAGGGCGCTTGCGGCCGCCGTCAGGTCGGGTTCGGCCCAGAACTGTCCCTCGCCCCAGGCGTAGGCGCCGGCGGGCGCCGGCCGAAGCTCCGGCTCGACCAGAAGTTGCAGGCCGCTTTCGCGAAAGTCGGTGTTGCCCGACCAATTGGTCGCCACCACAAGACGGCGCAGCAGCACCGCCTCCGCGATCGGCCGGCCAAATCCCTCGGCGCGGTGCAGCGAGATCAGGCCGTCGCAACTGGCGAGCAGGCCGAGCGTCTCGTCGCGGCTCCATTCCTCGTCGACGAAGGCGATGCGCGGATCGTCGCAGGCGCCGGCCTGAAGCTCGCGCCACGCCTCCTCCGACGCGCCGGCGCGCATCGCCTTGACGACGAGCCGGACCGAATCATCCGGCGCCGGAAAGGCGGCGCGGAAGGCGGCGATGGCGCCCGCCGGATTTTTCCGCGCGAAGGAGGAATTGCCGTCGAAGAAGCAGACGAACACGAACACGCCGTCGGGAAGCCCGTAGGTGGCGCGATCCGGCGTCGCCTCGGCCACCACGGCGGAGGGCATGTGCACCACCGGGACCGGCGCGCGCAGCGCGAAGGCGTCGCGCACGAAGGCGCTGATCGCCCAGATCTCGTCGGCGAGCAGCGTGCAGAACTCCAGCGGCTCCGGCCATTGCGGCAGTTCCCAGGGCCACACGCAGATGGTTTTCCGCCCCCGCCACAGCGATGAGCCGTGGACGCAGAAATAGCGGAAGGTTTCCCAGGCCGACAGGAACAGCAGATTGGCGCCATGGACCGGCGAATCGACAATGGGGGCGGAAAAGGCGTGCGGCTCGGTTCCTATGTCGGCGCCCGCCGGCTGGTCGATCAGCACGTGCGGGATCGCGGCGGCTGTCAGCGCGGCGGCGGCGCAGCGCGCGTCCTCGCCGATGCCGAGGCGCGCGTGAAGGTGGCCGACCAGATTGACGCCACCCGTCCAAGGCGTGGCGGGCTCCGGTGGCGACGCGGCGGGCTCGGGCGGCGCGGCGGGCGGCGTATTCAGGAACAGGCCGCGCACATCCTCGCGGGCGAAGGCTTCGCGCAGCGCCGCGTATTCGTTGACGCCGTACTCCACCTGCCAGCGCAGATAGCGCGCCCGGTCTTCGGCGGCCTCGAGGTTGAACACCGCCTGGAGATCGGGCCGCATCAGCCATATGCCCACGCTCACCGCGAGCAGCGGAAACCTGTCGGTCGACAGCTCGTCGACCGGCTTGAAGAAGACGTCCCGGGGGCTTGCGCCCGCGCGCCTGGCCTGGCGCGCGAACCGGCTCAGGCGCAGGCCGATCCCCCAGGGCGAGGACTCGCCAGCTTTATCGCTCATCGTACAAGGCTCAGCCGGCGCTCGATGTCGCGGGAGCGGGCGCGGCCTTGCCGGCGCCGACGCCCTCCGCCTCGGCGCGCTTGATCAGCTCCATGCCCTTCTCCGGGTTGGCCTCGACGCCCAGGCCCTTCAGAACCATCACGCCGAGGTTGTAAAGAGCGAGCGCGTGGCCCTGCTGCGCCGCCCTGTCGTACCAGCGAACGGCCTCGGCGAGATCCTTTTCCACCAACTGCCCCTGGCACAGCACGACGGCCATCTGGAACTGCGCCGGGGCAAAGCCGGCGTCCGCCGCGCGGCGAAGCCAGGGAACGCCCTCCTTTGCGGCGGCGGCGTCCTTGCGCGCCAGCATCTGATTGGCGACCAGATGCTGCGCGACCGAGTTGCCGGCCTGGGCCGCGATGAGATAGGCGCTGAGCGCTTCGTCCGGTTGCACGCGCGCGGGATCGTAATGGCCGGCGTAGAGGTGACCGAGTTGCAGCGATGCGGGGACATGGCCCGCATCCAGCGCATCCCGGAGCAATTTTTCCGCGAAATGCGAATCCCTGCCGACGTCGCGGCCCTCGAGATAGATCAGGGCGAGCTGAGTCTTGGCGATTCCGTCGCCGGCTTCGGACGCCTCCTTGAGCAGTTCGACCGCGCGCGGCGCATTGCGCGCGCCGGAGGCGCCGGCGAGATGCAGTTCCGCCAGTTTCAACTTGGCTTCGCGCAGGCCCTGCTCCGCCGCATATTCGCACCAGCGCAACGCCTCGTTCAGGTCCACCTCGACCCCCTGGCCGCGCTGGTAGAGCACCGCCACGTTGTAGGCCGCCGTCGTGTGCCCCTGCTCCGCCGCCTTGAGAAACCAGCGCGCCGCCTCGTTGAGGTTGACCGGCATGCCCTGGCCGTTGGCCGCATGCCGGCCATAGATGAACATGGCGTTGACGTCGCCGAGTTCGGCCGCCCTGTGGCGCCAGACCGCGGCTTCGCGCCAGTCCGGCTCGACGGCGCCGCCCTGGCTGTAAAAATCCGCGATCGCGAGAACGGCCGGCTTGTAGTCGCGCTTGGCGGACTTGCGCAGGAAGGTTTCGGCGCGGCTCAGATCGCATTCAACCCCGTCCCCGCGCTGGAGCATCGCGGCATATTCAAATTGCGCGAAGGGGTCGCCGCCTTCGGCGGCCAGACCCATATAGTGGGCCACGCGCTCCGGGTCGGCGGCGCGGCCGGCGCCGTTGCGGTAAATCGTCGCCATCGCCAGTTGCGCGCTCGAATGACCCTGTTCGGCGGACTTCTCATACCAGTCCGCGCCGGCAGTCTTTTCGGCCGGACCTGCAAGTCCTCGATAGAGAATGTCGGCCAGGCCGAATTGCGCCGAAGGATCGCCGCCGCGCGCGCCCCGTTCGAAATGGAACAGCGCCTGCCTGTAATCCTGCGGAACCTGTTTTCCGAGCGCGTGAATGACGCCGAGCAGGGCGTCCGCCTGCGCCCAGCCGCTTTCCGCCGCGCGTCCGAGCCAGAGTATCGCCTGCTCGGGATCGGCTTGGTAGAGCGCGCTGTTGACATGCAGCGCCTCCAGCACACGCGACGCCGTGTCCTCGTCGCGCGTCGTCTTCCGCCAGAACTCAGGCACAGACGCCGGAGCGCCCTCGAGCAACAACCGGCCCAGCCGGAACTGCGCCTCGACATGCCCACCCTCGGCGGCGCGCCGGTGCCAGATGATCGCATCCGCCCGGTTGTAAATGACGCCGAAGCCTTTCTCGTAGCAATCGGCGATGTGGAAGGCGCTTTCAATATCGCCAGCTTCATAGGCGCGCAGCCAGAACTGCACGGCCCTCGGACGCCGTTCCCAGTCGGCCGCCGCGCGGGCCGCGCGCTGTTTGAGCCAAGACCTCAATGGCCTGTCCGCGAGTGCGCGCAATTGGCCAACCGCCCTCCGCAAGCGCATTGTCATGGCTCGCGCATCGCCCCGTTGACGCCGCGGATCATGCCCTCGAGGAGATAGGCCCCAGCCGAACGCGTGCCGAACTTTATGTCCGCCTTGAGCGTCATGCCGGGCATCAAACGAAAGTTCTTGGGCACCTTGACGAAATGATAGGAATCGATGGCGATGCCGACCTTGTAATACGGATCGACTGGCTGGTTGGTGTCGTCGTCGATGCTGAACGCACCCTCGCTGATCCACTTCACGTGGCCTTCGGCGTAACCATGCTCGTTGTAGTCGAACGCGTCGACGCGCAGGGTGGTGGGATCGCCGACGCGCAGGAAGCCGATGTCGTGCGACGAAACGCGGACCGTGGCGTCTATGGGCATGTCCACGGGCATGGCCGTGATCAACTGATCGACGCCGGCATTCAGCACGGAGCCGACCGACAGCTTGGCGACGGTGAGGATGATCGCATCATCGGGCGCGACGAGCCGCACGAGATCGCGATGTTTCTGCGCCTTTTCGAGCGAAGCGACGGCGGCGTCGCGATTGTTGCGGGCGGTGACCAGATCCTGGCTGAGACTGGCCTGCCACTGCTGCACGAAGGCCTCGCTGTCCGCGCGCGCGGACCGCATCTGCGCCTCCGCCTCTTTCAAGAGGTTGCGGGACGCTTCAAGGCTTCGCGACAGTTCGACGAGATTGTCCTTGGAGCCCAGTTCGTTGAGCAGGGAGCCGGAGCCGCTCTTCAAAAGTTTGCCGCGCATCTCCTCGACCTTCTGGGCGATGCCCACGCGCTCCGTGTAACCCGCTATGTCGCCCTTGTTTTGGATGATGGTCGCCTGCGCCAGCTTTTCCTTTTCCTGGAAGCTGTTGAGCTGCGCGACATATTGCGCCCGCCGCTGCGTGTAAAGCGCCTTCTGTATTTCGATGTACCTGGCTTCGGTGGCAGTGGCCCCGACCGGAAAGACGGGCGCTTTGTCCGCCAGTTCGGCCTCGTCGCGCAGGATCTGCGGACTGAGGCTGGCGATCTGCTGATTCAACGCCTCGACGTCGGCGGCTGCGAAGGTGGGATCGAGCGTGGCGAGCACCTGCCCCTTCTTCACCAGATCGCCGGCGCGAACGTCGATCGATTTGATGATCGAGGTATCGAGCGCCTGGAACACCTCCTGTGGCGCGCTCAGCGTGATCTTGCCGCTGGTGCTGCTGATGACGCGGTCGAGTTTCATGAAGACGAGCACCGCGACGAAGGCCAGCACCAGCGCGACCAGCACATAAAGGGTGATCCGGGCGGCGAGCGGATCCGGCGCCTCGCGGATCGCCGCGATCTCGGACTGGTACGACCGGACGGTCGCGAGCGCGTTCTTAGACAAGACTGGCTCCCTTTGCGACGTTGCGGGTCGCGGCGGCTTCGATATGGCCGTTCTGCTGCAGCCACAGGCCGCGGTAGATCTCGCAGCGCTCCAACAGCACCTGGTGTGGCGCCATGTCGAGGAACTTGCCGCGCTCCAGCACAAGGATGGCGTCGGATTGAACCAGCGACGACAGGCGGTGGGAAATCTGGATCACCGTCCGGCCCTTGGCGATCTTGCGGATGTTCTCGTTGACGATGTTTTCCGAATCCGGGTCGAGCGCGCTCGTGGCCTCGTCGAAGATCAGGATCTTCGGGTCCAGGATCATGCACCGCGCGATGGCAAGGCGCTGTTTCTGGCCGCCCGAGAGGTTGGGCGAGCCTTCGAAGATATAAGTGTCGTAGCCGCGCGGCAGACGATCGATGAATTCCTCGGCGCCCGAGAGCCGCGCCGCGCGCACCACTTCGTCGAATGTGGCGTTGGGCTTGGCGGCGATGATGTTTTCGCGAATGGTGCCGCGGAACAGGAAGTTTTCCTGCAGCACCACGCCGAGACTGCGGCGCAAGTGGGCGATGTTGTACTCGCGCACGTCCACGCCGTCGATCTTGATCAAGCCTTCATATTCCGAATGCAGACGCTGCAGCAGGCGCGTGACCGTGGTCTTGCCCGAGCCAGAACGCCCGACCACGCCCAGGGTCGTGCCCACCGGAATCTCGAACGACAGACCGTCGATCGCGGGAGTGAGCGCGCCCTTGTAGGTGAAGCGCACCTTGGAGAATTCGACATGGCCCGTGAGCGGCTTGCGCACGCCACCGTCGCCGATCCCTTCCTCGCGAGGCTGGTTGAGCAGGTGCGCCACGACCTCGACGGACGCGCGCGCCTCGTCGCCCTGGGTGATCAGTTGCGCCATCTGCATCAGCGGACCGGCCACGCGCTGCGACAGCATCAGGAAGGCGAACAGGGCGCTGACATAGACCGGATCATTGGTGGTGAGCGCGAGATACACGCCGACGCCATAGCTGCCGGTGACGGCGAGCCGCTCGAACGGCCGCACCACCGCCTGAATCAGCGCCGAGACCTTCGCCTGGTTGTCGACCGCTTTCGTCGCGTGCGCCACCAGCACGTCCCATTCGCGCCGCTGCCGGTTCTCCAGCGCAAGCGACTTCACCGTGCGCATGCCAGCCACTGTCTGATAAAGGAACGAGCCGCGCCTGGTCTGCGCCTGAATCACCTTGTTGGTCGCTTCGCGGAAGGTCGGCAGCATCGCGATCAGCCACAGGACGATAAGGCCACAGAAGGCCAGCACGATGAAGGTGAGCACCGGGCTGAAAGCGAACATCACCGGCAGGAAGAACAGCAGTGTCATGGAATCCAGCACGGTTCCGAACAACTGGCCGGCGAGGAAGGTGCGGATGTTCCACAATTCGTTCACATCGTGCATGATGACGCCGATTTCGGTGCGTTCGTAGACATCGATCGGCAAGGTCAGAAGCCGTTCGAACGCATATTCGGAAAGGCGCACATCCACGCGGGATGTCAGGAATTGCAGCAGATACTGGCGCAGGTAGCCAAACACGGCCTCGAAGGCGATGATGACCAGCATGCCCACGCTCAGCACGATGAACGTGTTCATCGCCTTGTAGATGAGCACCTTCTCGCCGACCAGACGCCAGTACATGATCGGCGCCAGCGCCATGAAACTGAGAATCAGCGCGCAGATCGCGATGTCGCGCACGAGTTTGCGCTCGCGCATGATCAGCGCGGCGATGAACTTCATGCTGAAAGGCTGCTCTTCGTCCTTCAGGTCGTAATTGCGGCGGACCAGAACCACTTCGCCTGTCCAGATCTCCTGGAAGCGCAGCCAGTCGATGACGAGTTCAGCGCCCTCGCCCGCGTTGGGGTCGTGCAGCACGACGCCTAACGGATTGTATTGACCTTCATCGCTGACGCGCGCCAGCACCAGACTCGCTCCGGTCTTGAGGCGGACGATCGCGGGAAGGGCCTTCCTGATCTGGGTCAGGCCAGCCCAGTCGAGCCGAACCAGCTTCGCCTTCAGCCCGATCTGGCGAGCGCAATGGACGAGATGGTCGTAATCCACGGCCGGATCGGTGAGGGCGTTGTCGCGGACGATTTCCGCGACGGTGACGGCGATCGCGTGATGCTGCGCGACCATGCAAAGACATTCGAGCGCGGATTTGTGCTTTTCGCCCGCATCATGGAAGCCTTGGCCGGCCCCATTTGCGCGCGCGGCGGATGCCGCTGGCAAGAGTTCTGTGCTGGACATGAGCTACCCAAATTCCCTTAGCTAACCTAATGCTTATAACGGACTGAAACTTCACGCGCAAGACAGGGCGACTCTGCGCAATGCTCGCAAACGCAGAGGGCTCGACACGGTTTGTTAATATTAATCACGAAAATATTATTGACGCTTTTGCGCACGTTCGACGCAACGCAACGGCAGGCCAAGGCGCGATTGCTTGCGCATATTTGCGAAATGCCAAACATTCGTTGGCGAGCCAAGCATTGTTTGCTTAGATTTGCGCATCGATGGCGTCGGCGGATTTTTCCCAGGAATAATTCGCGACGGCCTCGTTGAAGCCGGCGCGGCCCATGCGTAAGCGCGTCTCCGCATCGTCGGCGAGGCGCGCCATCGCGGCGGCGAGTTCGTCGACGTCGGACACTAGCAGCCCCGTTTCCCCGCCGCGGACGAGGTCGCGGAAGGAATAGCAATGGGCGTTGGCGATCACGGGTTTGCCGAACAGCCAAGCCTCGCACAGCACGATGCCGAAACTTTCGCTGCGGCTCATGCTGACCAGCCCCAGGCAGGCGGCGAGCGCCCCGCGCGCCACTTCTCGGCTTTGCCGCCCCAGCGCGAACAGTCCGGGCGCCTCGACCGGCGCGCCATCGTCGTCGGATCCGATCATCACGAGATCGAGGTCGTCGCGCGCGCCGCGAAGCTGTCTGTGAGCTTCGATCACGTCCTGGTAGCCCTTCGAACCGGTCTTGCGGCCCAGAACCAGGAAAAAGGGGTTCCTGGCCGGACAGACCGCGCGAAACGCGCCTTCGACGCCGGGGCCGCCGAGATCCTCGACGCGTATGCCGCCGCCGGGAACCACCGCGTATTTGTCGGCCTCGCCGAGCCGCTCCGCCAGCGAGGCCGAGAACATCAGGCTCTTGTCGGCGGACGCGAAGGCGTCATAGTAGGTCCGCCAGTGGTAGAACCGGTCGTCGCCGTGGAAATGCGGCAGCGTGACGATGCGCGGCCGGTGTGGCAGCCGCGCCAGCGTCGCCACCGTGCTGGGGATGACGTCGAACGGGATGCCCTGCGCCAGCACGGCGTCGTAGCCGCCGCCCGACGACGCCAGCCATTCCTGCATGGACGGCGCGTGCGGGCCGCGCACCGAGGAAAAGGCGGCGTCGATCTCGGGTTCCCGCCGCAGGGCGATCAGGCGCAAGGACTCCACCCACGCCGCGAAATGTTCGGACCGCAGGATTTCGTTGGGCTGCAGGCTGAGATCGGCCCGGTGCGTCTCCACCGGCGCGAAGCTTGCGCCCTCGCCGCAGATCACGCTGGCCGCCTCGACCAGCACGCCGAACGGACGCGGGTCGCCGGGCGCCAGATGCTCTTGGGTCCGGCACAGCAGGATGCGGACGCAGTTCTCGGGCGCTTCGGGAAGGGCGAAATGCAGATCGAATCGCGGCGCGATCCGCGTCTCGCAGTCGAGGCTAACGATCGGCGAACCATCGCGCGGCGCCTGCAGCAGCAGCAGGGAACAGGTTTTCTCGACCGACGCGAAGCCGCTCAGGTGAAACAGACGCGCATCCTGCGGGAGAAGGAAAGAGAAATCCGGCGCCGTCCAGCGGCAGACGGCGCCGCTTTGCGACTCCAGCCCGTAAAAACCCGAAAACAGCCTCGGTTCTCCGGGATGCGCCAGAACCTTGGCGAAGGGCGCGAGCAGATGGAACTCCTCGCTGGCCCAGACGCGCTCGAGATCGCGGGCGCGCTCCAGCATTTCCGCGTCCGCGAGTTCCGCGAACGGGAAGTACCGGGCGTTGTCGAACAACTCGCCGATGCGCCCGGCAGCCCCGGGACCCTCGGTCAGCTCGCAGCCGAAATGATGGCGGTTCTCGATCCGCTCGACGTCCACCGCCGCCAGGTCGATTCGGTCGAACCGGCCGCGCAGGCGCTTCAGAACTTCGATCAGATATTCTTCCGCCCCGCCGCGCGAAGGCTCGGTATAACGATAGGTCACGACGAGCAGGCGGCGCGGCGGGCGCGACGCGGCCCGGCGCAGCAGGGGCGCCAGCGCCGCCCGGTAGCCGGCCGCCGCCGCCGCCCAGGACAGCTCGCTTTCGGCATAGGCGCGGGCGCGGGCGCTCTGCTCCGCCAGGGCGGCGGGATCGGCCAGCATCTGCTTCAGGGCGCCGGGAAACTCGGCCAGCAGCGCGACGCGTCCGGCGCCGCGCTCGGCGACCTTGAAGCCGCGCGCCCCTTCCGCCGTGCTCAGCGTCGGCAATCCATTCGCCATGTAGTCGGGCAGCTTCAGGCTGGAGCCGCCGCCGGCGGTGAGCGGATTGAGCGCCAGGTCCCACTGCTGCATCAGGCAGGTCTTGACGCGATCCGGCGCCACGCCATGCAGAACCACATTCTCCGGCGCGGGCGCCTCGAGCGCCGAGCAGACCGATCCGATGATCTCGAAGCGCACCTGCGGGAACATGGGCGCGAGCCCGCTGACGATATATTCGGCGGCGGCGACGTTCGGGCCGTGGGCCGAGCCCAGGAAGCCGACCCTTTTCCGCGCGCCGCCGGAGCGGTTGGTCCATTCGAGGGCCGCGATCCGGCAGCCGTTGGCGGCGAGGACGATGGGCGCCGCCGTCATCTTCGCGAAACTGGACCGGTCGGCGTCGGTGCAGCACACGATCAGATCGGCGCGGGCGACCAGGCGCCGCTCCAGTTCCGCGACGAAGGCGACGAGACTGCGCGCCAGCGGGTGTCCGCGCAGCAAATTGCGCTTCAACTCCGCTTCGACATTGTGGGCGCTGTAGACGACCGGCGCGTCGGGACGAAGCCGGCGCAGTTCGTCGAGAACGGGCGCCATGTAGGGATGTTCGAAGATCAGCGCTTGCGCGCGCGGCGCCAGCCTGGCTGCGATCTCCCGCAAGGCGCGGTTGGCCGCGACGAACAGCGCGGCGACCCCGTCGTTCACCGAAACGGCCTGCCCCGCGTTCACCGCCGCCTCGAAGGCGAAATGATCCGCGCTCTTGGGGACGCCGATCTGCAACATGCCGTCTTCGATCAGTCCGACGTGCGCGAGAGCGGAAAAGGTCGTCAGAACGACGTCGCAGCCGAGATTGCCAAGGAGATTGCCGACGCGGGCGGCGCCGCCGGATTGCAGGCCGGCCAGGGAATAATCGTTGAACGCCAGGACGAGCGGACGCGCCGGCTGTTGCGGCGCGCGCGAACGGCCCTGCTCCGCGCCCGACAGATCGGCGGCCAGCCGATCCGCGATGGCGCTCCAGCAGAATTGCGCCTGGGCCCGCTCCCGCCCTTCGGCCGCGATCCGCTCGCGCAAGGCGGCGTCGGCCAGAATCCGCCGGATCGCCACGACGAAATCCTCGCGCTGCACGATCACCGCGTGCCGATCCGGCGCCAGGCCCAGGCCCCTCACGCCTTCGGGTGTGGAGATCATCGGCAGATGCGAGGCCAGGGCCTCGACCGCCTTGAGGCTGGTGCCCGAGCCGAGCACCACCGGATTGACGTAGAGGTCGGCGCCGGCGAGCAGCTCCTGCTTCTGTTTCGGCGTGAACCGCCCGAACAGTTCGACGTTTTCAGTCCTTGGCTGGCTTTCGATCGCCCCGCACACGCCGCCGGCCACGATGAACCGGCATTCCGGCAGATGACGCGCGAGCGCGAGCAGCCGTTCGGCCGCCTCGACATTGGGATGGTGCCCTGAGCCGGTGAACAGCAGCGCCGGACGCTCTTGGCCATCGCGCGCGGCGCCGGCCCGCAATGCCGCGACCTCGCCGATTTCCTCCTCGGAATAGCCGTTGGGGCAGAGGAACAGTTTTTCTGGCGCGGCGCCGTAGAGCAGCCGGAAGATTTCGGCGTCGGCCTCGCTGGTCGCGAACACTTTTTGCGCGCGACGGATCAGATTTCCTTCGATCCGCAGCAGTTTCAGCCATGCGGCCTCGAAGCCCGGCCCGCGCACGATCGAGGACAGCAGGCTCGCCTCGACATTGTGCGAAGTGTAGATTTCGGGGGCGGGCGCGCCCTCCGCGAAGATCGGCTCCGAATAGGGAAAGTCGTGAAGAATGACGTCCGTCGTTTCCGCCAGTTCAAGCGCGACGCGCCGGAGTTCGCAGGCGGGATCGCTCACCGCCAGCGCGAAGGCGAGCGGCGACAGCTCCCCCGACACGCCCGACGCGTCGAGCGTCGCGAAGGCCTTGCGCCAGAATTCGTCCTTGGGAAACCGCAATTCGCGGAAACCCGCGCCGTGCCGGATCTCCTCGAACCGCGCGCCGAAATCAGTCGAGGTCAGCAGCGTGACGTCGTAATGCCGCGCCAGCTCGCGATAAAGTCCTTCCAGTCGCATTTCGCCGCCGCTCGAAGGCGGCGTGAACGCGGGAAAGAAACACAGCGCGAGGGCTTTGGGCTTGCGCGCCATCGTCAACCCTCGACCACGAACCGGGGCGGCGCCAGGTCGTCGAACCCGTCCGCGCCGAAGACGGCGCTCAGTTCGCCATCAAGAGGAAGCAGCGCGAAGCGCCAGCGGCGCGCCAGCGCCTCCGGCGACGCGAGCAGATCTCCCAGTATGTCAGCGCGAGTCCTTTCGCCGCGCGACAGCGCGCCGGCGTAACCATCGAGCCCACCCTGGTCGGCGACGCGCGCGAACAGGACCGCATAGGCGCGGCTCACGAACGCGCGCGGCTCGGCCTTTCCCGGCAGGCGCGCGGCGAAACCGAAGTTGGCGCCGGCTCCGTCGCCGGCCGCGCCCGTCTCGCACAGCACCAGCCAGTCGGGCGAGGCGACCGCCCCGTCGGCGGCGAAGATCAGGCTGCGGCCCGCGATTTTGGCAGCGGTCGCCGACAGAACGATTTCCGGCCCCGCCACTTCCGCAAACGGATCGTCTTCAGCCTCCGCGCAGAGATCGCGCATGCCTTGCAGCAACCTGCGCGTATAATTCGCGGTGAGCAGTTGAAAAACGTCCTCGCGCGGCCTGGACCCGGTCATTGCGCGCGCCTCTGCTGATGGGAGGGAAACAGCATGAAGGAAAAGGCGATGTTCCGCCTCGACGAGGCGCCCGTGAGGCTGCGGCCGTCAAAATCCTGCAATCTCGTCCCCCGCCGCCAAGCTTTTGACCACCTGTCGCTGAATCGCCGGTTTGACGGGCGCAAGCAGAAGAGATGGCGAAGTCCTTCCATCTGGAATAATTTGCGGCCCGGGCGCCGTCAAGCTTCGGGTCTGCCCCGACGCGCGTCAATTTTCGGCAGAGGCTCTTGACCCTGACTTGCGCCTGTCATAAAAAATTTTCCTTAAACGAGCAGAGTTGGACGCGTGACCACCATCCTCATCGTAACGAAGGCGCCAACAACAGGCCGGGATTGACCCCGTGTCCTGAAGCTGGCGCTTGATCCGGGTCCCGAAAGGGGCCTTTTTCATTTCCGGTCCCCGTGGGGCGGGCCCGCGAGGCGAAACTCCACGGAATACAGGTCACGCGAGAAAAGGTGAAACGGAAAATGTCGAAGATCATGACCGGCGCCGAAATGGTGGTGCAAGCCCTGACCGATCAGGGCGTGACGCATTTGTTCGGTTATCCCGGCGGCGCGGTGCTACCGATCTACGACGCCCTGTTCCACCAGACCAAGGTCCAGCACGTCCTCGTCCGCCATGAGCAGGGCGCCGCCCACGCCGCGGAGGGCTACGCCCGCTCGACCGGCAAGGTCGGCGCGGTGCTCGTCACCTCCGGGCCCGGCGCCACCAACGCCATCACCGGCCTGACCGACGCGCTGATGGATCCCATCCCGCTGGTGTGCATCACCGGGCAGGTGCCGACCCATCTGATCGGCTCCGACGCTTTCCAGGAATGCGACACGGTCGGACTGACCCGCCATTGCACCAAGCACAATTATCTCGTGCGCCGCATCGAGGATTTGCCGCGCATCCTGCACGAGGCTTTCTACATCGCCCGCTCCGGCCGTCCCGGCCCCGTCGTGATCGACATTCCCAAGGACGTGCAGTTCGCCAGCGGAACCTATGCGCCGCCCAAGAACATCCAGCACAAGACCTATCAGCCCAAGGTCAAGGGCGATCTAGCCAAGATCAAACAGGCCGTGGCCATGATGGCCAACGCGAAAAAGCCGGTGTTCTACACCGGCGGCGGCGTGGTCAACGCCGGGCCGGCCGCCTCGACCCTGCTGCGCGAACTGGTGCAGCAGACCAATTTTCCCGTCACCTCCACGCTGATGGGTCTCGGCGCCTATCCCGGCTCCGGAAAGAACTGGCTGGGCATGCTGGGCATGCACGGGTCGTATGAGGCCAACAACGCCATGCACGACTGCGATCTGATGATCTGCGTCGGCGCGCGTTTCGATGACCGCATCACCGGGCGACTCGACGCCTTCTCGCCCGAATCGAAGAAAATCCACATCGACATCGACCCGTCCTCGATCAACAAGAACGTGATGGTCGATCTCGCCATCGTCGGCGACTGCGGCCATGTGCTCGAGGACATGGTGCGGTTGTGGCGGGCCGAAGCGCACCAGCCCGACAAGAAGGCGATCGCCGCCTGGTGGGCGCAGATCGACCAGTGGCGCGCGCGGAAAAGCTTTGGCTACCGCAAGTCCGACACGACCATCAAGCCGCAGCTTGCCGTCGAGCGGCTCTATGCGCTGACCAAGGGCCGCAACACCTACATCACCACCGAGGTCGGCCAGCACCAGATGTGGGCGGCGCAGCACTACAAGTTCGAGGAACCGAACCGCTTGATGACCTCGGGCGGGCTGGGCACCATGGGCTATGGCCTGCCCGCCGCGATCGGCACGCAGCTCGCCCATCCCGACGCGCTGGTGATCGACATCGCCGGCGAGGCCTCGATCCTCATGAACATCCAGGAACTCTCGACCGCCAAGCAGTTTTTGTGCCCGGTGAAGATCTTCATTCTCAACAACGAATACATGGGGATGGTGCGCCAGTGGCAGGAGTTGCTGCATGGCGGGCGCTATTCCTCCTCCTATTCGGAGGCCCTGCCCGATTTCGTCAAGCTGGCGGAAGCCTACGGCATGAAGGGCATTCGCTGCTCCGACCCGGCTTTGCTCGATGACGCGATCAAGGAGATGATCGATCATCCCGGCGCGGTAATCTTCGACTGCCTGGTGGACAAGGCGGAAAACTGCCTGCCGATGATCCCCTCGGGCAAGGCCCACAACGACATGATCCTGCCCGACACCGACGAGGACATCGGCAGCGTCATCGACGACAAGGGCAAGATGCTGGTGTGAGGACAGCTTCGGTGATTGAGGCGGTCCGGCGAACTGAAGCCAATCCCGGACTCCCCCTCACCCTGTCCCTCTCCCCGCTCGCGGGGAGAGGGGACGCAAACGCCCAGGATTTGATTTCAGGAACGGAACGCCCATCATGAACGCCCAGGCCGCCCTTTCGCCCTATTCCTCCTCCGCCGGCAAGACCGAGCGGCATGAAACCCATGTGCTCTCCGTGCTGGTCGACAACGAACCCGGCGTGCTCGCCCGCGTGGTCGGTCTGTTCTCCGGACGCGGCTACAACATCGAAAGCCTGACGGTGGCCGAGGTCGCCCATCTCCAGGGCGTGTCGCGCATCACCGTGGTCACCTCCGGCGCGCCGGAGACCATCGAGCAGATTTCCCATCAGCTCGAACGCATCGTGCCGATTCACAGGGTCACGGATCTGAGCCTCGACAACGCCTTCGTCCAGCGCGAACTCGCGATGATCAAGGTGCGCGGCAAGGGCGAAAGCCGCACCGAGGCGCTGCGGTTGGCGGAAGCTTTTCGCGCGAGGGTCATTGATGCGACCACCGAGAGCTTTATCTTCGAACTGACGGGCGCGCCGAAGAAGATTGACGATTTCGTCGAGCTGATGCGGCCGATCGGGCTGGTGGAGGTGTCGCGCACCGGTATCGCCGCGATTACGCGCGGGCCGGTTGGGATGTAACGCGGATAGCTTCAAGTCCAGGGATTGAACAGGCTGGCGCCGGTGGTCTCG
>Ga0181519_10001970_pt1 | contig 17772 bp, 10 predicted proteins | sample PEATcosm2014_Bin_26_FD_121102 | JGI IMG/M metagenome (GOLD analysis project Ga0181519, IMG submission 121102) | Peatland microbial communities from MTU Mesocosm Facility, Houghton, MI, USA - PEATcosm2014_Bin02_10_metaG | ecosystem: Environmental > Terrestrial > Soil > Wetlands > Peat | place...
CATCCATTCCAGGATGTGCCAAAGCCCAGTCAGCCAGTGGCAAAGCCTGACATCAAAGAGCGCGACTTCACAAGCTGACTCCTTCCGGTTCATCTTGAGTTGGAAGTGATTTCCAATTGCGCACTCCGTCAATCCCTGATATTCTATCTTTGGTTTCGCATGAAGCCGTCAGTGTGCGCCCGTAGCTCAGTTGGATAGAGCGACTGGCTACGAACCAGTAGGTCGGGAGTTCGACTCTCTCCGGGCGCACCATTTCATCTTATTGAGTCTTAGGATAGATAGTGAATCTCCCTCGGCAGAGCCGGGGGTTTTTTGTTGGTGCTCTCTCTCTCATCTAGCTGATAATGCCGCTGGTTCCCCGTTCCACTTTTCGCCTGAAATCCACACCTTGAACGCGGATAATAGAAACTGCTCTGGGAGTCTTTGCCCACTCCAACGGCTCGCTTGCGGCGGCTTTCCAGCGCAGAGCGCCAGACGGAGCGCACCGCCATGAAACCAATTCGCATCGTTTTGGCGCCCACGCGCAGCCGGCCATTCAATATATTTCTGGGCTTGGTGGCGCTGCTGGCCGCGCTGTTGCTCCTGCTTGCGCTGGCCACTTATCACGCAACGGACCCGTCGCTGAACACATCCACCGGCGAAACAGGCCCGTATGCCGCGCGTAACTGGATCGGACTCTTTGGCTCCTATCTGAGCGACCTGCTGCTGCAATCGATTGGGCTGACCGCTTTCTTTCTGCCGCTTTGGCTGGGCGGGCTGGGTTGGACCTGGATGCGTTCGCGCCCCGGCGGGCTGGCTTGGCTGCGCTGGACGGGCACCATTCTGGCGCTGGCCTTTGTGCCGGCCGTCTTTGCACTGTTGCCCTGGCATTGGCGCTGGCTGCACACTCTTCCGGTGGAGGGTGTCTCCGGCAAGCTGATTGCTGACGAACTTGTCCACTATTTCAACCTTCAGGGCGCTTGGCTGGTGGCTGGAGTGCTGGCCGCCGCGGGTCTTTACTTTGCCTCTGTGGTCAGCTTCGAGGTGATCTTCGAATTCCTGCAGGCACGCTGGCGCAATTTGGCCTGGCTGCATGACCGCTGGCGCAATTGGCGGGAGCGTCGGGCCGAAGAGCGGGGCGAAGTCGAAGAGGAAAGGAACGTCGAGACGGCTCTGGACGCGGAGATGGAAGATGCTGAGGCTTCCTTTGGCACACGTCCCGGTTTGTTTGCGCGCCTCTTCCGCCGTTCGCGCGCGCAGGAGATTGATCCGCAGGAGATTCCAGCCTTCCAGCGGGTCAAAGCTCAACCGTCCGCGGAGGAAGCCCAGCCAGCCACCAGCATCTGGGAGCGCACCCGGCCCGTTGCAGCTCCGAAACCGATAGAAGCAGCGCCGGCTGAGATTCCCATCACCGCGCAACCGGAGCCCTTCCGCACCGTTGCCGAGCCGCCTCAACCTGCGCCGCCTCCCATTGCGGAGCCGCTTCCCGCGCCCGCGCGCTTTGAGCCGGCGCCCAACCTTGTTGCGCAAGAACCAATTGCCGCTCCGCCCCCCACGCAACCCTCTCCAGCCGAGAACGAGCCCGTCCTCCATGAGCGCGCCGACGCCGATCTGCGCACTGTGGCTGTCGCGCCCAAATCCGTGAGCGGCTTCCGTCTGCCGCCCAGCACGCTGTTGAACTCGGGCGACGGACCGCTGGCCGTGCGCGAGGATGAGTTGCGCGACGAGGCCCGCGTACTCAAGGAAAAATGCGGCGAGTTTGATGTGCGCGGCGATGTGGTGCAAATCAATCCTGGGCCGATGGTTACGACCTACGAGTTCAAGCCAGAGGCCGGGGTGAAGTACTCGCGCGTGACGGGTCTGGCTGACGATCTCTGCCTCGCCATGCGCGCGGAGAGCATTCTGATCGAGCGTATGCCCGGCAAGAACACGGTCGGCATTCAAGTGCCCAACCATCGCCGTGAGACGATCCATCTGCGCGACTGCATCGAAAGCGAAGACTTCCACAAGGCCAAGTCGCGGCTGACCATTGCCATGGGCAAAGACATCAACGGGCGCATCCGCACGGCCGACCTGGCCGCCATGCCGCACGTGCTGATCGCGGGATCAACCGGATCGGGCAAGTCTGTCGCCATCAACGCCATGATTATGAGCCTGCTTTACCGCACCACGCCGGCGCAGGTGCGGCTCATCCTGGTTGATCCAAAGCGCGTGGAATTGGGAATGTATGAGGGTGTGCCGCATCTTTTCACGCCCATTATTACCGAGGCAAAATTGGCGGCCAACGCGCTGCGCAACGCGGTGCGCGAGATGGAGCGGCGGCTGAAGCTGCTGGCATCGCGCAGCGTGCGCAACATCGACCAGTACAACAAGCTCTTTGAGGGCGCAATGCCCTCGCTCTTTGGTGGAGCGGACGACGAAGAGCCACTGCCGTATATCGTCATCATCATCGACGAGCTGGCCGACCTGATGATGCTGGACCGCGCCAACGTCGAAGAGTCGATTACGCGCCTGGCGCAGATGGCGCGCGCGGTGGGCATTCATCTGATTCTGGCCACGCAGCGGCCCTCGGTGGACGTGATTACCGGCCTCATCAAGGCCAACGTTCCGACGCGCATCAGCTTCCGTTTGGCCACCAAAGTTGACTCGCGCACTATTCTGGACACCAACGGCGCGGAGGCTCTGCTGGGCCGGGGCGATATGCTTTTTCTGCCGCCGGGAACCAGTCGCCTGATGCGCCTGCACGCGCCCTATGTGAGCGAAAAAGAGACTGCCGCAGTGGTTGATTTCTGGAAGGCGCAGGGTCAGGCCGAGTATGTGGAAGGCTTCCTGGAATCGCCCAAGGATGACCGTGGCGCAGGCGACGGCTCGAATGCCGATCCGGATGAAAACGATACGCTCTACAACGACGCGGTCCAGTTGGTCTTCAGAAACCGAAAGGCCTCGACCTCGCTGCTGCAACGCCATCTGCGGATCGGCTATGGACGCGCCGCTCACCTGATTGATTTGATGGAGCGCGACGGCTTGGTTGGCGCGGCGGACGGCTCCCGCCCGCGCGAGATCCTGAAAGCGCCCAACTGGTTGGCGGAAGTGGCCGAGACAGCGATTGATTAGCAGGGCACAAAATCAGATCATCCATTGGAGTTATGGTGTGGCGTGGACCGGGAGGTCCACGCCACTGCCGACCAGGAGGTCGGCGCTACAAGTCATTCCGTTCTACTTTGACGCGCTGGCCGACTGACCCGATGCGGGCAGATCGATTACAAAGACGCGCTGCGTGGCGGTAAGAACCAGCAGTTGCTTCTTTGCCGGGACAAAGCGAGCGGTGAGCACGTCGTGGTCGAGCGTGAGCCGTTGAATCTGCTTGCCGGTAGCGGCCTCGTAGACCACCACCTCCTGCCGCCGATTGGTGGCGGCAATCAAGCCCATGCCGACGTCACCCGCAATGGCGCGCCCGGAGAAGGCCATCAGCCGCGCGCCGTCCGAGATGCGGTAGACGACCGAATCATTATCCTCGCCATGGATGACCAGCAGATCGCCGTAGAGCGTGGCGCTGCGCTGGTCGTCGTTCCACGCGCCGGTTTCGGGCGCCACGATGACGCGTTCAGTGGCTCCGGTGCGGCGATTGATCACCTCGACCACCAGGCCGCGCTCGGCCAGTTCCTTGTATTCATCGCTGGTGTGCACGACCAGCTTTTTGTTGTGATCAACCTCATCGCCGCCGGTCCAGGCGCGGCGATCCGACAAGAGCAGGAGTTGGTCGCCATCGGTATCCATCACAATGGGGGGCGTGTACGGGAAGCGCTTGGACCAGAGCGCAGCGCCTGTGGCGGCGTCTACGGCATCGATCCGGGCGTTGAAGTAAAGCTCCTTGTCTTTTTCAAGCGGCTGATATTGCAGGACGACGCTGCCGTACTGAATTTTTTCCGCCGCAATACTGGCCGTGGGCGTGACTTTGCCGATGCGCATATCGGTCCGGACGTCGAGAGCGGGCTTCAGTTCCTGGCCGGCGACCTGCGCTTGCAACTTGCCTTGCGGATCGAATTGCGCGTTGCGGAAGGGACCGGTAAGGTTGACTTGCTTTCCTGTGGTCAGATCCCAGACGGCGCCGCGAGCCCGGTCGGAGACGGCTAGATACCGCCCATCCAAACTGAATCGAGCAGCTTCCAAAGAGGCGAACGGAGTAATAGGCAGGGCGGCCTTTTCCATGCTTCCGCCGAGCGGCCCAACAGTGACCCCGCCCTCAGGAGCTTCAGCCGCCACGATGTTGCCCGCGAGATCTACGGGATCGAGCTTGAAGGATGGTCCCTTTTGATTGCCGGCCGGATCAAAGAGCGTGGCTGCTCTGTCAGCGCCGGGACCGGTGACCAGCCACGGTCCGCGGGTAACTCTGGACATCCATGTTCTGCCTGCCACAAAAGTGTTGATTGGATCGCCGTCCGGGAAGCTGTTGTAGCACATTTTGAAGGTGTCGCGCGGACCGCCCTCTTTGTATCCCCAATCGCAGACAAAGGCCAATTTGTTGCTATCGACGAAGGCCATGCGGCCCTCATAAAGGCGCGAGAGATCTTTGCCCATGCGGACCACTTCGCCGCTGGAAACATCGAAACCCACCGGCGAGGTTCCCGACGCAGCCACAAAGTAGCGTCCATCCTGGCTCCAGGCGATGGAGGCCTGGCGCGGATCATGCGCGTTGAGGAAGCGGAGGCCGGCGGGTCCACCGGCCATGACCCGGAAGGTACGCGCGTTGAAGCTCTTGTCTTCGTAGAGCATCTTTCCGGTGCGCAGGTCGGAGAGCTTGAGCCAGCCAAAGCTGCCGTGGTTGCCTATCCGCACGTGGATGTCTTCAATGTTGCGGCTGAAACAGGCAAAGGTATGGCCGTCGGGCGAGAGGCTGTCTTCCAGGCAGCGGTTGTAGTCAGCGAAATCGTAAACCTGCACGCGCTGATGCGTGGCCACCTTCCAATCTTCAAAGCGCAGGCCGTGGAAGTAGAAGACGACATCGGCCGAATCGGGCGTGAACTGGGCCATCTGCGCTCCGGGCGCGTCAATGGAGAAGAGCAGCTTGAGCGGCGAGCGGCTTAGGACGTGAATGCGGGCTTCATCTTGCGCCAGCAGATAATTGCCGTCGGGCGAGAGGCGCACATTTTCAAGCGCCGGGTTCATGGGCGGGTTCAGGGTAATGGCCTTCAATCCGGACGAGGGCGGCACCAGGGAACTGATGCGCTGACGGATCATCGATTCCTGAAAGGCCTTGAAGGCTGTTCCAGTTTGGGGCTGATCGTTGCGGCAATCGGTAGGAAGCTCGTCAATCATCTGCTTTGCCCTGCGCACGCGCATACTTACATTGGTGGTGAGATCAAGGGCGTCCGTGAAGAAATTACCTTTGTGGCCGGCGTTGAGGCTGGCGCGGTCAACGATGGCGTTGAAGGCCTTGGGTGAGAAACCGGCCTTGACCACGGCATAAAATCCAATGCGGTCGGCCAGTAGCTCGTCGCTTTCCTGCTCATTCACGCTGAGTCCCGGCTTCCAGCGATACAAGACGAGTACGTCTTTGGGGATGTTTATCATGCGGTAGAACTTGTCGTTGACATCGGCCTGATCGCCGAGCGTTTTGACGCGCAGCAGATTGGCCAGGGCGAGTGTGTAGGCCGTATCCGTATGGCGGGAGTAGATGCGGCCGATCTCGTGGGCCAGCACCCCGGCCAGTTCATCCTCGCTGCGCGCATCCACCACCAGCTTGCGGCTGACGTAGATGTAACCGCCGGCGAGAGAGAAGGATTCGATGTCACTGGACTCGAAGACGCGGAAGGTATAGTGCGTGGGAGTGGGCGGAAGCTGTGCGAGCAGCTTGTTGCCGAGCTGTGTGAGGTATTCGCTTTTGGAGGCGGGTAGCAGAAGATAGTTAGGCTCGTACCATTCTGCCTGGACATCGCCCAGCCATTGATCTTGCTGGTCGTTGAAGATGTTGTCGCGATCGATCTTGGTTTCGGGCACGGGCAGAGAGCAGCTTGCCGGTTGCTCGGCGTGGGCTGGAACAAGAAAACCTGCCAAAGCCAAAAGAAAAATGAAGTACTGTGCCTTGCGTTTCATAGCGCCGCCTCTTTCCTGGATCCTGAAACCCACTTATCATAGTAGCGCGCCGCAGTGAGCATTTAGCTTGATGCAGAGGGCGGTGAGCCGCAGGTTCAGGCAATCAGTGATTGGACAGGGGATTGGCTGGGTTGGTTAGGGAAGAAATTGGCAACGGTTAGAGGCGGCACAAAAAGATGGCCGGAGAACGCTAGTCTTCAAGATGAAGTCAAAAAGATGAATTCGATATATAGATATGTATAGAATTGCTATCATGTTTAGCGATTACATCGTCTACGTCGATGAAAGTGGCAATCATGGCCTTGAAGGTGTACAAGAGCCATACCCCGTGTTTGTGCTTTCATTCTGCATCTTCCGAAAGTTCGACGGGACTGCAAATTGCCGATCTTGTCAGCCATCCAATCGGCCGGCATCATCTCAATCCTGCTCAGCCGAATCGAGCCTATGAGGTAATCGCCACAAAATTATGCGGTTTCTCGCGCGGAGAAGAAAAAGACCGGGGACTGAAAATATTCCCTTGAAATGCGAAGGGCCTCGGATAAACCGAGACCCAGCGCCGATCGAGATAGCCCGATCCAACTTAAATACATCTTCGCCGGAAAATCGAGCAAAGTCAAGTATTCCCGCACAATTTGACGCCCGCATCTACCTTTTACGCAGCAATTGCGGCATCCGCCGAGCGCACGCGGAAGCGCTTCATGGAGATGGAGAGCGTGCGCTCGATCTTGCGCAACTCTCCGCGCTCGGCGGGAACGGCAAAGGTGGAGGCGACGCCATGGGCCGAGGCGCGGCCAGTGCGGCCTACGCGATGGACAAAGTCCTCGGCCATCTTGGGAATATCGTAGTTGATGACGTGCGCGACATTGGCGACGTCGATGCCGCGGGCGGCAACGTCCGTGGCTACGAGCACGCGATGACGGCCCTCGCTGAAGCTGCGCAGCGCCTGGTTGCGCTGGGCCTGCGAGCGGTCGCCGTGAATCTGCGTGGCGGAGTGGCCGGCGCGGGTGAGGCGGCGGGCGACGCGGTCGGCGCCATGCTTGGTGCGCACAAAGACCAGAAAGCTGCCCTGCTCGGCGCCGAGCAGGTGTTCGAGCAGCTCCTGTTTTTTGTCGGAATCGACCTCGAAGGTGCGCAGCTCGACATTATCGGCCGGCTTGAGCACGGAGCCGATCTCCACGCGCACCGGATCCTTGAGGTACTTGCGCGCCACTTCCTTGACCGCGCCTTCGAGCGTAGCCGAATAGCAAAGCGTCTGGCGCACGGCGGGCAGCTCAGCGGCAATGCGCTGAATGGCCGGCTGGAAGCCCATGTCGAGCATACGATCAACTTCATCCATGACCAGAATCTTTACGCCATCCAGCTTCACCAGGCGGCGCTTGATGTAGTCTTCCAGGCGTCCGGGGGTGGCCACGATCAGGCGCGCGCCGCGACGGATGGCTTGCAGTTGGTTGTGCTCGGCCAGGCCGCCGACGACCAGCGCCACGGTCTGAGAGGAGTTGGAGCGGATGGCGAGGAAGGCCTGTTCAACTTGCATGGCCAGCTCGCGGGTGGGCAGAACGATGAGGGCCTGCGCGCCGCGCGCTTCCTCTTTTTGAAGTTGTTCGACGATGGGAATCAGGAAGCCGAGGGTCTTGCCGGTTCCGGTCTGCGCGGTGGCCAGCACGTCGCGGCCTTCAAGAGCGGGAGGAATGCACGCGCTCTGCACCGGGGTGGGAGTTACAAATTGGTTGGCATCCAGGCGCGCCATCAAGGCGGGCGAAAGAGAGAAATCAGAGAACTTTGTCAAAATACAGTCATTTCCTATGGCTTCCGGAGCCGCACAAAGCGGCCTGCAAACGGAAGCGGACACGGAGGCGCGCGAACACGCAACGGCGAGCGCGGGCCTGTCTATTCAATTGCGCAAGGGAGAACCGAAAGTCGAGCTAAGACTGGCCGATCAATCAAGAAGGCCCGGAGCTGCCACACGCCACATCAATTGCCCGGCGGCACAACGCCGAAGGGCTCCACGTTCCTGTACACTCCCGGAGGTTGCGCCTGATCTCAATCAAGGATACAAAAGCGCTTGGCTCGGATCACGATCCAGAGCTGAGTCACCGGGCGGGAGACTCGTGGGTACGCTCCACCCCAAGGAACAAAGACCGTTTCTTGGAGACCCCGGTCTGTTGGGGCTTGGGAAAATCTGTGCTGGGCGAAGTTGCCTTTGGTAGGGAAATCCGCCGCTCACGGCCAAATCATTGAGCGCAAATACAGTGTAGCACGGATGCCGGCGATGCATGGCCATCGACGCGGGCGGATCAGGCTGTAGCGATTCAGAATGCATGGGGAACGGGCAAGTGATTTGGCCACACTCATTGATTTGAATCATGGGCTAGCGCGGACGAAGACGTCCGCGCTACAGCCGGTCAGGAGATCGGCGCACCATTAAAAGCTACTGGTTGAGTTCGCCGAGCAGGACTTTGGCTTTGACGGCCAAGGTATGCGCTCCATCGATATCGCCGGAGCTGAGAGCGGCATGGGCCTGCTTGATAAATGCCCGGATCTGCGCGGCTGTCCTCTTCTCTTGTTCGTTGAACGAACGATGGATACTGTTCAATCCCCGCTCCGTGTCAACGATGGAGTCAGCGGTTTGTCTTTGCAGATCAGATGGATCGCCGGACGAAAGCAGTCCGATAGCGCTGACGCTGGGATGTACAACGGGCGGCGGCGGCGAGGTGCGCTTCTTTTGCTTCACCGGCGGCGCAGGCGCGGGTTTGGGCGCTTCAATGACAACCGGTTCCGGCGTCTCTTTGGGAAAACTGGGGACGGTGATGACCGGAGGAGGCAACTGGGTGGGCGATGGCAAGGGCTTGGGCGGCGGCGCATCCTCGATGGGTGGCGCCAGCGGCTCCGGCGGCTGCGGCCTGTGTGCGCATCCGGCCACAAACAGCGGCAGCAGGCACAGGGATACCATGACAAAAAATCGCCCTTCGTGCTTAACGATCCCCCGGTACAGACGCAAGCTACACGCCAGCAGCCGGGCACCCGGCAACTTCATTCCGCAAACCCCTTTTCCTTCGACTCATTCGCCGGCAGAAGATACCGGCGACCCCATTCCGTGGCGGCGAGGGGAATTCGCAACAGGAACTCCGCGCCACTTCCTGTAATTGATTGTACTTCCACGCTGCCATGATGGAATTGCAAAATGCGGTAAGTCATGGCCAAACCAATCCCTGTTCCCTCGCTTTTGGTGGTGAAATAGAGATCGAAGATTTTTTCCCGAATCTCTTCCGGAATTCCCGGCCCCTCATCGGAGACGCGCAGCACGGCGGATCGGCCCTCCTCTTCAAGAACCACCTCCAGCCTTCCGCCCAAGGGCATCGCCTGCGCGCCGTTCATCACCACATTCAGCACGGCCTGCTTGAGCAGGTCCACATCGATCTTGGCCAGGATCGGCCTCTCCGGCAGGCGGCTGACCAGATTGACATTGTGCGTGGAGAGCTCGTCCGCGGCCAGTGACAGAACATCCTGAATCACCGAGCGCAGATCCTGCTCGATGAGCTTCAAATCGACCGGGCGGGAGAAGTCAACCAGGGTCTGAACGACGCGGTCCAGGCGGTGAATCTCCGAGTCGATCACATCCAGATGGCGGATCGCCGGGGCGCTGGCTCCCTCCAGCTTGCTCTTTAGCAACTCCATGTGCACGACGATGGCGTTGATGGGATTCTTGACCTCGTGGCCAACGCCGGAGGTCAGCCGGCCGATAGCCGCCATGCGCCGCGAGAGCTCCAGCTCCGATTCGATCTCCTGCACGGACTCCAGATCGTGCAGAGTCACCAGCGCGCCCAGCCCCAATCCGTTGTGATCATCGTGAATCATGTCCAGCGAGACCTGAATGCGCCTTCCCGTCTCGGTGCGCACCTCGGCCTGCGCCAGGGGCGCGCCCGCTTCAAATGCCTGCCGCAGAGTCTGGGCCAACACCGTTGATTGATCGAAGATCTCCAGCGCATGGCGTCCCAGGATGGCGCCTTGCTCAAGTCCCAGATAGCGCCGCGCCGCTTCAGAGACCAGCACGGCCCGCCCATCGCCGGTAAAAAGCAAGATTCCGTCTTGCAAATTGTCAAGCATCTGGTCCAGATTCTCCTTCAATGCGGAAAAAACCTCTTCCACATTGCGCATTCTCTGGCCGATGAAATCGATCTTGGTGGAGACGCGCGCGGCGGTATCCTGATGGGCCTCCGCTTCCTCGTCACTGGTGGTTTCGCTGGCTGCGGTCCAGTAATCCAACTGGCGGCTGATCTCCTCCAGCGGCCGCAAGGCCAGGTTGCTCAGCAGAAAAGCCACCACCAACGCCGCGCCCAGAAAGACCACCATCAGCGAGACCGTGGCCGAGAGCCAAGGCTCGTAAACGGCGCGCAAAAAGGTGGTGCGCACACCCACATGAACCGAGGCGAAGAGCTGCCCATTGCGCTCGATGGGCGCAACCACGTCAAAGACCCTGGGCGGCCCAAAGACCTCTCGGATCAATTGCAGGGCATTGTCGTCGATCAGTTCGCCAAAGTCCGGGCGTATCGGCAGCGGCTTGTCCTGGTTTTCGCGCACGCTGCTCAAGAGCGTGATCTGCTGGCTGTCACCGATATTGATGTCGTAAACAGTAAGCGAGTAGCGGTTGGTCGATTCAATCTCCGCATTCAGCGCCTTGTCGTTGCGCACGGCATCGGCTTCCAGGGCGCGCAACTGGGCAGGGTTGCTGGGATCAACCATGCGGTCTTTGAGACCGGCCTCCAGCGCATTCATCAGCGCGAATTGCACCTGCTTGGCCACCATTTTGTTGGTGTCGTAGGACTGCTTCACGGCCGCATTCATCAGTTGGGAGACATAGACCAGCGAAAGCAGGCCGGCAATTAAAAAGACCAGCAGGGTGATGGCCAGAACGAGTTTGGTCTTCAAGCGCATGGCTCAGGCCTCATGCTCTTCCTGCGCATGGCTGTACTCTTTGAGCTTGTTGTGCATGGTCTTGGGGCTGATGCCGAGGATCTCGGCGGCGCGCGTTTTGTTTTGCCCGGTGGCTTCCAATGTATGCTCAATCAGCAGGCGCTCGGCCTGCTCCATGGTTGTGCCCACGCGCAGTTGCACGGTGCCTGCGCCGGTTGCCGACGCGCTCTGACTCGGCTCCCTGCAGAGGCTCGCGGGCAGGTGGCCGACATCGAGCGGCGCTCCATCTGTGCCCAGAATCACCGCCCGCTCGATGGCGTTGCGCAGCTCGCGGGCGTTGCCCTGCCAATCGCAGGCCGTCAGCCGGTCCAGCGCCGAGGCAGCTATGCCGCTGACGCGGCGGCCATGCTTCTGGTTCATCTCCTCCAGCATCACCTGAGCCATCGCGGGCAGATCTTCCAGGTGATCGCGCAATGGCGGCATATGAATGTTGAAGACATTCAGCCGGTAAAAAAGATCGGCGCGCAGATGCCCCTGTGCGACGGCCTTGTTGGGATCGCGATTGGTGGCTGAGAGAACCCGCACATCCACATCCTGCTCCGTACGCGCGCCCAGGCGGCGCAGCTTCCGCTCTTCCAGCACGCGGAGCAGCTTGGCCTGCGTGGCCAGCGGCATCTCGCCAATCTCATCCAGCAGCAGCGTACCGCCGTTGGCCAGCTCAAAGCAGCCGATGCGCCGCTCCACCGCGCCGGTGAACGCGCCCTTTTCATGGCCAAAGATTTCGCTCTCAATCAGCGTCTCAGGAATCGCCGCGCAGTTGACGGCAACAAATGGCTGCGATTTGCGCGGGCTCAGATCATGCAACGTGCGCGCCACCAGTTCCTTGCCGGTTCCGCTTTCTCCGGTAATGAGCACCGAGACGTTCGAGGGGGCAATCTGCTCGATCAGGCCGAAGATCTCGCGCATCGGCTTGGAGCTGCCCACCAGCGCGCCCAGCACGCCGGTCTCGCGCAGCCGCCGCCGCACCACTTCCAATTCCATGGTGGTCTCGCGCTGGCGCGTGGCGTTGGCCAGAATCGTGCGCAGCCGCGTGGCATCCACAGGCTTCTGCAGAAAGTCGTAGGCGCCCAGCTTCATCGCCTCGACGGCCAGTTGAATCGAGCCCATCGCGGTGAGCACCACCACGGCCAGATTGGCGTTGAGCGTGGAGCCTTCCTCGGTGAGCTTGGTCAGCAGGCCAATGCCGTCCATGCGCGGCATCTTCAGGTCAGTGACCACAATGGCCGGATCAAAGGCCAGCGCCTTCTCCCAGCCTTCCACGCCATCGCGCGCGGTTTCGGTCCGGTATCCCCAGCCGGAGATCAGCTCGGCCAGCCCCATCAGCGCATGGGGTTCATCTTCGACAATCAGAACTTTAATGGAGTTTTGCATGAGGCCTTCAATGCAGCTAACCCTCAATGTACATTTTTATCATGCGATGCGCTACTCGATCGTGAGCCGGTACTCCACACAGCTGCGATCTGCGCCGTGATGGATAGATGGATAAGATCCAAAGCCGCATAAGGGCGCGTACACACTCACGGTGAGGTCATTGCAGTTACGGTTGAGCGATGCGAAGCGCCGTCCTGCGACGATTACAGTGCTCTACAAAAGCGTTCGCTGCTCGAACTGCCGGGCGCAATGCCTGACGCGCTTGCGAAGAATCACTTTCAGAGTAGTGAAGCTCACTATTGTATTGCTCGCTCTCTTTCACTTTGCGCTCATCTTCAAGGCATTGAGAATCGTGCCAACACGCTCTGGCAGGGAGCAGGCTCAATAAGGACGCAGCGCGATCAATCCCAGCGCAAAGGCAGCCGCGCTGGCGGTGGAAAGGAAGTTGACCGCGTCGTTGTTCAGCCAGCCGCGCCGTTCGAGAGTTGCGCCGAGCAGGCTGTCAAAGAATAGGCCAAAGACGCCGCCGCCCAGGCTGATCCAAAAGACCTTCAGGCCGCCGAGCGCCCAGGCGCCGAACCCCGCGACGATGGCAGCGGCTGCCACGCCGGCCAGCGTGCCAAGGATGGTGACGCCGCCATCGGTTCCCGGCTCGACCCGGCGCAGTGTGGTGAGCAAGCGCGGTCGCCCGCCCAGCACCTGGCCAACCTCCGAGGAAACGGTATCCGCCGTGGCCTCAACCAGCGCCGCCAGGAGCGGCGCAAAGACCGGCGGGGGCGCGATTCCGCGCGTGAACCAGGGTGAATCCGTCAGCCAGATCCGTACGGGCATGGTGGAGGCAATCATCGCCACGCCAAGATTGGCCGCCACCTGGGCCGCGGTGCGCCCTTGGCGTCGCTCCGCGGTTCCCAGGTACTCTTTGCGCTTGCGCCCCAGGCGGGTGGAGAGAACGGTGAGGATGACAAGCGCCAGCAGAGGGCCCAAGGCTGTGTGCCACGGGGAATACGGGAAGGCGTCATTGGGGGTGATACCGGCCGTGGAAAAAAGTAGGCAAGCGGTAATGGCCGCCCCGCCAAAGGCCGCCTCGGGCGTTGCGGCGCGCAACTGAAGCACCACCAGCGCAAAGATCAGGCTCAGGCCCAGCGTCCAAAGAGCGACCGGCCAAAAGAATTCCACCCACCCGTGCACTTCGATGAGCAGATCCGCGCCCGCAACGGGCAACACCATCAGCAGCACCAGCTTGGATTGCCAATTGAGTTTGGTTTGCGCCACGCCTCCATCGTAAATCATGGGGGCGACAGGGATTCTTGCGGGCGGAAGGGACCGCTTCGATACCCTTTGCCATTTGCCGCGTCCAACCAATGGTCTGCTGATTTACAATCGCAAGGTAAGCAGGTAAAGAACTGAATGAGGTTTTTTCGCATGAATTTTTGCCAGGCGCGTTGGCGGTTGGTTCAAGCAGGTGTGGCGTTAGGGGCTGCGGCTTTGGTTGCCGGGTGCGGCAACAACTATCGTCCAACCATCACGCCGGTGAGCAACCCTGGCCCCCCAGCGCAGGTCTCGTCCTACGCGGCGGTGGTTTCGTCCACCTCAAGCACCGCGTCGGGAACGGCCACGATTCTCGATTACTCCGGCGATTCGATTATGGCTTCGGCGCCGATCGGTCCCGGACCAACCTCGTTTACCATCAGTTCAGGCGGAACGGACGGGTTTTCCTACAACAGTGACGGCACTATCAGCCAGTTTCCCATCTCAAGCACTTTGCAGCAGAAGCAGGTATTGTTCTCAACAGTACCGAGCACGGCGCAACTGGTGAATATGTTTTCGCCGATTGCTGGATTGTGGGCGGCAGATTTGTGCGGCACGGATCCCAGCACGGCACCCTGCCCGTGGGACACCAATCCGCTGACCTTGAATTACAGCGCGATGGATGTGATGATCGGCAATCCTCCGACGCTGGTCTACAACGTACCACTGGCGCCTACGCCGGTGATGCTGGTGGGAACCGGTAGCTCCGGCGGCCGCTATTTTGTCCTCAGCCAGGGCGCTGTGGCCAGCGGCGTGGCTTGCAATGCGCGGCCCTCCGCCTCGAACATCATCCCGAACGGCGTGGTGACCGGCGTTGAATCTTCCAACTATTCCACTGACTTGCCGATTACGGTGGGCCAATGCCCGGTATACGGTTTGGAAAATTCAGATAGTTCAAGGCTCTTTGTGCTCAACCGCGACAGCGATAGCATCACGGTGATCAACACTCTGGAAGACGCGCTGGATGAGAACTGCCCGGCCACCAACCAGAACGGGCAAAAGATCAACTGCCCACCGAACGGCACACTGCAACTGCCGGCTGGTTCCGGCCCGGTTTATGCTGAATTCAATGCGGCCACCAATCAGTTGGTAGTGGCCAATTACGACGGCGGAACGATCAGCGTGATCGATACCAGCCTGGACGAGTACGGCAACGACAGCCCCACCTTTGGAACCACATTTACCATTCCGGTGGGCAAAAATCCCGCCAGCGTGACGGTCCTGTATGATGGCAGCCGCGCCTACACGGCCAACCAGACGGATCAGACGGTGAGCATTGTCAATCTGAGTTCTCACACGCTGGAGAAAACTCTTTCCGTCACCGGCCATCCGCGCACGGTGGTATCCACACAAAACTCCACCCAGGGCAAAGTCTACGTTGCCTCGCCGGATAGTGACATATTAACCATCCTTCGCACGGATCTGGACATTGTGGACACGATTATTCCGATTGTGGGCAATATCGTGGATGTGCGCGTCAGCAGCCTGAATGGAACCGCTGGAGCCGTCAATACCTCAAGCCGGATTCCTGGATTTGGACAGCCTTGCAATCTACCGGGCGTTGCGGCCACGGCCTCACTGGTGGCCTGCCAAACGCAGCCATAGAACTATCGTTGAACAGATCGAATGAGGACAGCCAAAGAGATTTTCTTGACGATCTGGACCCCAGGAAATACGGGGCAGGATCAGGATAAGAAATGCATCTTTGGCTGTTTTTACGCTTGAATTCTCGGCAGACTTGATCCGGTTGAATAGTGTAAGCGAGGGCAGAAATCTCTAGCGGAGCCAAAGTGCGTTTGGACCTGCTGCTGGTGGAGCGGGGACTGGCGGCCAGCCGGGAGCGGGCGCGCGCCATGATTCTGGCCGGACGGGTTCTGGTGCGTGAGCAGAAGGTGGACAAGGCAGGCACAGCCGTTCCCGCTGACGCGCCCATACGCCTGCTCGGCGAGGATCAGCCTTACGTGAGCCGCGGCGGGCTCAAGCTGGCCGCGGCGCTTGAGCATTGGCCGATTGCCGTTGAAGGCCGAGCCTGCCTGGACGTGGGCGCTTCCACCGGCGGATTTACGGATTGCTTGTTGCAGCACGGCGCCGCCCGGGTTATGGCCGTCGATACCGGCTTTGGCCAGATTGCGATGAAGCTGCGCAACGATCCACGCGTCCGGCTGATGGAGCGGACCAACGCCCGTCTGCTGAAGCCGGGTGCCTTAAGGGCTGGCTCGGAAAATGCGGAGCTCACATTGCTGGTGATGGATGTTTCTTTTATCTCCGTGACGCTGCTGCTGGAGCCTGTCTTGGCGGCGGCGCCGCTGCTCACCGAGGCGGTAATCCTGGTCAAGCCGCAGTTCGAGGCCGGGCGCGAACACGTCGGCAAAGGAGGGATCGTGCGCGATCCCGAGGCGCATCAACTGGCCATCGACAAAGTGGCCGACGGCGTGCGCGCCCTGGGCTGGCAGGCCGTCGGAACGATTCCCTCACCCATCACCGGTATGGAAGGCAACCACGAGTTTCTACTTTACGCTCGGAGCCGCTAAAAAACCGGGCCGCAAATCACGATGAGGCCGTTGCTCGTGATCGCGGATCAGCCATTCCGCGCAGCGGTGATCCCGGCCAGCGTCGCTTCAAGACTGGCGGCGTCTTCCACATTGAAGGCCGGCTTCTGCCCCGCGTCGATCTGTTTGAGCAGGCCGCAGAGCACTTTGCCGGGGGCCATCTCGATGAAGGTATCGGCACCGGCTTCGATCAGTGACTTCATGCAATCCACCCAGCGCACCGTGCCGGTGACCTGCCAGGTGAGCGCCTCCAGAACCTCGGCGGCGGTGGTCACCAGCTTGCCGCTGACATTGGAGGCGACGGGGAACTTGGGATCGACGAGCGTGAAGCCGCTCAGCACCCGCGCCACCTCTTCCTGCGCCGGTTGCATCAGCGCGCAATGGAAGGGAGCGCTGACCGGAAGCATGACGGCGCGGCGCGCGCCCTTGGCCTTGGCGATCTCAGAGGCCTTTTCGACGGCTGCCAGCGCGCCGGAGATCACCGTCTGCGTGGGCGAGTTGAAGTTGGCGGCGGAGACCACCAGGCCGGTTTCGGCAGCGGCCTCGGCGCAGGCCTCGGCCACCTGCTCCGGCGAGAGCGATAGAATCGCCGCCATGCCGCCCTGGCCGGGAGGAATGGCCTGCTGCATCGCCCGTCCGCGCGCCTGCACAAAGCGCACCGCGTCGGCAAAGCTGTAGGTTCCGGCGGCGACGTGAGCAGACCACTCTCCCAGCGAATGGCCACCGGCCAGTTCCGGCTCAATGCCGTGCAAGGCCAGAACGCGCAGCGTGGCGATGCTCGCCGTCAGAATGGCCGGCTGAGTGTTTTCGGTCAGCTTGAGATCTTCTGCAGGACCCTCGAAGCAGAGCTTGGAGAGCGCAAAACCGGCGGCCTCGTCGGCCTCGGCAAAGGTCTCGCGAACAATAGGAAAGCGATCGGCAAGCTCGCGACCCATACCCACAGTCTGCGAACCCTGCCCCGGAAAGAGAAAGGCGATTTTCATAGTCATTGCAGTGTAATTTTACCGGATACGGGCGGGAAATCACAATCGGCGGTATTCTTATTATAAAGAGTGACTTGCAAAACTCGATGGAGGATGCAAAAAGCGTCTGGGCACGGCTTCACAGGCTGCAGAAAACTTAATGACAATTCCTGAAGCGCCAGGGCACGACTTCAGTCGTGCCGATAGGGCCCATGAAAACAAGTGGGCTTTAGCCCCTGCGTATCTTTATTTTCATTCATTTGCAATTCCGCAGCGGCTAAAGCCGGAGTCCGTGTGGGCCATTTTGCGGCACGACTGAAGTCGTGCCCTGACGCTTACCAACCAACTGAAGACAATTTTGCAAGAGGTTCAAACAGATCAGAAAAGGAAGCCTGTTCCGCCCTCAGTTCCAGCGGCTGCGGTCGTTCACGTCGTCGTCGTCGATCTGGCGGCCCTGGCCGTCGAAGCGGACATTGCGGCCATGGGCGCGCATATAGACCTCGAATTTGCGGGCGGCGCGGCGGCGCTTCCAGCGGTAG